>ERZ1370068.523-contig-10476_pt1 | contig 44054 bp, 36 predicted proteins | sample MGYA00561227_ERZ1370068 | MGnify/ENA primary metagenome ERZ1370068 (study PRJEB38410, sample SAMEA6850437) | metagenome | study: Metagenomic assessment of the ecological functions of the soil: analysis of the soil microbiota associated with the...
AATAACGTTCATATATCGTTCATCGGTGGTTACTATAGTTCATTCACCATCGCATCGTATCGGGCATTCACCACAGACATCATACACCGATCGCGCTGGAGCGACACCCGGGGCATCGCATCGAGTACGCACAGTCATCGATGGAGCAGAAACATTCCGAACGCGAGCAATCGTCATCGTTCTGATCATCCTTCTGATCTTAAGTAGATGATTTAACATTCCGTGGCGCGTGGCTCCCGCTGGACAGGCGCTCATCGGTCGTATTGTTCAGGACGTGGCATTGATCGTTGGTCGTACCGCGTTCACTATTCGTGATCGCTGGCAACAGGTCGTCAGGATCAGAAGGAAACCAACGGTATGATCGTGATCGCCTGGATCGGTCCCGATCGCCTCATCGGCATCAGGTAACGTCTACCTGATCACAATAACCAGATAAACTATACGTGGTGTCGTCGGTGGTCCGGAGAAGCACTTATCCGCCCCAGGACGCCAGGATGTCGATCGCCAGATCATCGTTCCATTTCCGACGATGGCTGCGGCGTCGACCTGAGCAAGCCAGGGCCAGGCGGTCGTCGCGCGTCACCTGCTCGACGCTCGAGGCGGCGTTCGGGCGCGACTGAGCGAGGCCGAGCTGCTCGGAGTTCCTGTTCCCGCCCGGGTTCACGCATGCAAGGCCACGGTGCACCGACGTCTCGGGCCGCGGCGTCGGGCCTCGACGCGGTGCAGCGACATGGTGACGCAGGTGCGCGGCACGGTGCGCGTCGACGCACGGCGCCGGGCCGGGGCACGCAGTTCCGCCTGCAGCTGCCGGTGACGCTGTCGGTCGTTGCGTACGCTGCTGGTCGAGATCGGCGGCGAGCCGTACGCCTTTCCGCTGTCGTCCATCGCGCGAGCGCTGCAGCTGCCGCCAGACCGCATCGTGCGGCTCGAGGGCCGTCAGCACTTCGAGCTCGACGGCCGCCGCGATCGGCCTGGCGTCGGCGCACCAGGTGCTGGCGCTGCCGAGCCGGCGGCCCGCCGCCGACGACCTGGCGGTGATCGTCGTGGTCGGCGACGGCGCCCAGGCGTGCGGCGTCGTCGTGGACCGTTTCCTCGGCGAGCGCGAGCTGGTCGTGCAGCCGCTCGACCCGCAGCTCGGCAAGATCAAGGACATCGCCGCCGGCGCGCTGATGGACGACGGCTCGCCCGTGCTGATCGTGGACGTCGACGACCTGCTCCGCTCGATGGACAAGCTGGCGTCCGGCGGGCGTCTGGCCACGGTGTCAGCGCGGCGGCTGCGCCGCGCGACGCAGACGCGCAAGCGCGTGCTGGTCGTGGACGACTCGCTGACCGTGCGCGAGCTCGAGCGGCAAGCTCCTCGGCAACCGCGGCTACGAGGTCGAGAGTCGCGGTCGACGGCATGGACGGCTGGAACGCCGTGCGCACCGGCGCACTTCGATCTCGTCGTCACCGACATCGACATGCCGCGCATGGACGGCATCGAGCTGGTCATCGCTGCATCACCAAGGACCCGCAACCTGAAGTCGGTGCCGGTGATGATCGTGTCCTACAAGGACCGCGACGAAGATCGCCGGCGCGGCCTCGAGGCGGGCGCGGCCTACTACCTGACCAAGGGCAGCTTTCACGACGAGACGCTGGTGCAGGCGGTCGTCGATCTGATCGGCGAGGCGGAGTCATGAGGATCGGCATCGTCGGCGAGCCGGACAGCGGCCGACGTATGACAGCGTCGGCGATCCTGCTGCGAGGCGAGCGACCAGGTGGCGTGGATCGTCGGTACCGACGACGAGCCGCGCTCGCAGGCCGCGCGCGACGCGTGCCGGATCCTAGTGCTCGTCGATCGTCAGACTCGCGCGTCGGTCGACGGGCTCGACGGCGACGCGCGTGCATCGTCGGCGACACGGCGAGCGCCGGTGCTCGTGATCGCGACCGGCCAGGCCGATCCGGCCGACGTGTTCGCGGCCATCGGCCAGGGCGCGTCTCTGACGCCGTCGTCGCTGCCGAGGCGGCGGCGCTGGCGCTGACGCGCGATGGCGCGCGGTGCTGCTGCCGAAGATCACGTCGATCGGCGCGCTGGATTCGGCAAGACGCGGAACGCCGGCGCCGCGGGACGGCGACGCAGGTCGCGTCGTGCCCGCGCTTGATCGCGGTGGGCGCGTCGGCCGGAGGTCGCCGCGCCGCGCTCTCGGTTGTGCTCGGCGGCTGCCGCGCACGCTCCCGGCAGCGCATCGTCGTGGTGCAGCACCTCGGCGAAGGACTTCACGGTCGGCGTCGCCGAGTGGCCTGCAGCGCGGCACCGCGCTCGACGTGCGCGTGGCGCGCGAGAACGACCGCCAGGCGGCGGCACGGTCCTGGTCGCCGGCGGCGAACGATCACCTGGTGTTCAAGTCGTCGGGACGGCGTCTGGATACACGCACGGAGCCGCGCGAGAAGATCTACCGGCCCTCGGTCGACGTGTTCTTCGACAGCGTTCTGCCGGCTGTGGCGCGGTCGGCGGTGGGGTCCTGCTCACCGGCGATGGGGCGCGACGGTGGCGCAGGGCTGCGCGAGCTGCGGCGCGCGGCCATCACACGATCGCCGCCAGGACGAGAGCGACGTGCGCCGTCTACGGCATGCCCAAGGCGGCGGCGGCCCTGAACGCCGCCGTGGACATCCCGCCGCCTCGATCGCATCGCGCGGCCGGCATCGATGATCTGGCGGCGATCGGTCCGCCCGCGCCGAGCGATCCGCGTCGATCTAGCGCGGCGCGGCTAGCGGCAGCCGGGTATGCTGGCAGTCGCAGTGGAGCTCGATGATGTCGCGAGCCGCCGTGCAGTGCTCGCCAGCATTCTGCCGAACGGCCCGTTCTTGTGCACGGTGCAGTTACACGCCGGGTGCGCACTTGTTCGTATCCATCGCCCATCCTCGTAGGCTCACACGTTCGCGGGTGACACGCGCCAGAGGCCGGACGTGAAGCGGCAGTGTCGCGCCTCGCGGAGGCTTTGCAAACTCAGGGGGCCAGAGCCTCGGTCGGTGTCCGGGCTAGCTCGCGGAGGCAGCGTCGGCGAGCGATGGCGGCGGCCGAATGCGACGCGGCGTCGATCGGCGCCAGGCGGTCGAGGCAGCGTGCGCAAGGTCGGCCAGCATCACCGGCTTGGAGATGAAGTCGTCCATGCCGGCGTCGAGGCAGTTCTGCCGCTGGTCGGCGTCATGGCGCTGGCGCTGACGCCGACGATCGGCGTGCGCTTCGGACGGCTTCGTCCACGCGCTGGACCGCACGCGGCGAACTCGAAGCCGTCCATGATCGGCATCCGGCAGTCGAGCAGGATGACGTCGTAGCGGCGCTGCCGCATCGGTTCGAGCGCCTCGCCTGCCGTTGCCCGACACGTCCACGCTGCCAGCCCAGCTTCTCGAGCATCTTCGACCGCGACGCTGTCTGGTTGACGCTGTCGTCCTCGACGACGAGCAGCCCGGCGCGCGCGCGGGCGCGACTGTCTCGTCGGCGCCGGCCGGGCAGACCGGCGACGATCGCGCGCGTGACGACCGGCTGCCGCCGTGCCGCTGCGGCTGCGCCTTCACGCGGCGTCGAGCACCGTGCGAGCAGCGCTGACGGCCGCACCGGCTTCACCAGCGCCGCGGCGAACCCGGCGCTCGCCGGCGACGCTGGCCATCGAGACGCCGCGGCATCGACGCCAGATACACCAGCATCGTGCCGGCGACGAGCGCGTCGCGCTTGATCTCGCCGCCGAGCGCGCGCGCCGTCGCTAGGCTCGGCATGCGCCCGTCGATGAGCGCCATGTCGAAGGCGTTGCCGGCGCGGGCGGCCTCGCGCAGCGCGCTGTAGTCCCTCGGCGCCCGACCCGGCGGCGGACGACGCAGGCCGGCGTGCGCCAGCTGGTCGTGCACGTGCGGCGCGGGCGGCTTCGCAGTCGTCGGCGACGAGCACGCGGAGCCCGAGCAGCGCTGCCGGGACGCGCGGCCGCGGCACGCTCGGCGCCTCGAGCACGATCGTGCGCCTCGAAGGTGGAGCCGGCGCCCGGCGCGCTCTCGACCGTCAGCGACCCGTCCATCAGCTCGACGAGGCTGCCTGCGAGATGGCGAGGCCGAGGCCCGTGCCGCCGATAGCGGCGCGTCGTCGAGCGCGTCGGCCTGGCCGTAGATCGCTGGAACAGGCGCGCCTGCGCGTCCGGCGCGATGCCGATGCCGGTGTCGCGCACGGCGAGCGCACGATCGTCGCCCGCGAGCCGACGGCGTCGACCAGGCGCACGTGCGCACCAGCACGTCGCCGCGTGGCGTGAACTTGACGGCGTTGCTCGAGCAGGTTGAGCAGCATCTGGCGGATGCGCGCCGGCGTCGCCGGCGACCTGCCGCGGCACGTCCGCCGGTCCACGCGCACGACGAGCTCGAGCCCCTTGCCGCGTCGGCCTGAACGCGACGAGGTCGCACGGCGTCCTCGAGCGGCGTCGCGCAGGTCGAACTCCGACGATCTCGAGATCGAGCTTGCCCGGCCTCGATCTTCGAGAGGTCGAGGATGCCGTCGATGATCGTCAGCAGCCGCGTTCGCCGACGTGCGCACCGTCTCGCCGTATTCGCGCTGTTCCGACGTGAGCGGCGGTGTCGAGCAGCAGCCCCGTCATGCCGATCGACGCCGTTCATCGGCGTCCGGATCTCGTGGCTCATGCTGGCCAGGAACCGGCTCTTGGCCTGCGTGGCGTCCTCGGCGCCTGCCTGGCCGGCGTCGAGCTCGAGCTGGCGGCGGTAGTCGGCGAGCGTCGCGCTGCCGCGAGCAGGTGCGCGCAGCAGCCGCAGACGCCGACCTGGAAGAGGGCGATGCCGAAGTGGAAGAACAGCTTCACGCGTGGTGACGTACGCTGCACTTCGAAGAAGTGAGAGCTGCACGCCCGAGTCGTGGAGCAGCGCGCAACAGATGTGCTGCGCGATGATGCAGGATCGCGCCCGGCCACAGTGCTCACCCAGTCCCGTACAGCGATCATCGGGTGAAGCGCCGTGAAGAACCAGAAGTGCATCTCCGCCAGGCCGTGCATCTGGTAGATGTGCAGCGCCACGAAGGCCTGCAGCGCGATGCCGGCGACGCAGCGGGTGAGGAAGTGAGCGCGGCAGCAGCGTGACCGAGACGAGGAATATCGCCGCGCCGCACCTCCGACCAGCAGGGTCGTGGCCCAGGTGTGTGTGTGACCGGCGCCAGCGCCAGGCCGATCGCGAAGTGCAGGGCGATGAAGCCGCCCGGCAGCGCGATCGGCGCGGGCGTGGAGCGCCGTCCATGGTCGGCGCAGGCTGGTCCTGTCCGCGGTCAGCGCGCGTCGCTGGTGCGGCGACGCGCTCGGCTGCCGCGGTCGCGTCGCCGCGCGCCGGAAGGCTACGGGCGAAGGGGTGGATATGGCTGGCGTCTCCGGGTCGAGCCCTTCATCGGCAGGTGCGGCTGCCGATCTTCAGCCCCGACCGGTCGTGGGCCCATGCGGAAGTGCCCTGCGGCCTCGCTAGTCGCGAGGGGCGTCCGCGGCCGACGAGAGCGCAAACACGCCGTCGACGCCGGCGAGCAGTTGATCCGCCGTGAACGGCTTGGCGCAGGAAGGCGCAGCGTCCGGCCTGCACGCCGCGCCTGAGCAGATCTTCGCGCGACGTAGCCCGAGCAGACCAGCACGACGTCCATGTCCGGGCGCGAGCGCCGCGGCGCGCTCGATCACGTCGGCGGTCGCAGACCCGGCATCACGCCGTCGATGCACATCACCGTCGCAGCCGTTGCCGTTTCCGAGCAGCGCGAGCGCCGAGTCGCCGTCGGCGGCTTCGTCCACCTCGTAGCCGCGCGTGGCCAGCGTGCGCACCACGTTGGCGCGGACGTCGTCGCGATCTTCGACGACGAGAATGCGGCCGTCCCGGCCGGCCGGCGCGGTCCGATGCGGCGGCCGACGGTCTCTTCCGCGGGCAGCGCGCCCGCGTGCTCGGGCAGCACGCAGCGTGAACGTCGTGCCGCGCTCGGGCGTCGACGTCACGTCGACGTGGCCGCCGGCGTCCTTGGCGAACGCGGCAGCACACCGGTCGCCAGCGCCAGAGTCCGGTGCCGCCGCGCTCGCCCCTTGGTCGTGAAGAAGGGATCGAAGATGCGTTCGAGCGTCTGCGCGTCCATGCCGTGCCCGGTGTCGGCGACGCGGACCACGACGTAGGTGCCGTCCGCGTCGGCGTGCGCTCGCGCGCAGTGCACCGGCTGCCGACTCGCAGCTCATCGTGATGGTGCTGCCCCGCGGCATGGCGCGTCGCGTCGGCGTTGAGCACCAGGTTGTAGACAGCGCGCTCGAGCGCCCGCCAGGTCGACGAGCGCCGCCAGCGGATCGGCCGGGAGTTCGACGGCGAGCACGACGTCGTCGGGCAGCACACGGCTCAGCGCGCCTTGCAGGCGTTCGGAGGAACTCGGCCATGGCCACCGGCTCGGCGAGACGATCTGGGCCCGGCCGAGCGTGAGCAGCTGCGTGCGTGAGCAGGCCGGCTGCGCTTGGCGGCCTGCACGATCTCGTCGAGATAGCCGGCCACGTCGGACGGCGACGACAGGCTCAGCCGGGCGACGTCCGGCGCATGCCGATGATCACGGTCAGCGCGTTGTTGAAGGTCGTGGGCGATGCCGCCGGACATGCGCGCGCCAGCGTCCTCGAGCCGCCGCGCCTGGTCGAGCGCGTGCTGGGCCCGCTCGCGCTCTTCGCGCTCGCGGGCGCTGTCCTGCTCGGCGCGCTCGAGCGACAGCCGCTGCCGGCAGCTCGCGCTCGGCGAGCTCACGATGGATCAGCACCTGGTGCGCGAGCTGCTCGACGACGTAGAGCTCGAGGGCCGCGACGACGAGGCCGAGAAAGCGCGAGGATGACTGTGTGCCGCAGCCACACGGCCGGCACACGCGGATCCCACATCGTCGGTTCGTGACGGCGGGAACGAGCTCGAGACGCCACCGCGCTCCAGGCCAGCAGGTGAACGCCGAGGACGGTGCCGAGACCCAGCACGGCGCGCCCGCGCCGGCCGAAGAACAGCGCGGCCGAGAGCACCAATGATCATGTGGACGGCCCCGTAGCCGACCGTCAGTCCGCCGCGCGACGCCAGCAGTCACGGCGGTCGACGCCAGCAGCGCCAGCAGGCGCGATCGCCGTCCGCCGGAAGCCCAGACGGGCCGCTGACGGACCAGAGCAGTGGATAGGCGAGAACGCTCGCCGACAAGCAGGAACGTGCGCCGGTCGAGATCCACTGCTCGCAAGCGCCCGACGATCATCACGACGCTGATGAGCGGCATCGCCCCGGCCAGCACGCCCGAGCGCAAAACCGCAGAACGCGCAGCCGCAGCGCGTGCGAGCGGGTCGTCGAGGGCGTCTCGTGGCCGCGCATCGGATGCGTGGAAGACATGCTCGAACGCGATGGACTCTAGCATGACCGGAACTCCGTGGGACTCCCTTGGCTCGCGACGCGCCACGGCCGTGAAGCTGCTGCGCGCGCGCGGCGCCGTCGCGCCTTGCGGGTTAGAATCCGCCTCGGGAGGTGAGCCGGATCGATGACCCGGCATCTGCCGGCGCGATGATCAGTTCGCTGCGTCTGACCCGGCCGGCGCGCGCGTTGGATGGCGAGAGTAGCCGGCCGACTTCCAGTCACCCTGGAGGCGCACCGCAAGCTCGAGCGCACGCTGCAGGATCGTACGGAGGAGCTGACCGGCGCGGCGCGCGTCAAACGCCAGTTCCCGGCCAACATGAGCCACGAGATCCGCACGCCGATGAACGGCGTGCTCGGCATGACCGAGCTGCTGCTCGACACCGCGCTGACCGCCGAGCAGCGCGAGCTACGTCGACGACGCGTGCAGCCGCGTCGGCGAGTCGCTGCTGACGCGTCATCAACGACATCCTCGACTTCTCCAAGATCGAGGCCGGGCAAGCCGAAGCTCGAGTGCGATCGACTTCGATCTGCTCGCGCTGCGTCGATGGACGATCGGTCGAGCTGCTGCGCCGCGCGGCGCACGCCAAGAGGCTCGAGCTGGCATCGCTGATCGCGCCGGACGTGCCCGACGCGCGTGCGCGGCGACCCGAGCCGGCTGCGCCAGATGCTTCTGCAACCTGGTCGGCAACGCGATCAAGTTCACCGAGCGCGGGCGAGGTCGTCGTCGCAGGTCGAGGTCGCGCGAGCCGGCGACGACGGCGCGCCGTGCTGCGTCTCGGATCACGGTGCGCGACACCGGCATCGGCATTCCGCCGGACGGCAGCACGGCGACTGTTCAAGCCCTTCTCGCAGGCCGACGGCGTCGACGACGCGCCGCTACGGCGGCACCGGCCTCGGGCTGGCGATCTCCAGCAGCCTGGTCGAGCTGATGGGCGGCCGACTCTGGTGGACAGCGAGCCGGGGCAGGGAAGCGCCTTTCAGTTCAACATGGTGACTGTGGAGATCGAGGCCGCGCCGGATCAGCCGTCGCTCGGGGCCGCGCACCGCGCGCTGGCGGGCCGGTTCGCATGCCCTCGGTCGACGCACCTGAGCACGCGGCGCGTCTGGGCTCGACGCGCTCGACGCGTGCGGCTGGCGCCGACGCTCGTCGCTGGAGGCGCACCGGCCCTGCGACGCCGTGAGGCGAGCGCCGCGCGCGCGCGAGCAGGGCCCGCATCGATCGCGTTCGTGGTGCTCGGCGTGCCTGCGTCTGGCGCCGCCGGCGTGGCCCGCGACGGTCGGCGATCATCCTGGCGGCGTCTGCCGGGTGCACGCCGGTGCTGGCGGTGGGCGTCGCCGCCGGACGCGGCGCGGTGCCGCGAGCCGCCGGTCGCACGCGTTTCGCGCCGCTCCGGTGGCGGGCGCCGGCCCTGCTGGCGGCGGCGACAGGTCGCCGCTGGCGCCCGGCCAGGCGGTCCGCCGGCGGCCGGCGCGCCGCGAACGGTTTCGCGGGCTTGACGGTACTGGTGGCCGAAGACAACCCGATCAACCAGCAGGTCATCACGCTCATGCTCGAGGGGTGGGGGCTCGCCGTGACGATCGCGCGCCATCGGGCCGCGACGTGCTGCGCCGGTCATGCCGATCTGCGCGGCGTTCGACGCGGTGTTCATGGACGTGCAGATGCCCGACGGCGACGGGTTCGAGACGACGGCCGCGATCCGCGCCCGCGAGCCGGCACCGTCGCGGCGCGTGCCGGTCATCGCGTTCACCGCGCAGCGCGAGGACCGCGCCCGCTGTCTCGCCGCGGCATGGACGACTATCTGTCGAAGCCGGTCGTGCCGGCCGAGCTGGCCGACATGCTGGAGCGATCGCCACCGCTGTCGGCGCGCAGCGCGAACATGCCCGGACAGGCGCCGGTTCCGCGCGCCCGACGGCGCGTTCGACGCCGACGCCGTGTGGATGCTGTTCGAAGGCCGCACCGATCGGATGCGGCGCGTCGTGGCGCATCAGCCGCTCGACGCTGCCGCGCGTGCATGGACGGCCTCGAGTCGGCGGTCGAGGCGCGGCGACTGGACCGCCGCGGCGCGGCACGCGCATCTCGCTGGCCGGATCCGCGGCCAACTTCGGCGCCCACGCGCTGGTGGCGACGGCGCGTAGAATCGAGGACAGGTGCCGGCGCAGGCGGTAGTGCCGGTGACCGAGCGTCCGGAGGCGCGAGCGCAGTTCGACGCGCGCTCTGCACCGCGATGACGCCGTGGCCTCGACCGCGTGAGCGGCGGATCGAGTGCGCCGCGCCGGGCCAGGAGACCCGCTCCGCTCGATGAACGACCGCGTCCTGTGCGTGGAAGACGATCCGGCGACCCAGGTGATCCTCGGCGGCATCATCGAGGACGCGGGCTGGCGCTCCGAGTCGGCGCTGAGCGCGACGGCCGCGCGCGAGCAGTCCTGCGGCCAGCCCCGAGATCCAGGTCGTGCTGCTCGACTGGATGCTGCCCGACGGTTCCGGCGTGGACTTGTGCCGCGAGCTCAAGGCGCCGCCGGCGCCTGCGCTCTACGTCATCCTGGTCACCGTGCGCGGCGCACCGGAAGACATCGAGACCGGTCTCGACGCTGGCGCCGACGACTATCTGGTGAAGCCCGTGAGCCTCGGTCGAAGTGCGCGGGCGCGCATCCGCAGCGGGCTTGCGCGCCGCCGACGCGCAGCGGCAGCTCGCCGACCGCGCTGGCGCAGCTCGAGGTCGGCGATGAAGCGCGTCGAGCAGCCTGGAAAGCCTGCTGCCGCCTTGCGGCATACTGCCGCCGCATCAACAGCTCCGAGACCTGGCAGTCGGTCGAGGACTATCTCTGGGATCACGTGGACGTGAAGGTGTCGCACGGCTGCTGCCCCGACTGTCTCTCCAAGCTCACGCGCCAGCTCGGTCCCGGATGAGATCGCGCCGCCTGGAGCGCGGCCGGTATATGCTTCCGGCCTGTTCGCTCCGCCGCCGGCCCTCCTGGCCGACCGCGCGGAGCCGCGGAGGTCCCGTTGATGACGTCGAAAGCTGTGCTGACGATTGCCGCGGTGCGCGATCGATCCGCTGTCGCGTTCGCCCAGAGTCTCGCCGCCGCGCGTGCCGGCGCGTGCCCTATACCCCCAAGTCGGTGCAGGCGCCCGCCGATCCCGGCTATGCCGAGCTGATCAAGACGTGCAAGACGCCGCCGCCGGCCGCGGCGGCGGCGCGGCGCGGCGGCCCGGCGGCGCCGGCGCCGCGCCGGCGGCCCGCCGGCGCCGGCGGCAGGCGTGCGTGAGCTAAGGTCGACGGAAATCCCCGGCGTGATCGCCGCCGGGCAGCAGTGGAAGTTCCTGTGGCAGGAGGTCGGCAACAACGGCGACGGCATCGTCGGCCTGAACGACGGCGGCCTGCTGCTGGCGCAGAACGACAACAGCGCAGGTGCTGAAGCTGGACGACAACGGCAAGACGACGGTGGCCTACGCGGACACGCACACCGGCGGCGCGCTGTCGATGAGCACGAAGGGCGACGCTGTTCATCGTCGAGCGCGGGCTGCAGCGCGCATCGTCACGCAGCTCGCGCCGCAGCGGAAGGTGCTCGCCGACAACTACAACGGCGATCCGCATCGATTGCATCGGCGGCGTGATCAACGACCTGACGGCCGACAGCAAGGGCGGCGTCTACTTCACGATGGGCGGCGTCTTCTACGCCAGCGCGAGCGGGCGTCATCACGAGCTACGGCGAGAACGTCACGCCGAACGGCATCGTCCTCAGCGCCGACGAGAAGACGCTCTACGTCACCAACGGCCGCACGATGGCCGCGTTCGACGTGCAGGCCGACGGCTCGCTGACCAACCAGCGCGAGTTCGCGCAAGCTGGAGCGGCGGCGGCGGCGACGGCAGCACGATCGACTCGGCAGGGCCGCGTCTACGTCACGACGCAGCGCCGGCGTCGAGGTGATCGGCCCGGACGGCAAGAACCTCGGCGTGATCCCGACGCCGCGCGGCGTCATCACGGCGCGTTCGGCGGCAAGGACAAGAAGACGTTCTACATCCTGGCCCGCGGCGCCACCGGACGCGAACGGCGACGGAAGTGGCCAACGCCGCGCAGGTGTGGTCGATCCCGATGGCAGGCGCAGGGCTACGCGCGCGACGAGCGAGAGTGAGGTACGTGGGCGGGTGAGGCAGGTAGGTCGGAGCGGCAATGTCGGGTTCCTGAGAAGCTTCGGCGGCTGGGTCCATGACCTCGGCCCTCTTGCGTTTTGCCCGCCTGCTGGCTGCACTCCGGCCGCGCGCTGTTGAACAAAGTTTTGCGCCCTAAGAACGATTGCGCATGTACGTGTGTGGCTACGCTACGTCCTGGGATCGTCACGCCGTCACGAATCCGCTGGCCGTGTCCCGGCGTCGCGGCTCGCGTGGCTTATGTCCCAACGCGCGATCGTTCTGCGCCGATGAATTGGGGTTGAGGCTGAGAGTGTGCATGTCGGGCACAGTTTTGAAAAAGTGTGCCTGACACTCTGCCGCGGGCTGCGGTCTTCTGGGAATCTGCCCGGTGCGTGGGCAGTCACGAAAGGGCGCGACGGTGCCGAAACGGATGCGGGAGGACGACGATGGTCGCGGAGCGAGAGCGCCGCCAGTCCGCGTGTAATGGCTGGTGGGTGATTGTCCGCCTTCGTGCGAAGCGGGTTCCAGCCAGGTGCTCGCCGTCCGCGCGGCATCGCTGTCGCGCAGAGCGGCGCGACGGCGGTCGAGGCCGCCGCGGCTCCTCGCGGCAGCTGCCGCGCCGACGTCGTGGTGGTGGGCGACACGTCACCCGGCAGCGCGGGCGCCGCCGAGACGCGCGAGATCAGAGCTGTCATCCCACGACCGCCGGTGCTGGTGCTCGGGCCGGTCAGGGCGACGGCGTGGCCGGTGGTGATACGCGCCGGCAGCGGGACAGGGGCTACTTTGGCGCTCGACGACGCCGACGGACGATCTCATCCAGGCGTGTGCGCAGCGTCGCGGCCGGCGGAATCGCCCACCTCAGCCCCGAACTGGCGGTGCCGCCGGTGGCGGCTCCGGCTATCCCGTCGCCCGAGCGCGCCATCAGCGGCTCACCGAGCGCGAGCGTCAGGTGCTCACGCTCGTGGCGCGCGGCCGCTCCAACCGCGAAATCGCCGTGATGCTCGGGCTCAGCGCCAACACGATTTGCCGTCCACTCGCGCCAACCTGATGAAGACGCTCGCCGTTCGCAAGACCGCGTCTCGTGCCTACGCCGTGCGTCCACGGGCCTGGTGACCGCGGACTGACCTGAGCGCAGGGCGGGCTGACAGCTCCCGTGCGGCGCCGGGCCCCGGCGATGCGCCGCGCGCGCTCCTACGAGGCGCCGGGTGCATTGCCTTACGACCGGCGCCGCGGCACGCCCATTGCCCCACCTGTCCACACCTGTCCTAAGTCGCCTCGGCGGGCGTTGCAGAACCCAGTGCAGCAGAGCGGCGAATTAGAGAATGGGCGCACTCGGATCGAGATGCGCGCGACGCTGGCCGGCCTTCTTCTCGCCGTCGCTGTAAGTGCTGTGCGCTTCAGGTGTGCGCGCCCAGTCGCGGCGGCGGTCCGCCGCGGTGGCACGCCGCCGCACACGCGAAGACAGTCCAGGATTATTGCGTCGGCTGTCATAACGATCGCGCGCGCGAACTGGCGGGCTGAGCCTTCAAGCCTCGATCCGGCCAGACGGCCGCGCCGCAGCAGTGCCGACGTCCGAACGGGTCGGCCGCAAGCTGCGGCTCGGCGTCGATGCCGCCGCAAGGCGCGCGCCGTCCCGAGCGTGCCGGCGTCCTCGACGGGCTGGCCGCGTCGCTCGAACAGACGGCTCGATGCCGCGGCGCGCGGCGCGCCCGATCCCGGCCGGCCGGCGCTCCACCGCCTGAACCGCGCCGAATACGCCAACGCCATCCGCGATCTGCTCGGCCTCGACGTGGACGTCGCCGCGCTCCTGCCGCCTGGTACACGGCCGCATTCGGCTTCGACAACGTCGGCCGATGCGCAGGGTCGTCGCCGGCGCTGCTTGCAGGCGCTATCTGTCCGCGGCGCGCGAGATCAGCGCCGTGCGCGGTCGGCGACCGCGCGCATCGGTGCTGGGCAGCCAGACCTACACCGTGCGGCAGGATCTGTCGCAGGGCTGTCGAGCTCGACGGCATGCCGCTCGGCACCGTGGGCGGCTGCGCGCCACGCACACCTTTCCCGTCGACGGCGAGTACGACTGCCAGGTGCGGATGTGGCGCACCAACCTGCAGCGCCATCGCGCGGCCTCGAGACATCCGCACGAGGTCGAGCTGTCGCTCGACGGCGCGCGGCTCCTGCTGGCGACGATCGGCGGCCGCGACGACCTGGTGGCGCTGCAGACGAACCCGACCGCCGCCTCGACGCCATCGAGACGCAGCGGCTGCGGCGTGCGCGGCGCACGTCAAGCGCAGGGCAGCGGCCGGCATCGTGCGCGACGCTGTCTCGACGAGACGCCGGCGGGGCCTGCAGGCCGCGCGCTGCAGCCGTTCATCCGCGACTTCGACAACCCGTTCGGCGCCGAGCGCGCGCCGCACGTGCAGTCGATCACCGTGACGCGGCCCGTTCAGCGCCACTGGTGCGCCGCCCAGCCGGCGAGCCGCCGCGTGTCCCGTCTGCCGCCCGCTGCGGATGCCGCGGGCGAGGAACCGGGTGCGTGCGCCGCATCGTCACGGCGCTCGGCCGCCGCGCCTTCCGCCGCCCGCTGGCCGCCGCCGACACGACGCGCGCTGCCTCGACACGTACCGACGCGAGCGCGCCAGTCGGGCACTTTCGACATCGGGCGTCGGAGCGGTGCCTGCGGCGCATCCTCGCCAGCCCGTCGTTCGTCTTCCGGCCGGAGGTCCGAGCCGGCCGGCGTCGAGCCCGGGCACGGTACGCGCGGTGAGCGGCTACGAGCTGGCTTCGCGGCTCGTCGTTCTTTCTCTGGAGCTCGATTCCCGACGACGAGCTGCTGCGCGCGGCCGGTGCCGGCGAGCTGCAGCAGCCGGCGCGCCGTGACCCGCCAGGTGCGGCGCATGCTCGCCGACCCAGAAGGCGCGCGCGCTCACCGAGAACTTCGCCGGGCAGTGGCTGCTACCTGCGCAACCTGCGCGGCATCCTGCCCAACTCGGATCTCTTTCCCGACTTCGACGACAACCTGCCGCGCAGGCGATGCGCACCGAGGCCGAGCTGTTCTTCGGCGAGCGTCGTGCACGAGGATCGCAGCGTGCCTCGATCTGATGACCGCCGACGACACGCTTCGTCAACGAGCGGCTGCGCGAAGCACTACGGCATCGCCGGCGTGATCGGCAGCGCGCTTCCGCCGCGTCCGCGTCGACGACGCGCGGCGCGGCCTGCTCGGCAAGGGCGCCATCCTGCTGGCCACGTCGCACGCCACGACGACGTCGCCGGTGCTGCGCGGCAAGTGGATTCTCGACAACATCCTCGGCGCGCCGCCGCCGCCGCCGCCGCCCGACGTGCCGGCGCTGGCCGAGAACGATGCCGGGATGCGCCCCGCACGATGCGCGAGCAGCTCGAACGGCACCGCGCCGAGCCCGACCTGCGCCGCGTGCCACAAGCTGATGGATCCGATCGGCTTCGCGCTCGGAGAACTTCGACGCCGTCGGCGCCTGGCGCGCCGCCAGCGATGTCGGGCGCCTGGCTCGACACCGCGCGACGTGCTGCGCGGACGGCACCGCGGATCGACGGCGCGACGGTCTGCGCGAGGCGCTGGCCGCGCAGCCCGAGATCTTCGTGCAGCACGCTTCGTCGAGAAAGCTGCTGACTCTACGCCGCTCGGGCGCGGATTCGTCCGCGTCCGACATGCCGGCCGTCGCGCCATCGTCCGCGACGCGCGCGCCCGGCGGCTACCGCGTTCTCGTCGCCATCGCCCTGGGGATCGCCCGCAAGCGTGCCGTTCCGAATGCGGACCATGACGCGGGCGGACGCGACGATCGAAACACGGAACCGGCGTCACCGCCGGTCCACACGGACGGAGCTGACCATGTTCATCACCCGCACCGCGTCTGCCTCGCCGCGACCATCCTCCGCGGCCTGGGCGCCGCCATTGGCCTGCCGCTGCTCGACGCCGATGGTGCCCGCGGCCACGGCGCTCGCCGCAACGCCGGCCGCGACGCCGAAGCGCTTCGGGCTTCATGTACATCCCGCACGGCGCCGACATGGCGTCGTGGACGCCGGCCGCCGCCGGCGCGGACCTCGAGCAGCTGTCGCCGACGCTGACGGTGCTCGAGCCGCTTCAAGGACTCGACTGGTCGTCATCAGCAACCTGATGCGCGCCGGCGGCGTCGCCGAGATGCACGCGGCCGCGGCGTCCGGCTGGCTGAGCGGCGCGGTGCCGAAGCGCACCGAGGGCGCAGGACTACCGCATCGGCACCACGATCGATCAGGTGCTGGCGCAGCACGATCGGCCAGGACGTCGCCGTTCCCGTCGCTCGAGTTCGCGACCGAGGACTTCACGCGGCTACGTCGGCGGCTGCACGCCCGGCTACAGCTGCGCCTACATGAACACGATCTCGTGGGCGACGCCGACGACGCCGCTGCCGATGGAGATCAACCCGCGCGCGGCGTTCGAGCGGCTGTTCGGCGACGGCGGATCGGACGCCGAGCGCCGGCGCATCTGGCGCGAGGACCAGCAGCATCCTCGACTCCATCGCCGCCGAGGCGCGGCGCCTGCAGGGCGCGGCTCGGCGCCCAGCGATCGCGCCGCGGGTCGCGACTATCTCGACACACGTGCGCGAGATCGAGCGGCGGATTCAGCAGACCGAAGGCGCAGCAGCGACGTCGAGCGTCGGCGTCGGCGACAAGCCGCTCGGCATTCCCGAGTCGTTCGAAGAGCACACGGCGCTGATGTTCGACCTGCTCGCGATGGCGTTGCAGCGCCGATCAGACCCGCGTGTTCACGTTCATGATGTCGCGCGAAGGCAGCCAGCGGACGTTCGGCGAGATCGGCGTCGCCGATCCGTGGCACGTCGTCGTCGCATCACGGCGACCAGCCGGAGAAGATCGCGCGCACGCCAAGATCAACGTGCTCTGCGTCGAGCATGTTCGGCGAAGTTCATCGAGCAAGCTGCGAGAACACGCCCGACGGCGACGGATCGCTGCTCGACTCGCTCGCTGATGTTCTACGGCAGCGGCATGGGCAACTCGAACGTGCACGCCACCGACCCGCTGCCGATGCTCGCGATCGGCGGCGGCGCCGGGAACGGCAGCCGCCACGTCGTGCTGCCGCGAGAAGACCGAGATCGGGCAACCCGTGGCTGATTCGCGTAGCCAACCGCGTTCGGCGCGTCGCTCGATCGCTTCGGCGACAGCTGACGGCACGGTGGAGGCGTTCTGACGTGCGGCCCGATCCGGATCGCGCTCGCGTCCGCTGGCGTCGGCGGCCCCGCCGCTGCCGGCGACTGACGGTGCTGGTGGCGGCCGTCAGCGGGTGGCGCCGGCGGCCGTGGCCGCGGTCGGCCGCCATCGCGCCGACGTGAACGCGGCGGAAGCCGACGGCACGACGCCCTGCACTGGGCGCCGTGCATGCCGGCGACGTGCGCCGTGCGCGCAGCCCTTGCAGCGCCGGTGCGCGCGCCGACGCCGCGCAACCGCCATGGCATGACGCCGCTGGCGCTGCGCCGCCGCGCAGCGGCAATGCCGCGTGTGCTCGGCCTGCTCTTCGAGAGCGGCGCCACCGTGCGCGCCGCTGACGCGGCGCTGCGCGACGGCCAGACCACGCTCATGCTGGCGGCGCCGGGCCGGCCGCGCCGACGCGGTGATGGAGACGCCGTGCGGCGTCATGGCGCCAGGCCGGACGCGGCGGAACGCGCACCGGCACGACGGCGTCTGATGTGGGCGGCGCTCGACGATCGCGCTGACGCCATCTCGCGCGCTGGCTGGCGCGGCGGCGCCGACGTCAACGCCCGTGCCGGCGCTCACTGCGTTTCCCACACGCCGCCCGGTCGTGATCGGCGACGCTGCCTGAGGACGGGCGTGTTTACGTCGGGCAGACGGTGCTGCCGAAGGGCGGCTGGACGCCGCTGATGTACGCGGCGCGTCAGGGCGCGGCCAGGCGGTGGTCGGCGCTCGCCGCGGGCTGGCGCGGATCTGGACGCCACCGATCCTGACGGCGCCGACGGCGCTGGCGCTGGCCGTGATCAACGGCCACGCGCCGGGTGGCGACTGCTGCTCGACGCGGGCGCCGACCCGAACGTCGGCGATCGCACCGGGATGACGCCGCTCTACGCGGCCGTGGACCTGCACACGATGCAGCCGGCTTCGGCCGTCCCGATCCGCCGCCGGCGACGATTGCCGGCAGCGTGGATATGGTGACAGCGCTGCTTGCGCACGGCGCCAACCCGAACGCGCGGCTCACCACCCGCGTCCTGAAGCGTGTCTACACCGGCGGCGACGGCAAACTCGGCCAAGGGGGCCACGTCGTCATGCGCGGCGCGCGCCGGGCGACGTGCCGCTGATGAAGGTGCTGCTGGCGCGCCGGCGCCGATCCTGCGCTGACGCAGGACAACGGCAACGCGCCGCTGCTGCTCGCGGCCGGCCTCGGGCTACCGCGGGCCGATCGGCGGCACCGAAGCCGATGGCGCGTCGAGGCGATCGCGTTCAGCCTGGAACGCGGCGCCGACATCAACGCGGTGAACACGGCCGGCGACACCGCGGTGCACGTGGCCGCGACGGCCAACTTCGCGGAAAGTCGGGCACTGGCCGCGGCTCGCTGGCGATCGTGAGGTTCCGGGCGAGCGGGGCGCGCGCCTCGACGTGCGCAACAAGCAAGGGTCGCACCGCGCTCGAGTCCGTGCCCGCGCCAAAGAGCACAGCGCCGAGGTGCTTCCGCAGCCCGCGACCGCTCGCCGACCCCGGCCGCATCGGCACCGTAGGCGGGCGCAGAACGTAGCGGTCGGCCTTTCAGGCCGACCGCACCGGCAAGGCCGACGCGATAACGTAGCCGTCGGTCTTCAGACCGACCGCAGGGCCGACGCGGGTAACGTAGCCGTCGGTCTCAGACCGACCGGAAGGCCGACATCACGCTGTTGCGCGTTATGGCCACCGTCAAGGAACCCCGTGAAACATTTGCTGCCTGTGTTCGTGGCGCTGCTGGCTGTGGCCGCGCCGCGCGCCGCCGCCGCGCAGGACGGCGGCGCGCTCTACAAGGAACTGTGCTCGTCGTGCCACGACACGGCGGTCGATCGCGCGCCTCGCGCGTGAGGCGCTGCGCGCCGATGAGCCCGCAGCGGATTCTCGAACGCATGGAAGCGGGTCCGATGGTGGCGATGACCCAGCTGCGCACGCCGCCGGAGCGGCGCGCCATCGCGCGAGTTCGCGAGCGGCCGCGGCTTCGGCACGCCGTTCTCGATCGCGCCGGCGCCGAAGGCGATGTGCACGACGGGACGCGGCACCGTTCACGATGACGCCAGCGGCGCCCGCGTGGAACGGCTTCGGCCAGAACGCCGTCGAACGCGCGCTTCCAGGCGGCGCGCGGGCGCCGGCCTCGGCCGGCGGACGTGCCGCAGCCTGAAGCTGAAGTGGGCGTTCGGCCTGCCCGGCGACGTGCAGTCGTGGGCGCGGCATCACGCTCGCCGGCGGCCGCGTCTCTTCTTCGGCAGCATCGCCGGCAACGTCTACTCGCTCGACGCGAAGACCGGCTGCGTGCACTGGGCGTTCGACGCCGGCGCGATCGTGCGCGCGGCCGATCAGCGTCGGCCGCGTCAGACGCCGTCCGGCACGGCGCTATGCGGCGCTTCTTCGGCGACGCGCGCGGCAACGCCTACGCGCGTCGACGCCGCCACCGGCGCGCTGCTCTGGAAGGTCGCAGGTCGAGACGCATCCGGTCGGCGCGCATCACCGGCTCGCCCGACGCTGCTACGACGGCCGGCTCTACGTGCCGGTGTCGTCGAGCGAAGAAGGCGTCGGACTCGCTGACCGACTACGAGTGCTGCAAGTTCCGCGGCAGCATCGTGGCCCTCGACGCCGCGACCGGCCGGCAGATCTGGAAGACCTACACGATCCCCGAGGAGCCGCGGCCGGTGCGGAAGAACGCCAGATGGCGTGCAGCTGTGGGGCCGTCCGGCGCGCCGATCTGGTCGAGTCCGGTGATCGACCCCAGCGCGCAACGCGCTCTACGTCACGACGGGCAACAACTACAGCGACCCGCCGTCGGCGACGAGCGATGCGTTCATGGCGATGGACCTGGAGACGCGGCACGATCCTGTGGACGCATCAGGTGCACGCCGCGCGACGCGTATGTCTCGGCCTGCCGCCTCGAGGACAAGACGAACTGCCCCGAAGCGAACGGGCCCGACTTCGACTTCGCGGCGTCGCCGATCCTGGTGTCGCTCGGCGAACGGCCGCCGCGCGCTCGTCGCCGGCCACAAGTCGGGCGATCGTGCTACGCCGTCGATCCCGACCGGCAGGGCGACGCGGTTGTGGGAGACGCGCGTCGGCGAAGGCGGCTCGATGGGCGGCGTGCAGTGGGGATCGGCGGCCGACGCGCAGCAACGTCTACGTCGCGCTGTCGGACCTCGGCCGCATCATGCTGAGCTACACGCAGTTCACCGACGCCGACCGCGAAGCGCGGCGGCGGCATGTTCGCGCTGCAGCCTCAGCGACGGCGCGCGCGTCTGGCACACGCCGCCGGTCCGCTGCGACACCCGGCCGCGGTGCAGCCCCGCGCAGTCGGGCGCGGTCAGCGCCATGCCCGGGCGTCGCATTCGCCGGCTCGCTCGACGGCCACATGCGTGCGTACTGCCGCCGCGACCGGCGCCGTCGTATGGGACTACGACACCGTGCGCACGTACGAGACCGTCAACGGCGTCGCGGCCACGGGGCGGCTCGCTCGACGGCCCGGGCCCGGCGATCGGCGGCGGCATGGTGTTCGTGAACTCCGGCTGCTACGGTGGGACGGCGGCGCGCCGGGCAACGTGGTCCTGCGCCTTTGCGCCGGACTGAACCGGCGAGAGCCGCGCTTCCAGACACCTCACGCTCCGCCTCGCCAGTGACGGGGTCCAATTGCGCCTCGCCTTCGGCGGGCCGTCCACAGCGGCTGAAGGGGTTATGATCGCGCAACGGGGCGAACTGAACCTTCGATATGCGAAACTCAACCCGGGCGCTGGGCGCCTGTCTGCTGATCGTCACGGTGTCGCCGTCGGGGCTGTGCGCGGCGCGGCAAGCGACGTGCGCCGACGCGGTGATGAACCGCGACCAGGCCGCGCTGCAGGCGCTGCTGCGCCAAGCAAGGCCGACGTCAACGCGCCGCAGCGCGACGGCGCCACGGCGCTGCACTGGGCGGTTTATCACGACGACGCCGAGGCCGCCGACGCTGCTGCTGCGTGCCGGCGCCAAGCCCGACGTCGCGCAACCGCGCCGGGATGATGCGCCGCGCGGCGATGGCGGCGCCTCTACGGCAGCGCGCCGTTGATCGAGCCTGCCTGGTGAAGGCTGGCGCCGACGTCAAGGCGGCGGGCCCCAACGGCGAGACGATGCTGATGACGCGGCGCGCAACGGGCGGCCGCAGGCGGTGAAGCTGCTCGTCGAAGCGGGCGCCGACGTCGAACGCGAAGGAACGGCTGCGCGGGCACCACCGGCGCTGATGTGGGCGGTGGAGCAGCGGCACTCGAAGCGGTGGCGGTGCTGCTCGCGGCCGGCGCCGACCACGCCGCCAAGTCGGGCGGCGCCGGCCTGCCGCGCAACTACCTGGCGCAGCGCGTCAACACGCGCGCGGTGGAAGAGGCGCAGAAGCGCCACGTGCGCGCCGCAGCCGGCCGGGCCGCACCTACGAAGAGCAGCCTCGAGTGGGAATACGAAAACGGGATCGATCTCGGCGCGTCGCGTAACGCGTTCACGCCCGAACCGCGCGCGTGGCGGCGCCGGGCGCCGCGCGCCGCTGGGCGGGCGCGCCGCGGGGAGCGTCGGCGGCACCGCAGCGCCGCCTGCGGCGCACTCCGCGGTCGCGGTGCCGGCGCCGGCGGCGCGCGGCGGCCGGCGGCTGCCGCGGCGGCGCCGCCCGACGACGACACCGAGGTCGTCGTGGCGGGCCTGGTCGGCAGCGGCGGCGGTGGCCTCACGGCGCTGACGTTTGCCGCGCGCGAGGGCGACATCGAGTCGCGCGCGGCGCTGCTCGACGCCGGCGCCGAACGTCAACCAGGCGACCGAGCATGGCTGGACGCCGCTGCTCACCGCCGTCAACAACCGCAACTACGCGGCTCGCGACGCTGCTGCATCGAACGCGGCGCCGACGCCAACCTCGCCAACAAGGGCGGCTGGACGCCGCTGTACCTCGCCACCGACAACCGCAACATCGAAGGCGGCGACTACCCGGTGCCGAAGCCGGATCTCGATCACCTCGAGATCATCGAGGTCGCTGCTGACGCAAGGGCGCCGACCCGAACGCTGCGCGTGCCGCGACAACACGCTGACGCGCGACGATCTTCACGATGCAGTGGTTCTTCGAGGACGGCGCGACGCCGTTCATCCGCGCGGCGCAGTCGAGCGACGCCGCGCTGATGAAGCTGCTGCTCGAATGCAAGGCGCGATCCGAAGCTCGTCACCGCCAACGGCGACACGCGCGCTGACCGCCGGCGGCGGCATCGGCTGGGTGGACGGCGTCACCTACGAGCGGTCGCCGCCCGAGAACCTCGAGGCGCGTGCGCATGCTGCTCGACCTCGGCCTCGACCCGAACGCACGCGAACAACGAGGGGCGCACCGCGCTGATGGGCGCGGCGCTCAAGGGGCGGCCCGACGGTGGTGCAGCTGCTCGTCGAGCGCGGCGCGAAGCTCGACATCCGCGATCGCGGCAGCCGCGACACCGCACATGCCCGGGCGCCACGGTCGCCGGGCGTCACGTTCCAGGCGGTCGACTACGCCGAAGGGCTCGTGCGCGTCGGCGTCCAGTCGGCGGTCGGAGCGCCCTGAGACGGCGGCGCTGCATCCGCAAGCTGATGCAGGATCGCGGGCTGCCCGTGCCCGCGCCCGGCCGCACGCTGAACTCGATCTGCGTGGTGGCCGCTCTGTCAGTGCAGATGACAGTCCGATGGGCGAAGAGCGCGGCCGTTGCCGTTCATCGTTGCCGGCGTCGCGAGCCGCTGGCCTGACGGCCCAGCTGCAGGCGCCCGCGCGCTGGAGCGGCGCGGCCGCAGGCTGCCAGGCGCCAGGCTGCCGCCTCCGCGCCCGATCTGCAAGGCGACGCTCGACACCTACTGCGTCACCTGCCACAACCAGCGGCTGAAGACCGGCGGCCTCGAGCCTCGACAGCGTCAGCGTGGCCGACGCCGCCGGCGCACGCCGACGATCTGGGGAGAAGGTGATCCGCAAGGTGCGCGGCGGCATGATGCCGCCGGCCGGGCGTGCCGCGGCCTCCGCCGACGGCGCGCACCGCGCTCGTCTCGTATCTCGAGACGTCGCTCGACCGCGCCGCGCAGGCGTCGCCTCAACCCGGGCCGCCCGCTGGCGCATCGCCTCAACCGCACCGAGTACGCCAACGCCGTCCGCGACCTGCTCGATCTGCGCATCGACCCGAGCCACGATGCTGCCGTCCGACGATTCGAGCGGCGGCTTCGACAACAACGCCGACGTGCTCGGCGTGTCGCCGGTGCTGCTCGAGAGCTACCTCACGCGCCGCCGAGCGCGTGGCCGCCCTGGCGCTCGGCGACCCGAAGCTGCCGCCGGTCGGCGAGGTGTTCCGGGTGCGGCAGGACGCGTCGCAGGACAGGCACGTCGAGGGGCATGCCGATCGGCACCGTCGGCGGCCAGGCGCTCGACCTGACGCTGCCGCTCGACGGCGAGTACCAGTTCGAGGTCAGGCTGTTCCGGACCAACCTCGGGACGATGCGCGGCCTCGAATACCCGCACCAGCTCGAGATTGCCGTGGACGGCGAGCGCGTGCACCTCGCCGTCGTTCGGCGGCGACAAGGAGATCGCCGCGTCGAGCGACAACCCGACGACGACCGGCAACGACGTCGGACGGCCGCTTCACCGCGACGCGTGCCGCTCAAGGCCGGGCCGCGCCACATCACGATCGCGTTCCTCGAGAAGACGCACGCGCTCAACACGCGGCGGCTGCAGAACTACGTGCGCAGCTCGTCCGACACCATCGACTTCTCGGGCTATCCGCACATCGATCAGATCATCTTCACCGGGCCCGTTCAATCCCACCGGCCCCGGCGACACGCCGAGCCGGCGCCGCATCTTCGTCTGCCGTCCCAGCGGACGCCGGCCGACGAGGAGCCGTGCGCCACGCAGCATCCTGAGCGCGCTCGGGCGCCGCGCCTACCGCGGCGACTTCACGCGCCGACGATCAGCAGGTGCTGCTCGACTTCTTCCGCCGCGGCCGCGCCGACGGCAAGACGTTCGAGTCGGGCATCGATCTGGCGCTGCGGCGGCTGCTGGCCAGCCCGAAGTTCGTCTTCCGCGTCGAGCGCGATCCGGCCGGCGTGGCGGCGGGCGCGGTCTACGCGCTCGAACGACCCGGAGCTCGCGTCGCGGCTGTCGTTCTTCCTCTGGAGCACCGATCCCGGACGACGAGCTGCTGACGCTGGCGGCGCGCAGCCGCCTGCACCAGCCGGCGACGCTCGAGCGCCAGGTGCGGCGGATGCTCGGCGACCCGAAGGCGCAGGCGCTCGTGGACAACTTCGTCGGGCAGTGGCTGCAGCTGCGCAACCTGCGCAACAAGCAGCCGAACTCGCACGAGTTCCCCGACTTCGACGACAACCTCCGCCGCGCGCTCGACACCGAGCTCGAGCTGTTCTTCGCGTCGATCCTGCGCGAAGACCGCAACGTGCTCGACCTGCATGACGGCCGACTACACGTTCGTCAACGAGCGGCTGGCGCGGCACTACGGCATCCCCAACGTCTACGGCAGCCACTTCCGCCGCGTCACGCTCACCGACGACGCGCGCAAGGGGCTGCTCGGCAAGGGCGCGATCCTGCTGGTGACCTCGCACGCGCACCGCACGTCGCCGGTGCTGCGCGGCAAGTGGGTGCTCGAGAACGTGCTCGGCACGCCGCCGCCGCCGCCGCCCGACGTGGTGCCGCCGTTCGAAGAGGAAGCGGGCGCCGCCAAGCCGAAGTCGGTGCGCGAGCGCATGGAGCAACACCGCCGCAACCCGGCCTGCGCCAGCTGCCACCGCGATGATCGACCCGGCCGGGCTCGCGCTCGAGAACTTCGACGCCACCGGCGCGTGGCGCACGCGCGACGGCGGCACGCGCGGCGCGGCGGTGGACGCGTCGGGCCAGCTGGTGGACGGCACGCGCGATCAACGGCGTGGTCGGAGCTGCGGCAGGCGCTGCTGCGCGAGCCGCCGACGTTCGTCACGACGCTCTGACCGAGCGCCTGCTCACCTACGCGCTCGGCCGCGGCCTGATCGCCGCCGACATGCCGACCGGTGCGCGCGATCGTGCGCGACGCCGAGAAGGATCATGCTACCGGTTCTCGGCGATCGTGCTCGGCGTCGTGCGCAGCGTTCCGTTCCAGAAGCGACTGAAGGCCCCGGGTTCCGAGCCGCTGGTGGCGGCGTCAACCGCCTCAATCCTGAGTAGATAGAGGAGCGCGTCATGTTCATCACGAAGTCGTCGGTGTCCCGTCGAACGGTGCTGCGTGGCATCGGCGCCACCCTGTCGCTGCCGCTGCTCGACGCCATGGTGCCGGCCCTCACGCGGACGGCCCTCACCGCGGCGACGCCGACGAAGCGGTTCGGCGCGATCTTCGTGCCGATGGGCGAGCGGCCCAGCCACTGGACGCCGCCGACGAGCGGCGCCGGCTTCGAGTTCAGCCCGATCCTCAAGCCGATCGAGAAGTTCCGCGACTACGTCAACGTGGTCTCGAACATCGATCGGCCGCTGGCGGGGCACGCACGCGGTCAGCACCGGCACCTGGCTGACCGGCGCGGCGCCCAAGCGCACCGAGGCCGAGGACTTCATCGCCGGCACCTCGCTCGACCAGATCGATCGCCGGGCAGATCGCCAAGGACACCGTCTTCCCGTCGCTCGAGATCGCGACCGAGGATCAGAGCGGCTACGTCGGCGCCTGCGACGTGGGCTACAGCTGCGCCTACATGAGCACCATCTCCTGGAAGGCGCCCACGGTGCCGATGCCGATGGAGACCAACCCGCGCGTGGTGTTCGAGCGCATGTTCGGCCGCCCGGGCTCGGCCGAGGACCGGCTGCTGCGCATGCGGCAGAACCGCAGCATCCTCGACTCGGTGCGCGGCGACGTGTCGTCGCTCGAGAAGGGGCTGGGCGCGCGCGATCGCGTGCGGCTCGATCAGTATCTCGAGCACGTCCGCGAGGTGGAAGGCGCGTATCCAGCGCGCCGAGAAGAAGGCGACGACCGACCTCGAGATCCCGCTGGCGCCGGTGGGCATTCCGGAGTCGTGGGAAGAGCACGCGACGCTGATGTTCGACCTGATGGCGCTGGCCTACGAGGCCGACCTCGACGCGCGTCTTCTCGTTCATGCTCAACCGCGAGGCCAGCCAGCTCGTGTTCCCGACCTCGGTTTCAACGAGCCGTGGCACCACGTGTCGCACCACGGCAACGAGCCCGAGAAGCTGGCGCTGCTCGTGAAGCTGAATACCTTCCAGATCAGCCTGTTCGGCAAGTTCCTCGACCGCCTGAAGGAGACGCCGGACGGCGACGGCTCGCTGCTCGATCACTCGGTGATCGCTGTGGGGCAGCGGCATGAGCGACAGCAACACCCACTCGCCGCTCGACGTGCCCTACCTGATGGTGGGCAAGGGCGCGGGCGCCTTCGTGGGCAACCGGCACCTGGCCGCGCCGAAGGGCACGCAGCTCGCCAACGTGATGCTGACGGTGGCGCAGAAGCTACGGCGTCGAGATCGACAAGTTCGGCGTCAGCACCGGCGCCTTTGCGCTCTAAGGAGGCCGGCACGTCGTGCTCCGGTTCGCTCGCACTCGGGATCCTGGTCCTGGCTGGCGCCGGCCGGCCTGTCGGCGGCCGGGCCCGGCGCCGTCGCTCGTCGACGCCGTCAAGAGCGGCGACCGCGAGCGCCGTGCGCGCCCTGCTGCGCGCCCAGCGCCGACGTCAACAAGCCCGAGTCCGACGGCACCACCGCGCTGCACTACGCCGTCGAGGCCGACGCGCTCGACCTCGTCACGCAGCTCGTCCGCGCCGGCGCCAACGTCAAGGCCGCCAACCGCTACGGCATCGCGCCGATCACGCTGGCGGCCACCAACGGCAGCGTCAAGGTGCTCGAGGCGCTGCTCGAAGCCGGCGCCGATCCCAACGCCTGCACCGCGGCGGCGGCGAGCCGGTGCTCATGACCGCCGCGCGCACCGGCAACGCCGAGACCGTGTCAGGCGCTCATCGCGCGCGGCGCCGACGTGAACGCGCGCGAGCCGTGGTTCGGCGAGACCGCGCTCATGTGGGCGGCGTCGGAGGATCACGCCGACGGTGGTGCAGCGCGCTCGCCAAGCCGCCGGCGCCGACGTGAACAGCGCGGTCCACCGTGCTCGAGGCGCCGGTGCTCGAGTTCCCGCGCAGCGGCGGGCCCAACTCGCCGCTTCCGCGCGGCGGCTGGACGCCGCTGATGTTCGCGGCGCGGCAGGGCTCGACCGAGGCGGCGAAGGCGCTCGCCGACGCTGGGCGCCGAGCCTGAACGCCGGTGGCGCTGCCGGAGACCGACGTGCCGCTCGAAGGGCGACGAGCTCGCCAGCGTGGACAAGGGCATCGGGACGCACGCGCGCTCGTCTTCGCCATCATCAACTCGCACTTCGATCTGGCGGCGATGCTGCTCGACAAGGGCGCCGATCCGAACGTGGCCGACCTGTCGGGCAAGCGGCGCTCTATGCGGCCGTGGACATGAACAGCATGCAGTGGACGCAGGGCCGGCCGGCGCCGATCTTCACCGACCGGCTCGACGCGATCGATCTGGTGAAGCAGCTGCTCGCAGAAGGGGCGCCAACCCGAACGCGCGCCTCAGGCGGCCGCCGCTCAAGCGTCACCACGACGCCGGCACCACGCTCAACTTCGGCGAAGGCGCGACGCCGCTGATGCGCGCGGCGCGAACCAACGACATGGCGGCGATGAAGGCGCTGCTCGACGGCGGCGCCGATCCGTTCGCTGACGCTGCCGGACCGCACCACGACGCTGATGATCGCCGCCGGCCTCGGCTACGGCGGGCTGCGCGGCGAAGCCGATCCGCATCGTCGTGCCGACGCCCGAAGGCGCCGTCGAGGCCTGCCACGCTGCTGCTCGACCGCGGCGTGGACGTGAACGCCTTCAACACCGCCGGCCAGACCGCGCTGCACGGCGCGGTCGGGCCGTGGCGAGCCGGTCGTGGAGCTGCTCGTGGCGCGCGGCGCGACGCTCTTCAAGAACAAGGCGGGGCTTCACGCCGCTCGACATCGCCAATCGGCGCCGGCGGCCGCGGCGGGCGCGGCGGCGTCGTCCGGGAAGGCGCGGCGGCCATCCTGCGCAAGCTCGCGCCGGATGCGGCGGCCAGAGCAGGCGCCGCCAGGCCTAGCCCCGCCCACGTCGATGGCCGTCAACGCGTCGCGCGTCCGGCTGCACGGTCGCGGCCGTCGCGGTGTGGACTGCGGCCGGCGCGTCGCGTGCCGCCGTGCGGCGGTCGAATGACGTGCCGCGCGCGCCGGCGGCCGCCGGCTCCTGCGTCCGCCGCCCGCGACGGCCGCCCTGTTCACCCGGCCGGCCCGATCGGCCTCGGCCCCGCAGGGCGAGGAGCGCCCGATGATCTCCCACGTCGCCATCGCCGACCTCGACGGCGACGGCCTCGCCGACGTGCTCGTGTGCGACGCGTTCCGCAACGCTGGTCGACGTGGGTGCGGCAGGCGCCGCGCGGCACCTTCACCGAGCAGACGCTCGCGCCGGTCGCGGCGCCCGCGCACGTCCAGGTGGTGGACGTCGATGGCGACGGCGACCTCGATCTGCTGGTGGCGGCGCTCGGGTTCCTGCACCCCAACAACGCGCGGATCGGCGCCGTCCTCGTCCTCGAGAACGACGGGCGCCAGCGCTTCACCACGCGCACGCTCGTGGACCAGCGTGGCGCGCGGTCGCCGACGCGCGCGCGGCCGACCTCGACGGCGACGGCGATCTCGACGTGAGCGTGGCCGGCTTCGGCTACGACGACGGCGAGACCAGCTGGCTGGAGAACGCCGGCGGCTGGCGGTTCGTGCCATGCACGTCCTGCAGCGCGCTGTCGGGCGGCATCAACGCCGTGCCCGCCGACTTCGACGGCGACGGCCGGCCGGACCTCGTGACGCTCATCAGCCAGGAGTGGGAGGAGATCTGGGCCTTCGTCAACGCTGGCGGCGGCCGCTTCACGCCGCGCCTGGTGTGGGGCTCGACCAACCCGGACTTCGGCTCGAGCTGGCTGCTCGGTGGTCGATCTCGATCGCGACGGCGATCCCGATCTCCTCTACGCCAATGGCGACGCGCTTCGAGTACGCGCCGCCGAACAGCCGCCCGTGGCAGGGCGTGCAGTGGCTCGGAGAACACGCGGCCAGTTCCGCTTCGAGCTGCACCGGCTGGTGAGCCTGCAGGGCGCGACCAGCCCCGAAGCCGCCGACCTCGACGGCGACGGCGATCTCGACGTGCTGCTCGTGACCGCCAACAACGACTGGGACAATCCGAAGGCCGCCGAGCCTGCTGTGGCTCGAGAACGACGGCATGATGCGGTTCTCGCGGCAGGACATCGCGACCGTCGCCGACGCATCTCAGCACCGTGGCGGTCGGCGACCTCGACGGCGACGGCCGCCCGGACGCCGTCACCGGCGGGATGCACATCAGCCGGCCGCTGCGATCGGCTCGGGCGCGTGACGGCGTGGATGCGCCCTGAGTCAGTGGGTCAGGTAGGTCAGGTGGGTCGGCGGGTATGGGTAGCGGGCGGTCTTCAGCCGCCCGACGGCCTAGTAGGGGCGGGTCTTTAGACCTGCCCGAGGCATAGCAATCGATGAAGGCTTTGACTCGAACGCTGGCTTGGCGCCGGCGGCCGCGATGGCGCTCTTCACCGCGATCGTCGGCGCGCAGTCGGCCGCGGTTCCGCGCACGCCGTGGGGCGACCCCGACATCAGGGCACCTACACCAACAGCAGCGAGAGCGGCATCCCGATGGAGCGGCCCGCCGAGTTCGCCGGACGCCGCGCTCGAGGACGTCAAGCCCGAGGAGCTCGCGGCGCTGATCAAGCAGCGCGCGAGCGCGGGCCGAGCAGACCGGCCGAGGTCATCGGCGGCACGCAGGACGAAACACCGGCGCCGGACCGAAGCACTGTGCGAAGAACTACAACGCCACGCAACAGCCGCGCCTGGATGATCTCAGGACGCGCCCGACTACAAGATGCCGGCGACGACCGACGACGCCGAAGCAGCGGGCGGCGGCCGCGCGCGGCGCGGCGCGGCGGCGACGGCTACTACACCGGCCCGTTCGACAGCCCCGAGGACCTGACGCTCTACGTGCGCTGCATCACGCGCGGCGTGCCCGGCTCGATGATGCCGGCGATCTACGGCAACTCGTACGAGATCGTGCAGAGCGCCGGGCATGGTGGCCATCCGCTACGAGATGGTGCACGAGACGCGCGTCATCCCGCTCGACGGCCGCCAGCCGCTGCCGGGCACATGCAGTCGTAACAATGGGCGACTCGCGCGGCCACTGGGAAGGCGACACGCTGGTGGTCGAGGCGTCGCAGCTACCTCGAGGCGTCGGCGTTCGGCGGCGCCTCGAGCGCGCTGAAGACGATCGAGCGCTTCCGGCCGACGTCGAAGAACACGTCGAGTGGTCGATCACGTTCGACGACGCGACCACGTGGGCGAAGCCGTGGACCTTCGGGATGCGGCTGACGCGCGACGACGAGCACCCGATCTTCGAGCACGCCCGCCACGAAGGCAACGAGGGCTGCGCAGCATTCTGCGCGGCGCGCGCAGCCGAGAAGGAGCAGGCGGCGTCCACGCAGGTGATCAGGAGGATAGTGGCGTCCCCGCGGGCGCCGCCTGGCGGACGGACGGGCGCCTCTGCGCGACGCCGTCGGCACGCAGTTCGGCGCTCCGGGGTTCGAGAACCGCGTCGCCAGACGCTTCGCGATCCGAGGTCGAGAGCGCGAACTGCGCACGCCGAGCGGCGCCACGCTGCGCTGTTCGCGTCGCGGGCTCGATGCGGAGCCCGTGCGTCGAATGCCGCAGGTCGGGAGCAGCGCGTGGCCGACTTCATGCGCAGGACGCGCCCGAGCAGGCACGTCCGTGGCGCATTGCGAGCGTCATGGCGTCGCCTGAGTTGGCGAGCCCGCGATGGGCCGCCACGACCAGGCGCGCGCGGCGCGCAGGTGCGAGAATGCGCCGCGACCGTCCGGCGAACAGCAGCGTGACGCCGAATGCGCCGCGCCTCCCTGGGGTCGTGCTTCGCAGTTCGCGATCGTGGAAGACGACCGGCAGCGTCACATCCGCGCGTCACTGTCACCGTCGCGCTTCCAGGCCACATCGATGCCTTCGCGGCTCCAGATGTCGCGCAACTCCTCCATCATGCGCGTTCCAGCGCCACGCCGCTGATCGGACGCCCTGGATGACTGGTCCGAGCCGGACCCGGATCGCCGGGCGCTCCAGGGTCTGCGCGCTGGCGCAGAGGCCACCGGCGAGCAGATGGAAGGTAGCGGCAAACAGGAGGCGAGCAGAGCGCGCGTGTCGTCATGGCACCGTCTTTCCGGCTGACAAAGGCGTCAGCCGCCTTCATTCCAGGTCAACGGTCAGTGGCCGGTACTGCGCACAGTGACACTCGCTGAATACCGCGGCCGTGCCGAGCGGTTACCGCGTCCCCCGTTCGAGGTGATGGCCTCCACGCGCCGACATCTCTCCAGACGATCGCACAGCGGTGCGCCGTTGGCGGGCGGTGTCTGAAGGTAATTGCCGTAGCGCGTCGGTCATCGCGGTTCACGTGCACTCAACGCGCTGGGCGCTGCGTCCGTGACCGAACACCGTCGCGCCGGCTGGAAATGGCTGGCGGTTGCCGTACGCGCTGATTGCGGGAGCGGTCGCGGCCGGATTCGGCGCCCGGGCCTGGACGCGGGCACGTGCCGCGGTGGACCTCGCCCGCACTGGCGGATCTCTCGGGCCTGCCGCCGGCCGTCGCCGCTGCACCTGCGCGAGGCGCACGAGGCGGCGCGGCGCGCGCCGGGTTCGGCTGCGGCTCGTCGGGCGCGCTGTGCACCGCGTATCACGCCGACCTGCTGTTCGACGCCGCGACGCCGCTGCTACGACCGTGTCGGCGCGCTCGACGCGCGACTGGCGCTGGCGACTACGCGCGCGCTCATCGACATCGAGCTGGGCGGCACGCCGGAGCTGGCCGGCCGTCTGCGAGCCATCCGCCGCCCGTGCGCCGGACTTCGCGCCCGGTGTGGCTGCGTCTCGGGCGACGCCGAGTTCAAGGCCGCGACGCTACGACGCGGCTGCCGAGGCGTGGCGCCGCGCGCCGACGTTGCCGGCCGCTCAGATCGCCGATGCCGGCCGCCGACGGCGCGCCGCACGTCGCCGGAGGCCTCAGCTGGCGTCGTATGCGTCGTTCGGTCTGGCGCGCGTCGCGCTGCGTCCGCGGCGATCGCCGGCAGTGCGCGGCAGATCCTCGAAGCGCATCGTGGCGGGTGTCGCCTGGCTTCGGCCCGCGTTCCGCCTGCTCGGCGACAGCTACCGCGCGCTCGGACGCGAGGCCGAGTGCGGCCCGCGCCATCTATCGCGCCGGCCGGACGCCGCGCCTTCGCGCCGTTCGTCGATCCGTTCGTGGATGCGCTCTCGCACGCCAGTCGCGCAACAGCACGCTCTGCTGCGCGTGGCCTCGGAGGCGACGCTGGCGTTGAACGCGGCGTGGAGCGAATACGCTGACGCGGCGGGCGGTGCAGTTCGATCCGGCGAATCCCGACGCCGTGACTGAAGCTCGGCCCGCGTGCTGCGCACGCTCGAGCGCAACGAGGAAGCGCTCGGCTGGTTCCGTGAGATATACGGACGATGGTGCCGGGCGACTATCTCGGCGCTGGCGCACATCGGCAGCTGCCTCGGCGCGTCTCGGCCGCTATCAGCGAGGCCGAGCGACGTATTCCGCCGGTCGCTTCGCCGGGCCTCGACGACGCGACCACGCACTACAACCTGGGGCTGCTGATGGCGATGACCGGCCGGCTGCCGGAGGCCGAGCGCGAGCTACCGCGCGCGCTGATCGCTGATCGATCCGCACGCCGGACGCGCGCGGCAATCTTCGCGACCGCTGCTCGTGCGCATGGGCGGCTCGGCGAAGCTGCGCGCGAGAGCTCCGTCAGCTCGTCGCCGACGATCCCGAGAACGTGCGCGCGCTCACGAACCTCGGGGTCGTGCTGATCCAGCGGGAGGGCAGCGGAAGCGCGCGCTACCTGGAGCGAGGCGCTTCGGCCTGCGCCAGGGATGCCGCAGGCGAGGCAGCGCTCGGGCGTTGCGCGCCATCGGCTTGCCGAGGCCTCAGACCTGGCCTTGGGCCGGGCCTTCGGCGAATCAGAGCCGTCGCCGAGTGCTCTTGCAGTCCTAAGGCTGAGGCCTACGGGAACCGCGTTCGTCGTCTTCCCTACGGCTTCGCGGTCGCCCGACCATCAGCTCGGTCGCGTAGTTGGCCTGCTGGCACATACTCGAAGAGCTCGCGTGCCGTCCTCCCAGCGCAGGTTGAACTGCGCGCTTCCACGGCGCGGTATACGCGCCGGGATCGATCCACCGTGATCTCGATAGCGGATCCTGCGCCGGGTTCGTGCGCGTGAAGCGCTCGATGCGTGTGAAGCTGGTGGTGTGCGGGCAGGCCGCGGCGGTCGAGCCAGAAGCGCTCGTTGTAGCCGATCGGTGTCCACGACCAGCGTGTCGCCGTCCCACCAGCCGATGGAGTGGCCGTAGTAGGTGGGCGTGAAGTCGGCCGAGTGCGACCGTCCGTCCATGTAGATGGTGCGGAAGGTGTGCGGGCCGCCGATGTCGAAGATGTAGACGCGCTTCGCGGCTTCAGGCAGCTCGACGAACTCGACGCCATAGGGCGTCAGGAACTGCCGCGCCGTCGCCCGACGGCTTGCACCGCGTGTGCGGCTCGAGCTCGTGCTTCTGCCGATCGTCGTACACCGCACTTGGCCCACGGCTGGAACGGCACCGTCGCGGCCGGCGAAATCGGATCGAGGATGCCGAAGACCGGCAGCCACACGCCCTTGTCCGGCGATTCGCACCGCGCGAGTAGCGCGGCCGGCCGCGTGCTGCGCGGCGCCGGCTTCGGCGGCGCTGCATTGTCCTGTCCGTCGGCGTGCCCGACGCCGCCGATGACATCCTGCGTCCCGCCGCCGCCGTCCGCCGCGACCGCCCTGCCCGCCACTGTGCGCCGGCCCGCCGCCGCCGCCCTGCTGGGCGTCGACTCCGTAGAAGCCAGCGAGCAACGCGCCACGGCATCGCTCAACACCGCACCTGACAACGACTTCATCGACTGCGACTCCCGTGTGATTCATGCGCGTCGAACGCCTTGACAGTCTACACTCTAAGGCGTATATCCCTGTGCGGTTCAGAGAAGTCAATTTCGCCCAGCGAAATAATCGTTCTTGCGGGGAGCGCAGGAGGCGGCATGCAGAGGTTCGTGAGAACTCTGGTCGTTCTGGCCGTGCTCTTGGCTGCCGGTCGGGGCCTTCGCCCAGGACTCGGCCACGATCGCCGGGACCGTGCGAGACGCATCGGGAGCCGTGCTCCCGGGCGTCACGGTCGAGGCGGCGAGTTCGGCGCTGATCGAGAAGGTCCGTTCGGTAGCGACCGATGGACAGTGGGCAATACAGCATCGTCGCACTGCCTCCGGGCACCTACACGCTGACGTTCACCGCTGCCGGGCTTCAGCGTCGTCAAGCAGGAAAACATCCAGCTGACGCGCCGCGATCACCGCCGAGCATCAACGCCGAGCTTCGCGTCGGCGCGCCTCGAAGAGACGGTCACGGTCACCGGTGAATCGCCCGATCGTCGACACGCAGCAGCGCGCGGCGCCAGCAGGTGATCGATGGCGACATTCTCCAGACGCTGCCGACCTCGCGCTCGTACAACGACGTGCTGCAGCTCGCGCCCGGCGTGGTGGCTGGCAACGGCCAGGCTCAGCTTCGCCCCGGCATGCTGCTCTTCACGGCGCACGGCGGCAACACGCAGGACGGCCGCCTGACGCTCGACGGCATCAACACCGGCGCGTCGCGCGGCGGCGCGGGCGTGTCCGGCTACATCCCCGACATGCAGAACGCCGCAGGAAGTCACCTTCACCATCTCGGGCAACCTCGGCGAAGTGGAGACCGGCGGCCCGCAGATGACGGTGATCCCGAAGTCGGGCGGCAACACGTTCAGCGGCACGGCGCTCTTACTCCGGCTTCAACGACAAGATGCAGGGAACAACTACGACGCCAAGCAGCTGAGCGTGCTCGGCAAGCACGCGCCAGCGCTGCTCGTCCGCGACTATCAGGTCTCGCTCGGCGGCCCGATCATGAAGGACCGCATCTGGTTCTTCTTCAACTATCGCGCGGTGGACGCCGCCGACGCGCAGCCCGGCATCTTCGCCAACAAGAACGCCGGCGATCCCGACGAAGTGGACCTACGAGCCGGATCTCACGCGGCAGGGCCGCGTCGATCCGCACCGCAAGATCGCGTCGCTGCGCCTGACCACGCAGATCACGCCGAAGAACAAGCTGATGGTGTTCTGGGACGAGCAGCCGCAGTGCAGCGGCGCCGGCTGGAGCGACGACGACCACTGCAACTCGCAACAAGGACGGCTGGATCTACGGCGGCTCGCCAGGTCAACGGCTTCTTCGGCGCGGGCCCGAACTCGCCGGAGACCGGCGACTATGCCAGCACGCACCAGAGCGTGCGGCAGGCGAACATCACCAGCACCGCCACCAGCAAGCTGCTGCTCGAGGCCGGCTACGGCACCTACATCTCGCAGTGGGGCTACACCGAGCGGCCGGGCAACCCGACCGCGGCGTCTCATTCGCGTGCAGGAACAGACGACGCAGTTCTTCGATCGCCAACGGCAACCGCGTGCAGCGCCGCCACTGCCGGGCGGACTCACGGTGGGCGGCAACCTCAAGTGACCGCTCGTCGAACTGGCCCACCGGGCTACATCTGCGCGCGAACACCTGGAACGCCTCGGCCAGCTACGTGACCGGCTCGCACACCATGAAGTTCGGCTACCAGGGCGTACCCACAAGGACGACGACAACCTGTTCGACATCATCACCAACGACCAGCGCATGACCTACCGCTTCGGCGCCGGAGTGAACGCCTGCCGGTCAGTCGGTCGGCTACGGCGTGCCGAACCAGGTGACGATCCAGGCCGGTCCGTGGACCGCTTCGTCCGCACCGGCTACGCCGCGTTCTTCGCGCAGGACCAGTGGACGACGGGCCGGATGACGCGTGCAGGGCGCGGTGCGATTCGACCGCGCCTACAGCAAGTTCCCGACGCAGACGATTCCGAAGGACGTCTGGTGGCCCACGGAGTTCGTGATTGACGAGTCGCAGGGGATCGATGCCTACAAGAACATCAGCCCGCGCATCGGGTTGGCCTACGACCTCTTCGGCAACGGCAAGACCTCGTTCAAGGCCAACGTCGGACGCTACATGCATCCGGCGTCGAACGACGGCCGCTACGTGGCGCGCCAATCCCGCCGCGCGTGCCGTCACGCTCGCCAGCCGTCCGTGGACCGACGCGAACGGCAACTACGTGGTGGATTGCGACCTGCTGAACGCGGCGGTCAGGACCTGCGCGCGACCGGCGGCGACCTGTGCGGTCAGGGCGACCGCGAACTACGGCAAGAACCGCGTCGGCCACCGCGCTCGACCCGTCGATCCTCAATGGCTGGGACGCGCGCGCCCGTACGACTGGCAGTTCGGCGTCTCGGTGCAGCAGGAAGTCATGCCGCGCGTGTCGGTCGAGGTCGGCTACTACCGCCGGTGGTGGCCGATCTACGACGGCGTCGACGTGACCGACAACATCGCGGTGGCGTCGTCCGAATTCGGTCAGTTCAGCGTCGTGGCGCCGACCGATCCGCGCCTGCCGAATGGCGGCGGCTACACGATCAACGGCTCTCTACAACATCACGCCGGCCGCGGCGGCGCGCGCCGCGGAGCAACGTGCGCAAGGCGGCCAACTCGTACGGCGACTACGACCGCCACTGGGACGGCTTCGACATGACGTTCCAGGCGCGGCTGCGGGCTGGCCTCAACATCCAGGGCGGGACCAGCACTGGACGGCTCGTCGGAGGACTTCTGCGACGTGCGTCCGAACGCGCCCGGAGGGCATGGGGCTGTCGCCATACGCCGGTCTGGGCGACCTACTCGAGCCTGCTCAATCCCTACTGCAAGCAGGTGGAGCCGTTCTCGACCACCTACAAGGCGAACGCCAGCTACCTGGTGCCGAAGATCGACGTGCAGGTGAGCGGCACGTTCAGCAGCCGTCCGGGCGCCATCCTGCGCGCGGACGCGATCTTACCAGGCCAACGATCCGACGATTCTCGCCACGCTCGGCCGTCCGCTGGCGGCGGCGGCGCAACGTGACGGTGCCGCTCATCGCTCCGCATTCGAGGCATACGGCGACCGCATCGACCAGGTGGACATGCGCATCGGCAAGATCCTGCGGTTCGGCAGGACGCGGCTCGAATCTCAGCCTGGACATCGTCAACCTGTTCAACTCGAACGACAACCTCGCGTACCAGACGCTGCTCAGCCCGACGTGGCCGGCGCCGACGCAGGTGCTGCTGCCGCGGATCTTCCGCGTCAACTTCGGCATCGACTGGTAGGGTGCAGTGGGTGCAGGGCGGGGCTTCAGCCCCGCCGATTCGTATCGAAATCCGGGGCCGCCTTGCGCGGCCCTCGGCGTTTCGGCGCTCCCTCGCTTGCCTCGGACTGTTAGCATTCTTGCGAGATGTCGCGCCCGCGGTTGCGGCCGCCTCGCGCGTCTCGATCGGTCTCGTGCGTGCTGCTCTGCGCGGGGCTCGCGCCGAGGCCCAGGCCAAGGACGACTTCGTTCGTGCGCTGATCGATCTCTCGCAGGCGGCCGGCGGCGCGACCGGACGTGAAGGGCCGGCGCTGCAGGCGTCGCTCGACGCCATGGCGCAAGGCCTCGCGCGAGTGGGACGCGGCCGTCGTCCCGGGTCGAGGTCGGGTTCGCAGGCGCCATCAAGAGCGCGTCTCCGCCGAGGCGGCCCGCATGCGCGCCACGCTGGCCGCCACCTATCTCGATCGCGGACGGGTGGCCGACGCGCTGCCGCATCTCGATCAGGCAGTCGCGCTCGACCCGTCCTTCGCGGCCGGCCCACCTGCTGCGCGGCCTCGCAGACGCGCGGCTCAACCGGACCGACGGCGGCCGCGGCGGCGTATGCGGCCGCGCGGCAGCTCGAGCCGTGCATCGGCAGCGCGCGTCGTACCTGTATCTCAGCGCCACTCGAGGAGGCTGCGACAGAGCGGCGGAGCGCGGCGCGGCGCTGGAGGCGTTGCTCGACGGCCGTCAGAGCGGAGCGACGCGCCGGCGCGGCCGACGACTTCGCGCGGCTTCCGCTGATCGATCTGCTCGACGATGCGTCGGTAGACGCGCCGCTCTTCGTGCCGGCGGCCTACGTCGCCGGCTTTCGTCCTGCTCGCGCAGGCCAGATATCCCGAGGCGCTGGCGAGCCTCCGCGCGGCGGCGGCCGCCGATCCGCTGGTCACGCCCGCCGCGCGCCGGCGACGCTCAATCCAGCCGACGAGCGCGCCCGCATCGCGAAAGCCGACGCGCTGGTGGCAGTCCGGCGATCGGCCGGCAGCGCGCGCCAGCCTGCTCGACACGGTGCGCCGGCTCCCGGACTCGGGCCTGGCGCACTGGCGCCTGGGACGGCTGGCCGAGGACGACGCCGATCAGGCGGCCGCGCTGCGGTCCTACGCAGGCGGCGTGCGCGCTGTGCGCCGCGTGGCGGGCGCGTCGATCGTGCACGCGGCGATCGGACGACTGCAGCACACGGTGCTCGGATCTCGACGCCGCTGCGCGCAGCTACGAACGCCGCGTCGCGCTGGCGCCGCGGTCCGCGCCGGCGCACCTCGATCTCGGACGGTGTATCAGGCGCAGGATCGGCTCGACGATGCGCCTGGCCGAGTACTCGGCCGCGGCGCTGGTCGATCCTGCCAGCGCGAGCGCGCGCTGCCGCCGCGGGTCAGTTGCGCGGCCGACCTGGGCGACGACGCGGGCGCGATCGCGCTGCTGCGGCTCGCGGTGCGGCGCGACGCCAATCACGGCGCAGCGCGCTACGCCCTCGGCCGCGCGCTGCTGCGCGCCGGACGCGCGCGACGAATCGCGAGCAGCAGCTGCCGCCTTCGAGCGCATCCAGAAAGCCGAGATGGAGGCGCAGCGGCGCCGCTTCGAAGACGAACGCGCGCGCTCGAATCGGCGCTGCGCGACGGCGCTGCCGGCAGCCGACCGCCGGCGCGGTCGACAGGACGCCGGGTGAAGCCGTGCTCGCCTGGCCTCGTGCGCTCGCCGGTCTGGGCGCCGCGGTCGTCGCGGCCGCGCCGCGCGCAATCCTCGCGCGGGACCGCCCGCGGCGCGCCGGCGTCGTTTCGAGGACGTCGCCAGGGCCGCGGGCATGCGCCGTCCGCCACGCCAACGGCGCGAGCGCCGAGCAAGTATCTCGCCGAGACGATGGGGTCGGGCGCCGCGCTCTTCGATGCTCGACGCCGACGGCTGGGTCGATCTCTTTCCTGTGGACGGCGGCTCGATCGCCGACCCGGCCGTGGCGCGCAGGCCCAGCATCGGCTGTTCCGCAACCAGCGCGACGGCACGTTCCGCCGACGTCACGGCGTCGCCGCGCATCCGCAGCACCGCCTACGGCATGGGCGCCTGCGCCGGCGACGTGGACAACGACGGCGCGCATCGATCTCTACGTGACCGGCTACGGCGCGCAACGCCGCTGTATCGCAACGACGGCGGCGGCGTGTTCGCCGACGTCACGCGCGAGGCGCGGCGTGGGCGCGGCGCGCTGGAGCACCAGCTGCGCGTTCGCTCGACATGGACCGCGACGGCGACCTCGACCTGTTCGTCGCCAACTACCTCGACGCCGCGCGCGACAACAACCGCGTTCTGCGGCGACCCGCAGCGGCGCATGCGCGTCTACTGCCATCCGCTCAACTACAAGCGGCTGCCGAGCGTGCTCTATCCGCAACAACGGCAAGGGCGTCTTCACCGACGTCAGCGCGCGCTGCCGGCGTCGCGCCCACGTCGGCAACGGCCTGGGCGTCGGCGGTCGGCGACTACGACGACGACGGGCTGCCCGACGTGTTCGTGGCCAACGACGCGGTGCCCAACTTCCTCTTCCACAACGAGGCGGCGGCGCGCTTCACCGAGGTCGGTCTCGCGGCGGGCGTCGGCGGTCGCGCCGCGACGGCAAGGCCGCGCGCGCGGCATGGGCACCGAGTTCGCCGACTACAACGGCGACGGACGGCTCGACCTGGTCGTCACCAATCACGAATTCGAGACGCACAGCCTGTTCCGCAACGACGGGCGGCGGCGCTCTTCACCGACGCCACCGTCGGAGAGCGGCCTGGGCCGCGCGACGCTGCCGTTCGTCGGCTTCGGCGTCGCGTTCTTCGACTTCGACAACAGCGGCAGCCTGGACCTCGGCGATCGCCAACGGCCACGTCATCGACAACACCGCGCTCTTCCGCTCCGGCGTCCACGCACGCGCAGCGCAAGCTGCTGTTCCGCAATCTGAACGGGCGGCGGCTTCGTGGAGATCGGGCGGCCAGGCCGGGCCCGGGTTCGCGCGCCGACGGCGTCGGGCCGCACGCTCGTCACCGGCGACGTGGACAACGACGGCGACGTCGGACCTGCTGGTGACGAACAACGGCGCGGCGCCGCGAGCTGCTGCGCAACGGCGAGCCCGGCGGCAACGCGATCGCCGTGCGCGCCGCTGGGCGCGGCCGAGCAACCGGGATGCGCATCGGGCGCCCGGGTGAGCGTGACCGCGGGCGGGCGCACGCAGGTGCGCGCGGGTGAAGTCGGGCAGCAGCTACCTGGGGCAGGGCGATCTGGCGCGTGCACGTGGGGCTCGGCAGCCGCCGACCAGCCGTGGACCGACGTGGAGATCCGGCGGCCCAGGCGGCCGGTCGTCCGGAGCGCGTGGATGCCAGCCGGCGATCACGTGGTGACGGTGCAGGAAGGGCGAGGCGTGACTGGCTCAGGCGCCGTTCACGCGGACGCCGCCGCCCGCCCGGTGGGGGCAGGCAGATCGATCAGTGCGCCACCGAGGCCGGGCGTGCACTCTGCTGCTGAGGTCGGACGTGCAGCTGGCGTTTGCGAAGTCGGGTCGCGCCGACGAAGGCAACGCGTCCGGCACCCCGAGGGGGCTGGCGTGAGCCGGCCCGGACCCCCTACGATGCGTAGGACCACCACACGAGGGCCGGGCCGAACGCCCGGCCTCGTCGCGTTTCTGTGGGCCCGACTCCCGTGGCGCGGTCCCTTCGCGCGGCCTGGCCACTGGCGCTCCGCTCCTGACGCACGGGCCCTGCACGGCGCGCGCAGTCGCCGCGAGGCGTTCGCCGACGCGACCGCTCAGCCGAGTGCGTCGACAACGCGGACGGGCGAGTTCGGCGACGAGGGCCGCTACGGTGCTGGCGGCCGTCGACGCGATGGGGCGCGCGCTCGCCGGCTGGGATGCGGCGCCGGCCTGGGCCGTGGCTGGCCATGACCGGGGACCGAGGCGGCGCCGCTAATCGCGGCGGCGGACGCGGCCGGCTGGCAGCGGAGCTGGCGATCGCGGCCATCGAGACTCGAGCGCGGACGATTCGAGCGCTGCGCTCGAGCGCAGCTCGGATCAGGCGGCCGCGCCCTCGACGCCGGCGGAATCGGCGACGGCTACCTGCTGCGAGGTGCCTGGCGCTCGAGCGCCTCGGGCGGGAGCGAGGCGGTCGCCGGCGGCGTATCGCGGCGGCGCGGCCAGCGTCGGCGCTCAGAGACGCTGGCCGCTGGCCTGTCGCGTCGCCGCTCGACGCCGGGCAACTGCGCCGGAAGCGCCGGTCAGCGGGCAAGCCGCCGCCTGTGCGGTGTCTGGCCGCGGTGATGGACCCGGCGGGGCGGGCAGCGGCGCACGGGTGTTTCCCGACGGACGCGCTGCTCGACGACATGGCGGGTCGCACGCGTCGCGGCTGCTGGCGCTCGCGCGCTACGCGCCGCCGGCGTTCTCGCGCATCCGCGGCGCAGGGCCGCGTACGACGAGGCGGTCGACGCGCTCAGACGGCGGCGCGCGGCGGACCAGCCGCCGGTCACGGCATCGTGACGCGCCCGTCTGAACGTCGCTGGCTGCGGCTGGCGCCTTGCGCGCAGGCGATTCCGCCGGCGCCATCGAGCGGCTTGCGGGCCGCGGACGCCGCCGCACGACGTCCGAGGCGCATCGCGTGCTCGGCTGCCCATCAGGCACGGTCGAGCCGATCCCGCGACAGTTCGCCGCGGCCATCCGCGTCGATCCACGTGACGAGCGCGCACGTCTGGCGCTTCGCGAGCCGCCGGCCAAGCGCTGGGCGAGCGGCTGGCGCCCGGCCGCGCTGCGCGACGCGCAGAGCCAGCATCCCGGCGTCCGGGCGCCGCCTGGCGGCTCGGGCGAGCTGGCCGTCGCGGCGGGTGAGTGGACTGGCGCGATCGGCGGCGTTTGAACACGCGGCCGCCGCCGGGCCTCTGGCGGGCGCCGGCGCGCTAGCAGGCGCGTGATGCGCGCGCGCGGAATCAGCAGGGACGGGGCCGCGGGGCCTGCGCAGCGGGCGGCGCGCTTCCGACGCGCGTGCGCGCACGCCGATCCGGCGGCGCCTACCGCGTCGCGGGCAGGCCGACGGCAGACGGCGCTCGAGCACGCGCGGTCGTCTTACTCGAGCCGGGCCAGCGCGAGGCGCGGATGGCCCTCATCGACGCTTGCTCGCGGTCGGGTCGCACGAGGCTGAGCGGCTGGGTGGACTGCTGAGCAGGACTGAAATCGGATATGGGCGGCCGCCAGATCAGCCCGGTGCGCAGACTGCCGGCTCAAGCTGGCCCCCACGTCAGTGCCTGCAACACGGTCAGCGGGCTTCTGGCGCCCGCGAGATCGCCGCAGGCGCGCGCTGCAGCGCGTCGTTCAAGCGGCGGGGCGACCCGGGCCATCGCGTCGGTGCGCACGAAGTCGGAGGCGATCGATTCCACCGAGTGCGTGGAGCCGGGGTGCTGCGTCAGCATCCCCTCGATGCGGCGCACGGCCTGGCGCAGCACCGGCAGCCGCTTTTTGATCATCGTCGCGATCGAGCCGGTTCGTCACGTCCGGAGCAGTTCGCGGCCGCGACGATGCGGCCGTGCGGTCCTGAAGATCGGCAGCGCCACCGACACGATGCCGTAGTCGAGTCTCGTCCTGAATGGCGGCGTAGCCCTCGTGCGCGGCACGTCCTGAGGATCTTCCGCAGCGAGTGCTGATCGGTCTCGGTGTGCTCGGTGAGACGGCGCATGGTTGCGCGCTCGAAGTAGTCGTCGATCGCGGCCTGGGGCCGGAGGCGAGCAGTAACGCGGCCCGACCGAAGTGGGTGCAGACGCGGATAGCGCGAGCCGGCGCGCCGGCCGTCAGGCGGATGGCGCGGTTCAGTGACGCGTGCGCGATGTAGACGATGTCGAGCGTCGTCCGAGCACGGTGACGGAAGGCGCTGCCGCCGAGCTCGTTGACGACGTCCTGCAGAAATGGCTGGAGGACGACTTCGGCGTTGATGGCGCTCAGATAGCCGGTGCCGATCGCCAGAACCTTCGGCCGCAGCAGGAAGCGCCGCCCGGTGCGCCCCACGTAGTCCAAGCATTTCCAGCGTGTGCAGCGAGCGCGCGCGCGGTGGCGGGCGTCAGCCCGGTCAGGGCACGGCGACCTCGCTCAAGCGTCAGCTGCGGGTGCTCGCGGAAAAGGTCTGACGCGGGACGCGCAGACCGCGCTCGAGCGACGCGCACGAACTCGGCAGCCTTCGGTGTTTTCGCCATGCGGAATTCCATGGGATTATAGTCTCGCGGCGGCGCAATCCCGCAGAACCGCCCAGTCCGATCGCGCATGCTCTACTGACGGCCTTGACGGCGCACCCGCCCAATCGCATGCGTGACTTCCGTATAACGAATCAAGTTTCGCACAACGAAGTCTCATCTTCGAAATAGGGAGCGTGAAGATGGTCCGTGTAAGCACGCCCGCTGTTCGGGTTGTTCGTGCTGGTCCTTCTGCCGTCCAGCGCCTATGCGCAGGCGGCGTAATAGCCGGGCGTCGTCCGCGACGCCTCGGGCGGTGTGTCTGCCCGGAGTCACCGTCGAGGCAGCGAGTCCGGCGCTGATCGAGAAAGTCCGCACCGCCGTCAGCGACGGCTCGGGACAGCACCGCATCGAGGATCTGCGGCCCGGCAGCTACATCGGTTCGCTTCACGCTCACGCGGCTTCAGCAGCGTGTCGCGTGAGGGCATCGAGCTCACCGGCTCGGCTACGGCCACGGTGAGCATCGACATGCGCGTCGGCTCGGTCGAGGAGACGATTACGGTGACGGGCGAGTCGCCGGTCGTGAGACGTCAGACCGCACGGCGCCAGACGGTGCTGACCAACGAGATCATCAACGCGATCCCGTCGGCTGGCAGCTACAACTCATGCTGCCGGTGCCGTGCCGGGCGTGCTCGCGCCAGCAGAGCAATACGTAACTGAACGAAGCAT
>ERZ1370068.6157-contig-5159_pt1 | contig 44054 bp, 76 predicted proteins | sample MGYA00561227_ERZ1370068 | MGnify/ENA primary metagenome ERZ1370068 (study PRJEB38410, sample SAMEA6850437) | metagenome | study: Metagenomic assessment of the ecological functions of the soil: analysis of the soil microbiota associated with the...
GTTATTACTTCGTTCAGTTACGTATTGCTTACCAAAGAAACAGATTTCCCTTTTGGTCTTCGGTAAATTCGATATCAAGCGAGTCGCGTTTGGCGAAAATCTCCTCGAGCTGGAGCATTAAATTGAAGAGCGGCGAAACGGTCAAACACGTGATCGCGATGAGCGTAATAAGGTTGCGGCTGGGCACCGGTGCCGGAAGTGACGGTGTCGGTACCGGCCAGATTCGGAATCGAAATTAACGATGAAGTATGGCGCCTGGCTGCTGGGATCGCGGCTGAACGCAACACCGCTCATCCGCACGTTTTTAAGGAGCGGCTGCAAAAACACCGAGCCCGCCGCCGATTTGGCTCCCTGAACTCAACGACTCGATCACTTTATCGACCGCTTGCGAAATCGCCGTCTCTCCTGCACATCGAGCACACTCAGAAATGTCCGGCGAGGGAGGTCTCCGCTGTGTCTTCGCGCGCAGAGCTGCTGCGCGACGAGCGGCTGGTTGGCCCACCCTTTGGTTTTGAGTTGCGAAGAATATTTTCTTTGCTGGCGCCACTCGGCAGGTGAAAAACGGATTTGCGGCAGTACTCGCGCGCCGTTGATTCACGATTCGAGCCGCTCGAGGTTTCGGCTTTGGAGCCGGGTGGAGGCGAAGTAGTCACTTCTGAACTGGCGGTCCACGCGCGTGGGAAGGCCTGTACCTCTTTCACGCCGTGCAATTGTTACGAATATAAAATTCATCAACCTCGAAGACCCGCCTCTCCCGCTTGCACCCGGATGTCGTTGACCGACTCCCACACACCGATATCGCTCCGGCGTCATGCTTGACGGAATGCGAGGCCTCTAGATAGACCACCGAATGAAACCGGCCTGATCCGGCAGGCGAGCGTATCACTCAGCCGCGAGGTGAACTCGCTGTTTCCCGAGGAACGCCGCTTGATATCGAGATCAAATCAGCAATGAACAGCTCCACCTTTGCTCAGCGGCGGGCAGTGATGTCCGCGGATTCCACACTGCGGTAAGAATGTCCACCCGGTTTTAAAATTCGCTGGAACTCGGCGAGCGCCTTCTGGGTGGCGGGCCAATGAAAAGAAGACCCCATGAGCACCCAATCCACTGAGGAATCTGTAATCCAGTCTCCTCAGCACTGCCACTTGCGCCATTCGAATTCGGACTTGCCCAGCTCGCGCATGCCCTCTTTGCGCATCTCATCGTTAGGCTCAATCGCGAAACCGCGCAGGCCAATCTCTATTAGGATTCTCCGTCAGCTTACCGGTCCCGGCACCGACATCAGCGACCACGATCTTTCGCTACCGTTCTGGCCATAGGTGCCCATCATTCGCAAGGCGTCAGTATCCAGGCCTGTGACATATTACTGGCGAGCTGCGTAAAATCTCCGTGCTTCATGTAAGACAGTCCTCTATTTTCCGAACGGACTCGAGCTGATTCCAAATTTCGCCAAAACTTTGCCGGGCGCCATGCTGCCGTTGTCTACCACCACATCCATGGACGGCGCCTCGAACTCCAGATCCATACCCAAAACATTGGAGGCTTCGCCCTTCAACGCTTTGCTGTATAGCTGGTGCTTGTCGCGCTGGATCAAGGTATCCTTGGAAACGACCAAATAGATCTCTCTTTTGTAATGGCTGATGTGCGACCAGTTCCAGTCGCGCACCTCGTGAAACATCGAGATGGTGCTGCAGACCATCCAGCCCCTGATCCGACAGCAGTTTTTCGTCGCAGAGTATTTTTGCGAGCTCCAGCCGCGCGGAGGGGAATGGCGGTGGTTTCACCGAACACCTGCCGCATGTCATCACCGTCTAGAAAAACGCGAGATTCTTGTGATGGCGCAACCGTTCCGAAAGGAGTTTGCCGATGGTGGTTTGCCGGATCGGCCAGCCCGGTGACCCAATAAACAGTGCCTGCGCGGGATTTTCGTCATAATCGATCGTTAGACGCAAAGCCATTTAAAAATATTTCGCCTCAGAATTCGTTTTAAAATGGGAGAGAATTGTGAGTGAGTTTGGCGTTCTGCTCCACGCCTACGCTATTTTACCTGTGCTTGGCGACGGAGGCAAATGAAGGCATGTAATAAGAAAAAGACCGCTTAAACCGCATGTTTCTGCACCTTGACTGACGTTCGCCTATTTTGAGACGAAATCCTCGTGCCTAACAGGGCATTTTTTAATATCAAGCCTGTTCATTCTTTGAACAACACAGATAACTTATCGGACGAAAGTCTCGCTGCGACTCCTCCATCTTTTGGGGGAGAATTCGGCTATTTCGCAGCGTTATGTCGCCAAACGCAGGGATCTCTCATTAGGCCTGACCAGCAACCTGATCCTCAAACGATTAATGCCCACAGGGCATATCAAAGTAATGAATCTGGGATTCCCGTAAGATGTCCTATATGCTGACTCCCAAGGGAATCCAGGAAAAGGCCGAAATCGTTCATATCATTATATCTCCTCCAGACCATCCGGACATTCCAGGATCTTCGTAGATCGACACCCTCGTGGAAGAGCTCTTAAAGAAAGGCCATCGTCATTTTGGCATCGTTGGCGAGTCGAACTGACCAACCTTCTGGAACTTTCTCTCAAAGGACAAAGCAAAGACGCAATCACCATCACGCATTATGCTGAAGACCAGAACCCTGAGCCGGGCGTTGTTGTTTTGGACGGCCGTTTAAATCGGTCTACGGGGCCGCTGGGCATATCCATACTGTCTAATCTATTATCCGTCGGATTACCCTCCGACACACCCAAGAAAGGATTGCCCTCCAATATGCCGACCGCTGCAAACGCTTACGACTTCAAAACATTCAAGATCGGTTTCGATCCGAGAGACAAAGAGCGGGTCTTTGGCTATTGGAACGAGATTTTTCACGAGCCAAAAAAATGGTGAAGGCAAATATGCGCCTTTTCGAAGAAAAGTGGTCTGCTTGGAATAATATTCCGGGTGTCGCCGTTTCCAGCTGGGCTGGTGGGGCCGTCGCCGCTCTGAGTTTCAAGATTCGCGGGAAAAGGTGTTGGTTCCGACCAATACGTTCATGGCGACTCCGTTATCCGCCATCAAGATGGGGAAATGATGTCATTTTTTGCCGACTGTAACCGCGAAGATCTGTCTTTAGCTATGAAGCGGTTGTAAAGCGGCAAAAGAGCATGAGCTGGCGGCCGTTTGGCTAGATGCATATCAGGGGGCCATATCGCTTTCGATACGCCTAAGATTGCTGAGTTCTGTAAGTCCAAAGGGATCGTTCTTTTGGAAGATTGCGCACATGCCCATGTGGGGCTTCGTGGAATGGTCAAAAAGCCAGGTCGTGGGGCGATGCCGGCGTGCTCGTTCTGCGCGACCAAATCCATTTCCACCGGCGAAGGCGGAATGCTTGTCTCGAAGCATCCGGGCTTAATCGAGTTTGCCAGAAATATCGGAACTACGGCAAAATGGAATATGACGTGCAGGGACTCAACTACCGCATGTCGAATTTGCGGCGGCCTTGGGTGTCGGTGCAAGCCGAGCGCATGCAGGCCATTACGGATTGGAAAAACGAAGTCGCGGAGAAGCATCTGAACCCGCTCTACTCGAAGCGCCTTGTCCTTCCCAAAGGCATGATCTCCGGTCTCTACAAATACATCATCTTTGAACCCGTCGAAAAATCGACCGGGAAAGTCTACGACAAACTTTGTCACACGATACTTAAGCAGGACGGAAGTTTTCAAACGCGGAATGGGTGAGCCAGAACCATTGTTCCGCCGCTCTATTACCAACCATAAAGGGAGTGCTATGAGAGTTCTCGTCACCGGCGGTACAGGTTTCGATGGATCACGGCTGGTCGACAAGTTGAGAGACAAGGGCTTTAACGTCCGCATCTTCGACATGATGTTGCCCACGCGCAAGATGTTGAGTATTACCAGGGCAGTATTTTGAACCCGGATGAAGTCGGCATGGCCATGACAGGTGTCGATGTCGTGATCCATTTGGCAGCGGTTGCCGATGTCAAAGATGTGGCCAATGAGCCTGTGTACAGCGAAACCGAGTCAATGTGCGCGGGACGATCAACTGCTCGAAACAAGCCGCCATCAAAACATCAAGCGGTTTATCTATGTAGGCACGACGTGGGTCTATATGGCGCTACCGTCGATGCGCGGGTGGATGAAAAGACCCGCTGCTATCCCGACCACTTATACACCGCCACGAAGATCGCGTCGGAATATTACTGCCAGACCTAACAAAGCTCTATAACCTCCCGTTTACGATTCTCCGCTACGGCATTTCTGGACCCCGTGCGCGAGATGGAGCAGTAGTACCGATCTTCGTTCGCAAGGCGATGAGCGGCCAACCGCTCACGATTGCAGGTGACGGTCTGCAATTCCGCAAATTCGTCTCGTTGAGGATTTAGCCGAAGGTACTGTACAGGCCATCAAATCGATCGGTAAAATAAAATCTACAACTGGACGGCAAAGAAAATCTCGATCGCCAGATTGCCGAGACGATTCAAGAAGTTATTGGCGATGTGAAAATCGAATACATCCCCAGCCGCGCCGGTGACTACTCCGGCAAAGACGTATCGAGCCGTCTGGCAAGGAAGAGTTAGGTTGGGAAGCCCGACACCTTCGAAGAAGAGCGTGCTGAAGTACGTGGACTGGTACAAGCTGACTAAATTCAAACAAGAAGTGAACTGGGAAGAGATCGATAAGCGACTGGATGGGGGCGATGCCAGTCGGTACGCCCGTGACTAAAGTCAACGTCATCTGCGCTTACAATGCAGAGAGTTTTATCGAGCGCGCCGTCGAATCCGCGCTGGCTCAAGAATTCCCTGCCAAGGACTATGAAGTCGTTGTGGTGGATGATGGGTCGACCGATGAGACGTCAGCACGCCTGAAGCGATTCGAAGGACGGATCCACGCTTCTGCAGCTGGAACATGGAGGCTTGGCCAAAGCTTGTAATGCGGCTCTGGCAAGATTAAAGGTTCCGTCTTTGTGCGCCTTGATGCCGATGATACGCTGCTTTTAATGCCTTATCCGTCTTAGTGAACCAGGCGGAAAAAGAATCCGGCTATCGGGCTCGTCTACGGGGACTGGATGAAGTGGATACCGCAGGACAAAAGAAAAGACGCCAAGTGAAACCGTTCAATCTGTTTAGGCTCTGGCATGCGGCATTCTTTTTCCGGACCGATATGGCTCGTCAGGCAGGGGATATAGTAGCCTGTTGTTTGAAGTACGACTTTATGATCCGTTATTTACCCGAAGATGCCCAGAATCCAATACGTGGCTGAGCCGCTTTATAACTACTTCCGCCATGGCGATAACATGACGGATAAGTCCGGTTATTGGCAGAACGGGTGAAACAGATGATTGCCAAGTGGGGGAAACGGAACTTTCCAAATGGAACTTCCGTGAGGTCTATCCAGCATGACAAATACCATTCGCATCGGTCATAAAGCGATCGGAGCGGGCGCGCCGTGTTTATCATAAGCCGAGGCCGTTGTCAATCACAATACGCGCGCCGAATCTGGCGCTGAAGCTTGTCGAAGAAGCGGCCGCCGCAGGCATGGATGCCGTCAAGTTCAAACCTACGAAGCGCGCAAGCTGGTCACCAAAAAGCGCGCCGAAATATTGCGTCGATACGATGGAGCAGTGGCGTCGCCATGAGGCCCCGACAGGCGTGCAGGCCGATGAGTTTCTCAGCTCGATACACTTTCCAGAAAAGTTACCAGGCGATCAAGCGGCGCTGCGAACTGAATATTCTTTTCTTTCGACCCCGTTCGATGAAGACGGCGCGGACTTCCTGGATGAGTTGGGCGTTACTCGCCTTCAGATCACCTCAGGCGATATCACCAATATCCCTCATTCGCCATGCGAAAAAGAAAAACCCATCCTTTTATCCACGGGCTGCTCGACGCTTGAAGAGATTGAGCAGGCGCTCGACGTCATCAGAATGCCGGTAATCCGCCTGTGGCGCTCTGCATTGCACACTCTCTTGCGACAGCGCCGGAAGATGTCAATCTCAACATGATGGCTCATGCAGACGACTTTTCCTTCACTGCCGATTGGTCTTTCTGACCATTCGTTGGGCATCACGGCGTCGGTCGCAGCGACGCCTGACTCTGGGAACGCAGTTACTCGAAAAGCATTTCACGCTGGATAAGACCATGGGCATCGGTACAGACCATTTCATGTCTGTGGATCACTGCAGAACTCAAACAGATGGTCAGCAGGTCCGCGAAGTAGAAGCCATGCTCGGTGACAGCCGCAAGCATTCAGTGCCTGCTGAAGAGCTCGCCAGAAAATACGCGCGTCGAAGTGTGGTGGCCGGACGGCGAATCGCCAAGGCGAGGCCATACGGAACCAGGATTTAGCGATCAAGCGACCAGGCACGGGACTCGCGCCCAAGCTAAAAAGAGTCTGTCGTCGGCCGCCATGCCTGCGATATCGATGAAGATACAGTCCTTACCTCGGAGATGATTCGATGACACTCGCCCTTCAAGGCGGACAGCCAGTCCGGACGAAACCGGTGCCGCCGCATCAGACAACCGGACAAGAGGAAAGAGACGCTGTATCCCGCGTTTTTGACAGCGGCTACCTGTCTCTTTTGAAGGCAACTGGACGCCGGATGCTCCTTTTCATTTGCGGCGGCCTGAAGTCCAGAAACTAGAAGCCATGTGGCAAAGAATACTACGGCATTAAGCATGCCGTAGCCGTGAACTCGCGACGTCCGGTTTGTACGGCGATGGGCGCGACCGGTGTCGGGCGGGCGATAGTGATCGTGTCTCCGTAGCCACGATGTCAGCAGCCGCTGCCTGTGCACTCGTGTACAACGCCATTCCCGTCTTCGCCGATATTCGCAAGGACATTTATTCGCTGATGTGAATCTCATCACCAAAGCTCACCCCACGCACCAAAGCCATCGTCGTCGTTCATTTGTTCGGGCACCCGCCGATATGGACCCGATCATACAATTGGCCAAAAAGAAAAGAATCTCTTGGTCATCGAGTTGTGCTCAGGCGCACGGCGCCATGTACAAAGGTCGTCCGGTAGGGACGCTGGCGCACATGGGCGTCTTCGGCTTGAATGTGAACAAGACAGTTCAGACTGGCGAAGGCGGACTGGTCACGACGGCCAATGACGAATTGGCCTTAAAGATTCAGCTGATCCGCAATCATGCGGAAGTGGTCATGGGGCAACAGAACAAAGTCTCGCTGAGTGAATATGCTCGGCTATGCCGGATGACGGAGGATTGAGGCGGCGATCGGCCAAGTACAGCTAGGACGCCTGAAGAATTTCAATGAGACGCGTAGCGCTGGCCCAAACACCTTACGGGTCGCCTCAAAGCGTTTCCAGCCCTCACACCGCCACGGTCCTGCCCGACTGTGAACACGCCTACTACGTGTACCCGATTCAATTTGACGCGAACAAAGCGGGCTTTTCCTCGGCTGTGTTCGCCAAAGCCACTCGAGAGCCGAGGATCAGCTCTTTGAAGGATACGTTCGTCCGCTCTATTTACAACCTGTCTATCAAAAGAAAGAACTCTACGGAGATGTCGGGTGTCCTTCAGCTGCCCCTTCTACAAAGGGCAGACGGACTATTCCCAAAGAGGCTTTGCCCCACGACCGAAGATTTGCACTTCAATAAGATGTATTTGCGAGATGGTTCGCACTCCTCTAGGACAGCGATATGGACGATATTGCCAATGCCGTAGAAAAAGTTTTTGCTCGTGACGCGAACTCAAAAAACTAGATGCGGATGGCCGCGCGACGAGGAAACCACCCATGCCTGATATCGAAGCTAGACTCAAACGAACGGATGCTCAGAGAATTGCGGCTTTTATCCAAACAAAAAGACCCGTATCTTCTCCTCTCGGAATGCTCAGTCCCTCTTTCAAGAATATCGGAAGCAATGGGAGGCCGTATCAAATTTTGAGCTCAGACGGCGCATTTCCACTCCAGCTCGATTTTGAACTCAATTTTCCTGCAACTTTACGTTGCCCGATGTGCACCTGGAGCGTCGAATCCACGGCCGCTGGGTCAGAAAAGCTACTTTCAAAGAAAAGTTTGAAGAGATTGTTCGCTATGGGTCAGCAAGGGTTGAAAAGCGTTGGATATGTCATTTGTCAATGAACCCTTGATGCGCTTGATCTTCCGATGTTCGACAACGACGGAGCCGGCGGAATGACCCGTTCTTCACCTCCGCCCTGGACATCACGTCGACCGGCGACCTGGTCAACGCGTGGTTCCTGTTCGACTCGTGCAGCGGCGACGACCGCCAGCGCCACCGCCGCGAAGTCGTCGATCGCCCAGCTCTGTGCTCGGCGCCTTCGATTCCCCGCAGCTGCGCGCCCATAGGGCCGTTGGCCCAGCAGGACGCCGGGGCCGCCGCTCGCGGCCTCGGCCGTCCGCTACCTGGGCTCGGCGCGTGGTCGACACCCACGCACCTCGCGCTCTGCGAGGCGGACGAGGATGGCTGGTAGCGGCGGCCCGCGGGGCGGGCGTTCGCCGCATCTGACCATCGGCCTCGGAGAGGACACCAACCCCGGCGCCGTCGAGGCCGCCGGGCAGGACGAGCCGTCTTCGCGGCTGGCTCGGGCGTCATCCGAACAGCGCCGGCGGCTTCGACAGGCGGCCGCCGAGGCTATCGAGAGCTCGCGGCGCGGCCGGAGGTGGCCGCGATCAGGGGAGACCGGGCTCGACCATATCAGGACACCGCCGACGCCGAGGATCAGCGCCGGGCGTTCTCGGCGCAGATCGCGATCGCCCGGTCGGTCGGGAAGCCGCTCGTGGTCCACCTGCGCGACCCGGAGGATCCGAGGACGCGGTCTCGGAGGCCTTCGGGGCTCGACCTGGAGGCCAACGGCGTTTCGGTGATCCTGCACTGCTTCTCCGCCACGGGCCGGCATGGGCGGAGCGGGCCGCCGAACGCGGTTGGTACTGCTCCTTCGCCGGCAATCTCACCTATCGCACGGCGGAGCCGATCCGCGAGGCGGCGCGCTGGTTCCCGATGACCGCCTACTGGTGGAGACCGACTCTCCGTTTCTTTCGCCCCAGCCCATGCGAGGCAAGCCGAACCAGCCGGCGAACGTGGTCGCGACGGCTGAGCGCCTCGCCGAAGTCCTGGCGTCCATACGGTGAGCTCGGGCGGGCCGTGGAGGCGAACGCCGCGAGTCTGCTCGTAAGCGAGCGGCTGGGCGATCGTGATGTTGAGCAGCAGCGTGCGCACCCAGTCGAACCGACCCCACGGGTACGGGTCGAAGTCGGGAAACTCCTGGGCGATCAGGTCCTGCACGGGCTGGGTCACCTCGGCGACGCCGACTCCGTCACTGCCCCACTGGTCGGCGGCAAGCCGGTTCTTCTTTGCCACGAAGTCGTCGAACCGGCGACGATACGGGGTGTCCGGCCGAACCGAGACCAGACCCTGCCGACCGATGTCCTTGTACATCCACAGCGCCCAGCTCGCCGAATGCCGCCGGTAAAGGTCGAGCTGGTCGGCGAGGATGCCGCGGAGCCGCGCGTCCTCAGCCTCGCTGCCGGTGTAGATCGGTCCGAACTCTCCCACCAGGATCGGAGCTGCCGGTCGATCGCGCGTACGCGGATCGCTTCAGGAACTTCTGCTCGGCCTCCTCGCGGACTGTAGTGCGGGCTGCGGCCGAGGCCGGCATGCACATGAGTCGTGCAACGTATAGACGGCGTTCTCGAACGGGCTCGTCAAAGATGTCGAACTCCGTCGCGTAGGTGTTGCCGTCGAGGAACACGGTGTGGTCGGGGTCCACCGCCCGGATCGCCGTGACGAGTCGCCGGTAGAAGGGTCCGACGACGCTGCGGGACTCATCCGCTGGCTCGTTCAGCAGGTTGTATCCCGCCACCCAGCGGATTGCCTCGGTAGTGGTCGGCGATGGCCTCCCACAGGTTCACGACCCGGTCCTGGAAATGCCGGTGCTCCCAGAACGCCGGGACGTGGGTGGGATTGTCGGAGTGCCAGTGGTGGTTCTGTGAGCCGGGCAGGGCGTGCAGGTCGATGATCGAGTAGACGCCCGTGGCGGGCCAGCGCCGTCGATGGCCCGGTCGAGGTGGCGGAAGCCATCGGCCTTGATTTCGAACGGTCGCGCGTCGTCCTCGAAGTGCTTGTAGCCGACGGCGATGCGGCGCGAGATTCAATCCCAGCCTCGCCGAGGAATGCCGCGTCCGGCTCATCGAAGAATCGAGTGAGCAGGCGCTCGAAAGAAATGCTCCGCCCGGTCGTCGCCGATCGCCCGCCGTACTTCGCGCCGCATCAGCGTCTCGTTCGCCGAGTAGCCGGTGATGAAGTTCTCCATGTTGAGCCAACCACCGAGGCAGACGCCGCGAAGCAGCAGCGGCTCGCCGTCGGGGCCGAGGAATGACGACCCGGACGTTTGGATCGTCGGCGTGCTAGCAATCATCCGACTCCTACGTAGAAAAGTTTCGCCGAACGGAGAGAGATTTTCTCATGCCAACCTACGGACCGGACCAACGAGCGTCAAGCGGGGGTGGTGTGCACGTGGTGTGGGTGCACTCCACCAGGCGAACTGCGCGCCTGATTGCGTGTTGCTCGAGGTGCCCGTCGTGTCGCAATGCAAAATTCTGCCGCACAGCAGGATCTCTATCACGATCGACTTTTCACAGGTCGCTGCAGCGAGCACCCGCGAAGCGCTTGGGCGACTAGGCACCACGCTAGCGATCAAGAGCTAAGGGCCAACTGCTCCAGTTTGCCTCTGCAACTGCTCGGAGCCACATCGCCAGGAAGCGCCGAAAGTGGACTTGACTAGGAGGTGGAGCCAAGGGGACTCGAACTCCCTAACCCCTTGCTTGCAAAGCAAGTGCGCTACCAATTGCGCCATGGCCCCGGGCAGCCGAGCCTCGTCTGAGAGAGTGGCTCGGCCGACCCACGATGGTACGCCACCGCACCCAGCCCAACCAATCTCGAGAATCGCCCCAATCCCACTGCACGCACTAACTCCGAACTGCGCACCATCTGCAGATGCTGCGAAGTCCGGAGTACCCGGTGCTATGGACTCGACAACCCCAACTTACGCGCCACTGTTCGCGCTCGGCGCGTCAAAGCCAGGAGTTCCCGCGCGTGGAGCGATTCCGTGAAAGATCACAGAGGCTCGCCCTCACAGCCCAGGCCACGTACGCTGTTGCCCATGTGGTCCCAGCGCGAGGTCATCGACTACGCGCTGCAGCGACGCTCCACACTCCAGGCGCTGCGGCGCCCGGGACGCAGGCTCGCGCGGCAGGAGGCCTGTGACGCCGACCCGATGCTGATCCGAGCGGCCAAGCACCACGGCGAGCCGTCGAGCATCGATTGTCCAGTGTGTGAGTCAGATGAATTGGTCAACCTGCAGTACGTCTTCGGCGATCAGCTGGGGCAGTACTCGGGGCGGATCAAGCGGACCACTGAATTGGAAGAGATGGCGCACGAGTTCGGGGAGTTTAAGGTCGTGGTCGTCGAAGTTTGCCCAGCCTGCGGCTGGAACCACATGATCCTTTCCTACCTTCTGGGTGACGGGGTGAAGCGAAAGCCTCCGCGCCGCCAACAGACGGTTGAGGACATCTATGGCTGATCCCCACTGGGGACCCGTCGAAGATCGGCCCCGGGGCGCGCATGCGCGCCGCACAACGAACCACGCCTGGCCGACGATGGCTTCGGCGCACCCTCATCGCCATCGGCGGGCTGACCCTCCTCGGCATGATCAGCGCGATCGCGGTCGTCGTCTACGGCTACACCACGACACAGCTTCCAGCTGCGAACGCCGACTTCAAGACCGCAACCACCTACGTCTATTACAACGACGGCAAGAGTGAGCTCGGCAGCTTTGCCATCCAGAACCGCACCCCGCTCACCTTCAAGCAAGATGCCGGAGACCATGAAGCAGGCCGCTGTCGCTGCCGAAAATCGCACGTTCTGGACCGACCAGGGCATCTCGATCCGCGGCATGGTGCGCGCTGCGTGGATGATCGCTCGCGGTGGCGACGTGCAGGGTGGTTCGACGATCACGCAGCAATACATCAAGATCCTGTACCTGAACTCCGAGCGGACCCTGACTCGGAAGTTCCGCGAGCTCTTCCTGGCGTACAAGATCAGCAAGGAGATGAGCAAGGAGGACATCCTTGCCGGTTATCTCAATACGATCTATTACGGGCACGGCGCGTACGGTGTGCAAGCAGCCAGCAAGGAATACTTCAACCGTCGACGCCAAGAAGCTGACCGTCCCGCAGGCCGCCTTCCTTGCCACGGTGGTCAACAACCCGAGCATGTACGACCCGTCCGACAAGGACAATCGCGAGCGCATTCTGAGCCGCTATCGCTACGTGATGCAACTCCATGGCTGAGATGAGCTACATCAGCCCGGTACAAGCAACCTCGTACGCCCAAAAGCTCCCGAAATTCCCGAAGGTCGCTGCCAACCAGCGCTACGGCGGTCCCAAAGGGCTTCCTGCTCAAGATGGTCGAGCGTGAACTCGGCGCGGCCGGGTTTGACTCTTCCCAGATCAGCGGCGGCGGCCTGAAGATCATCACCACGTTCGACAAGGATGCGCAGCAGGCCGCGGTCGACGCGGCTCAGCGAGAAGTACACCAAGCAGTCTGCCGGGGCCGTCGGGCGTAAGTCGTCCAGACTGCACGCCGCGATAGCGTCGGTTGATGTGAACAGCGGCGAGGTCATCGCGCTCTACGGCGGCCCCGACTACGTCAAGAACAGCCGCAACTGGGCCACCACGCCACGCCCTACCGCCTCGACGTTCAAGGCGTACGCCCTGGCAGCCGGCCTCAAGGACGGTTTCAGCCTGTCGCGACACCTTCAATGGCAACACCTGGACCCCGCCAGGTGACAGGTCCCCGGTTCGCAACGAGTTCAGCCACCAGTACGGCCAGCTCGGTCGACCTGATCAAGGCGACCTCGGACTCGATCAACACCGCATTCGTGGATCTCACTACCCAGATGGACAACGGTCCGCGCAAGATCATGAAGATGGCCCAGGCGGTCGGTGCCCCCAAGGGCCGCCGGCTGGGACAACAACGACCGCGTTCCGCTGGGCACCGCCGAGGTGAGCCCACTCTCCCAGGCCAGCGCGTACGCGACGTTTGCCAATGACGGCATCGCGGTCCCCGACCACGTGGTACGTGAGGTGCGGGACCGCAAGGGCAAGATCGTCTACCAGGCGCATCCGGAGAAAGAGCGCGCGGTCACCGAGGACATCGCGCACGACGTCACCTTCGCGCTTTCCAGTGTGGTGGAGCAGGGTACCGGCGCAGCAGGTGCAGACACTGGACCGCCCGGTGGCCGGCAAGACCGGAACCAAGGACCGCTCCGAACCCCGACGGCACGAGCGACATCGTCTCGGCCTGGTTCGTCGCCTACACCAGAGCAGATCTCCACAGCGGTGATGTACGTGCGCAGGCAACGACGGCAATGGTGATCTTGATAAATACGCTCGGCCCGGCGACAGCACCTTCTTCGGCGGCACCTATCCGGCACTGACCTGGGCTGAGTACATGAAGACCGCTACCAAGGGTCAGGCGGTCAAGGAGTTCCCAGGGCCTGCGTACGTGAACACGCGATGAGCTCCCGCAACCGGAACAGACGATGCAGGAGACCCAGGTGCCGACCGATCAGCCGCAACACCGCAAGCGCCCAACCCGAAGCCAACGCCAAACCTGGAGCTGGCCGCCAAATTGGCCGCAGGATCCAAGCGCTTCTGCGACGAAGACCAACAGGGTCCTGGAGGCGGCAAGCCGCCTCCGCGTTGGCGGCAGGCAACTGCCGAGCGGGAATCCGACCGGCGGCAAGGGTTGAGCAGAGTCCCGGCCGTGATCGACGCCCGATCGGCTCAGCATCTGCCATCGGCGACCGACGCTTTCGTCGGCACGGGTCAGCCAGCGGATCGGCGGGCCTCTGGGACGTTACGCGGCTACGGGCAGCGGCTTGGTGGAATCCGCTGCGCGTCACCTTGCTGGTCGGGACCCTGGTCTACCTGAGCGGTGTGGTCTTCCGCCTGCCCTGTCGGATCACCGTCGCCGGGCAACCTCCGCCGGACCACTTCAAGTACCTGTGCTACTCCGACATCGGGCTGCTTGTACGCGGGTCGCGGCCTGCTGCAGGGCCATACGCCCTACCTCGACTCCGGTGACTATCCGGTTCTGGAGTATCCGGTGCTCACCGGCTGGTTTCTCGAGCTGGAGCGTTTGATCACCCGGGTCTTGGGCGGACTGCAGGGCACCGGGCTGACGGACCAGCAACAGGTCGACTCGACGTTGATCTTCGTCGACGTCAACACGGTGCTGCTTGGTGCCTTGTTCTTGGTGTGCGCTGTGGGCCATGGTGCGTACGCCGGTCGGACGGCCCTGGGACGCGATGATGTTGGCCGTGTCGCCCTGCGTCGCGGCTGCTGCGTTGATCAACTGGGACATGTTGCCGGTCGCACTGACCGCTCTTGCCATGGCCTGCTGGTCGGCACGAAAACCTGGTCTGACCGGAGTGATGCTCGGGCTCGGCGCTGCGGCCAAGCTCTATCCCGCCCTGCTGCTCGGGCCGCTCTTCCTGCTCTGCATGCGAGGCTAAACGGATACGGCAGACTTCGTGATGACCTTGTCCACCTTCCTGGTCAGCTGGGGATTGGTCAATTTGCCGGTGCTGCTGCTGGCGCCGGATGCCTGGTTCAGTTTCTGGCAATACAACAGGGATCGCGGTGGCGACTTCGGCTCCATCTGGTACGTGCTGTCCCTCGCCGGTCACCCCGTGCCGTATCTCAACTGGGTCAGCGGTGGCGCTGTTCCTGCTCTGCTGCATCGGCATCTTGATCCTGATCTTGTACGCGCCGATGCGACCCAGGTTCGGCGCCATGGCGTTCCTGGTCGTCGCGGCATTCCTGATGACCAACAAGGTCTATTCGCCGCAGTACGTGCTCTGGCTGCTGCCCCTGATGATCTTGGCTCGACCAAGGTGGCGTGACTGGTTGATCTTCACTGCGGGCGAGCTGATCTACTTCGTTGCCATCTGGTGGCACCTCGGCGGATTCCTGGCGCCTGGGGACAACTCGCCTGACCGCGTCTACTGGGCTGCGGTTCTGATCAGGCTTTGCACCCAAGGCTGGGTCGTGATCATGGTTGTCCGTGATGCGATGCGGCCGGACCGTGATCCGGTACGCGGAGCAGAAATCGACGATCCCACCGGCGGCTTGCTCGATCAGGCGCCGGACGCCCGCTGGTTCCGGGTGTTCACCGGCACCACGGTCCCGAGGCGGGACGCATGATGCTGCAGCGGCTGGCTCCGCGAGCCATATCTGCTGCTGAGACGAGCGCGTCGTCGCCGGGGCGGATCGTCATTCAGGCGTGGCTGGCTAGCCGGGGCATGATCTTGGCGGTCGCGCTCGTACTGGCTGTGGTGCAGCACCGCACGCTCACCGACATGGTGAGCAACTGGGACGTGCAGCACTTCGGCCGGCTGGCTGCCGGCGGATATCGGGCCGAGCCTGATGGCACCTTGATGGCCTTCTTCCCAGGCTGGCCGGCGATCTTGTGGCTTTTCGATCAGCTGGGGTGCCAGTCGCCATCAGCGGGGTGATCATCTCTACCGCCTGCTCCGCGGTCGCAGCCGCAGCGCTGTACCGGCTGGGCGGTACCTGGGCCGCGGTCGCGTGGCTGTTTGCCCCGACCGCCGTGTTCACCGTGGTGCCCTATACCGAGTCGCTGTTTTGTGCGGCCGCCTTCTGGGCATGGGAGCGGGCCCGCGCGGATCGTTGGCTCGCCGCTGCCCTGCTCACCGCACTCGCCTGCACCGATACGGGTCTCTGGGCTCTTCCTCATCGGTGCGCTGCTGGTAATGATCATCACGAGCGGCAGTCCGATAGTGATCAAGCTGCGCCGCGCGGCGCTGATGCTGATTCCGGCCGCTGTGCTGATCGCGTTTGCGACCTATCTGCATGCCCTCACTGGGAGCTGGACCGCCTGGTATCACGCGCAGTCGACCGGGTGGGTGCGCCAGCTGACCTGGCCCTGGGAGTCCTTCCTGAACACGATTCCCGCGACGCTGCCTGGGGCGTACGCCGATCATCCCTGGTGGGCTGCGGTGTTCCGCGGCGAGATGATCTCGATGGCGGTAGGCGTCGGAGTCACCATCTGGTGCATCGTAGTGAGCCTGCGGGCGAGGAAGCGGCCCCGACCGGCGCCCTGACCGACAAACGATGTGGGGGAGGCCAGCTGGGTCGGGGTGCAGGTACTGGCGTTCTCTTTGTCGTACTGGTTCTTCTCCGTCAATCGCGCCACCTTGCTCTGGTTCCCGTTGTGGATCATGATCGGTCGCTGGGTTGCTGGACCGTCGCAGGCAGGATCATCCACAAGCCGTTCTCGACCCTGGCATCGGGTGCTCGTGGCATGCGCATTCGTGATCGAAATCGTCTTGATGCTGTGGTGGAGCTGGTTGTTCTTCACTGGACACTGGGCGAGCTGAATCACTGTGTCTGAGATCACTAGAAACCCAGCGGGCCGGCGCTAGGTCGCATAGGCTGATCGATGGTGAGCTCGGTCGGGGGACAGGTAACCAACGTGGCGGGTGTGCCCCTGCCGGGACTTTGATCATTCAAGTCTCTGAAAGGGAAATGGTGCCCCGCTTACGCACGACCGCAATCGCTGGCCTGGCTGTATCCGCAATCCTCGTGACGTCCGGCGTGGCGTACGCTCACGATCTTGGCCACAAGAAGGTTGCGCGCGAGTCATCGTCGGCATCGAGCATGAGCTGGGCGTACTACAGCGGCGAGCTGACCGACATCTCGCCGACGACCGATGATGTATTCGACGGCGCCAGAGCGACGGCAATGATGATTGGCATGGATGGCAGCAGCTTCTTCAGGGTCATGCTCAAGGGTCTTGACAAGAGTGCCGCTGGCAAGGACTACGGCGCACATCTGCACGTGGGCCCATGTGGCCATGGCGATGGCAACGGCGCAGCGGTCGGAGGCTCACTACAACACACACGCTTAGCATGGCCACGCGCCTGCGTGGTCAGCGACAAAACCGAGGTCTGGCTTGACTTCAAGGTGAATTCGGCAGGAAATGCGCAGACTAGCGCGAGCGTGCCATTCGTCCCGACAGTCTGGGCGAGCGCTCGATTGCGTTTCATGCGTCAGCCGACGGTCCATCATCAGACGGACGGCGAGGCCCGCCGTTGGATACGCCGGAGCCAAGCCTCGCCTGCCTGCCGCTCGACATCAAGACGTTCAGTAGCTCGACTAGCAAGTCCATCTGATCGCCACCCAGTCAGCCGCGCAGAGCCTATTACCCTGACTGGGTGGAACGGATGTGGATTGACCTCGACGGCCTGGCGAACATGCGCGATGTCGGCGGAATCCCGACCACCGACGGCGGCAAAATCATTCCTGGTCGGTTGCTGAGGTCGGACAATCTTCAAACACTCACCACCTCTGACGTGGATCAGCTACTCGGGCTTGGTCTGACGGACGTTATTGATCTGCGCAGCGACTACGAGGCTGTGCAGGAGGGACCCACCCCACTGGCAACATCGGGGGTCCGGATTCAGCGGTTCTCGCTGTTTCGCGAATGGGAGTTCGGCGTCGGTGAGGCCAAGCCAGATGGACGCCCCGAGGTGATGCCCGAGGAAGCCCTGCCGTGGGTCGACCTCGAACCGAGTGTCGAACTGGACAATGAGGTCGCCTCGGTTTACTTCTCCTACCTGGTTGACCGCCCGGACTCGGTACTGGCCGCATTGCGCACGATCGCGCAGGCACCCGGTGTTGCGCTGGTGCACTGCGCGGCCGGCAAGGACCGGACCGGAACTCTCGTCGCGCTGGCTCTTCCCTGGCGGACGCAGAGCGTCAGGCGATCATCGATGACTACACCGCGAGCTCGGAGCGCGTCGAGGAGATCGTCGGACGGCTGATGTCCTCGGCGACGTACGCGGACAACCTCCGCGGTCGACCGCATGTCCTCACACCTGAGTCACCCGGAGACCATGATCAGCTTTCTGCGACACATCGACGAGACGTTCGGCACCGTGCTGCAGATGTTGCTCAAGATGGGTTGGACCGCCGAGGACAACGAGCAGCTACGCGCCAAGCTGCGCGACTAGGACCAGTTCGCTCGCTCGCGATGCTTCGCTCGCTGCGATGTTGCGAAGCCGCCGCTTGTCGATCCGACGAAACGACCTCTCGACACCCCCTCGACGCGTCGTCGGCTCCTGCGATCGTCGGCAGCGACTCGCAGGCGCGGATCGGTTGTCCGCCTAGGCCCAGTCGATGTAGTCCACGGTCGCGGTCGTCAGTCGCAGCTCGACCGGAACCTCCTGTCCGATCCGCGGCGGCGTTCCTTGCGCGGTAGAAAGACCTGGCTCGACTGCATGTGTGGCGGCTCCAGGAACCAACGTTTCTTGCCGTTGATCGTGTACGGGCTGAGGGCGAGACCAGCAGCTGCAAGAGAACCGGTCGCGAAGGCGATGGCCCGGTGCCGCATCGTCTTGGCGGACGTTGGCGCTTCCATGCCGATGCCGTGCGACGTGCCACCTGCGACAACCACGATCCAGCCGTCAGCCGGGCAGACCCGTTGCCGGTAGCCGGCTCGCTCGCCACGCTTGATCTCATGTACGTCGAGCACCGTACGCGGTGGTGCTACGGGAGGTCTTGTCACCGAGCCACAGCCGGGTTCCGACCCGCTGTCGCACCGGCACCGGCTGCGCCGTCTGCTCCACCGAGTTGACGCGCCAACGCCACTGTTTCCTCGGACGGCAGGTGAGAGAACCACAGCGCTCCAGGAGCTGTGGCAAGGGCCGCGTAACCGAGCCGTTCCGCTTCGGCGTAGCGACCGTCGGTGTGCAGCGGCAGGTGGATCGTCCAGCCCTCGAACCGGACGCCGGGAAGCAAGGCGGCAACTCGACCAAGATCATCCGCCGTAATCCCATGTCGTCGCATTGAGGTCAGCACCTCGACCAGGACTCGCGGACGATCACCGCGCGCAGCCAGCAGCTCCAGGTCTTGCAACCGGGACACCGTCGTGATCACCGACGGTTCGCTGGTCAGCTCTCTGGCGAGGTCGCTGGATGCGTCCCAACGGATTCAAGATCACCACATCGCCCGGGAACGCCTCGCGTACCACAGCCACCTCGGAGGGGATGCCGACCGCGATCGTATCCGCGCCGAGCTTCGTTGACTCCTCGGCGAGCTGCTGCAGGCCGAACCCGTACCCATTGCCCTTGATCACCGGCACGATACCGGGCGTCGCTCCGGCCACGGTGTGCAGATGTTCTCGCCAGCGTTCCCCGTCAAGCCGCAGGGTCACACCACTCATCTCAGTACCACGACGATCACCGACGTTTCATGTAGAGGTCGAAAGCCTTGTACAGCAGGGGATTGAGGGAAGGTCCCATTCGCCGAGGTACTCCACCGCCTCGCCTCCGGTGCCAACCTTGAACTGGATGAGGCCAAGATGCGGATCGTCGGCCTCGAGGCCTTCGGTGATTCCACGTAGATCGTAGATGGTGGCGCCGGCCTCCAGCGCATCGGTGATCATCTGCCACTGGATGGCATTTGAGCCTCGTACGTCACGCTTGGCCGTCGAGCTGGCGCCATAGGAGTACCAGGTGTGGTCGCCGACCCGCACCCATGTCGTGGCAGCGACCAGGTCGCCCTCGTGGTGGGCCAAGTAGAGCCGAATACGATCAGGATCCTCAGCCAGTAAGCGCATCGAACATGGTCTGGAAGTACGACAGCGGTCGTGGCCTGAAATGATCTCGCTCGGCTGTCTCGACGTACAGACCATGGAACTCGGGCAGTTGATCAACGGTGCCGCGCTGCACGACAACGCCCGCCTTGGCGGCCTTCTTGATGTTGCGCCGCCACAGCTGGTTCATGCCGGCGAGTAATTGATCAGGAGTCCGTCCCGCGATAGGCAGCTGGAAGACGAACCGTGGCTGCCCAGCAGCGAAGCCCTCCTCGGCCTCCGGCGGCCGCCAGCCCATCTCGCGTAATTGGTTGCGGGTGCGAGTGGTCTCGTGGTTGACCTGGTCAGGAATTGCCTCGCTGAGCCGGGTGATCCTCTCGTCGGCGATCGCCGCCTTGATCGTTTCCGCATTCCAGCGTCGCGCGATGGCCGGTGCACCGATCCGTACGCCGAAGGCGCCGGCCGAACGCACATGATCAGCCAGCGGCCGCAGCCATTCCCCGATATCGGGGGCAGTCCAGTCGATGACCGGGCCCTCGGGCAAGTACGCCAGGTACTTCTTGATCTTGGGGAGTTGTCGATAGAGCACGAGTCCCGCGCCGACCGGTCCAGCTGCACCGTTGAACCAGCCGATCGACTCGCTGCGCCACTCACTCTTGACCCGTGCCCACGCTGGCGTCTGGAGGAAGCTCACCGAGGGTTGGGCAGCGTTGAACTCTCGATGCTGATCTGCCTCGATGGTCTGTACCGAAAGAGCCACAGGTGAGAATGTAATACCCGAGCTGCAGGGTCGCTCGGACTCCCGAAACCCACATTTACTTGCGTTTCGATGCCTGGTACGAATCGCAACCTGGTTGCGGGCAACATTCTGCTGCGTCACTGCACCGAAGGTGCCCCTAATGCCCAACGTGCGAGTACCGTGAAGGGCAGTCTCGGGCTGCCCGGAATAGGCCCAACGCATCGGCCCCCGTGTTTCCCCGCGCGGGTTGGTCCCATCCCCTGTGCGGACCGCCTATTCCGGGTTCAAGCTGTATGCCGCCATTTCCATGATCAAGATGCCCTGATCTGCTGTCACGAGAAATGCTTATGTAGCAGGTGCCCGTTCGCACCCAGCGCGATGACGTCGATCCGGTCTTCATCCCAGGAGACCGCGGACGGAGTGTCATCAATTCCGGCACCGATCGTCTCCCAGGCAGTCCACGTCCTGCCGTTCCACGATCGCTGCTGCAGCGTGTTGTTGTCGCCCTCGCGGAAGAGATCCAGCCGCCGCAATCCCCACGAGGACACTGCGACGTCAGAGTGCAATCCACGGCCGAGGTCGAGCGCCGGGAGCCAGGTCGAGCCGTCGTACGACATCTGATAGAGGTGATTGTCCCGCCCACGGTAGAACACGTCGATCAAGTTGGGTCCTCGTGAAATGGCTGCCGGGGCACCCTCAAGACTGCCGCCGAGCCGCTCGTACTCACTCCAGGCCATGCCGTTCCACCATCTGTGGTAAAGCGCGCTGTCGTCGCCCTTGACGAACACGTCGAGGCGGTTCTCACCCCACGACGACACGCTTGGGCTGGACGTGAGAAACCCGCCCAGCGGAAAGTAGCCGACCCACGCTCCATCACCCCAGGCCTTTTGCCACAGCTGGTTGTCGGTGCCGCGGACGAAGATGTCCAGCCGATCTGGTCCCCAGGCGACCGCTCCGGGACCGCCCACGATCGCCGGACCAAGATCATCGGCCGGGTACCAGGACTTGCCGTCGTACGACAGGTGCAACAGGGTCTGACCGGAAGATTGGGCGAAGACGTCCAGCCTCTTCACACTCCAGGAGGCCACGCTCGGTGCCGACGTGAACGAGCCGCCGAGATCTTCCCAGTTGCTCCACTGTGGGCCAGTTGGCGTCGAGGACGGAGTAGCTGACGGTGTCGGGGAAGAGATCGGAGTCACAAACGGCGTCGCGGCCGGGGCTGCCGGTCGCAGCAGCAGGAAGAGGCCGGCCGTCGCGAGCAGCAGCACCGCGCTGCCTAAGATCGCCGGCAACCGCCATCGGCGGTGCACCTTGATCATGACCGGTGCCACGACCCAGCACACCAGCTCTCTTACGCGCCGAGTTGTCAGAATCTCACACCAAATATGGTGCTGAGATTCTGACAAGTCGGCGCGTAACTCGAGTTATCTGGTCAAGGTCAGGAAGTTCTCTCGAGGACGAAGTGCTTGTGCAGCAGCTGACCGTCGGTGCCGAGCGCCAGCACGTCGATTCGGTTCACGCCCCACGAGACCGCCGACGGAGTGTCAACTGATGCCCGAGCCGATGGTCACCCATCCGGTCCAGCTCGTCCCGTCCCAGGCTCGGTGCTCGCAGCGTGCTGTCGTCTCCCTTGCGAAAGAGGTCAAGCCGATCGGGACCCCACGTGGAGACCGCGACATCGGAATGGAGTCCGCCGCCTAGGTCGATCAGCCTGCGCCATTTTGAGCCGCGATACGAGGTCTGGTAGAGGTGGTTGTCACGTCCGCGGAAGAAGACGTCGATCAAGTTCGGCCCTCGTGAGATGGCAGCAGGTGCACCTTCGAGGTTGCCGCCGAGCCGCTCGTACGCGCTCCAGGCGATGCCGTCCCACGACTTGTGGTACAGCGCGTTGTCGCTGCCCCGGACGAAGACGTCCAGCCGATTTGGCGCCCACGAAGTCACGCTGGGGCTTGAGGTGAGGAATCCGCCTAGCGGGAAGTAGCCCATCCAACCGCCGTTCCAGGATTTCTGCCAGAGCTGGTTGTCGGCGCCACGAACGAAGATGTCGAGCCGATCCGGCCCTCGCGCAACGGCTGCCGGGCCCGCCCACGATGGCAGGCCCGAGATCGTCAGGTGCGGACCATTTCGAGCCGTTGTACGCCCGGTGCAGCATGGTCTGGCCGGCGGCTCGTGCGAAGACGTCCAATCTGTTGACGCTCCAGGAAGTCACGCTGGGTCCAGCGTTGAAGGAACCACCAAGATCATCCCAGTCGCTCCATCGCGGGCCGCTCTCCGGCGGCGTCGTCGAAGGAGTCGGTGGTGAGATTCCCGGAGGGACTTGGGGCCGGCGTGGTAGCGCGGACGTCGTGGCGCGCCGTCAGGAAGAGACCAGTGCCCGCGAGCAGTAGCACCACGCTTCCCAAGATCACCGGCAGCGGCCACCGGTGTTGCGTGTTGATCATGTGGGGAAGCACGACAAAGCACGATATCCCTTAGGACACTGACTTGTCAGCGCCTCAGCCGGGTCTGTATCCAACTGAGATGATCACAACTCGGTCACTTCCGGATGATCTTGCCGACCAAGATGATCACAAGTCGATTACTTCGCGATGATCTTGCCCGGGTTGAAGTTCCGACCGGGGTCCATCGCTGTGAACAGTCCGTCGATCATGTGTACGCCAGGAGCGGAGATGTCCTGCTCCAGCCACGCGGCATGCTCGGTCCCGACGGCGTGATGGTGCGACAGGGTGCCGCCGAGTCGACGAATGCCTGCTGGATGGCGTTCTTGAGCGGTTCGTACTGAGCAAGCGGGTCGACGCCGTCGTGCTTGAAGGCGAAAGTGAAGTACAGGCACGCGCCGGAGTGGTAGGAGTGCGAGAGGTGACACATGATCCAGCCCGGCACGCCCAGGTGCGCGTACACCTTCTCGGCAGCGGCGTTGACGTTCTTGTACAGCGGCAGGAGTTTCGACCATGGCGCTGCCGTCTCCGAGACATCGCCGATCGCGCCGCGATCCAGCAGGAAGTCGCGAATGTAGGGGTATCGAACTTCTTCTGGTCATACAGCACGCCCGGACCCTTGCCGACCAAGATCCCGCCGTGCTTGCCGACGATGTCCTTGACGATCTTCTTCTGCCGGGCGACATGTGGCTTGCCACCCTCGTAGCCGATGAAGGACAGGCAGACCTCGTCGAGGTTCCAGCCGCGTCGCTGCAGGACCTTCATCAGGCCCTTTGCTGATCAACGAGGAGATCGAGATCCCACTCGACTTCTTCCTTGTCGCAAAGGAGAAAGCGGTCTCTTTTGCGTCAGAGACTCGAGTGATGGACGGATGCGCATCGCTGGTCGAGATCTCCTGCATCGCGGCCAGTCCGGCCTCCCAGGACGGGAACAGGTATCCCAAGATCACCCGTACTTCGGGGATTCGATGCACCTGCACTGTGACGTCGGTGATGACGCCAAGCCGACCTTCGGAGCCGAGCACCATCTGGCGTACGCTCGGGCCGGTCGAGGTGTGCGGCAACGGCCGAACCTCAAGCACCTTGCCCGGCATGACGACTCGCATGCCGCGCGCGATGTCGGAGATATCTCCGTACTTGTCCGACTGCATGCCTGATGAGCGCGTTGCGACCCAGCCGCCAAGCGTGCTGTGGGTGAAGCTGTCGGGGTAGTGCCCCAGACACCAGCCCGTGCGCCGCAACTGCTCCTCCAGGTCGGGGCCCAGAGCGCCGGCCTGAATGCGCGCCAGCCCGGACGCCTCGTCAATGTCGATCAACTTGTTCATCCGACCAAGATCAAGTGAGATGACCGGGCGAGTCTCGTCCTCAGGTGCATGCAGACTGCCGGAGATGTTGCTGCCTCCGCCATAGGGAATGATCACCGCATCTGCGGCCACGGCGCGATCAACGATGAGCTGTACCTGAGCCTCGTCGGCGGGATAGACCACGACGTCCGGTACGCGGGGAATGTCGCCCGCCCGAATCCGGAGCAAGTCGCGCGCGCTCTTGCCGTAGGTGTGCACGATCCTGTCAAGATCGTCTTGCGTCGCATTCTCGGCACCGACTGCATCGGTCAGCTCTGCGAGCAGCTGATCGCCGATCACGGGAGCAGGGATGGGCAGGTCGTTGAGCGACATCGGGGCACTCGGCGCGGTGTTGACATCAAGATCGATGGCATTGAGTACGAACGGCTGAAAAGCCGGCTTGTCCTCGTGGTGGAAGCTCACGCCTTCGACTCCCCAGCCCCACCACTTCATGTGCTTGACGTCGGGCATCCTGATTGTTCTCCTTCGCTCTGATGTGAGCAGGCCTACGCCTGGTTGGCGCGGTAGGTGGTGGCGTAGTCGATCAGCCCGCTCACCTCTTTGGTGATGCGTTCAGAGAACTGGACGACCGTCTCGCCGTCCTCGGCCCGCATTGGCTCCCGAAAGCAACGAAGACCGGGAGCCGGCCGCGGCTCGGCCAGTTCTGGCCGTACGGCATGGCCTCGGATGCGCCGACGATCGCTATGGGTAGACAGGGCACATCGCGACTGATGCAGAGCGCTGCGGCACCTGGCTTGAATACGCCCATCTCGCCGGTTCGCGAGCGCGTGCCTTCGGGAAAGAGCAGTAGCGGTACGCCGTCGTCGAGCAGGCTGGTCGCCAGACCATGACGGCCGCGCAGTCCAGTGCGGTCGACCGGAAACGCATTGAAGAACAGCGACGTCAGGCCCTTGCGCCACCACACATCGAAGAAGTAGTCGGCCGCGGCTCCCGCCGCGACGTAGCGGGAGAGCTTGCGTGGCATGGATCCGAAGATCAGCGGAGCATCGAGATGGCTCGCGTGATTGGAGACGATGACGAATGGTCGGTTGAGGCCTTTGAGATTTTCCTCGCCCAGCACGGTCACGGTCACGAGGCGCCAGACCAGCGGCTTGAGCAAGCCTCGCTGCGCAACGAACCGCGCGCCGGCATGCACCGGCGAGGTGTAGCGGCTCCGGCTCGACATGGGCTTAGCCTAACCCGAGCCGCGGCGGTCGATTGCTGGCTGAGTCCTCACTGTGAGAGTTCGGAGCCGCCAGCCCGCATGTGCCCTGAGCCTCCAGCAGGGATGTGCCCTGAGCCTTGTCGAAGGGGCACGCAGGAGCCCTACCCGAGTCGTTCGCTGAGGTAGATGGTGACGGTGTCACCCTCGTGCTTGTCGAGCACCCGGCGTAGATCGGCCCTGATCGGAAGCTTGTGCGTGCCGTCACCCAGTGGCATGAAGGAGCTACGGAAGTCATGGCCGTCGACCGTGCCGGCGACCTTGACCAGACCGCGGGTGCCGAAGAACTCGGCGCTCCAGTCAGTCACGACATAGGTCCAGCCGCCCTTGGCCGGGCTCTTGTGCAACCCGGCGGTGAAGGTCCGGTTGAGTGGCGCCTGTGCTGTCACGACGACTCCTCCACGATGTAGAAGCGGTTGCCGTCGGGATCGTCGAAGCTGAACATGGGCGGCACGTCGTCCCAGCGCAGCAGGTCGCCGACGTCGACTCCGCGCTCCCGCATGGCTGCGTGTTCCGCGGCCGCACTGGGAACGGTGAAGCGTACGCCGGTGTCGGCATCTGCCGATATTTGCTGACGCTTCGGCCGCGTTGAGGGCGATCGAGGTAGTGGCACCTGGCGGGGCGACCTCGACCCATCGCATCGTCGGGCTGATCGGGGCGTCGAGTCGCTTCTCGAAGCCGAGCGTGTCGACGAAGAAGGCGAGTGCCTCGTCCTGGTTCGTGACAGTGATCCCAATCGTGCGTACATCGGTGATGGTGGTGGCGGGCATGTGAATCTCCTTGCGTGTTTGGGAATTTTCAGCTCTGGCCGTACATCAGGGAGCCTGGGGTCGTGAGGCTCTGGCCCGTCTCGAGCCAGGTCTTCAAGCCGGAGAGGATCATCGGCCAGCCGCCGTACAGTTCGGGCGGCGCATCGGCACTCAACTGATCATGGGTGACGGTCAGCCGACACGAGTCTCCGACGGGTTCGATCTCCCACGTCACCCGTGACGTGCCCCTCGCGCTCGGCCTCCTCGCTCCATAAGGTGTGCATGGTCTGTACGAGTCGGCGCGGTGGGTCGACGACGAGGTTCTCGCCCTCGGCAAGCGGGCCGTCGCTGCCCGGATGGATCAGCGTGTAGCGGGAGCCAGGCGTCCAGTCGGACTCGACGCCGGCACCGAAGTGGTACTTGGCGCGGATCACCGGATCGGTGATCGCTTCCCACAGCCGCTCCGGCGTCGTACGGATGTAGATCTCGAAGATCTTTTCCATGGGCTGCTCCAGTTCATGCTTGAGGCTGGCCAGACCGGCGGCCCACGGCTCGGTGTACTTGCTCACCCACCGGTCATGGATGAGTCGGATCGGGACGGTGTTCAGGAAGTGCAACTTCTCCCGACCCCGGCGCCGGCTCACGACGAGCCCGGCCGTCCTCGAGCAGGCGGAGGTGCTTGGCGACGCCGATCCGCGTCATGTCGTGGCCTGCGGTCAAGGCCACCAGGGTCTGGCCGTCACGCTCGAACAGTGCGTCGAGCAGCGCGCGCCGAGTCGGATCGGCAAGCGCCCGGAACACCGTCTCCACAGCATCCACAATAGGAAACCAAATGGTTTCCTGTCAAGAGTGAAGGTCCTCACGTCTCCCCGGGCGCAGACGTCTCGCCGCACAGGCGTCAAGACGACCGCATGCTCTGTCGCTTCATTGGGACGTTCTGCCAGCACGAGCCGCGAATGCGACCAACGCTGCCGCGGGACTAGTGGCGGCCGGATGTGAGGTTGCGCGAGATCGCCCGGATGGCGCGGTGGGGCAGATGCTCGCAGATCGTCATCAGCACCTTGTAGCGCTTGGACGGGAATCGAGATCACCTTGCCGGCCGGCGGCATCCTCCAGGCAGTCGGCAACCAGCCGATCGGCGTCCAACCACAGGGCGCGATGGAATGGAACCGATGTTGATGTTGGCGCGCTCGTGGAACTCGGTACGCACCCAACCTGGGCACAGCGCCGTGACCTTGACTCCGGTGCCATGCAACTCATTCGCCAGGCTCTCGGTATACGCCGTGACCCAGGTCTTGATCGCTGAGTAGCTGCCCATGGCCACGTAGCCCGCGGTACTCGAGACGTTGATGATCGTGCCGGCTGCCACGCTCACGCATGGTGCGTCCAGCAGCCGCGCTGAGCATCAAGCACCGCGCTGATCATGACATCGATGCCGTGTTCGTGCGGGGTCGTATCGGCGTCGGTGAGCTTCGTCGCGAATTCCGAAGCCGGCATTGTTGATCAACATGTCGATCGGCTGCTCGGTGCTGGTCAGCCGCTCCGCGATCCCGATCACCTCACTGCGCACGGCCAAATCGGCAACGATCGTCTCGCACGCTGACCGCGTGCCGCTCCTTCAGCTCGGTCGCGACGTCGGACAGCCGGTCGGCGTTCCGCGCCACCAGCACGAGATCATCACCACGCGCGCGCCAGCGCTCGCGCGAACGCCGCGCCGATGCCTGACGTACCTCCGGTGATCAGCGCAGTTGCCATGCGCTCACCCTATGCGTGTCCCTAGGCGGAAATCGTTCCAGCGGTAGACGGCACATGTCGAGCACCGACAGATCTCGACCGGGTCGACCTGACTGACGACGGTTGCGCAAGTGCAACGTATCCACACCGCCAGACGGCTATGAACGCAGGTCTGCCGCGGCGCTCGATGTTTGCGCCGGCTACAAGTCGGAGCGGGAGTCGAGCAGCGGCGGCGGTTTCCCGGGCGATCGCCAGCTCCTCGTTGGTGGGGACCACCGCGATTGTGATCGGCGCGCCGGTCGGGCGAGATCACCCGGGCGACTTGTTGGAGCGTACGGCGTTGAGCTCTGGATCCACCAGTGAAGCCGAGTCCAGTCGAGTCCATCCACCACTGCCGCCCGCAGCGCCGGGTTGTTCTCCCCGACTCCGGCGGTGAAGCTGAGCACGATCAAGCCCGCCGAGGAGTGCCAGAGTACGCGCCGACGTAGTGCTTGAGCCGATGGACGTATACCTCGAACGCCAGCTGAGCCGCCTCGTCGCCCGCGGCACCGGCGCTGCTCCAGTTCGCGGAAGTCGTTGACGCCGGCCATGCCCTTGAGTCCGGACTGCTTGTTCAACAGCGTGTCGATCTCGGCGATGGTCATCCCGAGCTCGTTGTGCAGGAAGGTGTGCAGGCCCGGATCGACATCGCCGGAGCGGGTGCCCATCACCAGACCTTGGAGCGGCGTCAGGCCCATCGAGGTCTCGACCGCCACGCCACCACGTACCGCCGATGCCGAGCAGCCGTTCCCGAGATGCAGCACGATCTGATTCAGCTCTCCAAGATCACGACCCACCAGCTCCGCGGCGGCCCGGGAGACGATACTGATGCGAGGTGCCGTGGAAGCCATAGCGCCGGATCCGATAGTTCTGCGCAAGATCACGAGGATCGCGTACGTCGCAGCCGCCGCCGGCAAGGTGCTGAAGAAGGCGGTGTCGAAGATCGCAACATGCGGTACGTCGAACTCCTCCCGCGCGGCCTCGATACCCGAGACGGCGCCCGGATTGTGCAAGGGTGCGAGCGGAATCGAGATCCTTGATCTCGTTGAGCACGTCGTCGTCGATGATCGTCGGGATCGGAGAAGTCGGGCCCGCCGTGGACGACGCGGTGTCCGACGGCCCGCGTAGCCCGACGGCATCAAGATCAACGCCGGCAGCGGCAAGATCTTTCTCCATGGCCTGCATCGCCGCGGCATGATCAGCAACCGGACTGCCCGGCTCGCCGATCCGCTCGATGATACCCTTGGCCTGCACCTCCGCGGTCTCCGGCACCACGAGCTGGTACTTCAGCGACGACGAGCCGGCGTTGAGGACCAGGACCGGTGATCTCGCTCATGCCGGACTCCCCGCTGTTGCTGCTTCCGCTGGTGTCGACTGCTTCATGGCCTGGGCCTGCACGGCGGTGATCGCCACGGTGTTCACGATGTCGGACACCAGCGCACCCGCGTGACAGGTCATTGACCGGCTTGCGCAAACCCTGCAGCACCGGGCCGATGGCGATGGCGTGGGCGCTGCGCTGCACCGCCTTGTAGGTGTTATTGCCGGTGTTCAGATCCGGGAAGATGAACACCGTGGCACGGCCCGCTACCGCGCGAGTTCGGCAGCTTGGTCCGCGCCACCTCCGGATCAACCGCGGCGTCGTACTGGATCGGACCCTCGAGCAGCAGATGCAGGAGCGCGCTGCGCTGACCAGCGCCGTCGCGGCCCGCACCTTCTCCACATCGGCACCCGATCCAGACGTGCCGGTCGAGTACGACAGCATCGCCACGCGCGGTTCGATGCCGAATTGCTGCGCCGTCTCGGCAGAGGAGATCGCGATGTCGGCGAGCTGTTCGGTCGTCGGCTCGGGAATCACCGCGCAGTCGCCGTAGACCAGCACCCGATCGGCCAGGCACATCAAGAACACGCTCGACACCGTGCTCACCCCGGGCCTGGTCTTGACGAACTCCAAGGCCGGCCGGATGGTGTGCGCAGTTGTGTTCACCGCACCTGAGACCATGCCGTCGGCCAGCCCGAGATGGACCATCATCGTGCCGAAGTAGGAGATATCGGTGACGCATCGTCCCGGGCGCGCTCCACGGTCATGCCCTTGTGCGCCCGGGCTTGCGCGTACGCGGCGGCGAACTTCTCGACCAGCTCGGTCGTTCAGCGGCGACACGATAGATGCCTCATCAAGATCAAGACCGAGCGCTGAGGCCCGTGCCCGGACCTTCGTCTCGCTCGCCGAGCAAGATCAGGTTCGCACACGCCGCGGCGAGCAGGATCGCTGCCGCCTCGAGAATTCGATCATCCTCACTTTCGGGCAACACGATCCGCTGCCGATCGGCGCGCGCGCGCTCCATGAGCTGGTACTCAAACATCAGCGGCGTACGCACCTCGGAGGCCGGAAACATCGATTGCGGCGAAGCAGCGCCGCCTGATCAACTTGTTCGGCGAAGACTCGATGCGCAGTCTCGATCTTGCGGCTCGAGTCCTTGGTGATCGGTCCCCGCACCCGCATCAACCGTTCGGCCGTCGTGAAGGTGCCAAGATCAGTCAGCGCGATCGGGCAGGTCCTGCTGGACACCTTCTGACAGCCGCCGGATGCTGTCGGGAATCTGGTATCCGCCGGTGAGCAAGATTCCGGCCAGCGCCGGGAACGTGCCTGACTGGTGGGCGAGCATCAAGCCGGGAATGAGATCGGTACGATCGCTCGGCGCGATCACCGCGACATCGGGATGAGTCGATCAAGACGTTCGGCAGGCTCATCGCCGCGACGATGACACCCAATGCCTCCCGATCCATCCATGCTCTGGCTGCCGAGCACCAGCTCGACCTTCTGCAGCCTGCGACCAGCGCCCGGAAGGTTGGCGCGGACAGCAGCGGGCTTTCCGGGATAGCGGCGGTCACCACGTCGGGCAGCTTGGCCAGCGCGCTACGAATCGCCTCAGCGGCATCATGATCAACACGGTTGGCGATCACGGCCACGGTGTGCGCATGGTTGGCCCGCAACTCTGCGATCGCGCTGTCGGCGGCAGCTCGGATCTGTTCCGGGCTTCGCTCGCGGCCATGCACCACCAGTACGACGGGGGAGCCAAGATTGGCGGCGATCTTGGCATTGAACGACAACTCCGTGCCGGTCGCGACGTCTGTGTAGTCCGAGCCAACTGACCAAGATCACGTCGAAATCGATCACTGAGCTGACCAGAAGCGCTCGACGATGACATGCAATGGCCTCATCCGCATCCTCGCGTGCTGCGTCGTAGGTGACGCCGATGGCCTCGTCGTAGGACTGCGAGATGCCTGGCTGATTGACGAGAAGATCAACAATGAGGTCGATGTCGTCGCTGCCTGAGCGAGTCGTCGTGAGCGGCCGGAAGACCCCGACCGAGCCCACTTCACGGGTCAGCGCGTCGAGCAATCCGAGCGCGACGGCAGACTTGCCGGTGAAGTCCTTCAGGTGATGCGATAGTAGACGCTGCGGCTCACGACCCTGACGTTATCGGCCAAGTCCCTGGCGGTCTAAGCATCACCGACGAGCCGTGTCGGAACTATCTTGGTTCGCGTGGCTGCCCCCGTTCCGCCAGAGATTCCTGGTATGGCGGATTGGCGCGCGATCGCCCGGGGCGGCTTCGCGATCGTCTGGGAAGCCCGCCAAGAGTCGTTGAACCGACTGGTCGCGGTCAAGGTCGACGAACGCAAACTGGACAGCGAAGCCGAGCAGCGACGCTTTCTGCGCGAGGCGGGTGCAGCAGGGCAGGATGTCGGGCCATCCCAGGCATTGTCACGGTGCACGACGCCGGTCTGCTTGGTGATGATCGGCCCTTCCTGCGTCATGGAACTATGTCCGGGCGGCTCGCTTGACACAGGTGGATGACCAACGATCCGCGACCGAGCCAACGTCGGGTGCGCGAGGTGGGCGTACGGATCGCCGATGCCTTGGCCGCGGCGCACCTGCTCGGGGTGCTGCATCGTGACGTCAAGCCGGCCAACATCTTGATCGACGCGTACAACAACGCCGGGTTGGCCGACTTCGGGCTTGCCGCACTCATCGATCCGGACATGCCGCTCAGCGAGACCGTCGGAAGCGATCACCCCCGCGTACGCGCCGCCCGAGGTCTTCGCCAAGCAGCCGCTCACCGAGTACGCCGATGTCTATTCCCTCGCCGGCCACTCTCTACGCCGATCCTCAGCGGTCACCCGCCACGCTGGTCGGAAACCACCGAAATGCCGAGCATTCCCGAGATCATCAAGCGCCAGAAGGCGCCGATCAAGCGCATCACCGGAGTCGACAAGGCCTTCATGGACGTGCTGCTGAAGGCCATGGCCGAGCAGAACCGGAGAACCGGCCGACCGCGCGCACAGTTCCGTGATCAACTGGCTGCGCTCAACCTGTCGACTCAGCTCGCGCCGACGCCGCAGGCAACGCTCGGAGCCTCCAGTCGAGGAGTCCGCACCTCCTCCGCCGTCAGCGAGACGCGGCACCGGTCGCAGTCAAAGCCCGCGCCGGCCGCGACGGGCCGTGCCGGCAACTGGGAGCGTCGCGGTGCTGCGCTGACCGTTGACCATCGCCGCGGTGATCGATCGCGGTAGCATCGGCGATCGTCCTGTGGAACATCTTCTCGGCGACGAGCACCCCGGCTGCCGAGCCGACGCCGTCGGTGACCTCAAACGCCGCCGAGTCCGAGCCAAGTACGCCGGTTGCCAGTGCCGGCGCGGATTCATCGACTGCTCAGAGCAGCTCGGAGTCAGACATCTATTGCGCATCGCGACCGGAATGTTGGGCGGGGTGATCGGGCTCGGCGACGTCCCCGGACTCGGCGACCAGCAGGATCTGCGACAAGACCCACGTGTACCAAACCTTCATTGCTGGCCGGATGACCTACGACCTGCCGCAGGCAATCGCAGTTGGATTCCGATGCCCACATCCGCCGGATCTGTACCAACGAGATCGCGAACTCGATGTTGCGCTCCGGAGATCGCCGCTCGGACTGGGAGATCCAGCTACCTAGGTCCGCAGCAGCCGGACGAGTACTACTTCCGCTGCATCATCGGCCGCGGCGAGCGGTCGGAGCCGCTCGAGTTTCACGCTCCGGCTGACGACGGCCAGCTGTTCGATGCCGGTGAGCAGCCGGTTCAGCATGCGCTCGAAGTCCCAGCCGGCCGGATCGTCGAATCCGCCGGCCTCCCAGATCGCCGCCATGGTGGGGTAACGGTCCCAGTCGAAGTAGGTCTCCCAGAAGCTGGCGCGGGAATCCCAGTAGGCCTCGGCGGAGACACCGGTATGCCGCGCCTCGTCGGCGTCGCTGATCATGGAGCGCGCGGCGCCCAGCAGCTGCCACTGGATGAGATTGGAAATCGCAACGTTCTCCGCGCCGGCGAATCCGGCGGTGAGCAGCGCGGCGTACAGCGCCTCGGAAACATCGAGGACATGCGGGCCGATCGGAAGCCGGGCCATGTTGTAGTCGAGCAGCCACGGGTGCTCGGCATAGATGCGCCAGGTTTCTCGAGCCCATTGTTCGACTCGCTGCCGCCACGGCAGCTGCGGGTCTGGGATGGCGTGCTCGCCGTAGACGCGATCGATCATCAGCTCGACCAGCTCAGAGCGGCCGGGCACGTAGGTGTAGAGCGACATTGCGCCGATTCCCGAGACGGCTTCGCGACCTTACGCATGGACAGCGCCGCCAGGCCCTCGGCGTCAGCGATTGCCACTCCGGCGGCGACGACCTCAGCACAGGCTGGTACGCGGCTTGGGGCCACGTGATGGGTGGCTGCTGCGTGGGCGCCCAGAGCAGCTCGACGACTCGACGGCCCTCTGGCGTGCCTGGCTGCGGCATCGGGCGCGATCCTCGGTCGGCATCTGGCCATCCGCGCGTGGCTCGTCCTGTCTTGCTGGCTCGGTCACGCTTGCATCCTTGCAGCTCAAAATTGTCAGTGGCATGTGATGGTCTTATCTCCGTACAGTGTATGCTATTACTAATCCAGTACGGCGTACGGAGTTCGATTCGGGAAGGTATCGATGATCCATCCAGGAGTGATCCACACAGAGCGGCTGACCAGGCATTTTGTCAGCAAGAAGGAAACCGTCGAAGCTGTGAAGGGCGTCGATATCGACGTCGCCGCAGGGGAGCTCGTTGCCTTCCTCGGCCCGAACGGTGCAGGAAAGTCCACCACGCTGCGGATGCTGACCACCCTGCTGCCACCAACCTCAGGCACGGCCTGGGTGGCTGGAGCGAGCATCACCACTGAGCCGGCCGTGGTGCGCTCGCGGATCGGCTACATCGGCCAGGGCGACGGCGCCGGGCACAGCTTCCGGGTGATGGACGAGCTGGTCATGCAGGGTCGGTTCTACGGCATGAACTGCCTCCGACTCTCTCGGCTCGGGCGCGCGAGCTGACGCAAGAGCCTCGACCTCACCTCGCTGCGAGAAGCGGAAGGTCAGCACGCTTTCCGGCGGCCAGCGTCGCAGACTCGATATCGCGCTCGGGCTCGATGCATAGCCCAGGACTGCTCTTCCTCGATGAGCCGTCAACCGGGATGGATCCGCACAACCGGGCGCAACCTCTGGGAGCACATCAACGCGACTGCGCGAACAGCAGGAGACCACCATCGTGCTGACGACGCACTACCTCGAGGAGGCCGATGCGTACGCCGAGCGAGTGCTCGTTATCGATCACGGGCGAGATCATCGCCAACGACACTGCAGCCAATCTCAAGGCGACACTGGCCGGCGACCGGATCATGATCACCGTCGACGGCGCCTATGCGCGCTGCCGCATCGGCTGTCGTCGCCGGTCGGGGCAGAGAGCTGACCACCTCGAACGGATCGCGCGAGGTCACGATTGCCGGACGATTTGATCAGGGCACCCGTACGCTTGCCCTGGCTGCTGCGCGAACTTGATCATGCCGGAGTCGACGTACGAGCGGCCGATGTCCGGGTGCCGACTCTTGGACGATGTCTTCTTGAGTCTGACCGGCCGAAGCCTGCGCGAGGAGGCGGAAAGTGAGGTGGCCGCATGACCACGTTGGTTGCTGACACTCGAAATGTCTTTCAGCGGGAGATGTCGCTGGTACTCCGTGATCCGTTCTCCGTGATCTTCTCCCTGGTGCAGCCGTTGGTCTTCCTTGCGCTCTTCGGTCCGCTGTTGGCCGGTTCGGTGGATCCGGCCGCGATCAACGGCGCGTCGCCGCTGCAGTGGTTCCTGCCTGGAGTGATCGTGATGATCTGCCTGTTCGGAACGAGCACGACCGGTGCGAACCTGCTCTTCGAGATCATGATGGGCTCGTACGAGCGGGTGCTGGCGGCTCCGCTGCACCGATCAGCGATCTTGATCGGCAAGGCTCTGAAGGAGCTGGCGCCGCTCGTGGTGCAGGCGGCATTGGTGACGTTGGTGGCGATCCCGTTCGGGTTCAAGCTCTACCCCGTACACGTACTGGCCGGACTGCTGCTGCTCGGCGTCTTCGGGGTGGGCATGGGCGCGTTCTCGAATGCACTGGCCATCGCATCGCGCAAGCGGGAGTGGATGTTCTGGGCGGTGCAGCAGTCGTTGCTGTTCCCGCTGTTGATCTTGTCGGGCATGATGCTGCCGCTCGAGGCCGGGCCGCGAGTGGATCCAGGTGCTCGGCAGGTTCAACCCGCTGACCTACATCGTGGATGCGGAGCGAGCGCTGTTCTCTGGCACATTCGACGATCCAGCGATCGGTTGGGCCGTACTGGCAGCGGTGATCACCTGCGCGGCCGGCCTCTGGGTTGGCGTCAAGCAGGTCGCCCGCAGCACGACCTGATTACGTCAGTCGCCGCGTCAGACGTTCTCCTTGAGCCAGGCGATGTCGGAGCCCTGACCTTCCCGGCCGCCGGGCGTTTCCACAACGACCGGGACCGCGGCCGTACGCACCACCTCCGCGAGGGCGTCGGTGCCGACCTCGCCCTCGCCGAAGTTGGCGTGCCGGTCGGCGCCGGAGTCGAAGGCGATCCCGGGAGTCGTTGGCGTGTACCAGGTCGATACGGCCGGTGATGGCCTTGACCCGATCGACCAGACCGACCAGTTCCTCACCGCCAGCGTGCGCGTGGCAGGTGTCGAGGCAGAAGCCGACAGTGTCACCGCCCTTGGCCTGCCCGATCGCGTCCCACAGTCGCGCGATGCGCTCCAAGCGCCGGGCCATGGCATTGTCGCCGCCAGCGGTGTTCTCAATCAGCAGCGGCACGCGGCATCGTCCAGCCGTCGATGCACTTGCGCCAGTTGTCGAAGCCGATCGCGGGATCGTCGTTCTTCAACACATGACCGCCATGCACGATGACGTCCCGCCGCACCGACCTCGGCCGCAGCGTCCAGGTACTGCTGCAGGAACTTCCGGCTCGGGAATCCGGATCCGGTTGTTGGTGGTCGCCACATTCAGCACGTACGGCGCATGCACGTAGAGCGTGATGCCAGCGTCCTGCGGCTGCCGCCTTGAGTGCAGCCGCACCGCCGGCGTACCTGATCTCTGGGCCCTTCCACGCCTGCGGGTCCCCGAGGAAGAACTGCGCCAGTGTCGCTCCGCGCGCCGCCGCCTCGGCGATGGGATCAACCTGGTCGCCGTGGCCGCCTACCTGCAACGTCACGAGTTCGACCCTAGGTCCTGACTGCCCGCCACCAGTCGCGCATCCGGTTGGCCGCTGACCCGCCGGCGGTCCCGGCCGCGGCAGCCGATCTTGCTCACCAGCTTGTACAGCGGGTCGCCGGAGGTCGTGAAGTTCTGCTTGTACGAGTTGGCGGCGGCCTTGACCTCCTCGCTCATGCGGAGCGTCCTTGTCGTCGGACCGGCGCGGGTAGTTCCCGCCAAGAATCTCGGCGTACTCCGGCCCAGCTGCCCACTTCTGCAGTTCGGCTGCGCGCAGCGCGGCCAGCGGGATGGCTGCTGCCGCTCAGCTGCAAGAGCTTCAGCAGGCTGTCGCGTACATCGCCCCTGGTCTCGTACTCTTCTGCCTGGTCCAGAAAGCCGGCGACATCCATCTCGTTGGGGTTCCGCGCACCGGCCAGACTTGCGTGCGCCCGCAATGCGGCGCTGGGGTCCTGAGAGCACAGCAGGCCCGGCACGATCACAGGACAACTCAGACTTGCGGAACCACTCGTTCAGGCCGAGGATGATCGCCCGGATGCCCCAGGCGCCGATCGGCAGCCACTGCACGGCGGCCGCGAGATTGATCAACGACGAGCAGCATCGTGCGGTAGACGGCGATGCCCGGAGAGGACGTGCCCGACCTCGTGCCCGATGATGAACCGCAGTCCCTCGTCGTCGACGAGCTCAGCATTCCGGTGCTGATCACGATGATCGGCTTGTCCAGGCCGATCGCCATCGCTGACGGGGTGGGATCTTGCTCGATGTACAGCTCCGGGACGGGCTGCAGGTCCAGCGTCGTCGCGCACTCGTTCAGCAGTCTGGTGGATGTGCGGGTACTGGCGGCGGTGAGACACGTGTCGCAGTGGCGAGGTAGAGCAACCGAATGCTTCGCTCGCCGATGGCTGAGGAGAGTGTCTTGAGGACCGAGTCGAAGCCCGGAATGGCACGCAGCGCCACCAGTGCGCCGCGGTCGGCTGGGTGCTCGTACGCGCGCGAGCTGATGTCGGGAAACCGGATCGCGCCCGCGGGCGCTGGCAGGGATTCCGTGGTCGTGCCCAGCAGCGTGCGCGCGCGACTAGTGAGTCATCGGTCAGTTGCCCATCTGGGAAGATGCCGCTGATGAGCCCCATCGATTGTTGAAGGATGAATCCAGCACGAGCCACGCGGCGCCGATGATGATGCCGGCCAGAGCCTTGCTGTTCTGGAAAGCTCGCGCGCGCGAGATGATGTACGCCACGATGCTCAAGACCAGAGCCAATGGTCGAGGTGCACGGGATGATCGCCAAGATCAGTCCGACGATCCCGAGCGTATGTGCCGGATCTGCTGCGGGTTGCGGGGTGGCCTGATATTCGGCCATGTCGGTCACTCCTCCGGGAAGCGGGTTCAGGTACGACGAAGGCGAGCCTATCGTCACCGGGTGCGCAGAGAATATGTGCCGCACCTAGAGTCGGTCCAGTCCCAATGCCCGCGCCTTCGCGCCAGCCTCTACTCGGTTCGCCGCTCGGAGCTTGGCAAGATGTTGGATACATGGACGCTGGCGGTCTTCTCGCTGATGAACAGGTTCGCGCCGATCTCACGATTCGTCCGGCCCTGCGACCACCAGTGCGAGCACTTCACGCTCACGGCCGGTGAGCCCAGTTCGCTGTCAGCCTGCACCTGGGGCATGGCCGATAGCCTCAGCCGCGCCCGGCGAGCAAAGCGCTTCCATCTCCGCGACAAGAGGTAGGGCGCCGATCGAGCGGGCCCGTTCGTACGCCGGTGCGAGCTCGGCCTCGGCGATTCGCGGTGTTCCCGGTTGCCGCGAGCACCTCGGCAAGCCGCAGCGCCGCGTACAGCTCATGCTCTGCGTACGTGACCTCGCGGATCCGCAGCAGTGCCTCGCGCCAGAGCGCCGGCGCGGCTTCGTCTTTGGCTCTCGACAGCTCAGCCTCGGTGAGACTCAGCCAGGCTCCGACGTCCCTGGCCAGGTATCCGCCGGGGACAACGGAGTCGTGAACCGTTCTGAGCAGATCAGCACGAGTCGGGAGATCCGTCTCCGGTGCGTCTGCATCGTGCGCAAGCAGGGCACTCGTGGCCTCCACCCGTGCGATCAGCGGAACGATGTAGTGAGGCAATCGGGTCGTCGATCATCGGCTCGATTCGGTGAACGGCGTCCCCAACGTCGTAGTGGCTGCGCGCCAGCAACAGTCGCATCCGCACTCCGATCGTCGGCGCAATTGCCTGAGGGTCACGAATCGCGGGGGCGAGTTCTTCAGACCTCCGCAGGTGTTGCTTTCCGACTCGTCATACCTGCCCTGCACGGCCCGCTGTAAGGCAAGCGTGATCTCGTAATACTGCCCATAGACACCCATCACCGCTCCGGAGCGCACCTGGCTGACGATGTGGGCTGCCTCCCGCCATCGGCCAAACCGCTGCATCACCTCGGCTCCCTCAGGCGGATCCAGTCAACGATCGGGCTGCGGACGTCCTTGCGAGTTGTGTAGTCGAGTACCGCGAGAAGACCTCCTCTGCCTGCTCAAGATCATTGACCTGGTGTTCTCAGAGACGCGATGAGGTTGTTGTAAGCGCGCGCAGCCTCCGTCGCCTCGCCGATCCCGTCCGCGATGGCAATGGCCCTCGCGCAACATGGACAATCCCTCCTGGTTCCCAGCCATGGTCAGCGAGGTGCCCAACGCGTTGAGAGCGCGGCTCAGTTCGCGGCTCGCGTTGATCCTGCGCGCGAGTCCGACCGCTTCGGTGCCAGGAGGGATCGCGTCGCGATACTGGCCCAGCAGCATGGAGAGCCGGCTGCGCCAGCCCAGGAGCTTCTGCAGGAGTTCTCGCGAGGTGGAATCGCCGAGGACCTCCACTGACCGATCTGATGCGGCGGATGCCTCGTCCCCAAGTCCGGCCATCCACAGACTCTCGCTGAGGTTCAGCCCACAAGCCGCCCAGAGCGACTCGGTCTCCGTCCTCGCCCAAGACTGCGATGGCGCGGCGCAGGTGCGGCACCGCGCCGGCGCGGATGTCTCCGGAATAGCGCGCGCAATGCGCCGCGTTCCGGAGCAGTTCCCAAGTCGGCGGTGCTTCGGCAGCTTCGGCGTTGCTTACCTGTGCTCGCAGCTCGGCGGCCCGTTCAAAGTACTGCTGAGCCTCGGCAAAGGCGTACAGGGTCTCGGGCGCGCTCCCCGGCGAGCACCAGCGATGAAGAACGCAAGATCGACATCGTGCGCTGCCAGCGCGTGGTAGGCGAGCTCGGCATGTACGCCGGTGCTGCCGCCGGCCGCCAGGCTGGGATCTTCCTTCAGTGCCTCGGCAAAGGCCCGATGCAACCGGGTGCGCTCGCCCGGCAACAGCTGATCATGCGCGGCCTCTTGCAGAAGTGCGTGACGGAATCGGTAGCCGTCGGTGTCAGGAACCAGTGCTTCGCCCTCCACCGCAGCTCGAAGACCCGCCTGCAGCTCAGCTTCGCCAAGCTGGGCAACGACCTCGAGCAGCCGATGATCGACCCGCCTCCCCGCCGCAGCGGCGATTCGCAAGACCTCCTTTGCCGACTCCGGAAGGCTGTCCAACCCGCGCCGCCAAAATGTCGCGAAGATTCGAAGGCATCCAGCCTGCGCTGGGTCGCCAGACGCCAGCAGCTCTTCGACGTAGAAAGGGTTGCCCTCCGATCGGGTCATGATCGAGAAGGCTTCACCGGGTTGCGGCTGGCTACCCCGAATTGCGGTGAAGAGCTGCACCACTCCACCGTCATCCAGCGGCGCAGCTCGATCCGCTCGACAAGCGGGAGCCTGGTCAATTCAGCGAGGACCGGACGTAATGAGTGAGTGCGGCGCATCTCATCCGATCGATAGGTTCCGACGAGCATGACCGGCAACGAGCCCAGATTGCGGGCCAGGAAAGTCAGCGCAATCCAGCGTGGACCGATCGGCCCAATGCAGGTCTTCCACGATCAAGACCACCCGAGTGGTTTCCGCAAGCCGAGCAAGGAGCGCCAGAACCGCTTCGAAGAGGCCGGCCTGCTCGCGTACGCCCCCATCGGAGGACCAGCTTCCGTGATCCGGCAGGAAGCGGACCAGCTCTGCGCCGTACAACCGTCGTGGATCTCCCTCAGATCCCAGCGTTCTGCTCAGCTGCCGCAACACGGCGGCCAGCGGCAAAGTAGGGCATCACATGGCTTGACCCAACTCGAGACAGGCACCGACGAGTACGCGCGCGTCTGGTAGCCGCTGCGCAGCAATCGGTGATCAAACGAGGTCTGTGCCGACTCCGGCCTCGCCGCCGAGCAGGACGACTGCAGGCGCTGTCTGCGTCGCGCCAAAGATTTCGAGGAGGTCCCGAAGCTCGTCCGAGCGACCGACGAATGCTGACGAGGTGATGCGCCCGGCACGCCGGTCAGTATTCCAGGGACGACCGACAAAGCGTCTGGAGCTGTGCTCCGCCTTCAGGCACCCACAGCAATCCACACTGCGCATCCGAACTCGTCCCAATGTGCCCTGGTTTGTCGCAGGGCGCATGTGTCTGGGACTCACAACCTCCTCCCGACGCCGACTTGTCAGAAATCTGAGCACCAAGGGACGGTGCGGCAGATTCTGACAAGTCGGCGTCGGAAGAAACCTGGCGCTTACCCACTGCTCATCGTGCACGACGGTGGTGACTACCTGAGCTACGCCTCGATGAAGATCATCCTCGACAACCTGATCGATGCCGGTAAGCTCTCAAGATCATCGTCGCGCTCGCCTATCCGGGCGAGCGGCTCACCAGTATCCCGACGATCCTGATCATCTTCGATGGCTCACTGACGAACTGCTTCCCCATCCGGAGGGTGGCTTTCCGCTGCTGACCGCACCAGCCGGCCGCTGTCTGATGGGTACCAGCTTCGGCGCGGTGGCGCACTGTCGACGGCGGTCAGGTTCCCTGGCACATGCGGGTCGCTGCTGCTGCCGTCCGGATCATTTTCTTTATCCAATCCCGATGTGGGGCCTGGCGAAGGGTCCGTGTTCTACCCCGTCGTGCGCTTCAATGATCACTACCGTGCCCACCCTGTACGCACGAACATCGTGTCTGTTGGGCCATCAAGCGAGTAGAGGAGCTGCTCAGCCGGGTACATCGTATTTCGACCCGCGGAGGGTGGAGTTCACGGTCCATCGGGGCCTCGCGGTTCAGCTCGAGCAGTTGGCGAACACGCGCTCGAAACTGTTTCCCGGTCGATCAGCTCCACCGCCCGTCGTGTGCAGCTCGAGCATCTCCTGCCAAGCACGCGCTACCGCCGCCCTCCGTCGCGTCCGCCTCGATCAGCTGCGGCATGCCGCGGTACACCTCGAGGAACTTCGGCTTGGCGCGAGTACACCTCGAAGCAGTTCATCGCGGACACGGGTTAGCACCTGCTCCAGCTCGTCTAGTGAGAGCAGGTCTCGGCCTAGGGGTGCTCCAGGACCAGCGTCTTCCAATTGCCCTTGAGCTCATCGTCATCGCTCCAATGCTCGAGCGCGGCGTTGCGCATCAGGCGCATTTGATCCTTGAGTCGTTTCGGCAACTTCGGGCCGCTCGGGGCCGTCGAGTGCCTCGCTCATGTGGTGCGTCGCAGAAATCAGGAAGTGAACATCGCCCCAGTAAAGGAAATCAAGCTGATCCGATTCCTCGCCGGCCGCCTTCACGGTCCGCCACTCGGCGTAGCTTTCTCGTACCCGTCCGGCCTGCCGGCAGTGCCACATAGCACCAGCAAGGGGATGCTCAGATCTCCCGTCGACTCGGCCACGCGCCGAGCTTAGCGACGATGCGGCCCTACTGTCCTTGGCCCGAGGAGACCGTTGTTCAGCGGTTCCGGGCCATCCGGAGCGCCGCTGCTCCGGAGGCTACGGAGTTTGCCGTCACCAGGATGGTCCATGTACTGACCCCATGCCCGGGCGAAAATCGCGGCACAGGCTGAATCCGTCAGTGCCAGGCAGCATCACGTCCAAGGTGATCACATCGCACGCGGTGGCCGTGGCCATCCACATCGCCTCATCGGCATTGGTCACCAGGTCTACCGCGAATCACTGTGCGGTAAGACCCTTTCTGCAGCAGGCTTCCGAGCCTGGGCTCGTCCTCGACGATGAGGACTCGGGATCAGGGATTTCACGATCATCGTCGACGAACCATAAGCTCGAAAGCCCCCGCAGATTACGGATTTGGCTTGCCGGATGGGACCGGTACCATCCTTCGGACCAGCCTTGTCGATCTTGACCAATGTCTCTCGCCCGGTGCCGCCCGACACGTCCAGTGTGAGCACAAGACCGACACCGGGCGCGTAGAGCTTGTACTCCGCCACCGTTGGCTCCAGGGGGCTGGTGTCCCTCGTCAGTACGAGCCTCCTCGTAGCGGCCAGTCGGCACCTCGACCAGCTGCCGGAGGGCGAGCACATCGCCGTTGTCCTCAGTCCTCGCCTTTGAGGTACTCCTGGCGATAGTGCTGCCTACCTCAGGTTTTGCGGGCATGATGATCCCCGGCAGTGCTCTGCCCCGCCGGCTTCGAAGGATCCGGCTCGACTCACGACCTTGCCGTTCTCGAACTCGGCGGTGCCCTCGCCCATGTACCAGACATTGCCTGCCGCATCCTGGGCGTACCAGTCGGTCGTGTCCTCGACGATGTGCCCGCCTACCAACGCGCGTGTCGCGGACCACCCGGGCCGTGACACCGTTGGCAAGCTTCTGGTGGCCTGTGGTGGCCACGACGACGACCTCTTGGCTTCGCCCTTTTCATCCACTTCGCGATAGGTCCACCGTGTACCCGGCGTCATCGGCCAGTAAGGATGCGTGATGTCGGCGCTGAAATTCGCCGGATCGAGGTTGACCGGATCTGCCCCAGTAGGCAACTTGGATGCCGCCGGAGTCGATTCTGGTTTTGATTCCATTCCAACTTGGCTTGGCCCCACTCGGCTTGGCGCATTGGTGGATGAAGGCGCATTCTTTGCACTGGACGCCAGAAGGCCAACCAGGATTGCCTTTATGCGCGGTTCCGCCTTTCGAATTCAATTTACGCACCCTTATGGACTTTTCGCGCGGCAATACCCAAATGACCTAAGTATTTGTTACGGCGCACGAACAAATCCCGACTCAGATAGTGCCAAGGCGCCACCCTGACCGGGGCCAGCGTTACGAGATCAACAACGAGCGGAAATCGCCGCGTTCCAAGATCAACAGCAGACGGGAGCATCGGCCAACACGTGGCCGCGGAAGAAGTGACTTCGACGGGTGACGACCAAGTCGTTCAAAGAATCCCAATGTCCGGTTGTGAGTGAGCGATCTTCACGATCTTCTCACGCTACCAAAGAGTTGCAACTGCCAATTAATGGCGAAAGGTGCACGTGAACGCGCCGCTTGCAGGCGAGAGTCTTTCGACCATTCGCCGTTGCATCCCGCCGATCGGCGCAGCCACGGGACATCCAGGGGGAGCTGCCCAGGCGGTGTTTGGGCTAGGCACGGGAGCATCTCTTTGGCATTTCAAAGGTGAAGATCCAGCAGAGAGTGGCGGGACATCATGGGAATATACCAGGGCTTTGCCGATCTGGTCTAACCCAGGAAA
>ERZ1370068.721-contig-1066_pt1 | contig 44053 bp, 55 predicted proteins | sample MGYA00561227_ERZ1370068 | MGnify/ENA primary metagenome ERZ1370068 (study PRJEB38410, sample SAMEA6850437) | metagenome | study: Metagenomic assessment of the ecological functions of the soil: analysis of the soil microbiota associated with the...
ATTGTACTTCGTTCAGTTACGTATTGCTAGGCATCGAATCCGTGCGCATCACCGGCCCCACCGGTTGCTCAGTTCGATCGATGTCCGGAAACGCACATTCTCCGGATCACGATTTCCACGCTTCGCGATCACTCGGGGACGCCGCTACGCGGAGAGTGTTGCGCGGCGCTCGCCGCGGGAATACCCGTCCACCGGGATTTCCCGCCAGCTCACCTGACCCCCCCGACACGCGCCTTGTCGAGTGATGGCGAGCCTGACGGGCGTCGGGGCGAGTCCGCGATCCTCGATCGTGATCGTCGCGCTGTCCCCGGCTGCCTGCACGCCGGTGATTGCGCTGGTCGAGCGTCCACGTCTCGCCAGAACACACGTCCGCCAGAACCACGAGAGATCGCGCTTGCTGACGTCGTTGATCGTGATTACCGAAGAAATCGTACTCGGTGGGGTGCTGACTGATCCGCAACCAGTCGATCCGCACCGCACGGTACGCCTTCATGAACGTCTCTGCTCCGAGCGGCGCTCGGAGCGCGACAGCGTTGGCCGGCATCTTCTGGTAGCTCGCCACGGCGTATGCAGCGGCGTTCCCACAGGAGTAGAGGTGCGAAACCGTGTCGCACCCACGATCCACTCTCGCCGCCCAGTGCGCCAGGCCCAGATTACGCGTCGCGCGCGACCACGCTATCGAGGTCGTATCCGCCAGGAGGAACGCGCGCATCGCCTGCGCCTCGGTTGGAAGCGTGTAAGTCCTCATCCTGCCAGGCGTGGCGCTTCTCGTCGGATGCCACCTGCATCGGGAACCACATGTGGCCGAACTCGTGCACCGTCACGGAGTACAGGCCTAACGTGTCGCGCTGGCCGCCGATGCGAGGTGATCATCGGATATTCCATCCCGCTGCACGACACGACGCCGTCGAGCGCGCGTCATCTGCGGGTACGGGTACGGCCAGAGGAAGCTCCGAGAGGAATTCGATGGAGTGCCGAGCATAACGCGCCGACTGATCCCACGCCCACTGGATGCGGGACGGGCGATAGAAGGGGATTGATCGTCGCGCTGTCGGTGCGCCTGATCCGCCACGCCGATGGCGCGCGCTTTGCGACCGCGGCGCCTGACGAATGGTCGGTAGACATGGCCGACCTTAGCGCTGACGGCGAATCCTGCGCGCGTCACGCGTCTGGGTACTTGTCGGACGCGCTGGCGCAGTCGCGGGCGTTCCGCGCCTCGAACAGCCACGATCTGCCGCGTGCCAGTGCCGAATCCGGCCGTGGCCGACGCGGCGCAGTCGCCTCAATGATCGTTCCACGGCCGCGATGTCGCACGGGGTTCGTCCGCGCCGTGTCTGCGCGAGTCGCCCGCGCGTCGCGGGCGTGAGCACGTCGGCCGGGTTCTTCGGAGCCTCCCGTCAGCGCCAGACGAGCCAGCCCGCCGGCACCGTCGAGGGCGCCACGGTGTCCGTAGTCGGCGTAGCCCATGTAGAACTCGGCGTTGCCCATGTACCAGTCCGTCTGCCGTCCGTTCACGTCGTCGTACACGGCGAACTGCGGGTACCAGTACGCGACGGCATGAAGACTTCGCCATCGGTTCCCGACGCGGCGCGCCGTCCGGCGGGATCGTGTGATCGCCCAGGAGAACTCGAAGTCGGCGGCGCTACCGGGCGCGAGCGGCGTCGGCAGGCGTATCCACGCGACCGTCCCTTCGATCTGGAATCCGGGCTGAACGCCGCTCGACATCGCGCAGCTGCGGCAGCGCGCGGCCTCTGCGCCAGTGCCGCGCGACAGCTCCATTCGCCTTGGTGGTCGGGACCTCGACGTTTCGCGCGCGAGCCGGGCGCGAACAGGTTCTGATGCGAGATCGCGACCGGGACGAAGCGCAGCGTGTCCGGTGAGCGGTTCTGGTAACACCGCGGCCGTCACCCGTTAGGCGGTTCGTCGTCGGATCGAGCTCGGCCCGCATCGCGTACCGCGCGTACTGCGTCCAGTACCTCGGCCCGGGCTCACCGGTCCGCGTCCGCGTCCCGCGGTCGACCGCGCGCTTGGAATGCGGGCGTCTCGAATACCGGAGTACGGAAGCGGGCGCGCCGCGGGTCTGAGTAGCTGGGCCGGGCGCAGGCGGCTCACCGTGCGATGTGCCTGACGAGACGCGAGGAGAATCGTACGCGAGACGCGACCGGGTCACCGACGCGACGCCGCGGCCGACCCGGGGCTAACGCCAGCAACACGCGATCTCGTGTGTGTCGTCAGGACTCTCGGTGGACCAACCCGGACGGCATGCAGCCCGGGCGACCGTCCTGGGATACCGCCAATCTACCGCCTTCGGTACGTCACGCGCTCCCCGGTGCGAGTGTCGGTCAACACTAGCGACATGCGTCCACTCATCGATCGGTGGCGGCCGAGGTCTGGCCGGATTGACGGCACGGGAAGAGAGTCGACGAAGCGTCGCACCGACGCGTTGCTCGCGCCATACACTACCCACCGCCGCGCCGTTGATCTGCCCGTGCCTGACAGCGACACGCGCCGGCCGAACTGCTCGCTGCCGGAAAGAATGGCGACGAGTAGAGTGTCACCGTGTCGGCAGCGTCAGGTGAGGCGCGGTCTACGTTCCACGAGCCTTCGATCGGCGTATCGGCGTTTGCCGTGGTAGGTCGAGCACCTTGACATGAGCGGCTGCGACGGAACCGAACAGACCCACGCCATCTCCGGTGAGCGTGATGTTGCCCGTGTTGTCGTCGCCGAAGGGATCGAACCCGGCGACGTAGTAGCGGAAGTAGTTCGAGTCGACTGCGATGACGGTGAATCGCTGCGCGAGTCCCGGATACAGCGACTCGTGCGCGAACGAGCGAAGGCCAGTCCGCGTGTCGGTCGAAACCGAGTGAGTGGGCGAGAGGAGCGCGTCTCCGAGCGTAATCAGAAGCGCTCGTGCAGTGGTCCGCGGTGTCCGTGCCGGAGTAGAACCGGCAGCGTTTCGGACACCGCCGCCGTGTTGATCCGCAGTGTGTCGCGATCGAGGTTGAACGTGCGCCGCGATCCATCCAACAGTCCGGCCGCGGGGGTCGTCGTTTCGCCGAGCGCGACGCCCAGCGTCGTCTCGACCCGCAGGCGATAGCGCTCACCCGGGCGCAGGCGCGAGACGTTAGGGCTGCGTGCTTCCTGGCGAGCCATCGGTAATGGTGACGCTCGACACGCGGTAGACGCCGTTGTTCACGCCGGCACCCGCGGCTTTGGCCGCCACCACCGAGTCCTCGCGATGGACCCGTATATCACGACCGCGGGCATTGCCGATAGGCTCGTGCGGCGGTGGTTCGTTCGGCGTCGTGCGGACGACCGACCGCAGCGTCCGCTCGACGATGATGATCTGCACGCTGCTGGTGGGATTGAGCACTGCATCGCACGACTCGCGCGTCGATCTCGGGCACTGTCGTGCCCTGGAGCTCCAGCCGGCGCCAACCGCGATCGTTCCCGCGGCAGAACAGCGCTGCGGTCGCGTAAGCGCCACACCGAAGCGCGCCTCACCCGGTTCACCATTCCATCCTCAGCCCGGAACGACGGCAGGAACGGCAGCTGCGACGCCCTTCACGAGCGGCGGGTTCGCCGTTCGTGTCGATCGTGTACAGGAACACGTTCTGTCGGTTGAAGATCGTTGATGAGGTTGAGGGCACGGCTGCCGGTCATCGCGCCGACCTCGAACCGCTCCGCGCTCAGGTCCATCCGCCAGTAGAACGGAAACCGTTCGCCGTTGCGGGGACCGCGCACATCTTCCTCGCCATCGCTGCCTGCTCCGCCCCACACGTTGCGGACGGGATCGTAGTCGATAGCGGTTCATGAGCCCCGCCCAGCCGGTGTACGGTGTTCCGGTCGCGATCCCCAGGTGCGCACCTAACGCGAAGCGACTCTGGACCGGCGCGTACGTCGCGACGACGTTCGCGTTGTGACGCCGGTCGTGTGCCGGCCAGTACGGAGATGTCGTTCCGCTCCCGCGTCGTAACCCCGTAGCTATACGCGACCCACCCGCTGAAGCCATTGTGCTCGAGCTGGCGGAGGTAGAAGTCCACACCGTACGACCGGCCGTCGTAGTACCGCAGCAGCGTCGGCCGAATGCGCGCGATCGACCGTGCTCGCCGGCTCAGCCAGCTTGTCGTAGGTCCTCGTATACCCTCCGACGCGGAACGAACCGGTCGTTCGAAATCCACTGCGCCGCGCCGACCCGAGCTGCGTCGACGTCGACACCGGGATGTCGCTGTCGCCCCCGATCCAGAGGTCGGCACACGCGTGGCGGGAAGTCCTCGATTGCGCATCGCGCGCATCCACTGCGTGTAGCGGCCGGCGGCGGCGGTGGCCGCGAGACGTCGGCGTCACGAGAAGTACTTGGCCGACAGCACGTGGCAGACGCCCCGAGCCAGTCCGCACCCGGGAGACGTACTCGCCACGCACGCCTGCGCGGACGAGTCCACTTGCCGTTCGGCTTCCGACATCACTCGGCGTACAGTGCGCCCATCGGCGGAGACGCTGCCGCATGGTCGTAGCTATCGCCGTCGGTCGCGAGCGGGTCAGGGAAGCTCCAGATCGTCCTCGCCGTCTACTCGCCGGTCAGTGATCGCGATCTGCTCGCGGTACGGCGTCCGTGGATAGGCTCGCCGCGTCCCGTAGCCCGGCCGAGATGGCATTCTTGCCGGTCGCGCGCGTGCGTGACCGATCCCGCCGAGCTGCAATTCCTCGGCGACGCTCTGCGCGAGGTACGACCTGCTGGCTGGGCAGGTCGAAGTGCGTAGCCGAAGCGGTGAACACGCTGAGCCGCTGCGACGATACGTCAGTGCGTGCGCCGAAGTGAGCTGGTGATCCCAGCGTGAGAGCCGGGCGACGCGGTTCCCCAATCGAGCGTGACCGGCTCATCGTCAGTCGTCGTGGTCCGACGTTCCGACCGGATCGTTGGGTCGTTCGGGAACTGACCGAGCTGGATCCGGCTCTCGTCCTGGTGGTAGAGCAGGTCCTTGCCGGCGTGCGATCGTTAGGCCGATCGGCGATCTCCGACCTTTCGGGCACGTGCCAGGCGGCGCACGGAACTGCGCGTCCCTGGAAGTGGTACGGGAAATCGGTGCTTGCCGCGGAGCAATCCACTCGACGACCTTGTCGGCGTATGTGCGGCGCGCGGCGACGTTCCAGGAGAGCTTGCTTCTGGCCTCAACGCGCCGCCGCAGGAACAGCGACGACGACGGCAGCGATCCGGGCTCGCGCCGTGTCAGCCATCCACGCTCCGCGTCTCCTCGAAGGCTCTTCACGTCGAGCACGCTCGAGAAGCTCGGCCGCTAGCGATTTCGCCGGGAATCGCGCCGGTCAGCTAATGATCGCCGACGCGCCACTTCACCGGCGTTGTCGATGAACGTCCCGAACAGGCCGCCGAGGTGGAACGGATTGTAGATCGGGGATGCCGTCGAGCAGCACGAGGGTTCTGGGGTCTGGCCTCGCCGCCGCGCCACGGCGTTGAAGCCCGGCGGCGAAGTCGTTGCGCGCGACGACGCCCGGAGGTAGCGCAACCGGCTCGCAGCATCGTCCGCTCTCGCCGAGGCGCGGGCACCCGGCGCAACCTCGGCGCCGGAAGATGCTGACGACCGCTTCGGCGTGCAGTGGCCTGTTCCTCGAAGCAGCGTGCGTTCCGGGCGACTTGGCCACGGTGCGCACGGCCGCAGCTGCGGGATCATGCGAAGCTGGAGCAGAGGGTGACTACCTCGCCGCCATGAATCATCACTACGGTATCGGCCAGCTCGTAGCCGACAGAGATCGCGCGATCGAATCCGTCCGCGGGGACGTCGCGGAACGATGAAGCGACCACGTGTCCGAGCGGATGAAATCGTCCGGCAGGGGCGGTCGATGCTGACATCGGCGCGAACGGGATTTCCGTCGTCGTGTTGGTGACGGTGCCCGGAAGGTGCGCCGGCCGCGACGGTCGCGCTGGCGCGGCGCCGGTTGCTGCGCCACCACGAGCCGAAGTCGCGCCCCGCAACGATCGTGACTGCTGTGACGGCGCGGACGGAGTGAACGCATGCGTCGGATGCGGCGGTTGGGCGCGAAGAAAGCGTCGGTGCTACCCGCACGCCCAACCGTGATCCGCGGCTACCCTGAGACCCTGGACACCGACGACTGTTCGCGTGGTCGTTCATCGTACGTTCTCGCCTCGGCGGCCGTCAGGAACCCGCACAATGTTCATTGGCCATTACGGACTCGCGCGCTCGCCACCAAGCGCGCGGCACCACGGGTGTCGCTCGGCACGTTGATCGCCGCGGCGCAATTGGCGGACCTCATCCTGGCCGGTGCTTCTGCTCATGGATTGGAGCACGTTCGCATCGTCCCACGGGTACGAATCCGCTTCTCACGCTTTCGTTCGACTCGTACCCATGGACGCACCAGTCTCCTCATGGCTGTCGTCTGGGCGGTCATCGCCGGTGGCGGATACGCCGCCATTCGTCGCACAATCGGACGGGCAGGTGGTCGTCGGGCTCTCCCTGGTCGTGAGCCGACTGGGTGCTCGACTGGATCACGCATGTACCTGACTTGCCGCTCTATCCTGGTGGGCCGCGCGTTGGCCTGGGACTTTGGCGATCGCTGTACCCAGACGCTGGTCGTGGAAGACGGCGGTGTTCGTGGTCGGCGTCGTGGTATACACGCGAGTTACGCGGACTATCGACGAACCAGCGGCCGCTGGGCGTTCTGGGCATTCGTGGCAGTGCTCGCAGTCCTCTACGTCGCGGCCACGTTTGGACCGCCACCGGAGACGGTCTCTGGCCTTGCGTGGGGAGCGCTCGCCGGGTGGCTCATCCGCTCTTCGGCTGGTGGGTCGACCGGCATCGCGCGGCGGTGTGACGATGAGTTTCATCACCGGTGAGGCAGAAGCGAAGCGGCGCGATTCGGTATCGTTGGCGAGGCGCGTCGTATCGCGCGCTCGCGGCGCAGGGGTTCGACCGGTCGCGGCCCGCCAGCTGAACGCGGCATCACGCGATCATTCGCCCGTGGGGCTGCTGCAGTCGATTCGGGTGAACGCGATGCTGCTGCCCGCCCACTATCAGGTGCCGTTCTCGCGGCTCGGACCGTACGACCGTTCGCGGCTGGACGCGCTCATCTACACGCGACCGCGAGTTCACCGAGCAGTGGGCGCACGAAAGGCGTCCATCCTGCCGGTCGACACTGGCCGTTCATCCGCCACTGCATCTTTCTGAGCCCGCACGAACGGCGCTGGGGAGCGCTTGCGAAGTGGATGGAGGCGAACGCGGACTACACGCGCGTGCTGGTGATGCGTGCGCGCGCGGGCCCGTCGTCGCCGGCGACATCGCCAGAAACCTGACAGGCGCGCGGCAAAGGGAGGCGGGTGGTGGGGGCGGCTGGACGCAAAGGCCCAGAATTGCACTCCAGGGCCATTTCGCGCGCGGCGCGACATCGCTGATCCGCCGAGCGCGCCGCGTGGCTGGCTTCGCGCGCGCGCGTACGACCTGGCCCGAGCGTGTGGTGCACTAACGAGCACCAGACGCGGACGCTGTGCTTTACGCGAGGAGGCGCAGCGCCGTGGTGAGCTCGTGCGCCTTGCGGCTCGCGCGAGGCGGCGTCGCAACGCGCGCGACCGCTGTCGCCCGACTACTATCGGATGGCGCCACGGCGAGGCTCGGCTGGCCGGGTGGCGGAGCTGGCGAGCGCGGTGCAGCTGCCTCGGGTGGAGAGTCGAGGGGGCTGGCGCGACACGAGCGCGTATCTGCCTTTGCGCTGACGCGCGAAGCGCCGCGGCGAAGATCGAGGCGAGCTGCTCTGCTGTCGCCGTTCCCAGGCGGTGATCGGTGATCTGGTAACCGGCGACCGCGCCGAGCGGCTGTTCGGGGTTCCGACTATCGTATCGAGATCTACGTGCCGCCGCGCGAAGCGGCAAGTACGGCTACTACGTGCTGCCGTTCCTGCTCGGCGACCGGTTGGTGGGCCGCGTGGACCTCAAGGCCGATCGCGTCCGAAGGCTGCCTGCGCGTGCTCGGCGCGTACGTCGAGGCGCACGCGCGCGACACACCGACGTGGCGCCGGCGCTCGCCCGCGAGCTGGGGACGATGGCGCGGTGGCTCGATCTGGATGACGGCGTGTCGCCCGTCGCGGCGCGCTACATGCCGCAGCGCGCGAAGCTCACCTTGGAAACCGTGCGATCGTCGACTCGATAAGGCGCTGTTCGTGGACCCGACGCAGGTCGATGAAGGCACGCTGGACGGAGCGCGTTCCGGCGCCGGTTCGTAGCGGCCACGCCGGGGCGCCGCGCGTCGTTAGAGGCCTGTAGTCCACAGTTTTCAGTCCGAGAAATGCAGGTCAGATACGAGCGGCAGCTCGGCAACCGAGCCGACGCATCTGGTCGCGTCTGGCGACGCACCTTCGATGCGGACGACGGTGCCAGCGCGGCCTGTACCGGGTCCTGCATCTCGCGTTGCCGGTGGCGGTCGATCTCGCGACGCGCGGCTGGTGGCACGCGGCGCGGGGTGGTTCGCTGGCGATTGCGCGTCGCTTCGGCGCGTGGGGACTGGCCTGGACGCACTGGCTGGCGGAGTCGGCCGCGGACGAGCCGCATCGCGGGCGCGGTGGGTTGCCGGGTGGTCCGCGCGTGGTCGCAGGTGCGGCTCGCTGCGGTGCCGCCGGTCCGCCTGTCGTGCTGGTACTCCAGGCGTTCCTGCGCTTGGTAGGCAACGCGCCGATATCTGTGACGTGGTAACAGGAGTAACTGAGTGACTGGCAGTTGGACACCCTCAGGGCGCTACCTCTCGACACCAGAGAGCATCCTGGGGCTCAAGTAACCGTGACCAGCTCCGAGTAGCGCAACCTGCCTGTTCCAGTAACCAACTACCCGTCCTGGATCTGATGCCTGCCCCTACGTCGTCGTCGAAGTCGCGGCATCCACGACCCCGAGCGGTTCGCCCGCTACAAGGACCTCGCGCCGCCGTCCATCTACCAGTACGGCGGGCGCTACATCGCCCGCGGCGGCAGGACGGAAGCTCGAGGGCGACTGGAGCCCGCCGCGCCCTTCCGTGATCCTCGAGTTCGAGAGCGCCGAGCGCGCCCGCGCGTGAAGTTGGTCGTCGCCCGAATACGCGGAGGCCAAAGAAGCTCCGCCACGCGACCGCGAGCTCGCTGCTGCTGCTCACAACGATGACCGCGCGCGGCTGTTCAGTGTCCGCGTTCATCGTCGCTTTCGTCGAAGGACGAGATAGCGCGAGGATTTCACTAGCCGACCGCATCCCCCACGTGCTTAGCCTCGCCCGAGCGCTCCCCGCGCCCCGAACCGCGCCCCGCCCCATACGCCACACTCGTCTCGCTCTCGTACTCGCGGTCGGATCAAGCCCGCACCAACCCGCGCAGACCCGCATGCTGCGCCCAGCCCCACCAGGATCAGCGAAAAGCACATCGCGTTCGACCTACTCCGAACAACGTCTGGATCGTCGACCGCGCCGGCGGCGCGGCGCGCCGTCTCACGAGCTTCAGGGGCGAAACCACGAGCCCGGCAGTTCTCGCCCGACGGCAAGTGGATCGCGCTCAGTCGCGGAGTACGGCAGGCAACTACCGATGCGTACGTCTACGTGCCGACCGACCCGGCGCCGCGGCGGAAGCGGCGGCCAGCCGAAGCTGACGTGGCATCCCGGCGCGCGACGATCGTCAGGGATGGACGCCGGACGGCAAGCGCGATCGTGTTCGCCACTGGCCGGGCCGCGAGGGCGCCTAACGCGGCGCGCCGCGCTTCTGACCGTGCCGATCGAAGGCGGCGTCTGAGGCGCCGACAGCTGCGCTTGCCGCGCGCTATCGGGGCAAGATCTCGCCCGACGGCACGCGCATCGCGTACCGCATGAACAACTCGTGGGACGAGGAGCGCCGCAACTATCGCGGCGGCCAGAACCGTCCCATCTGGATCGTCGATCTCAAGACGCTACGATCTCGAGTCGCCGCCGTGGACCGACTCGAAGGACGTCGATCCGGTCTGGGTCGGCGACATCGGTCTACTTCCATCTCCGATCGCGACGGCGTCGCCAACGTCTGGTCGTACGACACGAAGACGAAGAAGCTCGACGCAGGTCGACGAAGTTCACCGACTTCGACGTGAAGACGCTCGACGCCGGCGCCGAGCGCGCTCGTCTTCGAGCAGGCGGGCTACGTGCACGAGCTCGATCCGCAGAGCTCGGGACGCGAGCACGTCGTCAACATCGCGGCCGCGGGCGACTTTCCGTGGATGATGCCGCAGCTGGGAGGACGTCGACGAGCGCGCATGACGAACATCGCGCTCTCGCCGACCGGCAAGCGCGTGGCGGTCGAGGCGCGCGGCGAGATCTTCACGATTCCCGCCGAGAAGGGCGACGTCCGGAACCTCACGAACTCGAGCGGCTCGGCCGAGACGTGAGCCGGCGTGGTCGCCCGACGGCAAGATCCGTCTCGTACTTCAGCGACAAGTCCGGCGAATACAAGCTCGTGCATCGCAGTCGCAGGACGGCCTCGACGCCGCCGCGCGAGATCACGCTGCCCGAGCCGACGCGCCACTACACGCCGGCGTGGTCGCCGCGACGCGCAAGAGCATCGCGTTCCACGACACGCACTTCCGCCTGTGGCTGCGTCGACGTCGCGAGCGGGCAGCGCGAAGGTCGCCGGCAACGATCCGTGGATGGTGCAACGGCGAACGCTCGACATGCCGGTGTGGAGTCCGGACTCGACGCTGGATCGCGTACACCGAGCGGCTGCCGTCGCTCTTCCGCGCGATCTTCGCCTGTACGAACGTCGAGACCGGCGAACGAAGCATCAGATCACCGACGGTCTCGTCCGACGCGACGTCGGCCCGCGTGGGATCGCGAGCGGCAAGTATCTCTGGTTCCTCGCGTCGCACGGACTTCGGCCTCAACTCGTCAGTGGCTCGACATGACGTCGTACGATCGCGCGGCGAACGTCGGTCTCTACCTCGATCGGTGTCTGAAGAAGGGCGAGCCGTCGCCGCTGCTGCCCGAGAGCGACGAGGACAGCGGCGCGCTGGGCACGCCCACGCGCGAGCCGGCGGTCGCGGGGTCACGAACGCGGCCCCGACGGCAGGCCGCGGCGCCGCGCGGCGGCGCGAGCGGCCAGACCGCGAGCGGAGCAGCCCGGACTCGTGCCGACGCGCCGCGCCGCGCCACGGCCGATCGTCGCATCGACTTCGACGGCATCGCAGCAGCGCATCGTCGCCGTGCCCGGCGTCGCCGCTGCGCGGTACGCGCAGCTGCGCGCCGGGCGCGCCGGGCACCGTGTTCTATCCTCGAAGCCATGCCGGCGCCGGCAGCGCAGGACGTCTGGCGGCGGTGCCGGCGGCGGCAACACGCGCTGCATCGCTACCGGCTGAGCGATCGCGCGCGCGCGACGCCGTTCGTCAGCGGGCGTCGCGCAGTACGTCGTGAGCGCCGACGGCCGCAAGCTCGCTGTATCGCACCGGCGGCGGCGGTGGCGGCGGCAGGGCGCGCTGGCGGCAGGTGCCGGCACCGCCGACGTCGCGCTCTGCATCGTCGATGCGGATCGCAACGCGCCGCAGGCAGCGGCAGGACGCGCTCGACGTCGACGCTGCGGATATCATCGAGCCCGAAGGACGAGTTCAAGCAGATCTTCAACGAAGGCTGGCGCAACCAGCGCGACTACCTCTACGTGCCGAACATGCACGGCACCGGACTGGATCGAAGATCGCGAGATGTACGGCGCAGCTGCTGCCGTACGTGAACCACCGCGCCGATCTCAACTACCTGCTCGACAACATGGGCGCGGAGATCGCGCATCGGCCGCTCAGTACGTGCGCGGCGGCGACATGCCGGAGGTGCCGACCGTCGCCCGGCGGGCTGCTCGGCGCCGACTTCACGATCGAAAGCGGCCGCTACAAGATCGCGCGCATCTACGACACCGAGAGCTGGAATCCGGATCTGCGCGCGCCGCTCGCCGCGCCCGGCGTCGACGTCAAGCGTCGGCGACTTCATCGTCGCCATCAACGGCGTCGAGCTGACGGCGCCCGACAACATCTACCGCCTGCTCGACGGCACCGCGAACCGCCAGACGGTGCTCGACGGTCGAACAGCCGGCCGGCGCTCGGACGGCGCGCGGCAGGTGACCGTGATCCCGGTCGCGAACGAGCAGACGCTGCGCACGCGCGCGTGGGTCGAAGCGAACCGGCGTCTCGTCGACAAGCTGTCGAACGGCCAGCTCGCCTACGTCCATCTGCCGAACACCGGGCAGCCCGGCTACCAGAGCTTCAACCGCTACTACTTCGCGCAGCAGGACAAGAAGGGCGCGGTCGTCGACGAGCGCTTCAACGGCGGCGGATCGGCGGCCGACTACATCATCGACGTGCCTGCAGCGCGACTTCGACGGCTACTTCAACAACGTCGCCGGCGATCGCGTGCCGTTCACGAGCCCGCGGCGCGGGCATCTGGGGGCCGAAGGTGATGATCATCAACGAGATGGCCGGCTCGGGCGGCGACCTGATGCCGTACATGTTCCGCCGCCGCAAGATCGGCACGCTCGTCGGCAAGCGGACGTGGGGCGGTCTCGTGCACACGGCCGACACGCCGACGCTTCGTCGACGGCGGATCGATGATCGCGCCGCGCGGCGGGTTCTTCGACGCGCGACGGCAAGTGGGCGGTCGAGAACGAAGGCGTCGCGCCCGACATCGACGTCGAGAACTGGCCGAAGGACGTGATCGCCGGCCACGATCCGCAGCTGAGCGCGGTTCAGGAGGCGAATGCAGCTCCTCGCTCGAACCGGGCGACTCGACTGATGGCAGACGCCGCCGCCGACGTGGGGCAAAGCGCGTGGCGCCGTTCGACTCAGTGAAAAGCTGTTAGGCCTGGAACGCAAAGGACGCGAGGCCTGCCCGTTAGGCTTGCTTCGCGTCCTTCCTTCGCGTCCTTCGCGGTCAATTGGTTTGACACCTGAAATTCGACCTGACCCCAGGTCGCCACGTCATATCCCTTCGCCCGACACGATTGGTCGGAGTGGTCTGACATCATCGATCTCGGGCGATCCTGACAACGAACCACTCGCTAACGCCTAGCGAGACGAGTGCTGGCGAAAATGGTCTGGACCATCTTGACCGACCGCATGCGCAGACTACATAGCGCGCGTCACTCCGCAGGCCCCTCCTGCTCATCGGCTGCCCACACGACCCGGTCAGCCGAACCTGCCCGCAACCCTGGAGGATTCATGTACGTCACGTGTGCTACGTTGCGTCGCCTGTCGCGTTCGTGAGTTCAGTACGCGCGCCGGACGCTCGCGCTCAAACTGGTCAGACCGGGATCACCGGATCGGTTCAGGTCTCCGATTCGACACAACCGGGCCGCCGACCCATCGCCGGCGCCCGGGTCAGCGTCGTCGGCAACCACACTCGGCGCCCTCACCAACGACGCGGGTGAATACAATCATCCGCAACGTGCCCGCCGGCAACGTGACCGTTCGCGCGCAGCGAATCGGGATCACCTCGCCCCAGCGAAATGCACGCGACAGTCACCGCAGGCGGAACGAAAGCGACATTGGTGTTCGGCCTCACCCCGCGGCAGCACGCACACGCCGTCCGAGAGTCGTCGTCGCCGGGTACGGCACGTCGAGCCGCCGGGAAGCCGCGTCAGCATGCTGCGATCGCGTCCGTGACCGCAACGGACATCGCGGAGAACACGCCGGTCGCGGGCGTCGACGCTGCACTGCAGGCGCGCCGGGCGTACAGGTGATGCAGAACGCCGGCAAATCCCGGCAGCGGCATCTCTGTCCGCGTGCGGGGGCCCGCCTCGACGTCAACGCCGGCAATCAGCCGCTCTACCGTCGTCGATGGTGTCCCGATTCTCCAGGAGAACTACTCCCAGCTCGGCATGGGAGGACAGGACGTCACCGCCGTCAGCGGCATTCAACCCCCGACGAGGATCGAGTCGATCGACATCCCGGAAGGACGCCGCCGCTGCCGCCATCTGCATGGATCGCGCGGCTCGAATGGCGTCGTCATGATCACGACGAAGCGCGGGAGCGCCGGCAAGTCGCACATCTACGTTCAGCGGCTACAATGGCTGGCAGTCGACGCCAGGAGACGATCCCGATGCTCAACGCGCAGCAGTACGTCGAGATCTTCAACGAGAGCGCGAAGAACGACGGCTACGATCCCGACGACTACGACTTCACGCCGGGCGTCGACGATACCGCGAGCTACGACTGGCAGAAGGCGGTCTTCCCGCAACGCGCCCGTCCGCAACCTGCAGCTCGGCGCAACGGGCGGCAGTGATCGAACCGCCTACTACCTCTCGGGCTCGTACTTCGATCAGAGAAGGGCATCGTGGATCGGCTCGCAGTACACGCGCGCGGCCGGACGCGAACTGTACCTCGGTTTCAAGCACGACCAGCAAGCTCACGTTCCGCACATCGCTCGGCCTCTCGCGCGAGAGCAGAACAGCCGCATCGACGGCGACGGCAGCCTCGATGGCGTCGTGACGAATGCAAGCTCGGCGATGCAGCCCATGCGCCCCCGTCTACCGCATGGCGACGGCAGCTTCGCGCCGGCCGCTCGCAGGGGCTCCGCTACTGCGAACCCGGTTGCCCTCGCGAATATCAACTCCCACCGACCTCGAGACGATGCGCGCGTTCGGCAACGCCGAGGCGACCTTACCAAGTCGCGAGCATTGATTCCGCCTAACGGGACGCTGGTGGGTTCTGCGACGCGCTCGGGCTCGATGAGACGCAATGGGAGTCGCCGCCCGTCGACCGCACGTACGCCGCGCGCGCCAATGGCGATCGGTAAGTCGGGGCACAGCGGCTGCGCAGCTTGTCTCACGCGAAGGCTTCGGCGGACGTACGAGCCGATCTCGACGTCCGCGGTGAGCCATCTCCGCCATCGTCTGGCGGTGCTGAGCGTCGAGTACAGCAAAGAGCGACGCTGAACTTCGTGCGCGGTGAGGGCTTCACGAGCGGCTTCGCACGTACGTCCGCAACGCCTCGAACGTCACCGAGTACGACGGCTCCTCCACGAGCAACAATCTCGCCGGCTTCTTCTCGCGTGCGGACTGGTCACTCAACGACCGTTACCTCCTCCGCCAGCGTGCGCGCTCAGCATGATGGCCTCGCCGCGCTTCGGCGAGGACAAAGCCGCTACGGACTCTTCCCTGGCTGCGTCGATCGGTTGGGTCGTCTCCGACGAGTCGTTCGCGCACAGCCTGCAGCGGTTCATGAACCTCAAGCTCCGCGCGCGAGCTACGGCGCGACGGGTAATCAGGGCATCGGCGACTTCGCTGCCCGCGCCCTCGCGAGCGGCGCGCCGTACAGCGGCACGCCTGGAAGTGCGCTATCGCAGCTCGGCAACCCCGACCTCCGCTGGGAGCACCACGCGCGAGCTCAACACCGGCGCCGACATGTTGTTCTTCAACGGCCGCGCTGAGCCTCACGGCGGTCACTACTATCCGGAAGACGGCGGACCTCCTCGTGCAGCGCCCGATCCCCTCGACGACCGGGTTCACCACGTATTGGGGCGACATCGGCAACGTCGAGAACAAGGGCCTCGACTTCGGCCTCAACACGACGAACATCGACATGGGCGGAACCGACGGCTTACCCGGCGGACCGTGCTGACGATGACTTTCAACCGCGTCAGCGTCGCGCGTCGCTGTTCAACGACCAGCCGTTCACGACGAGGCATCAGCGGAGTCGCGACGACGAGCATCTGCGCAGGTCGGCAAGCCGTTGGGGCTTCGTGCTACCATGCAGTCTCGACGGCGTCGATCCGCGGAATACCGGCGACGCGCGATCCTGCGCGACGTCGACGGCGATGCAGCGAGATCACGAGCAGCCGACCGCATGATCGTCGGGAACCGCCAGGCGAACTACTTCGGCGGCTTCACCAATACGTTCACGCTCAAGAACTTCGAGCTGAACACGTTCCTGCAGTTCAGCCAGGGAACGACGTGTTCAACATGATGCGCATCTCTCGCCGACGACGGCGCTGCACGTACGACAACAAGTTCACGGACGTGCTGCGTCGATGGCAGAAGCCCGGCGACATCACCGACGTCCCGCGCATGAGCTACGACTGCGCCTCGGGCGCCGATGCCATCTCGGAGCCGGTTCATCGGAACGGCTCGTACCTTCACGTCCAGGAAATCACGTTAGGCTGGCGCGTCCCGTCGCGACTTGCGGCGAAGGCGAAAGCTCGACAACGCGCGCCTGTACGTCTCCGGCCGCAACCTCGGCGTTCACGAAGTACTCGGGCTACAACCCCGACGTGAACAGCGCGGGCTCCGACGAGAGCGTCATCATGGGCACCGACTACTACGCGTACCCGCTCCCGCGCACGTTCACGCTTGGGCTATCCGCTGGCTGGTGACGACCGGCATCCGGCCAACGTGACCCTTCAAACACTCGACACGAGACCATGCGACTTCGCTTCCTGATGCCGGCCGCGCTTCTCTTCGCCGCCGCCGGCTGCGACTCAACCTGACTACAACCTGCCGACCGCGTTCCCGCGGACCAGGTGATCGTCGGATGCGTCGACCGCCGCGCGCCCTCGTGGGTGCGTACGATGCCCTGCAGGACCTCGATTACTACGGGCGCGACATCTACGTGTTAGGCGACCTGTCGGCGGACAACGCCGAGCACGTCGGCACGTTCCAGTACCTTGGCCAGGTCGACCGTAACCAGCTGCAGGCGGACAACACCGCCGTGACGGACACCCCTGGATCACGATCTACGAAGCCATTTCCCGTGTGAATCTGATCCTGCAGAAGGTGCCTGACGTTCCCGGCATGACCGACTCGCAGAAGAATCAGATCCTCGGCGAGGCGCACTTCCTCCGCGCGCTCCACTACCACAACCTCGTGAAGTTCTGGGGCGACGTGCCCATGCCCCTCGAGCCGATCGCGAGTCCGGCGGAGGCAGCGCAGCTCACGCGCACCGCCAAAGCGGGAGTGTACACGCAGATCCCTGGCCGACCTGACGCAGGCCGAGCAGCTCATGACGACGGGCCAAGCAGGCACGTCAGGCATCGCTCGGGGCCGTGCGGGCGCTGCGTTCTCGCGTCATGCTCTACCAGGAGAACTGGCAGGGCGCGCTCGACGCGGCGACCGCGTGGTCCAGGCGATGAACTACATCCTCGCGCCCCGGTTCGAGGACCTGTTCACCGATGAAGGGTCGGACACGCCCGAAGACATCTTCCGCGTGAGCTTCACGGCCGTCGAGTTCAACAGAAGTGGGCTACTACTACCTGTTCGATGGTCGCTGGGAAGTAGCGCCAACCGCGGACCTGTATTCGGCCTACGCCGCATCGGACCGGCGGCGCGACATCACGCCTCGGCAAGGATGGCGGCGACTACGAGGGCGTGAAGATCCCGACGACGATCGGTGCGGAAGATCTCCACGTGATCCGCTACGGCGAGGTCGTGCTCACGAAGGCCAGGCGCTCGCGCGCCTGAACCGCCTCCCGAAGCGGTGGCCGAGTACAACAGGATCCGCGTTAGGGCCGGTCTCACGCCGCACGTGCTCGGCACGGACGTGACGTCGCAGACCGACGTCCTCAACGCGATCTGGAACGAGCGCCGCTCGAGCTCGCGCTCGAGGGAGACCGCTGGCCGGATCTGGTCTCGCACGGGCCGCGCGATGTCGGTGCTCGAACTGCCGGCGAATCGGGCGTTCCAGCTGCTGTACCCGATCCCGTCGCGTGAGCTGATCGTCCCGCCGGGCCTCACGCAGAATCCGGGCTATTAGCCCGCACGGGGCGTAAATTAACCACTGGAGGTCACAGAGAACACGGAGAAAGAAAGACGTAATCGTCATGTCGTTCTCTGTGACCCTCTGTGACCTCCGTGGTTAATTCATGGCGAGGCGTTCGAGAATCGCGCGTGAGCAGCAGGCGCGGGTATCTTTGAAAGGAAGTCGTGGCACCACCTGCATAGCGCCCGAGCGGTATGGCAATAATGCAGAATCGTCCGGTCATGATCACCACGACGCTGATCGAAGACGTCGGGCACCTGCGCGACCGCGATCTCTGGCTCGAGTTACGTGCGCTGGAGCCGGAAAAAGCCGGCCCGTGGCTGGGTTCCCGCGTACCGGTTCGCGATGCGACTCGACGGAGTCGCGCACCCGGTGGGCCGGCTTGGATTCCGCATCGGAATCAACCATACGATCGAACAGTACGCCGGACATCTGGGTTACGAGGTCGCACCGGCATTTCGCGGCAACCGACTTGCGGAACGATCATGCCGGCTGGTGTTACCGCTCGCCCGGTGCCACGGCTTCCACGAGCTGTGGATCACCTGCAACCCTGACAACTGGCCGTCGCGACGCACGTGCGAGCGACTCGGCGCCGAGTTGATCGACATCGTCGACGTACCGCGCGACAGCGACGTGTTCGCTCCTGGAAGCGAACGGAAATGCCGCTACCTTCTCGCGCTATGAACGACACAGAACGCTGACCCTGGTGAGACAACTCTCGATCACGACCACTGAGCTCTACCGCCTGCTGGTGGAGAGCGTCAAAGACTATGCGATCTTTGCGCTCGATCCCAACGGGTACATCGTGAGCTGGAATTCCGGCGCGGAGCGATTCAAGGGTTACACAGCCCCGGAGATCATCCGGCAAGCACTTCTCCGTGTTCTATCCACCGGAGGATCTTGCAGCGCGGAAGCCACAGACCGAGCTCGAGATCGCGACCGCAGTGGGGCGTCTCGAGGACGAAGGGTGGCGCGTTCGCAAGGACGGCACGCAGTTCTGGGCGAACGTGGTGATCACGGCGCTGCGCGGGCCGGACGGTGAGCTGGTGGGGTTCGCGAAGGTCACCCGTGACCTCACACAGAGGCGCGCGGCCGAGCTACAGGCGCTGGAAAACGCTCGGCGCATTGCCGCGGAGGAGGCGCTTCGCCACGCCGCGGAGGGACGGTCGTCCGAGTTGACGGACCTGCTGGAGCGCTCTCGTAGCCAGGCGGAGGAGATCGAGCGTCGGCGCAAAGAGGCCGATGTCGCGAACCGCAGCAAGACCGAGTTCCTCGCCGCAATGTCGCACGAGCTACGGACGCCGCTCAACGCCATCGCCGGGTACGTGCAGCTACTCACTGCTGGGGGTGCGGGTCCGGTCACCGAGGAGCAGACCACTGATCTCATGCGCATCCAGCGGAGCCAGCAGCACCTGCTGAGCCTCATCAACGACGTCCTGAACTTCAGTCGTCTCGAAGCCGGGGCGGTGACCTATGATATCGCGTCCGTGCCGTTAGGCGCCGTCATGGACGCCGCCGCCAACATGATCCACCCGCAGGCGAACTCGAAGCACATCACGTTCACCCTCGAGCCATGCCTGCCCTCGCTGACGGTGCTCGCCGACGCGTCGAAGCTCGAGCAGATCCTGCTCAACCTGTTGACCAACGCGGTGAAGTTCACTCAGGCCGGCGGCCACGTGTCGATAGCCTGCGAGGCAGTGGGTGATCGCGTGTTGGCTCATGTGCAGGACAACGGGCCCGGAATCCCCGCGGACCGTCTTGCGGTCATCTTCGAGCCGTTCGTCCAGCTCAATCGAACGTTGGGCAATCCGGGAGATGGTGCAGGACTCGGACTGGCGATCAGCCGTGACCTCGCGCGCGGCATGGAGGGCGACCTCACGGTCGAGAGCACAGTAGGTGAGGGATCGCGGTTCACGGTCTCGCTGAACCGGGGATCCGCGAGTCCGGCTGCGACCGCGACGTCCGACGTCGGCCGGAGCCGTTAGGCACCTTACCGCTCGCCCAAATGGCGCGATCCTATCTCGAGTCGGCGCTGGCGGGCACGCTTCCGTCCTTCGCCGCGGAATGGGAAGCGCACCGGCGCGCCTTCCCACCTGGCTCTCCGCCCGGTGACGGCGACTTCCTCGCCGCTTTCCGCGCGCATATCGTGTCCCTCCTCACCGCGGGTCGCGTCGCCGAGACAACGCGCTTCTTCTACGCCCTCGAGCGCCTCCTGGGAGAGGCCGACCCGATTCTTCGTGATCTCCTCGATCGTGACCTGGTGCGGGCCCTTGCAACCGAGTGTCGTGCCGCAGGAGTCGATGCACGCCGAATCGAACCGTATCTCGGGCAACTGACTCGCGGCGTCTGGATGAGTTCTGGTCCTGAAGCTACGTGATCGGTGCGCGATCCCGCAGGTTGAACCACAGAGGTCACAGAGGTCACAGAGGACTGCCCTAACGCGTCAGCCGCCTCCGTGTCCTCTGTGTCCTCCGTGGTGAAATCATATAAGGCAGTCTGTCGTGAGATGCATGGACCGGAGTCACTCACGCAGCACAACAGCCGGCGCGACCCGAGTCGCCCGGCGGGCCGGAATCAAACACGCGACGATCGCCACCAACACAAGCACCACGGTCGCCGCCATGAACGTGGGCAGGTCGAACGCACTGACGCCGAACAGCAGCGAGCGGAGGAACCGCACGACCCACGTCGCCCCGAGAAGCCCGATCACGATCCCGGCACCTGCCAGCCACACGCCCTGTCGAAGGACCAGCTGCAGAACGTTCGCCGGCTTCGCCCCGAGCGCGATGCGCACGCCGAACTCGCGCATTCGCCCGGCGACGCCGATCGAGATCACCCCGTAGATCCCGATTGCGGCAAGCACGAAGGCTGCCGTGGCGAACGCCGTGAGAAGCCAGTTCGTTAGGCGCCGAGTGAGGAGCGAGCTTGATACGGCTTCCTCCATCGTCCGGACCTCGTACAACGGAATCTCCGGATCGACGGCCGCGACGTGCCCGCGGATGGCCCGATACGAGCGACCGTGGTTCCCGCGCGCTGCGAACGATGAGGTACATCGTCCACGGCGTCTGCTGCGCGAACGGCCGGTACACCTGCAGGCTTGGGCTTTCGCCGAGGCTGGCGTGACGCACGTTGGGCACCACGCCGACGACCGTCCACCAGCGATTGACGCTGGTGTCACCCTGATCGGAGAGGCGCTTGCCAAGCGCATCCTCGTTAGGCCAGTAGTGGCGCGCGAACGTCTCGTCCACGACGGCCACCCTGGAGCGCGTCCGGTCCGTCGCTCGCGCGGAAGGTCCGACCCTTGAGAATCGGTGTCCCCATCGCATCGAAGTAGCCTGGCGTGATACTCCGAATGTTCGAGACGACCACCGGCTCGCCCAGGCCTCGGTGCCTTCCCTCGACGACGACGTTGTTCTGCGGATTCCCACGCGTGAGCGGAGCACGTGGCGTCAGCCCGACCGCGCGCACGCCCGGAATCGCGGCCACACGGTCGAGCAGTCGATCGTAGAAGCTGCGAACCGCCTGCGCGTCCCCATAACGCGGATACGGCGGTTGCAGCCGCGCCACGAGAACGTTCTCGGCACGGAATCCCGGATTGACCGAAAGGAGTCGCTGGAAGCTCTTGAGAAGGAGCCGGATCCGGCGAGCAGCACCAGCGACAACGCGAACTGGACGACCACGAACGCGTTACTCAACTGCCGGGCGCTGCCTGACGCCGAGCCCCGCGCGCCGTCCTTCAGGTTGGTCTGCAGATCGACGCGCGCGGCACGAAGCGCAGGCGCCAAACCGAACAAGAGCGCGCAGACCACCGTCACGCCGACCGCGAACAGGAGAACGACCGGGTCCACACGCACCTGATCCATTCGCGGGATCTGTCCTTCGGGCAAACGTCTGATGAGCCTGAGCCCCACGACGGCGAAGAGGAGACCCAGCACAGCGCCCGCTCCGGCCAACAGCGCGCTCTCTGTCAGCAGCTGCGTTGCGATCCGGCGAGGGCTCGCGCCAAGACAGCATCGCACAGCCATCTCACGATTGCGCGCGGCCGCGCGCGACAGCAGCAGGTTCGCAATGTTGGCGCAGGCGATGAGCAGCAGTACGCCAACGGCCGAGATGAGCACGAGCAACGGCGTACGAGTGTCGCCCGCGATTCTTTGCACGAGCGGCATGAGGATGATCTTCGCGTGATCGTCGGGCTTCGCGTCCGGGAAGACGTCGCGGCGCGACAATGCGAACGCGTCGATCGTCGCAATGAGATCGCGTTTCGCGCCGTCATCGGTGATACCCGGCTTCATCCGCCCGACCATGTCCAGGCACCAGCAGTTGAACCCCGTCGGATCGAGCCGCAGCGGGACCCAAACCTCGGCGCGATCCGGCATCGCGAACTCGGGCGGCATCACCCCGACGATGGTCGATGGATTGCCATTCAGCCGGATCACTCGCCCGAGGATGCTCGAGTCGCCGCCGAACATCCGCTGCCAGAGCCCGTAGCCGATCACGCTGACGCGGTTGTCATCCGGGGTGTCCTCGCCGGCGACGAACGTTCGACCCAGGAGCGGCGGCGTTCCGATCACGCGGAAGAAATCGAGCGATACGGTTGCCGCATCGATGCGAACGGGATCGCCGGTCCCGGTGATCGTGAACCCCGCCCCCGCCTCGAACGCAGCCATGCTGGTGAACGCCCGGCTTTTGTCGCGAACTGCTACGAATAGGCCCGCCGGGAAACTGACCTCGGCCAGCTGTTTTTCCGGCGACGTGCCGTAGAACACCACCAGCTGATCGGGATCGCGATACGGTAATGGCCTGAGCAGCACGCCGTTCACGACGCTGAATATCGTCGTCGCGGCGCCGATGCCTAACGCCAGCGTGAGGACGACGACCGCGGTGAACCCCGGTGTCCGCCGCATCGTGCGCATGGCGTAGCGGGTGTCCTGTCGCAGTTGTGCGGCGATGCTCCCGCGTCCCGGTGTGCCTAGCGCCGCGGCAGAGGTTCCCCGTTTGACGACGTCCCGCAGTGTGGCCGCGAGGTTCCCTTCTCCGTCCAGTTCCTCGAGCACGACACGTCTCGCTTCCGCCTCGGTCGCGCCGCGGATGCGAAGCTCGCGGAATCGATCCTCGAGATGTTGGGCCAGCTCGTCGGCGAGATCGGCTTCCTGCTCGGGCGCCAGCCGAAGGCTCGCGAGGCGCTCGGCGATCTCGGCTCGCCAGTCGCGTGGGTCGGAGTCGCTCGTTGCGTCACGCATGCTGCACCCCGTTATGCGGGCAATCGCCTCCACGAACTGGCGCCAGTTCCGCCGTTGCGCCGCGAGCACGCGCCGTCCCTCGGCCGTGAGCCGGTAGTACCGGCGCCGGCGCTGGCCGGCCTTCTCGACCCACCGCCCTTCGATCCAGCCGCGCTTCTCGAGCCGGTAGAGCAGCGGGTACAGCGACGCGACGTGGAACCGTATCGCGCCCTTCGACCGTGAGTCGATGAGCTTGCTCAGCTCGTACCCATGCCGCGGCTCGTGTTCGACGAGCGAGAGGATGAGGAGCTCGGCGCTGCCTTTCTTGAGTTCGCGATCCAGCATTGCCTACGCCATGTATGGTTATACCACATATCATAACGACAGACATGGCACCCAGGGAAAAGGGTTGCATGGCGTCTACGCCCCCGTCTCGCGGCTTCTACGTCGTGCAACGTATGCCCGGCGGCGACTCGATCCCGTACCGTCCGATCGACGCCTTCCTGGAGCTCCGATGTCCCCGCGGTTCGCCACCATTACCTTCGCGCTCACTATCACGACCGGCTGCCTTCCGTACACTGTCGGATCGACGGCACAGACCGTCCCTGCCGGCGAAAGAACGCGCGCCGCCATCGTGTACTACATCCCCGACGCCATTGATCTCTCGGGCGATTCGGTCTCGAGCCCGATGCGCGGCACCGATCTCGAGATGCGTTACGGTCTCGACGACAAGTCCGATATCGGCTTTCGCATTCCCGCGTACAGCGGCGCCGTCTTCACGTACAAGCGAAGGCTTGCCGGAACGTCGGCACCGGAGAGCGCAGCGACGTCGCTGATGGCGGGCGGGGGTTCATCAACTGGGGCGAGCATGCCGAGGCCGAGCTGACGCTTCTGGCGTCGGGCCGAGCGACGGGCGTGATGACACCGTACGGCGGTCTCCGCGTCATGCAGGTAATGCCGATGTCGCGGAACGCCGTTCATGACACGCCCACCGCCGGAGGCTTTGTCGGCATGAGGCTGCGGTTCGGTGACGTGGACGTGAGCCCCGAGCTCGGCGTCTATCATGACCAGTCGGCGCTCGGAATTCGATCCACGAGCTACATCATCGTGCCCGGCGTCAGCATCTCACCTCGCCGGAACCGCCGCATCCATCCGGGGCCTTGAGTGAACGGTGGCGCTCGGCTTGCGCCATCAGGTCTTCGCATACTGCTTTCGTCTCAAAGCAATCAGCGGGGATCTGAGAACCATGCCGCGTGCGAAAAAGAAGAAACCCGAGGTCGAACCCGCCTCACGCGGGCTCGACGCCCGCCGCCTCGCCAGCGCCGCCGCTCCCACGAGCGTCATGACGCTCGCGCGCACCATCGAGGACGACGGCGGAACCGCCCTCGCGAGCTACCGCGACCCACTCGGCGGACACTGGCAGATCCTCGCCTCCCTGCCCATCGACCGCGTCGAGCCCACGCCATTCCAGCGCGATCTCTCGGAAACGCACGTCGAGCGACTCGCCAGCGCGATCGACAAGCTCGATCGCTTCCTCGACCCCGTCATCGCCGTGCCGGCAGGCGACGGCAAGTACTGGTCGCCTAACGGGTACCACCGGCTCGGCGCCATGAAGCAGCTCGGCGCCAAGTCGATCGTGGCGCTCGTCGTTCCCGAGGTGGAAGTCGCTCATCGGATCCTGCTCCTCAACACCGAGAAAGCGCACAACCTCCGCGAGCGCGCGCTCGAAGTGGCACGGCTGGCCGAGGCGCTCGCGCGCGCTCGACGAGCGTCCGGAGCGCGAGTTCGCGATCGAGTTCGAGGAGGCCGCGCTCGTGACGCTCGGCTTCTGCTATCAGCAGAACGGCCGCTTCGCCGGCGGTGCGTTCCACCCCGTCCTCAAGCGCTGCGACAAGTTCCTCGGCTCGAAGCTCCCGAAGGCGATCGAGACGCGGCGCGAGCGCGCGAACAAGCTCCTCGAGCTCAACGAGGCGGTGAACGCGGCGGTCGCGAGCCTCAAGGAGCGCGGCTTCGAGAGCCCGTACCTCAAGGCGTTCGTCGTGGCGCGCATCAATCCGCTGCGGTTCCAGCGGAAGCCGACTGCGGACTTCGACGAGACGATCGACAAGATGATCGCCTCGGCCAAGCGGTTCGACGCGGGCAAGATCAGGGTGGATCAGGTTGCTCGCACCGGCGGCGCGCCGGACGAATCCGCGTCATAGAATTTCTCATCGAGCCGTCAGGCGAGGATCGCGATCCCTCCCGGTAGCCTGACCTGTCATCCCGAGCCGTCAGGCGAGGATCGCGATCCTCCCGGTAGAGGGAGTTGTCATCCTGCGCGCAGCGAAGGATCTTCAGGGTCGAAGGACAGCAGCTAGCAGCTGGTGCACGAGCCGACGGCCGTCGACTTTGCTGCGAGCCAGTAGCCGGCTCGAGGCCTTCGGCTGACGCCTCCAGAAAACCTTTGACGTTCCTCACTCGCTCGCATGTCCCGCTTCCAGTTACTCCTGGCCGCTCCTTTCCTGATCGCCGGCATCGCGCGGGCCCAGAGCACCGACTCCACCGCCGGCAAATCCGTGTGGCAGGGCGTCTACACCGAAGAGCAGGCCACGCGGGGAGATACGGAGCATCAGAACAACTGCAGCTCCTGCCACGGCACCGAGAAGTACTCCGGCGACGCGTTCACGAAGAACTGGGTCGGCCGCACGGTCTTCGACCTCTTCGACCAGATCAAGACCACGATGCCCGACGACAACCCCGGCGGGCTGTCGGACTCAACAGTACAAGGACGTCGTTGCGTACATCCTGAAGACCAACGGCATCCCGGCGGGCACCGATTCCCTGCCGAATGATCCGGAGGCCATGCGGCTTCTCAGGATCGACGCGAAGCCGAACAAGCAGTCTCACTTCGGCCGATGTACCACCCGCACGCCCACATCCCGGCAACGGCGACGCGTTAACGCCAGCTCCTGACTCTCTGCGCGTGAAGAAGGACGACGACAAGGAAACGACCCTCGACCGGCGACGCTTTCTCAAGGTTGCCGGCGCTCAGACGGGATTGCTCGTTGCTGCCGCGTCAGGCGCCAAGGCGATCGCGCAGCAGCAGCAACCCACGCCGCGGCGCGCTCCGGCAGTAATCGCACAGAAGTCGCCTGACATCGCGGTCATCGGCGCCGGTGCATTCGGCGGGTGGACCGCCTATCACCTGCAGAAGATGGGCGCGCGCGTCACGCTGATCGACACGTGGGGGCCGGGCAACTCGCGCTCGACGTCCGGCGAGGAGACGCGCGGCGTGCGAAGCTCGTACGGCGATCGCCCGCACGGCGTGTTGTGGGCACAGTGGGCAACCCAGGCCATGGCGCGCTGGAAGGCATGGGACGAGGAGTTCAGCCGCACGACCCAGGAGCGCGTCTTCTACACCACGGGCGACCTGATCTTCCGCAAGGATTGGGAGCCCTACATGAAGGACACGCGGAAGAACTGGGACACCGTCGGCGTGAAGTACGAGGTGCTCACGCCTAACGACGTCCGCTCGCAGTACCCGGTGATCGACCTCCAGGGTATCAGCGTGATCCTGTACGAGCCGCACGCGGGCGTCGTGCGCGCGCGTCGCTCCTGCGAGCGGGTGGCCGAGTCGTTCCAGCATAACGGCGGGAAGATGGTCGTGGCGCGGGCGCTGCCGTCGCTCGCCAACGGCAATCGGTTGCAGGACATCGCGCTCTCGAACGGCGAGACGCTTCGGGCGGAGAAGTTCGTCTTCGCCTGCGGGCCGTGGCTCTGGAAGCTCTTCCCCGAGTTCCTCCGCACCCGGCTCCGCACGCCGATGGGGAACGTCTACTACTACGGCACGCCGATCGGCGACAACCGATGGGTCGCGCCGAACATGCCGAGCTTCAACTTCCCGGGTATCACCGGGTGGCCGGCACTGCCTAACGACGCGCGCGGCTTCCGCGTGCGTGTGGGCGGCGGCACGCAGACGGACCCCGACACGAGCCAGCGCTGGATCGACCCGAGCAACTTCGGGCGCCCGCGCCAGTTCCTCATCGACCGGTTCCCGCTGTTGATCGACGCACCGCTGCTCGAGACGCGCTCGTGCCACTACGAGCTGTCGGTCACGCGCAACTTCTACATCGACACGCACCCCGAGTGGTCGAACGTGTGGATCGCCGGTGGCGGGTCGGCCGAGGGTTCAAGTTCGGTCCCGTGGTGGGCGACTACACGGCGAAGCGCGTGATGGGCATCGAGGCGACCCGGCGATCGCGAAGGCGTTCAGGATCCCGAAGGAGGAGTTCGAGGAGCCGCCGCGCACGGCCGCCGACTCCGCGCGCGTGAAGGCGCGCGCCGACTCGGTCGCGAAGGCGAAAGCCGATTCCGCGAAGGCGGATTCCGCGAAGAGCGTGATCCCCGGTCAGGCGCGCCGTCTGCGCCCAAGCCCGACGCAGCCAAGAAGCCACTCTTTCGTTAGATCGTGACCCGTGTCGTCGCGTTCCGGGCGGCGGGGCAGGTAGACTCTTCACATGCCTCGCCGCCAGGGCGCCCACGACCCGCGCGCATCGCCGTTTTCACCGACGTGCATGCGAACCTGCCCGCGCTCGACGCCGCGCTGGCGGAGATCGATCGCCTGGGCGTCGATGCCACGTACCATACCGGCGACGCGATCGGCATCGGCCCGTTTCCCGCGGAGTGTCTCGACCGGCTTCTGTCGCGACCGTCGACGCAGTTCCTCATGGGGAATCACGACGCGTGGTTCGCGTTCGGCCTGCCTGACGAGTCCCTGCCGGGGATGCCGCCTGATGAACGTGAGCATCAGCTCTGGGTGCACGAGCAGCTCGACCCGGCGCTCAAGCCCGTCGTGGCGGTGTGGCCCTACGCGTCGTCGCTCCGGATCGAGGGGCTGCGACTCGACTTCCTGCATTACCCGCTCAACGACGCCGGCACGTTCCGGTCGCCGCAGGAGCTCGCGCCGGATACGGTGTCGGCGCTCTTCCAGCTGCCGACGTCGACGCTCGTGTTCTTCGGTCACGATCATCGCCCGTGGAACGTGACTGGCGGGAGCACGCACTTCATGAATCCCGGCTCCCTTGGCTGCTCGCGTGATCCGATCGCGCGATTCCTGATCGTGGATGTCGAAGCGGGCGGCAATTGGACGGTGTCGTTCCGAAGCGCGACGTACGACCCGGACCCGGTCTTTCAGTGCCCTGGACGACCGTCGGGTTCCCGCGCGTGACTTCATTCGGCGGACATTCCTGCCCGCCGACGACGGTCCACTGATCGCGTGACCGACGAGCCAGGACCGAAACGGTTCGGCCGCGCGCTGCGCCTCTCGGCGAAGAAGCAGCGGATGGAGCGGCTGTACGACCTCCTGTACGCCGGCGGATGGCCGTCGTGGCTTGCGAGGCCGCTCGGGCTGCAGGGGAGGCTTCGCCTAACGACGCACAGCAGCTCATCGATCGCGAACGACGGCCCGCCGATTCCGCCGCTTCGGATCGCGTTCGCGTCCGGACCTGCACGGCGGCCCGGCACGCATCCGGCCACGATCCGCCGGGCGTGCCGGCTGCTGGCCGAGGCGAAGCCGGATCTGCTGTTGCTGGGCGGTGACTTCGTGTCGTTTCATGCGCGGCACGTGGAGGGCGTGCTCGAGGCGATCGACCAGATCGACGCGCCGTTAGGCAGGTTCGCCGTGCTCGGCAACCACGACCTGATCGCGGACGATGCCTGGCTCGTGAGGCGTCTCCGAGAACGATCGGCGTGCGGACGCTCGTGAACGAGAACGTTCGGCTGACCGCGCCCTACGATCGGCTCTGGGTGTGCGGAGCTCGACAACACGGAGCAGGGGACGCCGGATGGCCGGCCGCGCGCTCGCCGGCGCGGACGGGATACGACTGATCCTCATGCACTCGCCGGACGGACTGACGGCGTTAGGCGGCGAGCCGTTCGCAATGGCGTTCACCGGACACGTGCATGGCGGGCAGTTCGTGCTGCCGGGCGGCAGGTCGCTCATCGGCGTCAAAGGGGCCGCTCAGTCAGCGCTACCTGGACGGCGGGTTGTTCGAGCTTGGGGCTCCGGTGAGCGGATCCTGCTCGTGAGCCGAGGATTGGGCAGGGGTCGTTGCCGATGCGGCTTCGGGCGAGATCCCGAGGTGCACGTCTGCGATCCTGACCTTTGAGCGCGTAACGCGTTGACGGACAATCACTAAACGCTGCGCCACCGGACCCGCGAGTGGGACCTTGTGTTCGGTGTTTGATTCGGCTTATTGGTATGCCTCCCGCCGTCGCCGGTCGCGTCGGCGCCGGCGACGGGAGGACCGGTGCCGAAGCACGAGCGCTGCTGTTCGATGTCGGGGAGTACGCGCCGGTCGCTGACCGCATCACGCTGTTCTACGCGCGCTTCCCATGGGCCGCATCATCACGCGGCTCGTCTCGCGCACCGAGCAGGAGATCACCGTGCAGGCGTTCGTGTTCCGCTCGCGTCGAGGAAGAGCGACCGTCGGCAACCGGCCTCGCATCCGAACGCATCGGCGACGGCGACGTCAACACCGTCGCCTGCCTCGAGAACACGGAGACCTCGGCCATCGGCCGCGCGCTCGCGAGCCTCGGACTCACGGCGTCGGCGCAGCGGCCGAGTCGCGAGGAGATGGTCAAGGCGAACCGCGAGCGCACACTGCGCGTGGCCGGAAACGCCTCCTCGTCGCCTAACGACTTCCGCTTCACCTGGCAGTGTCGCGCTTCAGCGCAACGCAGACCGTGTGATGGACGCGCTCGACCTGCTGGCGGTGGCGCAGCGCGCTGGCCTCACCCCGTGCCGCTCGCGCCGCGCTCCGCGAGATCCTCATGCGACCGAGCCGTGAGCGACGCGACCGTGGACCGGATCGAACGCATGCTCCGCTCCTGGACCGCCTCGCGCCACGCCCTGCGTCTCAGGCTGTAACACTCCGGTGTCATCTCATAGGCGATGGGCAGGCCACTGTGACGGTGAACGATAACGGATGCCGATCGATCGGATTGCTCCTCGAGAGCATGATGGTCAACTCGAGCGAATAGCTGCACGAGTCGGCACTCCGGTACGATGCATCCCGGCAATGACGTCCGAGACAGCCCCTCTCGTCATGAGAAGTCATGAGCGCCGCTCTTGCAGTCTACGGCGATCACGAGCAGAGATTGTCGGACCACAGGGCCGGTGTGGGGGCGATGCGAATCGAGAGACGAGCGGATGAGGCGAGCGCCGAGTCGTGGAGCGATCAGGAGTTGCTGCAGCGGATGCGCACGACGAGGCGCTCGCCATTCGCGAGTTCTACCGGCGCTTCACGCCCGCGCTGGTACAGAGCTCGCTCGGCAGGCCCGCGTCCAGCCCGCGCTCCGTGACGACGTCGTCACGGACTGCCTGAGCGATGCCGCCATTCATCTCATGCAGCCCACCGTCGCCGTCCCCGGCCAACCTCACGGGCTACCTCGTCGCAATGTTCCGGCATCGCCTCGCGAACGATCGTCGCGCGACGCAGCGCCGTACCGCGACCGGAACCGCCGCCGCGTGGTTCAGCGACGGCGAACGCGTCGTGCGCGAGGTGGTCTCCGAGCGTCGATCCGCGCGAGCGCCGGGCCGGCCGCGGAAGCGCCGCCGCTTTCGCCCGTGCTCGAGCGTCTCTCGCGGATCATCGACGCCGGCATCACCGATGAGGAGCGTCAGATCCTGCGCTGGGTGAGCGCGTCGATCCCGCAGCGGCCTCATCGCCGAGTGGCTGGGGATCACGCATAACGCGGCGCGGGTGCGCGTGCTGCGGCTGCGCGAGCGACTCATCGAGGTCGCGCTCCGCGACGCCGGCCCGTGGCGCCCCGGCGAGCGCCAGGAGCTCTACGAGTTCTTTCGCCGGAGCGGTCTGTCCGAGCGCGCACGCAGAGCACGTCGAGGGCTCGCGCGGCGCTGGCGGGCCGGAACGGAGCCGGACGCGGCACCGGCCGCACGCCTCGAAAGAACGGAATGAAGGGGGGGACCAGTGAGATACGATGACGAATCCCTGAGCGCCGGAGAGCGCGCGGGACTGGAGCGAACGAAGGATCTGCTCGTGCGGCTAGCCGGCGATCGCGCGATGCGACGGCTCGATCCACTGGATCCGTCCGAGACGGCGTTCGTCGAGTGGTATGCGCGCGCGAGGCGACGGCAGCGCTGTCGGTCGCGGAGCGACCAGCGGCTCGAGGCCAACGCCGACCGCTTCGTGCGTGACGTGCTCGCTCGGCGCGCGGTGGAGCGTTCCCGTGTGCGGGAGGTCGGCGGCCGAAGCCGGAGATGGCGCCCGCGTGGAGGAGGGGACGCTTCGCGCAGGTGGTGGCCGCGGCGGCGCGCGTTAGGCATGCCCCGGCCATGGACCTGTCGGTGGCGGCCGGCGTCGGGCGCGAGCTCTGGGACGAGCCCTGCGACCGCTGGATCCCGCTCCCCGAGAGCGCGCCCGACGGGAGGTACGTCGCGCTGCGGGTGACGGGCGACAGCATGGTGCCGCTGCTCCACGACGGCGACACGATCCTCGTGAAGCTGGGCGATGAGATCGTGCCGGACTCGGTCGTCGTGGCGCGCGTCCCGGACGGCGGCTACGTGGTGAAACGCGTGGGCGGCGTCGCCGGCTCGCGCGTGGAGCTCGCGTCGCTCAACCCGGACTATCCGTCCGATCGTGATCCCGCGCGACCCGTCGCTCGTGCTGGGCACGGTGCTGCTGCGCTGGTGCACGCATGGGGATCGGCCGGTGCACTGAAGCGTTAGGCAGCGGCGGTGTCGGTAACAGGCTGGTGTCATTCGATGCAGAAGGAGAGAGTTTCCGGATTCACCGCCGCACTCGAGGTGCACCATGCCGCGTCATCGAGCTCGCCGTTCGTGCTCGTCGCCTTGTCGCCCCGATCGTCCGCGCTCCGCGTACCGGCGGCAGCGTCCGGGCGCCGCCAGTTGGGAGGGAGCTGACGCAGTTCTCCTTCCGCCTCGCCTTCGTGATCGATCTGGCCTACATCGGGCTCGGCGCGTTAGGCGGGGCGGCGTTGGGCCGGGGCTTGCCACCCGCATCGCCAGCGGGCCGATCAGAAGCCGCGCCAGCGCTGCGTGGCGGCTGCGGGTCAGCGCCTCCACTGATACGCGAGACTTCACGAAGAAGCCATCGCTGCGCACGTCGCGAGATCCGAGAACTTCGCCGATTCAGGCGCGCTCGAACGTGTCCGCGTGTCGCCATACCCGAAGAACGCCACCGTCCCCGGCGTGGGCTCGTACGACACCAGCCAGTCCGTCTGCAGCGTGCCGACGTCGCCTGCCGACCACGGGCGACCCGTCCTGACGGAAGATCTGGTCGCCCGTCGGCGTTCGGAGACCGCTCGTCCGCTGCGCCTGATACTGGCTCACCACCCGGAAGAACAGCGCGCGAGTGGGCTGATACTCGACCTTGAGTCGCGGAATCACCGTCCGCGCATACTCCGGATCCATCGAAGTCGCGGTCGATCTGCGACAACGTCATCGTCGCCTCGCTGCGCACGCTCTTCGTTGGCCGCAGTCGTTAGGCCCGCCGTCGCTCGCAGCTCCCGCCCCGTCGACCCCTCGGCGAAGATCGCCACCTCGTTCCGCGCGACCGTCGTCGTCGCGTTGAACTTCCGGAACGTCGGCGTCGTGACCGTTAGCGATGCGTTCATGAGCCCCGTGACCTGAGTCGTCAGGCGGAAGGTACGGCTGCAGTCCATCCGGACCGGCGATGTACAGGCCGCTGTAGGCGCCGGAGTCGAACGTGAAGAAGTTCCGCGATGCGTTGAGCGACCCGTTCCACCCGCCACGCAGGCGGAACATCGTTCGGAGATCGACTCCTGCCCCTCGTACGCGTCGGCCAGCGCGAAGTTGTCGTACTGCCAGATCCGGCGTGGGCCCGAAGAACATCGTGATGTTCTCGAGCCGCGCTCCCGGCTTGCCGTAGTACGAGAATCGGTTGAAGCCGTGGAGCGTGATGATCCCGGTCCGCGGACGAAGCCCGAGCGGCTGATGAAATCCGTGCCGAGGCCGCTGAAGAGATAGTTGAAGCCCCAGAGATCGCCCGGTGCGGTCGAGCTCCGCCTTCCACACCGGCGACGTCCTCGCGCTCCGATCGTGCCTAGTCGCAGCGAATCCTTCGTGTACGAACCGCCGAACTGCGTCTCGAAGTAGTACATGCGGCCGAACACGTAGCGCAGGTCGCTCGCGATCACCGTGTTCGGTCGTGTCGCCCGCGCGACGATCGGTCACCGTCAGCGCGATCGTCGAGTTACCGCCGAAGTCGCGGCGCAGCCGCGCGACGTTGAACAGCGCCTTGATCGCAGTTCGGCTTGAAGTCGCGACGCCGTCCGCCGATGACTCGTCGGACACGGCGTGTCGTCGAGCGCCGAGAGGTACGCGACGCTGATCGGGCCGAGCTTGCCGGTCACCTTCGCGCCCGCAACCGGCGTCGCGATCTGCCGGAGTGTACACGAGCTGGTTCGGTGTGTTGAACAGCTCGATCCCCTCGAGGAAGAACGGCCGCTTCTCCGCGAAGAACAGCGCGAACCGCTCGTTCACCGTCACGAGGCTCGCGTCGGACTCCACCTGCGAGAAGTCGGGCTTCACCGTCGCGTCGAGCGTCGACCGACGGAAACGCGACCTTGAGGTTCACGCCCGCGTCGGGATTCAGGTCCTCGCGATCGAAGGCGCCGGTCGGCGTTCGCGCACCATTGAGCTGCGCGGTCACGAACGGCTGCACCTCCGTCGTGATCCCGCGTTCGATGTTCGCGATGCCCGTGAGCGAGCCGCCTTCGCTCAGGAAACTCGCCGTCGCTCGTCGCGCGTCGGTCCACGTGTCCTCGAAGCCGCGTGGCCTGCACATCGCGCACGACGTTGATGCCCCACGTCTGCGGATCGCCGGACGGAAAACGCAGGCTCTTGAACGGAATGCGAAGCTCGACCACGTAGCCGCTGTCGGTGAGCTGGCCCTTCGACTCGAAGCGGAAGTCCGGGTTCCAGTCGACGTTGCCGCCGAACATGTTTCCCGCGCTCGCCGCGCCCTCGGTACGCATGCCGTCACCCTGCGCGCCTAACGGGTTGACGACGAAGAAGTACGCTCGGCGATGGTCGTTGAACGTGTCGAGGTAGATCGTGATGCGGTCTTCGTTGCCGAGGTTGTCGCGGTCGGCGACAGTGGCGCGGATGGACGCCGGGTTCTTCGCGTTGGCGATGACCCTGAAATAAATCGCATCATGCGAATAAAGACCCGCGCGCTTCGGTCTGCTCGTCGGCGGGCCGGCCGTCGATCGGCTGGTACTGGTGAAAGCCGGCCAGTCGCGCGGCCTGGGACCAGACGGGCTCGCCGAGTGACCCATCGATGGTGACGGCGGGCTGGCGATCCGCGGAATTTGAACGGCGGGACGGCCGGCGCCATCGTATGATTGACCAGGCGGCGCTGCGCCGCTGGGCGGCGGCCATCTGGAGCAGTAAGAACGTCGTCGAAAACATGGGCCCAATCTAGTCGGGATTGCACAGCCCGGCTCATTCGAACGATGTGAGAATGTGGTGTGAGACAGTGTCATTCCGAGCGTGACAGCGGGAGAATCGCGATCCTCCTGAAAGAGAGCTATCCCTCTATCGGGATGACCGCGATTCCTCGCCTGACGGCTCGGGATGACAGACCTTTATGATCTCCCACGTCCTCGAAGCCTGCCTGTACGCCACCGACCTCGACGCCGCCGAGCGCTTCTACGTCGACGTCCTCGGGCTCGAAGCGCTATTCGGCTATGCCGGACAGGCATGTGTTCTTTCGATGCCGGCTCGGGATGTTCCTCGTCTTCAATCCGGCCCGCACGAGCGTGTGAGCCATCGCTCGTTGGCGGCGCGTCGATACCGGCACATGGAGCCACCGGGCCGGGTCACGTGGCGTTCGCGATCCCGGACGCGGACATTCCGGCGTGGCGCGCGCGACTCGAGAACGCGGGCGTCGTCATCGAGTCGGAGGTGATGTAGGCCGCGCGGCGGACGTTCGCTGTACGTCCGCGACCCGGCCGGCAATTGCGTCGAGCTCGCGTCGCCGAAGCTCTGGGGGTTCGAGGATCCCGCGGATGCCTGACGAGTCGCTCGTGGCGCTGCAGGAAGTGCGGGCGTCGATTCGCGAACCGGAATCAGACGCACACTTGTGCCGCGCTGCACGACCTCGATCACCACTTCGACGGCCGAGACCCGATCGTGCGCGAGCTGCTCGACCTCGTCGTCACCGCCGTGCACTCGATAGGCCCCGTCACGATTCTCCCCGAGAAGACACGCATTGCATTCCAGGTCCGCATGTCGTTCGCGCAGGTCACGCCGCGGAAACGATGGCTCGACGGTCACGTGGTTCTCGCACGCCGCCTGGAGCACGCTCGGTTTCGAAGATCGAGACGTTCTCGCCGCGGAATCACCTGCACGCATTCCGCCTGAGCGCCCCGGCGACGTCGATGCCACCTTCGTCGCGTGGATGCGCGAGGCGTACGCCGTCGAGGCGCGCAGCGGCACTCCACATGATTCCGTGATCCAGGACTGCTGTTTTACCGCCTTGGAGGTCGGGGAGGGGCGAGGAGGACGGAAGTGTCCGGTCGGCGTTAGGTGGATCTCGCAAAACGGCAGGTGTGCTTTGTTGCACGCGGGATTCGGATTCCATTCAACTTCTCCTCGATAATTCTCTCGCTGAGTCTTTTTCTCCGCGACTATCTGCGACCCCTGCGAGCAAGAACAGGAGCCGACCTCGCCGGTGATTGAGTCACTCGTGTTGATCTGAGCCTGCTTATCCCTCCTCGCTGTCGACGTCGGCGTACGCACCGGCCTCGCCGTCTACCGCGACGACGGTCGCCTTATCTGGTACCGCTCCCGCAACTTCAGCGCAGCCGCGCGACTCAAGGCGCCGATCCCCGCCCTGCTCCACGAGGCGTTCGATCCGACCTACGTCGTCCTCGAAGGCGGCGGCCCGCTCGCCGAGCATTGGGCTACAGCAGCCGAGCGTCACGGGTCGCACGTGCGTCGCCTGAGCGCGGAGGAGTGGCGGTCGATGTTCCTCCCGTCGCGCGATCAGCGCTCGGGAGGACAGGCGAAGCGCATGGCTGACGGGATCGCGCGACGGCGTTGTCGAGTGGTCGAACGCGCAGCGACCCACGTCGCTCCGTCACGACGCCGCGGAAGCCATTCTCATCGGCCTCTGGGGCGTGATCGACGTCGGCTGGCTGCCCGCCGTCCCGCCCGCGTTAGGCCTGAGCATACTGCCGAAGCGCGAAGCCGTAACCGGCTCGCGCGCCGGTCCGATCCTCCCGATTCTCCAGCGTGAGCGTCCCCCGTGCGCCTCGGCAATCTGCCTGCTGAGCGCAAGGCCGATCCCCGTGCCTTCCAGCTTTGTCGTAAGAACGGCACGAACAGGTTCGCCGTGTCGCCCAGGGCCTGGCCCTTCGTCCTCGACCAACACGACGACCGACGTTTCGTCGCTCGACAGACACACGCACGCCGCCGCCCGTGTCAGATGCTGCATCGACCGCGTTCCGGACGATGTTGATCAGCAGCTGATCGAGCTGGATCGCGATCGGCGAGGATCGTCGTGAGCGGGCCGGGACGGACACGACCACCGGCATGCGCTCCTCCAGCCTCGACGACCTCGACGCACCCGCACCCTTCCACAGCGACCGGCCGAAGCGCGGGCTTCGGCAGTTAGTAGCAAGACAGCGCATACGCGCCTGGAGGAATCGACTGAGCTGATCCCGACCGTCCCTCGATCACGTCGAGGCCGTGCAGTGCCTCCTGCTCCCAGTCCGGCGCGCGCGGCTCGCGCTGGAGCACGCGCTGCAGGCTGCGCGCGATGGACTTGATCGGCGCAGAGCTTGAGTCGTTGATCTCGTGGCTCAGCACGCGCACGACGCGCTGCCACGCGAGTCGTTCCTCCTCTCGCAGCACGTGACTCACGTCGGTGGTGAGTACGAGCAGCTGGATGCGGGAGCCCATCCTGCCGAAGCTGCGCGACGCCTCACTTCCCACCGCGCCATTCGGCCCATCGCGCGCGAGGTCGAGCGTGCGCCGGCGCGTCCGGCGCGCAGGTAGAGGTGCAGGCCTACTGGTTTCAGCGCCGCGGCTCAGCGCAGCCGCTCGATCGGCTGGCCGAGCAGTCGCTCGCCCTCTCGCGGTTCACGAGCCGAAGCTTCCCTTCACCGTCGAGCGCGAAGATCAGCCGCGTCGACCGTCTCGGCGATCACGGTCCGGAGAAGCGCCGTCGCCTCCAGCGCGCCGAGCCGCTGCGCCTGGAGTGCGTTACCTAACGCGTTGATCTCGGTGATGGCGATGCCGAGCGCGTCGTCCTCGCTGGCCCCGGCGCCGCGCACCGAGTAGATCGCCTTCCGCGGAGTCCGGGAAAGCAGGTTCGAGAGCGTCTGGATCGGTGCCGGATGACGCGCTCACGCGCGCGACGGCCGCCGACCGTGAAGCCACGCGCCCCACCACGACAACGGTGAGCGTCCACCGCACTTCAACAATGCCGTGCTCGCCCGTCCACAGCCAAACAGGGAGGCGACGATGACGCCGGGCAGGCCCCCAAGAAGGACGATGAGCCCGGAACGCGCGGACTCGACCGCCAGCCGCAGCATGCGGGATGATCCCGCGACCCACGCCGAGTCCCCAGTCCCCGGTCCCCGGTCACCCGGTTCTCCCCGAGTCGCCGGTTCCCGGTCCCCAGTTCAGCGGTTCGAGAGTCCGCCGCACGCGCTGTATCCGCCGGTACAGCGCGCTCCGGCTGACGCCACAACGACTCGCCGCCTGAACTGATGCGCCGCGCGTGCCGCGCCAGCGCCTGCTGTGGATGATGTACTTCTCCGGCGTCATCCATCGTGCATGCCGGAGAGATCGGCCAAAGCGCCTCCGGGATGTTTCGCTCGCGCGAAGCCCGAGGTCTGTGTCGCTCGTGATCGCGTCATTAGCGCGCCATGAGCACTGCACGTTCGACCGCATGCTGCAGCTCGGGCGGACGTTGCCCGGCCACGCATGCGCCTGCATGGCGGCGGTGGCGTCATCGTCGAAGCCGTGGAGTGTCTTGCGATAGCGCGCCGAGTAGTCGCCGAGGAAGTGCGCGGCGAGGCGCGGGATGTCGTCGCGTCGCTCGCAGCGGCGGCAGGCTGGATCTCGATCGTGTTGAGGCGGAACAGCAGGTCCTCGCGGAAGCGACCGCCGGCGACCTCGGCGTCGATGTCGGCGTTCGTGCGCGCGAGAGGACGCGCACATCGACCGCGCAGCGTCTTCGACGAGCCCGACGCGCTGCGAACTCGCCCGTCTGCAGCACGCGCAGCAGCTTCGGCCTGGAGACTGGGGCGATGTTCGCGCGATCTCGTCGAGAACAGCGTGCCGCCGTCGGCGAGCTCGAAGCAGCCCACGCCGGTCGGTCTTCGGCGTCGGTGAACGCGCCCCTCACGTGGCCGAACAGCTCGCTCTCCGCGACGCCTTCGGAGAGTCCTCCGAGCGTTGACGGTGACGAGGGGTCGCGAGCGCGGTTGCGACCGCCGTATGGCTGGACGCTTTTGCGGCGACCACCTCCTGTACTTCCGTCCCGCGCGCTCACCGGTAGATGAGCACGTTGGCGTCGGGACGCCGCGACGCGGTCAGGATGAGCCTGATGCACTCTGGCTGCATCGCGCGCGATCCGCCACGAGAACTGGCACGTTAGGGCACGAGACGCTTGTTCTCGGTCGCGAAGCCGCTCGTGCCTGGCTCGTCGCGCGCGCGAAGGCTCGATCTGGGTGCGGAGGATGGCCACGGGCCGCTCGTCATCCCACGGCTTTTTCGATGCAATCCGCCGCTCCGCGCCGCATGGCCTCGACGGCGCCCTGGACGCTGCCGTAGGCGGTCATGACGATGATCGGGAGCGTCGCGTCGAGCGCGCGCACGCGTGCAAGGATCGAGACCTCGCACTTGCCCGACGTGGTGTCGCGTGCGTAAAGTTGAGATCCATCACGGCCGGGCGTCGAGCGTGCGCCCTCGACGGCCTTCAGAGGTCTCAACCGGCCGCGACGCCCGGTGACGACTGCGCCACCCTTCTTCCTTCAAAAGCAATCCAGGCGCGTCGAGAACGGCCGGCTGGCCGCGTCGGCAATCAGGACCTGTGGCGCGACGGGCTGGTTCGTGGACATGCGCCGGGGTGTGCGACTGGCTTCTGCGCAGGCGTCCAGAGAATCTTGAACCCGGCGGACGCGGAGACCAACTTCGTCTCCGCGTCCTCTGCGTTACTCTGCGGTTCAATTTCCTGACTATTCCCCGCGCAGAGCTTCAAGGAGGTCGGTACGCGCGGCCCGGCGTGCCGGAATCCAGCTCGCGAGCACCGCCACCGAGTCAGCAGTATCGCCGACACGGCAACCAACGTGGGGGCAATAGTATGGGTGTCGTGCCATACAGCATTGAGCGCATGCCCCGCCCGACCCAGGATCAAAGCGCCCACGAGACCAATCAGAACACCCATCAGCGTCAAACGCACACCCTGACCCACCACCAGGCGCCTCACGTCTCCCCCCGCGCACCCAGCGCGAGTCAGAATCCCGATCTCGTGCTGGCGCTCCGCGACCGAATACGCGATGAGCCCGTACACACCCACGGTCGCCAGCACGAGCGCCATGAGCGCGAACACGCCGATCATCGATCCGCACCTAACCGCTGCGCCAGGATCGAGCGCAGACTCACCCTGCTCCTCCATGGTCGACACGTCGTACACGGGAATCGTCGCGATCCCACGGCGCGCACGGCATCGCGCACCGCACTCGTCAGTTGCCGCATCGCCTGATGATGAGCGAACGACCACCGTCATGCCACCGCCCGGCGCCTGGGCAATACGGGAGATACATCGTCACGGCTGCACCGGCGCGTCGCGCCGCCGTCCTGGTGTACATCTGCCAGCCACGCCGACGATGGTCGACGCTGCTTCTCCGACCCACGCCCTGCCCCACACCGGCTGACCAACGACGTTCCGCTCGCCGGCGGGGAAAACGTCCGCGCCCACGATTCCGCGTCACAACGATCCCGGCCCGGCGCGTTCGCGTCATCACGAGGCGTTGGAATCTCCACGCCGGCTTTTGAGGCGGGAATCCCCGAGGCGCGCCGGAAGTAGTCGGGGCAGTCACCCGCTCCCACCGCGACGTCGGGCGCTTGCCCGTCGGGCGCCGCGGGCCGGCCGGGGATGGTGAAGCTCGTACGTTCAGCCGATCCGCTGAGCGGCAATGCCCCGGCCGCGCCGGCAGCCACGACGCCGGAGTTGCCTCTCGCAGCCGATTCAGCACGTTATCATAGAACCGCAACCATCGCGGCGCGGTCCTGATACGCGGGGCCGGCAAGCGTTAGGCGCGCGACGAGCACACCACCGGCCGAGCAGAAGCCGGGCGACACCGCCTCGCAATCGAGCGGGCTCGTGAGCAGCAGCCCAGCACCCTGCCAGCCAGAATGACCGCGAGTGCAACCTCGGCGACCACCCAGACCCCGCTGCGTCCCGACTCCGTCGCATGGAGCCCGAGCCACGGACGCCGGTATCGCCAGTGACTCGCGCACACCGCCACGCGCCAACTTCAGCGCCGGAACGATGCGCCGCGATCAGTCCAGTCAACACCGCCAACACCACCACCGTGGGCCCGAGCGCACGCCCGCTTACCTGGATCGACACCCACGGAGGGAAGCCCCGGAATCGGCACGAGAGAGGTGAGCAAACGCACTCTCCCAGAGGAGAGTAACAGCACCCCGAGGAAGTGTCGCGCCGGCCATCGCGAGAACGGATGCTGCCCCGTGAGCAGCTGCGGGTGATCAGGCGCCAGCTCGATGCGCCGAGTGCCTTCCGTACCGCCACTTCCACGCGCGCGTTCTGATGATCCGGCGCGAGCAACAGATTCGCGTGACGTTCGCGCAGACGCGATCAGCAGCACGAAACCCACGCGGCGCCGAGGAACGTGTACAGAATCGTCGGTGCCCGCCCCACCATGTCGTCCTGAATGGGGCGCGCGGTGACAGCGCCATCCGGTGTTCGAGCCGGGATGATACGCCTCCTCGAGCCGTTTCACGCGATCGCGCTAGAGCTCCGTCACGCCCCGCTGCACCCGTCGCCGGGGATGACAGACGGCCCACACCACGAATGAACCGACTGCCGCGGTGCATCGCCGGCGAGTCGGGCGCGGGCAACGATCCACGCCTCGGCGCTCGGCGGAGATAGGCGAACGGACCTCGGCATCACGTCGCCGACGCCGTGAATCCGCGACCCGGTGAGCACTGCAGTTGCTGGCCCAACGACGGCGGGTGACTCGCCGCGTACCTTCGCCGCCAGTAGGCGTCGCTCAGAGGACGATATGACCTGTTCCCTGCCTAACGTCTCCTCCTCCGGAAGGAATGGTGCGCTCCGAAGCTGCGGATTGACGCCGAAGACGCGAAAGAAGTTCGCCGACACCCGCGCGCCGTTGGCCCGCTCGGCCCGGTCCTCGCTCGCACGACGTTGAAGGTCTGGCGGCGATAGATCGCGATCTCGTTGAAGGCGCGCGCGTCGGCACGCCAGTCGAGCACGTCCCGGATACGCCACGCTCGAACCCTCGAGCCCCTGCGGCTGTTGCTCGCCTTCGATCGTGACGATGCGATCGGGATGGTCGAACGGCGGCGGCGTGAGCAGCACGGAGTCGATCACACTGAAGATCGCCGTGTTGACGCTGATTCCGAGCGCGAGCGTGCGGCGAGCGCCGTGGATCGTGAGCGATGCGGCCGCGCGAGCGAGCGAAGCGGACGGCGAAGCGAATGTCGTTGACCAGCATGTGGGAATCGAGAAACGAGATCGTTACGCGTCGGCGCGCAGCCCTACCGCTGGATCGACGTTGGCCGCGCGACGCGCCGGCGGGTAGCACGCGATCACCGCGACCAGGAACAGCAGAATCGGCACGCCGTACCGAACGTCACCGGATCCCTCACACGCACACCGAAGAGCAGTCCCTCGAGCCGGGCGTTGAAGGCGTCGAGCTGCGCTTGCGCGAGGCCATCGATCACCACCATCGCGAAGCCGAGCCGCGCGCCGGCGTGGCTCAGCTCCTCGCGTCGCGACCTCGGGCGGAAACGAACGGTGCCCAGACCTCGACGTCGGGGAAATCGAAGCCTGGCGGCATCACGCCGACGATCTCGTAGCGATCGCCGTCGATGGTCGCTGTGCGGCCGAGGACTCGCGAGCTGGGCGCCGAATCGCCGGCGCCATGACGCGCTCATTCAGGATCGCGACCAGTCGCGGCCGCCCGGCTTCCACTCGTCGCCGCGGAACGCCCGGCCTAACGCCGGCGGCACCTGCATGACGCGAAAGGAAGTTCCCCGGACACGAGCGCCGCGCCGGCGCGCTCCGCTTCGCCGGGGCCCGGTGAGTGACACGTGGGAGCCCAGGTAGCCGAGGGCGCCGTCGGGCGCGGAAGCTGTGCGCGCCAGTCGTTCAGGTTTCGAGGGGGCGACGCGCCACCGCGCCGTACGCCGCGCGATGGCACGCGTCGCGTCGATGACCGCCGGCCGATCGGCCTCCGGGAATGCGCCACGGCGGCCGAATGAGAATCGCGTCGACAACGCCGAACACCGTCGCCGCCGCGCCGCGATGCCGAGCGCCAGCACCCCGATCGCGGCAATGGTGAAGCCGCGACTCCCGCGCGAGCGGGCGAATGGCCAATCGGGGGTTCAGTAATCACGCCGTCCCCAGTCGCTAGTCGCCCGCTTCTTTCACCAGATTCCGCAGAGCGACCACGCGGATCTTTACCGCCGCCGCCCTTGCCGCGCCGGAAGCCAGCTTCCCCACCACCGCGACCGTCGCGAGTATCACCGCCGCCGCGACGAACGTTAGCGGATCCGCCCGGATCCCACCTCGTGAAGCAGGGTCGCCATCCCACGGGTCACTCGCGAACGACCCCACACTGTACCGATCGCAATGCCGAGCGCGGCCAACACCACGCCCTGACGGAGCACACGCCGGATCACGTCCGCGCGCGCTGCGCGCCAAGCGCCAGCCACGGTTCCTGATCTCGTGCGTGCGCTGATTTACGGAGTACGAGATGACGCCGTAAATGCGACGACTGCCAGCAACAGCGCGATGCCAGCGAACACGGTCAGCATACCGGCCGTGATTCTCTGGCGGGCGACAGCGACGACCCCACAACATCCGCTCGAGCGTCTCGACGTTGCCGGGCGCCAGCCCAAGGTCGAGCGACCCGATCCGCTTCGCTGTACATCCGCGGTCACCGCGAGCGGACTCACGCGGCCCGTTCTGCAATGAGCGTCATCGTGTCCCATGACCCCTGGGCAGCGGCGACGTACGACCGGCGCGAGCGCTCGCCGATGTTCAGGTTGTGCCGCACGTCGGCGACGACGCCAACGACGATCGTTCGTTACATCGAGTCCGCGAGGACCGAGCCGCTTGCCCACCGTCAGCTGGCGACACTTGCGGGCGAAGGCCTCACTGACGATCGCCACCGACGGATGCGCCTTGTCGTCGTGCCGATCGAAGTCGCGACCGCGCCTAACGGTAATGCCCATGGCCGCGAAATACCACATCCCACACCAGGTGCATGCGTTCTGATCGCCGGATCGCCACCACGTTGCGGTTTCGGCTCGCCCTCGAGAATGAATCGATTGGGTAGTCGTTCCACGACAGCGGGAGCTCGTTGATCGGCTCGCCGCCCGAACGCCCCAGGCAACTCTCGGATACTGATCGAGAAGTCTCAGTAGAACTGCGCCCTCTCGTCATCGGATTTGTACCGCGCCATGGGCAGCGTGAGAGCCGCATTGTGAGCGCCAGCTTCTCGATGGTGTACCCTGGTCCGTCTCGACGAGGCCGATGAAGCTGCACCATGAGGCCCGGTCCCGAACAGCAGCATGAGCGCGAGGGCGACCTCCCCCACCACCAGGACGCTCCGAACGGGCCGCCCGCCGGCACCGCTTGCGGTCCGCCCACTCTCCTTCAGTGCCTGCTGCGGGTCGGCGCGAGGAAGGCGATGAGCGCCGGAACGAGACCCACCACCACGACGGTCGCGACACGGCCATGGTGAACGGGAGCGCGTGTCCGTTGATCGTTATGCGGGGTCACCCAGGTTGAAGCGCACCAGGTCCGCCGGCAGCGTGTCTCGCATGAGCTTCAGCAAG
>ERZ1370068.2552-contig-1694_pt1 | contig 44048 bp, 61 predicted proteins | sample MGYA00561227_ERZ1370068 | MGnify/ENA primary metagenome ERZ1370068 (study PRJEB38410, sample SAMEA6850437) | metagenome | study: Metagenomic assessment of the ecological functions of the soil: analysis of the soil microbiota associated with the...
AGTGTACTTCGTTCGGTTACGTATTGCTTCTTCGACGCTGCCTGGGCGGAGATCGGCTCATTACCTCCTGCACGACGCACAAATGGCCGCGGCATACCGACAGGGTGACGAATCGGTCGCCAGCATCACCGAAGTGCCGACACGGTGGACGAGTGCGGTCGGCGCGGGGCCCGTACGTGGTGATGACGATTGAGGATCGCGGTTGCCCAGATCCGCAGCGGCGCCAGTCTGCAACTGCACCGCTGTGCGGGGCATACCGCGGGAACTTGCGGCACTACGCCAGACATGCGTCGGTGGCGGTGTCGCGGGCGCGCGGAGGGTGAGTACATGACACCGAAAACCACGAATCTGGCCGGTTGCCGGTGATTCCCGCGACGCGGAAAGCGGGAGTGCCCGCTGGAGCCTTCCTGCCGAGTTCGCCGAATGGCGCGATGCTGAAAGGTCTACAGCTGGCGCAGTGGCGTGGCAACCCGACATGGGTGGTGAGCCGCTACGACGACGTATCAAGGCTGCGTTGGTCGACCCGCGGTTGAGCGCGGACACGATCCCGACAGTATGAAAACGTCGCCGAGCGACGATATGCCCGTCATCTTTCCCCGAATAAGACGACCCCGAGCACAACCGGCTACGCCGAATGATGACAAGGGATTTCACGTTCAGGCGAGCGGGCGATGCGGCCTCAGATTCAGGAGTTGGTCGACGGCTACATCGACGAGATGGTCGCGAAGGGCCCTCCTGCCGACCTGTCCGCGATTTCGCATTGCCGGTGCCGTCACTGGTGATCTCTGTTGCTCGGCGTGCCGTACGGGGATCACGAGTTCTTCCAGGAACAGCACGACCGGCCTGGACTCCAGGTCAAGCCGGCGCGAGGAACGGGTGGTGGCCATCAGGGCCATGTTGACGTATGTTCGACTGGTAGCGGGGAAGGAGCGCGAATGGGCGGCGACCTGATCAGTCGACTGGTGACCGACTTCGTCTCCACCGACCCAACTCAGCCGCGAGACCGCACGGCGATGAACGGGATGATCACGCACTAGCCAGGCGGGCCACGAAACGACCGCCAGCATGATCGCGTTGGTACGTTGGCATTGCTGCAGCATCCCGACCAGTTGGCGCTTCTCCGCGAGACCGACGACCCGGCCGTCATCGCCAATATGGTCAGGAGCTCATGCGATATCTCGGCATCGTGCACAGCCTGGTGGAACGGCGAGCAGAGGACTTCACGCTCTGCGGTCAGTTGTTGATCGAAAGGGCGACGCGTCGTGCTGATGAATCTTCCGGCAGGCAACTGGGACGGTTGCTTTGAAGATTCCGAAGTTCTCGACATCGGCCGCCAGTCACGGAGCCATCTCTGGCGGCTTCCGGATTCGGTGTGCACCAATGCGTCGGGCAGGGCTTACTCGCCCGCGCCGAGCTGCAGATCGCACTCTCGACCCTCGTCCGTCGACTGCCCGGTCTACAGCTGGCCGTTCCGGCAGACGGAACTCCGGTTCCCGGAATGAGCAGGAGATCCTACGGTATTCACGAGCTGCCCGTGTGTCTTGGTGAACAAGCGGTTACGCGTCTGCCTGGATGTCCGGAGTCCCGGCACCCTCGCCCGTCATCGCCGGACAAAGGACACGATGTGGCTGCAGGTTTGTAGACGTCCTTGCCGGTCTCATCCTTATCGATTCGCGGGAAGTACTCTCGATAATGCTCCGGCAGCTCATACCGAGCAGAAGTTGGCAGAAGCTATTGCGCTTCGTCTAGTCTTCGTTGCCCGACCGGCCAGGTCGAAGCCGCGGTCATCGGGGGCGTCACTCCGACTGCCGCCTGCCGTGGACCACCAGTAGGCGATGAAGGGGTTCCATGCCGCGGCCGACCAGTTCGATTGCGTGGTCCGGTCGGCCCCTTCGCGTATGCCCACAGAAGTGTCCCCGACCCGTCGGGGTTGTAGGACTTGACTTCGCAGGTCATGCCGTTGGATTCGAGTGCTGGCGAGGTCGGATTCGACGTCGTCGGACCAGTATCCGATGTGATGCACGCCCGAATCGGCAGGCGTCCAGACGGTACCGGCGACCGTTTGGAGTAACTCCAGTCGCGGATCGGCGCCGGAGTACACCATCTTCATCAGGATGGTGATCTCGCCGTCCGGCGTCACCTGCCTGTTGGTCGACGGTCACCACGTCGGTCCACGTGTAGCCGGCCAATCTCGGTGAACCAGGCCATGGTCGCCTCGAGGTCGTCGACGACGATGCCGGTGTGATACAGGTTCTTCGGCTTTCACGCAGTCTCCCTCGGTCGCGGTGCATCTTGATTCTGCTGCTCCGAGCCACTGCACTTCGCTGTGGTTCTCTCGGCCGCTCGGCCGTCAGGAACTGGTTCGAGTGCCGCCTGTTTCACGCGCAGTGCATCGCGCGTCATCGGGTGCGTGCGCCAGCACGACGTCGGTGAGGTGCAGCGCCTGAAGCGGGCGTCCGCGCCGTGCGTGGTCGTCGGCCCGATCGACTGAGTGGCGCTGTGCCGCCGAGCGAGTTCGACGACGTCCGACCAGACGGCGGAGGGCGGACGTCGTAGAACTCGGTGGTCGACTCGTAGCGGAACCAGCCGACGTGCTCCTCCCAGATGGCCCGCACGATCCACGGCACCTTCCCGTGCACCTGAGGAAGCGGAGTGCCAACTCGGAGGGCAGGGCGACGTCCGTCATCAGGGTCCACAGGTCAGCTGCCCGAGTTCATGCCTGTCGATGGTGCGGTCGCGCGGTGCGCCGTCGCGTCTCGGACCTTGGTCATGGTGGCTACGATCTCGTCCGCTCCGCGGAACACCTCGTGGCCGTTGAACAAGCGTCTGCGGCTGCGAGGGCGATGACGCAGTCGACCGAGTGGATGAAGGCCATGGCGCTGCGAAGATCTTGTCTCCGCTGCAAGGTGTACAGGTTCGGGCACGTGGCCGAAGAACGGACCCATGAGGTTGCCGATGAAGGCGGTCGGTGTTCAGGCATCCAGACCGACGAGCGCATCGGTGGTCTCGCCGCCGGGGGTCGAGTACAGCTCGAACCGGCGCCCGCCCGACGTCGAAGGCGGTGGCTGTCGATGAACGACGACGTGAGTACCGGCTCGGGGGCATGTCCGCGGCTGTCGCCTCGACGTCCATGAAGGCGCCCCACGGCTTCATGATCCGTCGGACATAGAAACGGATGCAGGTTGCGCCAGTACTCACGAACGTCAGGGTGGTTGGCCTGCGCGATCGTCTCGACGTCCGCGCCGTCGAACCAGTCCCATCCGCCGACGTGGTCGGGATGCCCCTGGGTGAACGTGACGACTTGCAATGGTCCGCTGCTGACTGCGTCGAAGCGCGCCTTGATGGCCGGCGCCTCGAAGTGGGTGCCGGTGTTGATCATGACGTCGCCGGCGGGCGATAGTCGATCAGGTAGCTGTTCGCGATGTTGCGTGGACATGAAGATGCCCGTCGCCGACGTCGACGGCGTCTTGAGTCGCCCTCGCCCTGCTTGCGACGAGTTCGATCCAGTGATTGCGCCATCAGTGCGTCCGACCTCACGATATCGATTTCGGAAACAACCTAACATTTGGTTCTCTACGGATCGTATAGAGTCTGACGGCCATGGCGATGAGCATCGCTTGCGAAGCCGCCGTACGACGTCGATCGACCTCGTCGCAGCGGGCGTGCGAACGCGCAGGCCTCGAACGACTTCGGCGCCGACGGATGGCGCGAGGGGCTTGCAACTCCTCGTCGACATCTGTGCGAGACCGCGCCGCAACGTCAACGACGGTGGACGCGAATCTCGTGTACGGACAGTTCGTCGACGCGCTGTGCAACCGCCTCCGTGTCGTCGACTACGCGAACGGCACACCTCAGAGCTGGCCGACGACGCCGGTGCGAGCGACCGCTCGTCATCCTCGGGACTGCCCGCACCGGGACCTCGTTGGTCGAGCTATCTGCTCGATCAGGATCCGCAGCGGCGATCTCTGTTCTGACGTGGGAAGGCCGAGGATTCGGTGCCGCCTTCGACACCGGACACCCTGTACACCGATCCGCGGTGCTTGAAGAAGAAGGCCGAACTTGATGTGCTCGCCGAAGAGGCTGAAGGCGGCCGAACATCCCGCTGGTGCACTGGGATGAGGCCGACGGACCGACCGAATGCGTCTTCGTGCAGAACCAGGACTTCAGAGGCCTATCTGTGGGAGGCGTCCATGCCGTCCGCGGAGTACGCCAGTGGCTGTTGCAGACCGACATGGCGACAGCGCCTACGCCTACGAGCGGCTGCTGTTCTGCAGGTGCTTGCAGTCGCAGCGCGCACCGGGCGTGTGGTCGCTCAAGATGCCGTCGCACGCGCGTCCACATCGGATGCGCTGCTTGACGGAGTTCCCTGGATGCGCGGATCGTGTGGGCGCATCGCGATCCGCTTCAAGGTCGACCGCGTCGTTCCTGCGGCTGAACTACTTGTCGCGGGCGGTAATGCGTGGGCGCTGAGGCGTCCGACGTCGTCGTCGCCGAACGTGTTGCGCCAGTTGCGGGCCCACGTCGACCGGCCGATGGGCACCAGGAGCCGCATCGGGGACGACCGGTTCTTCGGACCTGCACTACGCCGAGCCTCATGGGCGACCCGATCAGCGTGATGCGCTCGCTGTACGACATGGGCCGGCGACGACCTGACGACAATCGACCGAACGGGCCATGCTGGGCATGGCTGGACGAGCACCCTCAGGATCGATTACGGCGCCGCTCCGTTACTCACTTGAGACGGGATCCGGGTGTGACACGCGGTCGGAACTGGAACCGATCTTCGACGAGTACATCGCCGCATTCGACATCGAACTGGAGGGTGAGGATCGATGATTGCCGCCCAGTCACGAACGAAGACGCACGGTTTCGACGTGGTCGACCTGCCCGATCCGGTGCCGGGACCGGAGGAGGTGGTGATCCGTGTCGCGGCCTGCGGTGTGCTGCGGCTCCGATATCAAAGCTCAACCGTTCGCGCCGCCCGGCAATGGTCATGGGCCACGAGACTGGGCGGAGAGGTCATCGCGGTCGGATCGGCGGTCGACGGATTGGAAGCACGGGATGAATGTCAGCTGTCCTGCCGGTTATCTCATGCGGGTGATGCGTCCTACTGTCTGGCAGGCGCGGTGCTGCGCACTGCCCGCAGGTGCAGTACATCGGAATGGGGCCGGCGGGCGGATTCGCCAGAATTCGCCGTCGTCCCCGCACGACACGCCTTCCGGTTACCCGCAGATCTACCAGGCAACTTTCGCCGCGCTGGTGGAACCGTTCGCCGTGGGCCTGCACGGGGTGCACAGCGCCGAGACTGAGCCCCGGGGACGACGTGTTGATCGTTGGGGGCGGGCGGAGTCCGGTCTCACCACCCTCTGCGTGGACGTCTCCGCAAGGGCGGAGCCCGGGTCACCGTCGCCGATCCCGACCCCAAGCGCCGAGAAACTGCCCTCGCCGCTGGAGCGACCGATGTACGTGGCCGCCGTGTCGGACGCGGAGCCGGGCGGATATGACTGCCGCGATCGAGTGCGTGGGGCGCCCGGAACTCGTACAGACGCGTGCCAGCAGGCGCTGCGGCCCCAAGGACGCCTCGTGATCTCCGGTGCGTGCGCCGAACCGACGACCATCGAGCCGGTCACCGCACTGCTCAAGGAGCGACGATCCGCTACTCGGTCGCCTACCGGCCCGGACGAGTTCGAGAGGTGATCGCCGCGTTCGCCGGCGGCGACATCGACCCGACGCCGATGATCGGCCCCACCCTCGGGCTGGCTCGGCTCGGCGGAGGCTCTCGACCTGGTGCGTACCGGGGCAGTCCATGGGCGCGTCGTATCCGCCCGCAACGACAGACTAGCGCAGGCTGACGCTGCAAAGGTCGGCTCGCCGTGGCCGATTCGCTGTGTTCGGCGGCGACTCCGGCGATCACGCTGCGCAAATGGGCGCTCCAGATCTCTTCGCGCCGTCGACGCGTGCGATGCCTGTAGGCGAGCCGGAACAGGAACCCGCCCAGAAAGGTGACGACGGCGAAAGCCTGCTCCTTCACCAGCGCGGAATCGGGCGGTGTCCCGGCGGGTTGCACCTGCGCCACCGCGGCCTCGCTGATCGCCACGAAGCGGTCCGCGAGGTTCTCCGAACACCGCGCTGAGCTCAGGATCGCGTGAGGCGACTCATCGTCAACTCGAACCGGGCGCGTGCCCGTGATCGTTCAGGCTCCACGGCGGTACGCATCGCGTGTTCGGCCCAGATGCGACGAGCAGCGAGTCGACCTCGCCGTCACGAGTCGCGTTCAGTGCGTCAGTGAAATCGGCGACGTCGAGTTCGATCACCCGGTCTGATGGCGCCGCGAAGCAGCGCCGATCGAGTCTGGTAGTAGAACGACGTCGTGCCATCCGCAAACCCTGCGTGGCGGTCGACCCTCAGGTGCGTCAGACCGCGCGCACCTTCAGCGGCCAACAGCTCGATCGCGGCGATCGCACAGGTCGCGACGTCGCTGCTCAATGTTGGGTTTTCTTCTATCGCCGTCGCGACAGTCTATCCACCTGCCCCGTGGACTCTTCACTGCTTGTAATGGGAGAGTGCATACCTGCGCGGATCAACCAAAGATTTGTTCGGAGATTGAGAGCCGCAGCCCGATGCGCGTAGCTCAGAATCGCCGCTCTGTCGCCGCTCGAGCGTCCGCGACATGGGATGAATCTGCATAAATCCGCACTGGCATCCACCGGGTGATGTTGCAGCACGCCGGTGCGAGAGGGTGCCGGATGCACCCTGCCTTCAGACAGCTTACCAAACTTTTGTGTCGCGAACTATTGATTAAACGGCCTGCATCTCATAGGTTCGGTTCTCGTTCGGCGCGGGATTTTCGACCCGCGCGCGCACGGATCGGCGGAGGACGAAATGCCCGGAAGGCTCGAAGGCAAGGTCGCGTTCATCACTGGCGCGGCGCGTGGGCAGGGCGCGCACACGCGATCGCGATGGCCAAGGAAGGCGCCGACATCATCGCGATCGACATCTGTCGGCAGATCGAGTCGGATCCTACCCACTCGCGACGCCCGACGATCTCGCCGAGACGGAGCGCTCGGTCAAGAAGTCGGCCGCCGGGTCGTCGCGAGGATCGCCGATGTGCGGGAGCGCCACGAGCTGCGCGACGCGGTCGAGGGCGGGACTCGCCGATCTCGGCAGGATCGACGTTGTCGTGGCCAATGCCGGCATCCTCCCGATGGCGCATGGGTAAGCCGGACCCGGATGCATGTCCTTCGTAGACGCATCGTGACGTCGACCTGCTCGGAGTGATGAACACCGGTCGCGGTCACCATTCCGCATCTGCCGGACGGGATCGTCGATCGATCATCACGGGCTCGACCGCGGGCATGATCCGCGGCACCACGGACAACCCGAACATGGGGCCGGGCGGCGCCGGCTACGGCTGGAGCAAGCGCGTCGTGATGGAGTACGTGGAGGAGATGTGCATGCATCTGGCGCCGCGGATGATCCGCGTCAACGCCATCCACCCGACCAACTGCAATACCCACCTGCTGCAGAACGACGGCATGTACAGCATGTTTCGGCCGGACCTCACCGCCGAGGGCAAGCAGGCCACGCGCGAGGACGCCGAACCGCTCTTCACGATCTTCCAGGCCATGCCCATCCCCACATCGAGCCGGAGGATACCGCCAACCTCGGGGTCTTCCTCGCCAGTGACGAGAGCAGGTACATCACTGGTCAGCAGATCCGCTGTCGACGCGGGCTCGCTGCTCAAGTGGCCCAACGGGCCTGGCGGGTAAAGACGCGAGGCGACACGCGTTCAAGCCGTGACCACTGCGGCGATCGCGGCGGCCGAGCGGTCGACGTCCGCATCCGTCGTCGCCCAGTTCGAAATCGACACCCGCAGCACGTACTCACCGTTCCAGGTGGTCCCGCCGAGCCAGCAGGTTCCGTCACGCTGGATCGCGGCGACGGCGGCGCGGTTGGCGTCGTCGCCGCCGGGCAGGCGGACCAGCACCTGATTGAGGACGACGTCGTTGAGCACCACGGCGCCGGGAATGTCGGCCAGCTGCTTGGCCATTCGACGCGCCTGCGCGCAGTTGCGTTCGATCATCTCGGCGACCCCCACGCGGCCGAGTGAGCGGATCGCCGCGTAGATCGGGCACCGCACGGGCACGGCGCGAGCTCTCCGGCACGTAGTTCGTGCTGTCACGCTGCCCGGGATCGGCCACAAGGTAGGGCCCGCCAAGCTCATCGCGGCGAGGTGAGCGTCCGGGTCGCGACGATCGCCATCGCGCCGTCGTAGGGCACATTGAGCCACTTGTGGGCGTCGACGGCCCAGGAGTCCGCCCGCTCGACGCCCGCGGTGAGGTGCCGGGTGGCCGGTGCGGCGGCGGCCCACAGGCCGAACGCCCCGTCGACGTGCAACCAGGCGCCGTGTTCCGTGCACGCGTCGGCGATCGGCCCGAAGGCGTCGAACGCGCCGGTGGCCACGTTGCCGGCCTGCGCACACACGATCGTCGGTCCGTCGTTGGCGGCCAACGCTGTTGCGAGCGCGTCGGGGTCCATCCGGCCCTGGTCGTCGGCGGGTATCGCGGATCGCCGTCTCCGCGCCGAGACCGAGCAGCCGCAGCGACGATGTAGATCGTGGCGTGGGCCTGTTCGCCACACAGGATGCGGACCGCCGGCGCGCCAATCAGCCCGTCGCGCTCCACATCCCAGCCCGCACCGTGCAAGACGCGCATGCCGCGCGGCGGCCAGGCACGTCGTGTTGGCGCCCTGGCCGCCGGTGACGAAGCCGACGCTCGCCGTGTCCGGTAGACCGAGCAACTCGAGCGTCCAGGCCGACGTGATCTCCTCGATGGCGGCCGCGGCGGGGACAGGGAATGGAAGGCGGCGTTCTGGTCCCACGCCGACACCAGCCAGTCGGCGGCGAGCGCGGCGGGCAGCGCTCCGCCGATGACGAAGCCGAAGTGGCGGGGCCTGCGGTCGCGACGAGGCCCGGCTCGGCGCCGGCGGCCAGCGCGTCGATCACCGCTGGCGGGGTCCTCGCCATGCTCGGGCAGCGGCCCGCCGAGGACACTCGCGTACGGCCGCGGCATCGGCGCGGGCGGCCACGGGCCGCTCGTCGAGCGTGGCGAGAAACGCCTCGGCGTGCTGCTGCGGCAGCGCGGAGGCCGGCGGTGCGGTCAGGCATGAGCCGACCCTACGCGTCAGGACAACGTGGCAGCGATCTCGTCGAACGCGGCGATGGTCGGGAACAGCTTGGTCGCGTCCTGAGGCAGCGGCCAGCTCGACAGCTTGGCCGCGACGAGGTTGGCGGCCCGGTTGACGTAGATCATCTGGCCGTGAATCCCCGCGCACAGCAACACATTGTTGCCGGGATGTGGGAACCAGCACTGATTGCGGTACATGCCGCCGGGCATGCGGTTGTCGTCGGGGCTTGCCGCGAACGCCGCCCGCGAGTCGACGCCGCCGGCGAACGTGTCGGCGATCCACGACAGCGACACCACCCGCTCGCCCGTCAGCGACACCCCGCCGTTGAGGAACAGCGACCCGAATCGGGCCAGGTCGCGCAGGCAGGCGTTGATGCCGCCGTCGAACATGCCGGTGCCGACCGAGTCGACGCCGATGGTGGCGTCGTTGTCCGCGCCGAGCTTGCTCCACAGCAGCTGCGACATCAGCTCGGGCATCCGAATCCCGCTGGCCGCTTCGCATATCCAGCCCAACACGTCCGTCTCGCAGGACCGGTACCGGAACGGTCCGCCGTGGGGCGACTTCTGCTTCAGCGTGAGCAGGAAGTCGTACATGGTGGTCGGCAGGTCCGGCACCGTGCGCGGCGCCCAGCCGATGGCCTGCTCGAGCAGTCGCACCTCGGCCATCGGGTTGAGGTAGTCCTCGGAAAACGCGATGCCCGAGCGCATGTCGAGCAGATGGCGCACCGTCGCGCCGGCGTAGCCCGAGTTGGCCAGGACCGGGACGTAGGTCGTCAGCTCGCGCGTCGACGTTCAGCGCGCCATCGCTGACCAACGCGCCGACCACCATCGCGATCAGCGACTTGCTCACCGACATCAGCAGGTGGAGGTGTCGGCGGTCATGCCGCCGTAGTAGTGCTCCTCGATCACCTTGCCGTGCTGGGTGACGATCCAGCCGTCCGTCGCGCGTGGCCGCCATCACGTCGCCGACGGTGGTCCGCCTGCCGTTGGTGCGGTCGAACAGCGGGATGTCCGAGAGCTCGCCGGGTGCCGGCGGCAGCTCGGCCACCGGCCCTGTGCCACGCGAGATCACCGCCGTCGGCAGGAAGTCGGCGATGTGCTGGAACGTCCAGTGCAGCTGGGCGGCCGACTGCCAGTTCTCCAGGGTCACGTCGGACGGCGCACGTCCGGGATCGCCGCCGAGAACCATGGCGACGACTGTAATGGCTCCGCGCGCCACCTCGATGCTCAGCCCGACTTCACGCCCACATTCGTGCGCGGCGTTGCGGGCTCGGTGATCGGTGTACCTGCGTATTCGGCCCGGATCGAGTCGATGAGGTGGCGCGCCCGGATCGCCAGCGACGATTTGCCCTGGCCGTTGTCGACCTGCAGCCGGCCCTTTGTCACCAGCACGCCGAGGTCGGCGCCCTTCCACCGGTAGTCACCGGGCCCGTAGATGCGCAGGAAGAAGGCCTCCCTCTCGTTCTGCAGCTGGTGCCAGTCCAGCGCGGGCCTGCGGAACACCAGCCCGCCGCTGGCGTCGAGCGAATACTGCCCGGTGCGGGGCGTGGCCGTGAGCCGCTGCACGATGTCGTCGGTCTCCTTCATCACCATCTGGCTCCACACGTCGGCGGACGCCAGCTCCTCCCAGCGCTCGTTGATCTCGTCGACGTCGAGGTCGAAGTCGACGTTCATGTATTCGAGGATGTGGAACAGGAACAGCGGCACGTCGGCGTAGGCGCCCGCGGTGACGTTGGTGATCGACGAGGCCCCGCTGATCCGCGGGTTGAGCTCGCCGAGGTACACCTCGCCGGTGTCGGTGTCGACGAGCACGTCGACCTCGAAGAACCCCCGGTAGCCCTCCTTGGCCAGGCGGTCTCCGAGTCGGCGCACCAATTGCGTTGCGGTTCGCCGACTTTCACCGGTCAGGACTTCCGGGAACATCTCGTTGCCGCACCAGCCGCCGCGGGCCGGGGTCAGCCGCTTGTAGCCGATCAACTCGGACATGAACGGGCCGACGATCGTGCCGCACCGGGTGAGCACCGCTTCGACCGCCACCGGGCGGTTGTTGATGCGGCGCATCACCTTGATCTCCTCACCGACGATGTCGGCGCTGTGCTTGCGCCAGTCGGCCTCCGATGAGATGAAGAACGTGGTCTTGCCGGAATCGCCGTATGGCGTCTGGACGACGAGTTCGTCACCGAGACCGGCCTTTTCGGCGACGGCCTGCAGGCCCGCCCAGTCGTCGACGCGGGTCAGCACGTTCGGCACGCTGGGCGCGCCGGCTTCGTTGCCGAGCCGGGTGGTGACGATCTTGGAGTCCAGGCGCTGACGCAGGCTGGCGGCCGGCAGGATCAGGTCGTAACCCAGTTCCTTGCAGATGTCTTCGGTCTCGCTGTTGAAGAACACCATCGCGACCTTGGGCCGCACACCCCGTGGTGTCGCGGCGTCGATGTACGCCCGCACCTCGGCGTTGGTCAGCAGCCAGTTGTTGATCTCCTCGCCGCTCTCGAACTCGCGGTAGGGCTTGTGGGCCGGCGTGAACACGCGCGGGATGCGCGCCGTCCCAGGCGTCGTAATAGGTGATGTACGAGAAGTTTCGGACCCAGCGGTCGCAGGCCCAGCAGGTTGAACGGGGTGGCGCCGAAGAACAGGATCGGCACGTCGTTGGTGCGGAAGAAGTGCCGCACTTCGGAGATGTTCTTCAGCCGCCGCCGGCGGCTGCCCAGAGCCGGTGGCGAACGCCGCGTCGGTCCCGACGCTGACCTCGCGCGGCTTGGGCGTGGGCCCGGCGCGGCGGGTGGTGTTGGCGGCGGCGGCTTTGGCGGTGCGTTTGACGGGGGTTGAGCTGCCGGTCGTCGACTTCTTGGCGGCGGCTCTTGGCTTACGGTCGTTCTCGCTCGGACCGGGCGATCACTCATGGCGTGCACCTCGCTCTCGTCGGGTAGTCCCGACACTAGGCCGCGGGGCAGCGAAATGGACGCGGTTGACTGGCCCACCGGTCCTTCGGCGTTGCGGCGGTGGTGATGGCGGCAGGAAGGACGGAACCGACTACTTCTAGCCGCAATGCATAGCCAAAGATATGTAGTTCTCCACTTCATTCGAAATTCTCAACTGCTGGCACGGTCGAGGAGGCGCCCTCTAACCGCCCGTCGAGACGCTGCATAGTGCGGGCATGGCGGCGGGATTGGCTGTGTAGCAACCGCTTTCGTGCCAGGCTGATACCCGGTGTCCGTCGCGGTGGTCGTGCGGGAGGCGACCTGGGCGGCGTGGCGCTGACTGCAGGCTGGTCCGCAGGACGCGCGCATGCCCCCTCGGGACTGTGGCGGGACAGGGCGGCCAGGCCTGTGAAATGCCTGTTGATGTTGTGCGGAAGCCCGGCTCCGATTGCCGCTATATAGGTCGCATGATATAGATACCGTGTGGGAAATCGGCCTGCCGATGAAGACGCCGGCGACTGCGTCGGCGAGCTTCTCGATCAGGCACTGGACCTGACCGCGCGGTTTCTGAGTGACCGCGCCGATTTGAGCGCGTCTGCTGCGTTTGCGATGAACAGGGTGGGCCGTGAAGGGCCCATTCGGCTTACCGTCGCTGGCCGCCAAGGAAGGGGTCAGCCAGCCGTCGATGACTCAGCTGATCCAGAGGCTGGAGCGGGCTGGGCCTGGTGACCAGGCTCGCTGACCCCGACGATGGGCGCGCTGCCCTCATCGGCATCACCGAGCAGCGGTCAAGCGCTGCTCGACGACCGGAAGCGAATCCGTCGGGAACGCCTGACGGCGTTGTTGGCAACGCTGACGTCGGACGAGGAATGCGCGTTGTGGCTTCGGCGCGGGTCGCGCTTCCGGTCCTGCCGTCGGCTTGTCGCGAATGCCGACTGCTCGCCGGACAGCGGTCGAGGCGCACCCGGCCGATCGGCAGGAAGGTGTTCGAGACAGGACCGGTCGATCAGCGGAAGGTGATCGGTTGAGGTCTATTCCGGTGGGTCGCGTGCTGAAGAAGGTGTGGATCCCGTTGGTGCTGATCGTCGTGCTGGCGGTCTCCGGCCTGCGTCGTTTCTCGTTTGCACAAGATGTTCGCTTCCCAGGACCTCAACGCCAACGCCGGTGCGGGTATCGAGATCGTCCAGTTCAACCCGAAGATCCTGGTCTACGACGTGTGACGGCCCGCCAGGGACCACCGCCCAGATCAGTTATTTCGACCCGGACGCGAACGTGCATCTGATCACCGTGCCGCTGCCGTGGTCGATCACGTTGTCGACGACGTTGCCGACGGTCAGCGCCAGCCTCATGGCGCAGACCGACGGCGACCAGATTAGATGCCGCGTCACCGTGAACGGAACCGTCCGTGAGGAGCAATCAGCCAATGGGGTCAACGCCCAGACGTACTGCCTGGTGAAGTCCGCATGACCGCACGCGCCACCGGCCGAGACCACCGGCGAGCAGAAGAGACCCGTCATCGCCCACATGCTCCGCATCCTGGCGGTGCCGATCATCCTGTTCTGGGTGTGCGGTCGCCGTGTCGTCGTGAACGTGATCGCACCCGCAGCTCGAGGTCGTCGGTGAGCTGCACTCGGCGCCGATGGCTCCCGAGGACGCACCGTCGATGGCGGCGATGAAGCTGATGGGCGCCAACTTCAAGGAATTCGACTCCAACAGCACGATCATGGTCGTCATCGAGGGCCAGCAGCCCCTCGGGCCCGACGCGCACGACTACTACAACGAGATCATCCGCAAGCTGCAGCAGGATCCCGAGCACATCCAGCACATCCAGGACTTCTGGGGCGATACGTTGACGGCGGCCGGAGCGCAGAGCGCCGACGGCAAGGCGTCCTACGTGATGCTGAACCTGGCCGGCGAACAGGGCCAGACCCTGGCCAACGAGGGCGTGCAGGCCGTTCGCAAGGTCATCGAGGACACGAAGGCCCCGCCAGGGGTGCAGGCCTACGTCGCAGGCCCGGCCGCGCTCACCGACGATCTGCATGTCATCGGCAACGCCAGCCTGGCTCAGATCACCCTGATCACCCTCATCGCGATCGCGGGCATGCTGCTGGTCGTCTACCGCTCGATCAGTGACCACGCTGATCCAGCTGTTCCTGACCGTTTATCGGGTTGCTGACCGCGCGCGGAGTGATCTCGGTGCTCGCCAGCCACGGCGCGTTCGGGCTGACGACGTTCGCCGGGAACATCCTGACGATGCTGGCGATCGCGGCGGCCACCGACTACGGCATCTTCATCTTCGGCCGCTACCGCGAAGATCGCGGCGCTGGGTCTGGATCAGGGACGACTCTACTACGCCACCTTCAAGTCCGTCGCACCCGTCATCGTGGGTTCGGGCCTGACGATCGCCGGGGCCACGTACTGCCTCAGTTTCGCGCGGCTGCCCTACTTTCAGCACCATGGGCGCCCCGGTCGCGATCGGCATGATCGTGGTCGTGGCGATCGCGGTCACGCTGCGGACCGGCCGTCCTGTTCCTCGGCAGCCGAGTTGGGCTCTATGAATCCAAACGGCCGCCCCAGAGCCGGTTTTGGCGGACAAGTCGGCACCGCCGTGGTGCGTTGGCCCGCACCCATTTTCGTGGCGAGCCTGTTCGTGGTGCTGATCGGCATCGTGGCCATTCCTGGATACAAGCCGGCCTACAACGACCGCTACTACCTGCCGGCGGACGCCCCGGTCAATGTCGGCTTCGCCGCCGCCGACCGGCATTTCACGCAGGCCCGGATGAACCCCGACATCCTGATGGTCGAGGCCGACCACGACATGCGCAATCCGGCCGACATGCTGGTGCTCGAACGCGGTCGCCACGAAACGTCATGCACACCGAGGGCATTGCGATGGTGCAGAACATCACCACGGCCGCTGGGCATTCCGATCCAGCACAGCTCGATTCCGTTCCAGACGAGCATCCAGGGGCAGACCAGCAACATGAACCTGCCGTTCCAGCGGGATCAATTGGCCAATCAGCTCAAAACGATCGATGCGACGAACGTCTCGATCGACATCTTGGAGAAGCAGTACCAACTCTCCCTCGAGCAAACCAAGCTCACACAGGACTCGGCGGCCAAGTCGCAGGACCCTACTCGAAACCACCGAAGAACTACGAGACAACATCGCGAACTTCGATGACCAGTTCCGGCCCTTGCGCAACTACTTCTACTGGGAACCGCATTGCTTCGACATCCCCCTGTGCGCCGCGACACGGTCCCTGTTTGATGCCCTCGATGGGATAGACGAAGTGACCGACCAGACGGGTGCGGTGCAGGTCAACACCGACAAGCTGGCGGACCTCGCTCCGAAGCTGACCGCACTCCTTCCACAGACGATCGCGACGATGAAGGCCAGCAGGGACCTGTCGCTGGCGACGTACAACTCGCAGAAGGCCCTGTACGACCAGATGCAGGCCTCCAACGACACCGCCCTGGCGATGGGGCAGAGCTTCGACCAGGCCAAGAACGACGACCTGTTCTATCCTGCCCCCGGAGGCGTTTCAGAACCCCGACTTCGAACGCGGCCTGAAGATGTTCCTGTCACCGGACGGCAAGTCCGCCCGCATGTTCATCACCCACGAGACCGACCCCGCGACGACCGAGGGCATCGCCCGGGTCGACTGCGAGAGAAAGGCCGCGCAGGAGGCCTTGAAGATGTCCTCGCTGTCGAACGCCAAGATCTACCTGCGGTGGGGTCGCGGCAACCTACAAAGACATGGCTGACGGCGCGAAGTACGACCTGATGATCGCCGTGGTGTCGGCGCTGACGCTGATCTTCATGATCATGCTGATCCTGACCCGAAGCGCGGTGGCCGCACTGGTCATCGTCGCCACGGCGGCCAGCTCGATCGCCGCGTCCTTCGGCATCTCGGTGCTGCTGTGGCAGGACCTGTTCGGCATCCAAGTGCACTGGCTCGTCATGTTGATGTCGGTCATCATCCTGTTGGCGGTGGGATCGGACTACAACCTGCTGCTGGTCTCCCGGTTCAGGGACGAGATCCACGCCGGATTGAAGACCGGCATCATCCGCTCGATGGCCGGCACGCGGTGGCGTGGTGACGTCCGCCGGTCTGGTGTTCGCGGCCACCATGGCGGGCGATGATGTTCAGCAAGCTGATCGTGCTGGCCCAGATGGGTTCCACGATCGCCATCGGCCTATTGGTGGACACGCTGATCGTGCGCTCGCTGCTGATGCCGTCGATCGCAACGCATGCTGGGCCGGTGGTTCTGGTGGCCGCAAGTCGTCTACCCCCGCGGCGACTATCAATTCCTGAAGCCGCAGCCGCCACGTCCGCCGAAGGACGACCCGGACCGACAGTGCGGCGCTGCCTGCGCGGGTGTAAGCGAGATCCGGATGCGCGTTGCCGGCGACTTCGCGACTCGCTTACGTCGAGGGGCTTAAGCGACGGCGCAGTCATTCGACGCTTGCACGAGGTGGCCGGGCCGCCACTCCTGATGCACCAGTGATCAGCTGATCAACGATGTCTCGCCAAAACCGGCGAAGCCCGCGGGCCGCAGCCAGCGTCGGGCGGGCAACGCGGCGGGCTGGCCAGGCGGGTAACGCGGCTGGATTCAGCACGGCCAGGATGTCGCGGCGCAGGCGCGCGGTGTCGGGTGTTCGCTTCTGATGCGTCCGGCCGACCCCTGACCACTGCGACGGGCGCCCACCGGGCTTGTCCTCCTCGCCGCCGGTGGCGACGATCGGCACACCGTAACGTCAAGCGCGTACTGACGCCGCCGTAGCCGCTGTTGGATCGACGTAAACGACAGTGCGCGGCAGCAATTCGTCGTATGGCAGGTAATGGGCCGCCGCGCGTGTTCGGTGGCAGCGGTGGCAGCGCGTGTCCAGTGCGCGATTGCCTGTCGTGACCACGACCAGCGACATCGTCATCGGCAAGGCACGCGAAGCGTAGGCGCGATGACTGCCCGTAGTCGGTGTTGGCAACGGTGCCCTGAGTGACGGGATGACGGGCCGGGTTCCATCGAGATCAGACCACCAGTCCGGGAGCGGAGCCTGTGAGCCGGTGGCGGACAGCGGTCCCAGCGAAGTGGAGCGTGGCAGGCGCATCGGACCTGGGGTATTCGAACGAGGGAACGCTGAACTGTACGATCGCATCGGCTCGGCGACCCAGTCGACCAACGTGCCCGGCATTGCGTTGCCATGCACCTCGCTGTGCAGCGTGTCGATTGTTTGATAGGCCTGGCCGCAGGATTCGACGATCTCACCGCCGCCAGCGCGGCGTTTCGCGGGCGGTTCAGGAACGCGCCGGCGGCAGTCCGGTGCCAAACGGTGCGGTGTCGCGGCTTCGATCGGGAGCGGAACGACCGCGCACATGACGACCGGCGGACGCGTTGGACGCTGGTGTCCGAGTAGGAACGCGGCTCCCACGAAGACGGGTCCGGCCAGCACACGTCTGCGGGTTGCGCCGCGAGAGCCGTAATGACGGTGCCGTACTGGGCTTTGCGGGACGGGCGAAGACATGTTCGATGTCGAATGCGATCGCTCTGGCAGCCCTTCAACCTCAGCACGCGTTCGGGAAAGCGCTCGTTGAGTGCCAGGTCGTCGAAGTCCGCCTCGGTCGGCAATGGCACATATGATCGCACCCGTTGCGCGGCGACCCTGTCGGCGAAACTAGCGATCCGGTGATGAACCGCACGTCATCGCCGCGCTTGTACGAAGTTCTCGGCGACGGCCAGCAACGGCGTCACGTGACCGTGCGCAGGAAAGCTGGCAATGATGATCGATGACACTGTCTCCCCCGGATTCATTCGCTGAATACGGTGCTTTAGTATTCATTACTGTGCCCACCCAAGTCAATAACAGCAAAGGCGGCGCGGTGCGTATCAGATCCGGAGCTGCGTCAGCAGCAGGCGGAGTCGACGCGGTTGCGGATCCTCGATGCCGCGGCGGAGCTGTTCGCCGATGCGGTACGCACGTACCACGCTGGCGAAAATCGCCGCGGCAGCCGGTGTATCCGCCGAAACCGTCCAGGGACAGGGGCCCAAGGCGCCGCCCTCGATCGCCGCGATCGAGTACGCCGGCATTCGGCGTGCGCCGGCGAGGAGAACGTCTTCAATCTCGACGTCGGCCGACGACTCCTGGCCATCGCTGAGTACGAGCGAAGCGGTGGACTTCTGGTCGCAGCCGTAACGGATATACACAGACGGACAGCGCCACTGGCCCCTGCACTCTTCGGTGGCGCCAACGCCGATCCCGAGCTGGAGCGGTATCTCGCGACCTGATCGCCAGCATCAACCTCCAAACTCGACGAATCCTCGACTCTTTCCGCGACCACGGATGGCTGCGTGACGATGTTCCGTTCGACGATCTCGTGGAGACGGCCGCGGTGCTCTGCAGCGTGGAAACCTACCTGCGGATCACCCACCGCGACGGGTGGAGCGTAGATGCCTACCGTGCGTGGTGTCGTCGCGTGCTGACCGAGACCGTGTTTTTTCACCGCAGTCCACATAACCATTCGCCCGCGACAGCGGCATCGCGATCGGAAGCCGAAGTATTGCAACGACATTCGGTGTGCCGTGATCGAGTCAATACGACGGAACGCGGGTCATGTCCGGTCCACGGTCTTTGAGAAGTAGACACGCCGGAAGCCATCCTCGACTGCGCCGGACCGGTCTCGCGGTAGCCGTGCCGAGGATAGAAGCTCAGGTTCTCGGTCATCGCCTCGTTGGTGTACAGCCGGACTTCCGTCAGCCCGAGTTCGGCTGCATCACCTTCGGCGCGGTCGAGCAGCAGCCGTGCCGTAACCGCTGTCCCTGGGCGCCGGGCGCGACGGCGATCGTCTCCAGCAGGAGATGGTCGCCACGGTGCTCGGTCACGAGCGCTCCGACCACGGCGTCGTCGCTTACGAGCACCCACACCCGGGAATGCTCGAGCGCCGCGGCGTAGTCGGCGGTCATCGGGGCAGGAGGCCGGCCGATGCGCTCGATGTACTTCTCGTAGGCGTCGGTGATCAACTGCCGGATCGCGGTCAGGTCGGCCGTGTCGTGGCTCGTCGTATTGACGTCCCACTCATGCGCGCCAGCCTAGGCTCGACCCGTGCGCTCAACGCCGAAGTGCTGGCTCACCGATATGGACGGCGTCCTCGTCCGCGAAGAACACGCCCTTCCCGGCGCCGCCGAATTCCTGCAACGGCCTCGTCGAGCAGGAGCGGCCGTTCCTCGTGCTGACGAACAACTCGATCTTCACGCCCCGCGACCTGTCCGCCCGGCTGACGCGCTCGGGCCTGACGGTGCCCGAGGCCTCGATCTGGACCTCCGCGCTGGCCACCGCGACGCTTCCTCCAGCGATCAGTTGCCCGGCGGGTCGGCCTACGTCATCGGCGAGGCGGGCCTGACCACCGCGCTGCATCGAACTCGGCTACACGCTGACCGACGTCGACCCCGACTTCGTCGTGCCTCGGCGAGACGCGGACGTACTCATTCACGGCGATCACCAAGGCCATCCGGCTCGATCCTGGGCGGCGCGCGGTTCATCGCGACCAACCCCGACGTCACCGGGCCGTCGGCCGAGGGTCCGATGCCCGCCACCGGCTCGGTCGCGGCCATGATCACCAAGGCCACCGGCCGGGACCCTACTTCGTCGGCAAGCCGAACCCGATGATGTTCCGCAGCGCGCTCAACCGGATCGAGGCGCACTCGGAGAGACACCATGATGGTGGGCGACCGGATGGACACCGACGTCGTCGCCGGCATCGAGGCGGGCCTGGACACGATCCTGGTGCTCACCGGATCGACCACCGTCGCTGACATCGAGCAGTATCCATTCCGGCCGGGTCGGGTGCTGCGACTCCATCGCCGACTGCATCGAACTCATTTGATCGTCGAGGTCGATCGAACTGGCGCTGGACGTAAGGAGCGGGACAATCTGCCGACATCGAACTGATCGGGTGCCGTTCGACGGCTACGGGCGCGCCGGACACCAGGCCCGTGCCGCCGGCGGCGCTGCGCGATGCCGGGCTGCCGCGACGCCTTCGACCATCACCACGTCATCGACGACGACGATCTCGACCTGCCCGACCCGGACCCGCGCCGCGGCGCGTCGACCAGCCTGATCAACGAACCGGCGCTGCTGGCAATGACCGATGCCCTCAACCGCAACGGTGGGCGAGGTGGTGGGTGCCGGCCGGTTCCCGTTCGTCTACGGCGGCGACTGCTCGACGCTGCTGGGCATCGTGACCGGCCTGCGCGATCACGTCGGCGACGTCGGGCTGGTGTTCATCGACGGCCACGAGGACACCATGCCGCTGGACGTGTCCGAGGACGGCGAGGCGGCCAACACCGAGATCGGCCTGCTGCTCGGACTGACCGGCCGGCTGCTGACCGGCGAACTCGGCGATCGGCTGCCGCGCTGCGGCCCGAACAGCTGGTCGATGCTCGGTCCGCGCGACGACGAGTGGCGGCGGCAGTTCAATGTCGGCACGCTCGCCGATACGCGGGTGTGGCTTGCGCCGCTCGCCGAAGTCGCCGACGATCCGGCCAGCTGCCGGACGCCGCGCGATCGAGCAGCTGTCGGGTCACGTCGGCCGCTGGTGGCTGCACATCGACCTCGACGTGCTCGATCCCGTCGAGTTCCGGAGCGCAGGGCTGCCCGACGTCGCCGACGAACCCGGCGGCCTCACGTGGGACCAGCTCACCGACCTCGTCGTGGCGCTGTTCACAGGCGCCGGCGTCGTGCGTCGGCGGCAGCCTCGCGATCTACGATCCGGACCAGGACCCCGACGCGCGCCGATGCCGCGCAGATCGTGGCGTTCGTCCGAAACGTCGTTGGTACGTCCGACAATAAGTCCCTAGCTCAGGAGACCCGGTTGGCCGAACCTATCGACGAGTATTTCACCACGACCATCTCCGCATGATGCGGATCAGCAGGGCGAGCGCTCGCATGACGATGCGCTACGCGACGGTTCCTCGTTGACGGCGGGCGGGTGCCTGGCGCTGTTCGATGCTCAACTCGGCAGCCGCCACCTCGACCTGGCCGCGCGCTGGTTTGCGGTCGCAGGGCAAGGGCTACTACACCATCGGATCGTCGGGACATGAGGGCAACGCCGCGGTGGCGGCAGCGCTGCGTCCCACCGATCCCGCGCTGCTGCACTATCGCTCCGGCGGCTTTCTTCCTGGCCCGCGCCGCGCAGGTCGGCGGCCGAGACCCGCTGCGCGACGTGCTGCTTGGGCTGGTGGCGGCCACCGAGGAACCGATCGCCGGTGGGCGGCACAAGGTGTTCGGCCGCCACGACCTCAACATCATTCCGCAGACGTCGACCATCGCGTCGCACCTTCCGCGTGCCGTCGGCGTCGCGTTCTCCGTCGCGCGCGCCAGAGAAGCTCGGGCGTGGCCTGCCCATGGCCCGACGACGCCGTCACGGTGTGCAGCTTCGGCGACGCGTCGGTGAACCACTCCACCGCGGTCGGCGCCATCAACGCCGCGCTGCACTCGGCGTATCAGGGTGTGCCCGATGCCGCTGCTGTTCGTGTGCGAGGACAACGGGATCGGCATCAGCGTCAAGACGCCGCGCGGGTGGATCGAGCACGACCTACGGAAACCGTGACGGGCTGCGCGTATTTCGACGCCGACGGCTGCGATCGTGGCGGCGACGTTCGACGCCGCGATCCGCGGCGCGGCCGTGGGTACGCACCGCATCGTCGCCCGGCGTTCCTGCATCTGCGGATGGTCCGGCTGATGGGACATGCCGGGTCCGACTACGAGCCGGCCTACCGCACCCCGACGAGATTACCGCCGACTTCGACCGCGGATCCGGTGCTGTGCACCGCGCAAAGCGTTGATCGACGCTGGTGTGCTGACACGCCGTCGAGGTGCTCGAGCCGTTACGAGGCCAAGCGCGCCAACGTCATTGAGCTCGCGCGGTGAGGTCGCGGACCTGCCACAGCTCGACAGCGCCGCGGCGGTGATGGAACCGCTGCAGGCGGTCTGCGAGGACGCCGTCGCCAGCAGCGTCCTGCGTCACTGGCCGCGACGGTGAGGTCCGGACGACCCGACGCGCCCGGTGACGTCTGGCATGGCGATCAACCGTGCGCTGCACGACATCCTGGACCGATACCCGGAGGCGATGATCTTCGGCGAAGACGTCGCCCGTAAGGGCGGCGTGTACGGCGTCACCCGCGGACTTCTCGGCAAGACGAGTTCGGCGCGGGTGTTCGACACACTGCTCGACGAGCAGTCGATCCTCGGGCTTGGCGCTCGGCGCCGGCGTCACCGGGCTGCTGCCGATCCCGGAGATCCAGTACCTCGCCTACCTGCACAACGCCGCGGACCAGATTCGCGGCGAGGCGGCGACGCTGCAGTTCTTCTCCAACGGCCAGTACCGCAACCCGATGGTGGTCCGCGATCGCCGGCTACGGCTACCAGAAGGGCTTCGGCGGGCACTTCCACAACGACAACGCCATCGCCGCGCTGCGCGACATCCCCGGGCTCGTGATCGCGCTCGCCGGCGCGCCCGATGACGCCGCGCGCGATGCTGCGCACCTGCGCTGCCGCGGCCGAGAGCGACGGGCGCGGTGTGCGTCTTCCTCGAGCCGATCGCGCTCTACCACACGCGCGATCTGCACGAGGACGGCGACGACGGCTGGCTCGGCGCCGTATCCGGCCGCCGGCGGTGCCGATCGGCCGCGCACGCACCTACGGCGACGGGACGGATCTGACGATCCTCACGTTCGGCAACGGGCTGCGGATGAGCCTGCGGGTGGCGCGCACGACTCGACATCGTCTCGGCATCCGCGCCCGCGTCGTCGACCTGCGTGGCTGGCGCCGCTGCCGGTGGAGGACATGATCCGCGAGGCCAGCGCCACCGGACGGGTGCTGATCGTCGACGAGACCCGCGACAACCGGCGGGAGTGGGCGAGGGCGTGCTGGCCGCTTTGCTGGAGCACGGGTTACACTGGCGCCGTTGACCGCGTCGCCAGCAAGGACAGCTTCATCCCGTTACGGTGACGCGGCGCTGGAAGTGTTGCTGTCGGAAGACACCATCGGGAGCCGCGGCGGTGAGAGCTCGCCCGCTGGGCGTAGGCGTCAATAACCCCTCACCCGGGCAAAGCGGTCTTATGCTTAGCCGGACCGACGGGGAGGGCTGGCGTGACTGCAGCCGGACTTGTGTGCATCGTCTTGCGGTGCCGAAGCCTCCTCGTGCGGGGGCTAAGTTCTGCGACGCATGCGGTTCCCCACTTTCTGCGCGGGACAGCCACGCCGAGTACAAGCAGGTGACGGTGCTGTTCGCCGACGTGGTGCATTCGATGGACATCGCGGCGGCGGTGGGTGCGGAGCGGCTGCGCGAGATCATGGCCGAACTGGTCGAGCGTGCTGCGCGGTGGTGGTGCAGCGCTACGGCGGCACGGTCGGACAAGTTCACCGGCGACGGGATCATGGCGGTGTTCGGTGCGCCCGATTGCACTGGAGGACCACGCGGTCCGGGCTTGCCTGGGCGGCGTTGGACATTCAGAGCGAGACGCAAGCGGCTTGCGGCCGAAGTCGAGCAGCCGCGACGGCGACGATCTGCAGCTGCGGGTCGGACTGAACTCGGGCGAGGTGATCGCCGGCGAGATCGGTTCGGGGCCTTGGCGGTTACACCGCCATCGGTGAGCAGGTCGGGATGGCGCAGCGGATGGAGTCCGTCGCGCCGCCTGGGTGGGGTGATGGTCAGCGCGTCCACCGGCGCGCCTCGTCGCAGAGTGCGATGGAGCTTGGCGAGCCGCGAGTTGGTCGCATCAAGGGTGCCGACGTGGCCGTCGCTGCTCAACACCGGCTGTTGGGCATCGGCTCAGAATCGGCATCGGCGATCACTGTCGCGCCGTGGTCGGTCGTCGGTCGGGAGATAGTCCGCCGTCGAGGCCATGTCTGGACCGGTGCGATCGAAGGCCACGGCAGCGTCGTCGCGTGTGGTGGGGCCAGCTGGAATCGGCAAGAGCCGCATCGTGCGCGGAAGCGACGGCGCTGGCGGCGGGCCGTGGTGTACCGGTGTTCAGCGACGTACTGCGAGTCGCACGCCAGCGACGGTCCCGTTCCGTGCGGTCGTCCCGGTTGCTGCGGCGGCGCCTCGGCGTGGACGGGCACGCCGATGACGCAAACTGCACGCGCGATCATTTGCGGATCTCGGATCGCCGACGGCGCAGCCCGAGCGACCTACTCGCTGCTGGAGGACCTGCTGGGCGTTCGCCGACCCAGCCGTGCTCGCCGCCGCTCATCGATCCAGACGCCCGCCGTCGGCAGGCTCACCGCCTTGGTTAACGGCGTCTCGTTGGCCTGCGCAAGCCCAGCCGTCTACGTCATCGAGGACGCGCATTGGATCGACGAGGTGAGCGAATCGCTGGTGACCGAATTCCTCACGGTCATCCCGCAGACCCGTTCCCTGGTACTGCTCACGTACAGGCCGGAATATCGTGGTGCGCTGGGCGGGACGCTCGGCGCTCAGTTGATCGCCCTTGCGCCGCTCAATGATTCGGAAGCAACGAACCTCATAGCCGAATTGCTGCGGGGCCCGACCCCTCGGTCGTCGGATTGACCGCCCAATCGCCGATCGGGCGGCCGGGCAATCCGTTCTTCGCCCAGGAGATCGTGCGCGACCTTGCCGACCGGCGAGTGCTTCGAGGCGAACGCTGGAGCGTACCGGTGCTCGAGATCCAGCCACCGTGGTCAGCGTGCCTGCGACGCTGCAGGCGGCGATCGCCGCGCGCATCGACCGCCTCGGCGACCTCGCCAAGCAGACGCTGAACGCAGCAGCCGTGATCGGAATGCGGTTCGGCCCCGACTTGTCGGCGGTGCTGGACGGTGACATCGCACTGACCGAATTGGTGCAAGCGGAGCTGATCGACCAGGTCAGGTTCACCCCGAGCGCGAGTACGCGTTCCACAATCCACTGATCCGCACGGTCGCCCATGAGTCCCAGCTAAGGGCCGATCGCGCAGTGTTGCACCGTCGGCTGGCGGAAGCGATCGTGCGGCGCGATTCCGGCTCGGCCGACGAGGATGCGGCGACGCCGAGCACCTCGAAGCGGCGGGCGATCCGCCAGCCGCCAGAGTGGCATATGCGGGCAGGCGCGTGGCTGACCAACCGCGACCTCGCGGCGGCCCGTGCGAGCTGGTATCGGGCGCAACATGTCGCCGACAGTTAGCCGGCGGATCACCGGGCCGGATGGCGATGCGTATCGCCCCCGCACGTTGTTGACCGAGGCGGGTGGCGCGTGCGCGGCAGCGGCGCCGGAGTCGCGTTCGACGAACTGCGGGAACTGTGCGAGTTGGCAGACGACAAACGGTCATTGGCGATCGGCGGATGACCGGCTTGCGATGAAGCATCAACTCGAGTACGACAAGGCATCGGATCTCGCGTCCGAACCAATATCGGGCTGTCGATTCCATCGACGACCCTGAACTCACGATCCGGACTGTCATTCGCACCGATCGCCGCCAAATACCAAGTAGCCGACGGGAAGGAAATGTTGCGGTTGGGCCCAGCGCGTGATCGACCTGAGTGAGGCGATCCCACCAGAAACAGCATGTTCTTCAAATCTCCACTGGCGCTGGCGATCATGTTTCGTGGCGGGGCCCGATCTGCTGTCGGGATCCCGGGCTGGATGACCGATTATCGCGACGCGATCGCGATGGCGCGCGCTGCGCGACGCGATCACCTGAGTGTCGTGGTGTTCTACGTATATGTCGTCCGGAATTCCATACGGTTTCCGTCCGATGGCGGCGCTGATCGACACAAAGGAGGCACTCGAGCGCGCGGAAGCGGTCGGGCGACGAGACCGCCTGGCGGTGGCCCGAAGTGCTCGGGGATCGTGCTCGCGTATCGCGACGAGCCCGAGTGCGACGAAGGCGTAGCGCTGCTCGAGCCGGTGTGACGCGATCCTTAGGGAGCGCGCGGTAATTAGGTAGGTTCCGTCGGGCGTGTCGCGGTGTGGTCGGCCGTGAGCGTGTAGTTCCAGTCGCCGTGAACTCGTGACGGTGCAGCTGGGTGGCTTCCGAGGGCGGCGATCTGCTTGTCGGTGATCTTGATGCCGCGGTCGTAGGTGGTGGTGTCGAGCACCGCGTTCACGGTCAGTCCGGTGGATGTGGTTGTTGCCCTGAGGTTTCGATGACGACCTCGTGGGATTCCAGGGGTCGTCCGCGCCAGTTGCGGCTGATCGCGGAGAACAGCCGGTGTTCGATCTTGTTCCATTTGGAGGTGCCGGGCGGCAGGTGGCAGACCGTGATGTCGAGTCCGGCCTCGGCGGCGAAGGCGGCGAGTTCGGTTTTCCACAGCCGCAGCCGGGATCCGTTGGAGCCACCGGAGTCGGCGGTGATCAGCAGCTTGTCGCGATCCGGGATAGCTGATGGCGCCCATCGTGGTCCACCAGCGGCGGATCGATCTCCACGGCGAACTGGCCGGTGTCGGCGTCGGTGCCGACGTTGACCCAGCCGGTGTTGGCGGCGATGTCGTAGACCCCGTAGGGAGCCACCTTGCCCAGCTGCTTGTCGGCGAAGTCGTGCACCTTCACCGTGCGCGGTGACCCGGCGGGCTCCCATTCGCGGCCGGCAGCTGTGTAGTTGCCGACGAGTTCCTTCTTCTTGGTGTCCACGCTGATCACCGGGTCCCCGTCGGCCTGGAACCGTTCGACTTGGGTGTTGAGATAGCCGAACTGCGCATCCCGATCCGGATGCTGGGCGCCTTCAAGCGTTTTCGAGTTCGCCTGCAGGCTGTAACCAGCCTGTTTGAGCAGCTTGGCCACCGTCCGCGCGGACACCCGATGCCCCATGGCGGTCAGCTCGGCGGCCAGCTTCGCCGTCGATTTGGTCGTCCACCGCAACGGCGACTCCGGATCGCCGCGCGAGACCGGATCCACCAGCGCGTCCAGCGCGGCGACCAGATCGGGGTCGGTCACCGCCATCGGCGGGCGCCCCGCACCGGGCCGGCGCACCCGCCCCGGAATCGGTTCGTCGTAATCCAACTCCGCGTACACCCTGCGCCACGGTATCCGGATGCACCCCACCAGCCGCCGCGACCAGCTTGATCCCGCCCCGACCCAGCACCGTTGCCTCCGCGCCGAGCAACAACCGCCACGCCCGCTCGTCCAGATGCGGGCGGATCAACGACAAACGGGCGGCGACCGGATCGGAGTCCACAGCAGGCAGCGTCATACCACAAGTGTGGACAAACCAAACGGAAAAACCTAATCAATTACTGCGCGATGCCTTAGTGAGCGGTTTCAGCCACCCGATGACGCCGTGCGGCGATCAACATCCGAACTCGCGCGGGCCAGCGCCAGGGGGAGACCTCGACCGCGCGATTGGACTCTGCCAGAGGCGGGCGTGCGAATCTCGAACCCAGAATCGAGATGAGCGTCTTCGGACTGGCCGTGACCATCCTGGTCGAGTCCCTGCTACGCCGCGGCGGCGACGGATGACGAAGAAGTGGACGAGGCGATCGATGATTTGGCCGCCTACGCGTACGACCACGCTCGTGGTCAGCACCCGCTGCTTGTGTTGCGACTGCGTGCGCTGATCGCCCGCGCGCGTACGTGACGCGGCTGCCTACCAGGATTTCCGTCGAACGCTACCACGCACAGGCCGAATCGTTCGGTTTCGAGGCCATATCGCGATGGCCGCCGCGATGCAGAAAAGCACTGGTAGCGGCGCGTAGAGTGGCCGCCTGTGGGTACCTACACCTGGCCGAATGACTGGTACACCGATGCGACCGCCGCTGGCCGGGGTGCGGATCGTCGAGATCCTCCAGCTTCGTCGCGGTGCCGTTGGCGGGGATGACGCTGGCGCCAGCTCGGAGTGCCGAGGTGATCCGCGTCGACCCGATCGGCGGTGCGGCCGACTATCACCGGTGGCCGGTCACCGACGACGGCGACGAGCATCTACTGGGCGGGCCTGAACAAGGGCAAGCGCTCCGTGGCGGCCGACTTCCGCTCGCAGGAAGGCCAGGACCTCGTGCAGCGGCTGATCGCCGACAGCGGCGTGCTGATCACGAATGTCGCAGGGCGGCAATGGCATTCGTACGACACGCTGACGCGGCTGCGGCCCGACCTGATCCACGTCGAGGTGTCCGGTCGCGCCGACGGCGGCACCGGCGTGGACTACACCGTCAACGCCGGGCATCGGGTTTCCGATGGTGACGGGCCCCGCCGAACTCGCCACACCGGTCAACCACGTGCTGCCCGCGTGGGATGTCGCCTGCGGCATCTACGCCGCGCTGGCCGTCATCACCGCGTTGCGGCATCGCGACGCGACCGGGCAGGGCCAGCAGATCAGCATTCCGCTGGAGAACGTGGCGCTGGCGACGGCAGGCAATCTCAGCCTCTTCACCGAGGTGATGGTGAACGGCACCAGCGCGCGAACGGATCGGCAACTCGGTCTACGGCCAGTACGGCCAGGACTTCACCAGCAGCGACGGGGTGTCGTTCATGATCGTCGCGCTCACCGGCCGCGCACTTCCGCGACCTGACCGAACTCACCGGAACGACGAAAGCCGTTGCCGCGCTGGCGGACACACTCGGCGCCGACTTCACCGACGAGGGGGAGCGGTATCGGCACCGCGACGCGCTGTCCGGGTTGTTCACCGAGTGGTTCTCCGCAGCACAGTGCCGAGGAGATCACCGCCGCCCTGTCGGCGACCTCCGTGCTGTGGGAGCGCTACCGCACGCTTCGCCGAAGTGGTCACCGAGGACCGGGTGACCGCGAACCCGATGTTCAGCCCGCTCGACCAGCCGCGGATCGGGCAGTACCTGGCGCCGGGTTGCCGATCGCGATCGACGGCGCGTACCCGCCCGCCGTCGCCGCACCGGCGCTCGGCGACGACACCGCGCGGCGGTGCTCGGCGAGTGGCTGGGCATGACTCACGGACGAAATCGGCCGGCTCACCGAATCGGGCACCGTGGCATGAGCGCGCTGCTCAAGCTGCTCGAGCTGGACCGGTGGCGCAGACGCAGACACCTGGATCGGGCCCGCCAGCGGGCCGGCCGGAAAGCGTGTCCTACGGCGGGCAATTCGTCGCGCAGAGCCTGGCCGCCGGCGTGCCGACACCGTCGACGCCGACCGGCCGCCGACCAACATGCACCTGCAGTTCCTGCGCGGCGGCGAGGCCGGCGACCCGGTCGAGTACACGGTGGCGCGGGTGTTCGACGGCACGGACCGCGGCCGCGCGCCGCGTCGACTCGCGTCAGGACGGACGCCTGCTGACGACGGCCACGGTGTCGTTCGCCGCCGAGCTTGCCGGGGCCCGAACACGGGCACCGGCCCGACATGCCCGGCGATCCCGACACGCTGCCGCGCACCGGACCTGCGGGGCCCGCGCCGTCGATGCCGCTGGACGAGCTCGACATCAGGATCGCCGACGACACCTCGACCGGCGAGTTCGTCCGGCGATTGTGGTGGCGGGCGACGGTTCCGCTACCCGACGACCCGCGGTGCACACCTTGGTCGCGGCATACGTCACCGACGTCTACATGATCGACCCCGCGCTGCAGGTGCACGGACATTCGATGAAGGCGCGCAGCCATCGCAGCGGCACCACCGACTCGTCGATCTGGTTTCACCGAGCCGTCCGGGCCGATCGAATGGAATCTGCTGGAGTGCCGATCACCGGCCGCGGCGCGTGGTCGCGGCGTCGTGACCGGCAGCCTGGTCGCGCGACCGACGGCGCCATCGCGGCCACGATGGCGCAGGAGGGACTCATCGCCGAGCGCGAGAGCCGCACTCGTACTGAACCGCGCATCAGTTGTCGACGCTTTTCAGCGGATCCGGTCGCGACCGCAGCGACCGACACGAGTTGTGTCAGCAGCACACCGACGACGATCGACGCGACGACACCAAGCAGTCGATGTTCGCCGAACAGCGGGTAGACCTGGTAGTGGGTGAGGTAGATGTACAGCGACGCCTCCGCGATGATCCCGGCGACGACGGTGGCCGCGGGCGGGCAGCGCAGCGCGGGCAGCCAGATCAGCAGGGCAAACCCGGCCAGCACCACCATTTCTCGTTCGGTGCGGTCGAAGTAGCCGTGCAGGCCGACGATCAGCACCGACCGTCACCGCCGCGCGCTGCAGCGTTGTCGATGCCTTGGCCGCGGCCCAGCCCACCGCGAAGAACCAGAACGCGAGCACGGTGAACCATGCGTCGACGCCCGAGGTGCAGGCCGAGGACGTCGTAGCGCAGCGCCAGCCCGGCGGCCAGGAACGCCACCGCGAACGGCGAAGGGCCACTGTCGTTCCAATCGGTCCACGACGGGCAGCCAGCACAGCGCGGCCAGCGCGACCAGAATCCACACCAGCACCTCGACGAACCACAGCCGTACCGGCGGTCATGCTGTCGTGCGGGCCGAGGAACTTGTTGGCCAGCAACAGATTCGTCGGCGTGTAGTCGTCGGTGATCATCAGCGCGATCGCGACCCACGCCACCGACGGTCCCGCGATCCACGCGATGGTGTTGCGCAGGTGCCGCACCCGGTCGGTTCGCGGGCACCGGCGTGAGGCAGAACCGGCCGAAGTTGTATCCCGCGATGCCCAGCAGCACGTGCGCGCCGCCCCACAGTTCGAACAACTCGGCATGCGACCCGACGATGAGCACGATCGCGACCGCGCGCAGCGCGACGCTGGTCTCCAGCGTCGCACCCCACCACGGCCGCCACCGTCGCGGCGACTCGGGCATGGCTTCCAGCTCGCGCACGGAAGTCGCTGCCAGTCCGCGGGCAGTCGCCCCAGCGCGCGTTCCAGCCGCACCGACATCGTCACGTAGGACAGCGAATTGCCGCCAAGGTCGACGAAGCTGGCGTCGGGATCGATGCTGCGCGGCGTCGATCTGCAGCACGTCGGCGAACAGCTCGCGCAGGTCGACCACGTTGGGCTCGTCGGTGTTCGACGCGCGTGCGCGGTCGCGCACCGCCTGGTAGTCCGGCTTTCCCGACGGCAGCATCGGCAGCTCGCGCGACGGTGACGGCCTGCACGGCGCCGGCCGGGTACGCCGGCAGCGGCGGCGGCGATGCGTTGGACCTCAGCCTCGTCGTGACCGGTGGCCGCCACCGCGAGGCGGTCGTCGACGTCTGTGCAGAACGCCGTCACACCGCGGTCACGCAGGGTCGCCTCGACGCGTTGGAGGTCGATCCGCAGCCCGTACATCTTGACGAAGCGGCTGCTGCGCCCGATCGACTTCGTACAGGCCATCGGGGCCGCGGCGGGCGATGTCTCCGGTGTGCAGCGGCGTCGACGGTCTTGCCGAGCGCGAGATCGGCGGGCCGGTGCGCGTAGCCCATCATCACGTTGGGCCCGCGGTACACGCAGCTCGCCGACGTCGTCGTCCCATGCGTCGCACGGTTCGATCGTGAACGCTCCGCCGGGGATCGGTCTGCCGATCGCCGCCGGATGCGATGAGGCGAGTTGCGGTGGCAGATAGGCCATTCGCGCGGTGGCCTCGGTCGCCCCGTACATCACGAACAAGTCCCAGCCCTGTCGACGCCCGAGTTCGGCGAACCGCCGCACACGCTCGGGTGGCAGTCCGGCCGCCGGCCTGGGTGACGTAGCGCAGATCGGGCACGATCCGAGGCCTCGAACGCCGATCCGCTCGAGCAATTCGAACGTGTAGGGCACGCCTGCGAACGCCGTGCCCGCGATGCCCGCGGAACAGCTCCCAGAACTCGTCGTCGACGACCGAGCGATCGGTGAGGATCAAGCCCGGCGCCGCGCAGCGGGTGGCTGTGGATCACCGACAGGCCGTAGCAGTACGACATCGGCAGGGTGGTTGCGGCCCTGTCGGTTTCGCGGATACCGAGGTATTCGGCGATGGCGGCCGGCGTTGGCGACCAGGTTGCGCGTGCGACAGCCGCACCAGCTTCGGTGAGCCGGTGCTGCCCGAGGTGGACAGCAACAGCGCGAGGTCGTCGTGCAGCCGGTGGCGCCCGCCGTCGGCGATGGTGGATTCCGTCGGCGTCGATGACGACGTCGGGTTCATACGTCTGCACGATCGCCGTGTGGTCGCGTCCGGCCGGAGACAGGCAGCACCACGTGGCCGCCGGCCATCGCCGCCAGGTAGTGCACCAAAGTGGCCAGGTCGTTGCGGGTTTCGAGCACCACCAGGCGACGAGGCCCGCCGAGTGCTCGCGCGCGGCGTCGGCGACGGCGTCGGCGAGGTGGTGGTAGGACAGCTGCTGGCGTGTCGGTCAGCACCGGCCACGTTGTCGCCGTGGCCGCGCAGGTGGTCGAGGAGCCTGCTCACCTGAGCACGACCCCGCTGCCCACCACCTCGATCGCGCACCTTGGCGTCGATCGGCGGCGGGTTGAGGCTGTGCTGGCGCACGATGATCGGGGCGGCGTCTCCGGCCGGGTCGATGGTCAACAGCACGTCGTGACCGAGGAACTCGGTGGCGATCACCGTTCCGACGCCGTCGAGGCTGTTCACTGTCAGAAACCACCGTCGCGACAAGCTGTTCGGGCCGCAGCACGAGGCGTGGCGGGCCCGTCGGCGGCCGATGCCTGCACGGGTATGCGGCCCGAGCGCGCAGTCGGCGACTCCCGATGCGACCGTGCAGGGCAGCGAAATGCAGTCGCCGAGGAACTCGGCAGTGAAGCGGTCGGTGGGTTGCCGGTAGACCTGCTGCGGGCTGCCGACCTGGGTGAAACGCCCGTCGCGCATGACCGCGACCTGATCCGCGATCGACAGCGCCTCTTCCTGGTCGTGGGTCACCAAGCAGCGTTGTCACGCCCGCGTCGGTGAGCAGACCGGCGACCGCCTTGCGGGTCGATGCGCGCAGCCCGGTGTCCGAGCGCGCTGAACGGCTCGTCGAGCAGCATCAGGACCGGCTGCCGGGCGAGTGCGCGGCCAGCGCGACGCGCTGCTGTTGACCGCCGGACAGCTGATGCGGGCGGCGCGACGCGTATGACGGCGTCAAGGGAGACGGTTTCGAGCAGCTCACCGACGCGGGCACGGACCTCGCGCGCGGGCGGTACCGCGCGCAGTCCGTAGGCGATGTTCTGCCCGACGGTCAGGTGCGGGAACAGCGCACCGTCCTGCGCGACGTAGCCGACGCCTCGACGATGCGGCGCCACAGCACTTTCGGGCTCGCCACCTGCCGGCCGGCGATGGTGATCGTTCCGGCATCGGGTGTCTCGAACCCGGCGATGAGCCGCAGCAGCGTGGTCTTGCCGCAGCCCGACGATCCGACGACGGCGGTCGTGCTGCCCGGTTGCAGGTCGAGGTCGATGTCGGTGCAGCACCGTGTTGCCGTTGAAGGACTTGGCGAGTCCGCGTGATCTCGAGGATGGTGGTCGTCACAGCGCGGCCACCTTCGTCGACTGCCGGAACAGCACCAGCGTCACCGGGATCGCGAGCACCACGAGCACGAGCGCGTACGGGGCGGCGGCCGCGTAGTCCAGCTCGCTGGAGAACGACCAGAACCGCATCGACAGCGTCCTGGTGCCGGTCGGTGCGAGCAGCAGTGTCGCGGTCAATTCCGGTTGCCACAGCGACGAATACCAGCGATGCGCCGGCGGCCGCGGCGGGCGCGGTCAGCCGCAGGGTGACTCGCAGAAGAAGGTGGCGGTCGGCGAGCTGCCCAGCGAACGGGACGCCTCTTCGAGGCCGGTCGGGACCTGGGCGAGGCCGGCGCGCACGTTGACCAGTGCGCGGGGCATGAACAGCAGCGACATAGGCGAACACGATCAGCGCGACGCTCTGGTAGAGCGGGCGTGCGAAGTGGATGGTGACCGTCACCAGCGCGAGTGCGGTGACGATGCCGGGAAGCGAACTGGTGACGTAGTTGGCGCCTTCGACCACGCGGGCCAGCACGCCGCTGGACCGGCACGGCGACCCACGCGACGGGGAACGCCAACACCGTCGTCAGCACCGCCGCGACCGCGGCCAGCCCGATGGTTTGGCCGAGCGCGCTGGCGATGTCGTCGAGCACCCAGACCTCGGTGCCGCCGATCCACAGCCAGCGCAGGATCGTCCACACCGGTACACCGAGCGCCAGCACCGCCAGCGCGACCAGGGCCGCCTGCGCGGCGAATCGTGTTGCGGCCCAGGCGGATCGGCGTCGCCGCCCGTGGCGCGCCTGCGCCGATACGCGCGAACCTGGCGCGCCCGCGCGCCAGCGCCTCGGCCACCAGCAGCACCAGGCAGAGCAGCACCAGCACGCCGGCGAGCATGCTGCCCGCCGCCCCGTCGAAGGTGACCTGGAACTGCTGGAAGATCGCGACCGTGAAGGTGTCGAACCGCACCATCGCGAACGCGCCGAACTCGGCGAGCAGATGCACGCCGATCAGCAGCCCGCCGCCGAGGATCGCCAGCCGCAGCTGCGGCAGCACGACGCGGAAGAACACGCCGGCCGAGTCGGATCCCAGTGCCCGGGCCGATTCCTCGACGGCCGGATCGAGCCGGCGCAGCGTCGCGGCCACGGGCAGGTACATGAACGGGAAGTACGACAGCGTCGTGATCAAGACTCCAGCCCACAGCCCGTGCAGGGACGGGATCACGCCGACCCACGCGTAGCTGTTGACGAATGCCGGAATGGCAAGCGGCGCGACGAACAACGGACGCCAGAACGCCCGGCCGGGCAGATCCGGTCCGCTCCACCAGCCAGGCGCACACCGACACCGATGACCACACACAGCGGCACCGTGACGACGACCAGCGCGACGGTGTTGAACAGCAACTCGCCGACCCGCGGCCGGACCACCAGGTCATAGGCGCGCGTCCACCCGACGGATACCGCTCCCACGCCACGTACCCAAGCGGAATGCACGGTGGCGGCCACCAGGATCGCGACCGTGGCCGAGCACCAGCGGGCCGGGACGGGCGGCCGTTGTCGGACCGCGAAACCGGTGCCGCGCGGGCGCGAGACGGGGGAGCGACCACCTACAACAAACCAGCCTTCGTCATCAGATCCGTCACCTTCTGGGCGTCCAGCGTCGACGGGTCGACCGCGGGTGCCTGCAGCGAGTCGAGCGGCGGCAGAGGCGGGGTTCGCGGGCACGCCGCTGGCCACCGGGTACTCGAACGAGGTGCCCTTCTCCAGCACCTCCTGTCCGGCCTTGCCGGTGACGAACTGCATGAACTGCTGCGCCTGTTCCGGCTTCTTGCTGGACTTGAGCACGCCGCCGCCGGACAGGCTGACGAACGCGCCGGGATCCTGGTTGCGTGAAGTAGTGCAGCGCCGTGTTGCCGCTGCCCTCTTTGGTCTTCGGCCTGATCGCGGAACCAGTAGTAGTGGTAGATGATGCCGCCGTCGACCTCGCCGGCGTTGACGGCCTTCATGGTGGCGATGTTGTCGTTGTAGATGACCGCGTTGGTCTTCATGCCGGCCAGCCACTGCGCGGTGGCCTGCTCGCCCTTGAGCTGAAGCAGGGCCGAGACGATGGCTTGGAAGTCCGCCTTGGCCGGAGCCCCGCCCCAACGGCCCTTCCACGCGGGCTGCTCCAGGTCCAGCATGGATTTCGGCAGCTGATCGGGCTGCAGCTTGGCCTTGTTGTAGACGAAGACGGTGCTGCGCGCCGCGACGCCCGTCCACTTGCCGGTGGCCGGACGGTACTGCGCGGGAACCTGATTGAGGGTGTCTGCGTTCGAGGTCGGCGAAGAGCCCGGCCTTCTCGACCGCGGCCATGGCGGGGGAGTTCTCGGTCAGGAAGACGTCGGCGGGCGATGCGTCGCCTTCGGCGACCAGCTGATTGCCCAGTTCGGTGTCGCCGCCCTGGCCGGTAGGTCACCTTGATGCCGGTCTCCTTGGTGAAGGCGTCGATCCACTCCTTGGTCAGCGACTCGTGCTGGGCGTTGTAGATCAGCAGCTCGTCGGACTCGGATGAACTCGAGCATGCGCAGTCGCACCGAGCGACGACGGCGAGGACTGACACCAGCTGCGGCGATCCGGCTCCAACGTCGTCGTCGCATCCAGGTCAAGTCCTTCCCATGGTGACGCTTTTAGCTGAGCTTTACCTAAATGAAACTTACCCTTCGCTGACCTCTAATCTGGTGCCGTGCCGGAATCCGGTTCACGTTCGGTTGCGGTGGCCCTACTGGCTTTGCGGCGGGCTCACGACCACATCGACCGGAACTACCGCGAGCCACTGGACCTTGCAGATCACCTGCGCATCGTTCGTCACCGTGTATTGCCGGACCAGACCGTCGAAGTAGTTCTTACCGAGCCGTCGATCCGGCTTGACCTTGATGTCCTCCGGGGTATTTTAAGGCGATTATGACCACGTCAGCTACTGCCGTGCGCCGCGGCCCTGTTTCCGGCGCCGCTTTGCCGCCTGCGCGCTCGGCGGTGTCGTCGCCACGACCTGTTGTTGGTTCCGACGGCGGGCGCACAGCCCGACTGCACGGCAGTGGCTTCTCTCATCGTGGCCTCGGGCGTACGCAATGAGGCGGGTGGGTGGCTCGACACCCACCCGGACGCTCTTCTAACGTTCCGAGCCGCGGCGGGCATGCGGGGCGCGGGGGCAGGAGTATCGGTGCGGGATTACTTCGTCGCGCATCCGCAGAGTTTCAGGAGCTGCGTGGCATTGCGGCCCCGCTGATCGATATGCGCACGTGTGGCGCGGCGATTCAGCGTGCAGATCGCCGCGCTCTACCGAGCGCTGTCGAGCAACCAGACGTAATCCTCGCTTGAGCGCAGGATGACGACGTTGAGCCACGCCGAGATCGAGCGACGCGCGACGGAGGCTGGCTGTACGTTGGCTGAGATTCAGGGGTCACGCGACCTCCACCGCAACGACAGCTGAGGAACGAACCGATGAGAATCATGGGAACGGCGTTTCGCCGCGGATTGTCCGGAGCCTTCGCCGCCTGTGCGCTCACAGGTGTGGCCGTCGGCACCGTCGCGCCGCCCACCGCCAGCGCCGCGGACCCGATTGCTCGGCCAGCGGATTGGCCGACCACTGCCGAGCGGGGTGCTTGGCCTGCCGCAGGCAGCTACCTGGACGCCCACCCGGACGCCAATCGATGTGCTGACCGCGGCCGGTTCGCAGCCGAGGACGAGGCCAAGTCCAACGTCCAGGCGTACTTCCTGTCCCACCCCCGGCGAGTTCCTGGACTTGAAGCGGCAATCGCTCAACCCGCTGACCGACCTGCGCAACCAGTGCGGTGTCTCGGTGACACCCGGACAGCTGGCGGCGCTCGTCGAATCGCTTCCAGCCGTAGCACAGGCGAGAAGTCGAGCGCTACATGCGGCCGTAGCGGACTGCGCACGAAGCTGTAGCGCGCCGAACGGCCGCGATACCCAGTGCGGCCACGATCGAGTAGTACCTTGCCGAACGGGGCATGACCGAGTGTCTTGACCGCGGCATCCAATCCCGTCGCCTTCGAGGGATCGGCCTGCAGCATCGCGACGATCACAAGTACACCCGCGCCGGCGAGCACCATGCCCTTGGCCGCGTAGCCGGTGACGCCGACCGCCGTGATGCCGGATCCGCCGGAGACGCGCAGATCCTTGAGGAACTTCTTCGATGCGCCCTTGTAGACGTGGTAACCGCCGACCGCCGACGAGACCCAATGCCGACCACGATGAGAACGGCCTTGCCCCAGCCTGACTGCATCATCTGCGCGCTCAGGCCGGCGTTCTGCTGACTACTTTGTTGACCGCTTCCCATCGCGAAGCGTGCGGCGGAGAAGCGCGATCGCGAAGTTCACGATCGCAAGTCCGAGAGACTTGGCGCGCTTCCACGCCGAGGGTGTCGTCCTGACCTGCCTCGGATCGCTCGCCGGGTTTGGAACCGACGATTGCTTCGGCGATCCGCCACAGACCCAGCGCCACCAGTCCCGACCGCGACGACCCAGAGCATCACGGCGCCGCCGGTCTGGACGGGCAAGCGTCGCCAGCGCGCCGGACTGATCGCGCGTTGCCGCCGGCGCCGAAGGCGATCCGCGCGAATGATGTACGCGACGAGAACGATGCAGTACACCGCTGACGGCGAAGCCGGCGCGGGCCGCGTACTCGAACGCGTCGCTGTCGGTCGCCCTGTCGGCGACGCCTTGCAGTGGTTTGTCGACCATGGCCCCGTATACCCGCTTTTTGACGGCTGCGAAACCGTGCGCGCAGCGGTCGTGTGGATGGATTGGCGACTGGGGATAACCGCATGCGCCCGTGGTCGGCGTTGTCAGGTACCGGGTTCGCATGGTGGCGCCATGACTACGTTGACCCGTGCCGAGATCGGCGCACTTGGTGAGCAACTGGCCGTTGACCATCTGACGTCGCTTGGGCTGCGCGTGCTGACCCGCAATTGGCGGTGCCGATACGGCGAGCTGGACGTGATCGCGGCCGACGACGCGACCCGCATCGGTGGTGTTCGTCGAGGTGAAGACCCGCACCAGCGACCAGTTCGGTGGCGTGGCCCAGGCCGTGACACCCGAGAAGGTGCGCCGGTTGCGGCGGCTCGCCGGGCTGTGGCTCGCGGCGCAGCACGGCAGCTGGGCGGCGGTGCGCATCGACGTGATCGGCGTGCGCATCGGCAGGCAGCGGAGCGCCGGAGATCACCCATCTGCAGGCGGTCGGCTGATGGCGCTGGGCAGAGCGTTCTCGGTGGCCGTGCGCGGCCTCGACGGCGAGATCGTGGAGATCGAGGCCGACATCACCTCCGGCCTGCCCGGCGTGCATCTGGTCGGGCTGCCCGACGCCGCGCTGCAGGAGTCGCGCGATCGGCGTCCGCGCCGCGATCACCAACTGCGGCAACAGCTGGCCGATGGCCCGGCTGACGCTGGCGCTCGTCGCCGGCGACGCTGCCGAAGATGGGCTCCGTCTACGATCTGGCGCTCGCGTCCGCGGTGCTGTCGGCACAACGGCAAGAAAGCGTGGGAGCGGCTCGAAAAGACGCGTGCTGCTGGGCGAGCTGGCGCTCGACGGCCGGGTGCGTCCGGTCAAGGGCGTGTTGCCTGCCGTGCTGGCCGCCAAACGCGAGGGCTGGCCGGCCGTGGTGGTTCCGGTCGACAACCTCGCGCGAGGCCAGCCTGGTCGACGGTGTCGAGGTGTGGGGCGTACGGACGTTGGGGCAACTGCACAAGCTGGTTCGACCGGAGCCAGGCTCAGCTCGACGAGACCGGATCGACGCGCCGTCGTCGGCGCCGGAGCCGCTCGTCGACCTCGCCGATGTCGTCGGGCCAATCGCACGCCCGGTTCGCGGTCGAGGTCGCGGCGGCCGGCGCCCACCACCTGATGATGACCGGGCCGCCCGGTGTCGGGCAAAACGATGCTGGCACAACGGCTTCCGGGTCTGCTGCCGCCGCTGTCGGACGGCGAGTCGCTGGAGGTGACGGCGATCCACTCGGTGGCCGGCCTGCTGTCGGGCAGCACGCCGCTGATCACGCGGCCGCCGTTCGTGGCGCCGCACCACACGTCGAGCGTTGCCGCGCTGGTCGGCGGCGGCTCGGGACTGGCGCCGGCCGGGAGCGGTCAGCCGTGCGCATCGGGGCGTGCTGTTCCTCGACGAGTGTGCGGAGATCGGCGTCAGCGCGATGGAAGCGCTGCGAACTCCGTTGGAGGAGGGCGAGATTCGGCTCGCCCGCCGTGACGGCGTCGCGCGCTACCCGGCGCGGTTCCAGTTGGTGCTGGCCGCCAACCCGTGCCCGTGTGCGCCCGCGGATCCGCAAGACTGCATCTGCGCGCCGATGGCCAAGCGGCGCATATCTCGGCAAGCTGTCCGGGCCGCTGCTGGATCGAGTGGACCTGCGCGTCGAGATGCACACGGCGCGGGCCGGAGCGTTCGCCGTCGAGGACGGCGAGTCGACGGCCGTCGTGCGGGAACGGGTGGCAGTCGGCGCGCGCCGTCGCCGAAGAACGGTGGCGGCCACATGGAATCCGCACCAACGCCGAGGTCAGCGGTGCACTGCTGCGGCGCAGGTTCCGGCCGGAGCGCGGCGGCGATGGAGCCGCTGCGAACGGCGCTCGACCGTGGCCTGCTCAGCATCCGAGGCGTCGACCGGACATTGCGGGTCGCGTGGACGCTGGCCGATCTCGCCGGGCGGACCTCACCCGGGGTTGAGCAGGTCAGTACGGCGCTGAGCTTCCGCCAGGGCGGGGGTGCGCGATGATCGACCCGTCCATGCGCGCGGTGGCCTATCTGTCGCGAGTCGTCGAACCGCCGTGCCCGCCACTTGGCGGCACTGGTGGCCCGCGTGGGACCCGTCGAAGCCGCCGACCGGGTGAAGCGACGCGCAGATCGACGACGCCACTGTTGCGGCTCACCGAGGCGCGTCACGAGATCGATTCCGCCGCGCGAAGATCTCGCAGTGTTGGAGCGACTGGGCGGTCGGCTGGTCACCGCTGCGGACGCCGAATGGCCGCTGCTGGCCTTCACCGCGTTCGCCGGTGTCGACACGAAGCAGCGGCCGGAGGCGCATCCTCCGCTGGCGCTGTGGGTGACGGGGCCCGCGCGGCTCGACGAGGTGGCCGAGCGCGCCGGCGGCGATCGTCGGAACTCGGGCCGGCCACCGCGTACGGCGAGCGGGTAAGGGTTAGGTATTACTGGGGCGCGTCAAACGACCAACAGCGCGTAATAACCCCAAGGGCACAACGGAATTGGCCTACCGAAGCATGTAGACAGCGGGTAGGCTAGGCGTGGTATGTAGCGCCAGCCAAGCAACAGACGCACCTGCTGAGAGACAGGCAACGTGTAGTTGGCTGCCTTCCAGAGGAAGGTGCGCATGGACCCACTGAACGAGCGGAGATTGTGGCGCAAGCCCTCGACATCCTCCGGCAGAAAACCCTCAACCTCACCGCGGCGGCCGCCGTGACGGCATCAGCATGGCGTCGCTCCGGCGGCATCAACGACAGCGAGCTGCACCCGATCTCGTTCGACGAGTACCGCCCGTCTAGTCCAGGTCTGGCGCGACGAACTGCGCAGTGCGGCGAAATGACACCCCAGCTCCGGGACCTGCCGCCGAGCAACAGGCCAAGATCCCGCACTGGCTGACAAGGCACCACCACTGAGCGACCGGCAACGGGAACGCCTGGCTGCTGCTCCGGGCCGGGCCGAGCAGCACGGTGGTGCGCCGTGAAAGCGCAGCCGCCGCCCCTGAGGAACGGCGGTCGAAGCGGTGAGCCCGGCTTTTGGTGAACCCGAAAGCTAGATGGGTCCTTTACTCACGGACCGATTCTCGCACGCCGCACCGACCCGGCGAGCGATCAAAGCAGCCGCCGGAGGACGACTTCCGAGGCGGCTGCTTTATCACCATCTGCCCTTCAAGTCTCGCACGGCGATTTCATGGGTTGGGCCCAGCCGAGGAAGCTAATGCCCAGCACCCGAATCCGATCCGTTAAGCCCGAGTTCTGGACGCTGCCATCTACCAGGCGCATCTCGGTGCGCGCCCGCATCCTGCGCGCGGCGATGCAAGCTATTACTTAACGACCACGGCTACGGCGGACCAACCTGTACCAGCTCCTCGGAATCGCCTTCCCGGTGTCCGGATGGCCTGACCCTGGACGACCTGATATGCGCTACCTGCGCGAGATCGCGGAGCATTGCGACACCGTCTTCTACAAGCTCGCTGGCCGGTGCTACTTCCAGATCAGCGACTGGGACGACCACCAGCAGATCAAGAAACGCGGCAAGCAGTGGTGTCCGCCTGTGGATAACCCCATTGGTGATCGACCGGCGGTTCCACCCTGTGGATAACGCACACTCCTCGGGAGTTCGGGCAATCCCCTGGGAATGCACGGGAATCCCCCAATACGAGGCTGGGGAGCAGGGGATCGTGGATCGGGGATCAGTGGAGCAGCGGAGCAGCCGATCGGGGGAGCAGCGGATCAGCGGAGCAGGGGATCGCGGATCGGCGGAGCAGGGGATGAGCGCCCGTTGCGTCATGTGGAAATTGTGGGGGAGAACCGAACGCAAACTGCTCCGCGGTTTCACGTTCGACGTAAACGGTGGTTGCGCCAGTAGCCCCTCACTAAGCCGGTGCGGTAAGGCGGGGACGCTCGCACGCGGTCACGTGAGTCGGTGTGGGATCTGCGACTGCGCGCTGCGGCGACCCGACTCGCCCCGTGCAGCAGCTCTGCCTAGCAGTGCCGCTGGCTGATCCGCAACGGCGCGATCGATGCGGTGGCCTGGGCTCCCGTCGTCGGCTACGAGGGCCGCTACGAGGTGAGCAGCGAGGCCGCGGGTGCGCAGCGCCCGGAGCAAGCGCCTCGCTGTCCGTCGACCACAGCGGGCCGAGGTATGACCGCGTCACCCGCCGACGGTCGCCGGCGGTACCTGCACGACGTGGTGATCGGCCGTCGTTCGTGCGGATCCTAAGCCGATGGGCGCAACTCGTGCTCCACCGCGATGACGACCAGGTCACTGATGCCGGCGGCTGCCGAATTTGGAGCTACGGCTCCCACGCCGAGAACCACGCCGACGCCGTTCGCAACGGCGAGCGCCTTGCCCTGTTCCCGCGGCAGAGGGCCGCGGGGAAGGAAGAACAACACCGTGAATGACCTGGAACACAATCTGAGAGACTGACGCGCAGCGCACTACCTCGTCGAAGCGCTGCAGATGGCCGAGTCCTGGGTCGCCGAACATCCCGCGCCACCGGAGCCGGTGGAGCCGGAGGGCGACGAGGAGAACTACGACGAGCTGCTGGCTGCCTTCGAGGAGGCCGACCACGCCCTGTTTATGTGGCGCGAGGCCCATCCGTGGGTCGACATCGACGACCTGGTGGAGCACTACGACCCACCGAAGCCGAACAACCTGGCCGACATCCGCAACGAGCTGCGGACGGAAGATCTCACCCACCAACCGGGATGCGAAGGAGCAGCTGATCGGCAACGCCGCCTATCTGGTGAACACCCAGGGCAGCGGACGGGTTCAGACCAAGGACTCGAACGGCTGCGTGAATTACCACACGACCGAGGCGGTGGTCAGGCATGACGAGGGCAGAGTTCCGGCTGGTGGAGGGTGTGTCGACGTCGACTCGCTGCTGAAACTGGGTGACGAGCCGCTGATCGGAAGCGGATCTCCCGGATCTGTTCGATCCCAAACCGGGCTCTGGCGGGAGAACGTCCGCAGCTTCAGCCGCGAGATCGGCAGCCAGAAGAGCCTCGGCGAGCTGTACGACTCGATGCAGGCGCTCGGGTGGCTGCCGAGCTTCCCGCCATCGCCGACGAACGGCGTGATCATCGTCGGGCACCGCCGCATCGCGGTGGCCGAGCGACTGGGCATTGAACCACTCATCAAGACCGTCCCTTCGGCGACGGCGAGGCGGGGATGCCGCCCGCTGCTCTGGCAATCGCGTCAACGTGGGTGGCGAGAAGATCAGCCCGGCCGACCGCCAGAAGATCCGGTCAACAACTGCTCGGGGCGGGCTGGTCGATGACCAAGATCGGCAACCTGCTCAAGGTGTCCACGATGACGAGTTAGTCGCGACCTCCGAGGTTTAACACATGTTAAACCTCTTGTGCCACACAAAAGAATCGGGTGGACGCCCGCGCAAGCAGCCGAGCCCGAACCACAGCCCAAGCCGGAGGCGAATGTCGCGCCACTGCCAGACGTGACGGCCGCACCGGAGCCAGAGCCGGCCTGTGCCGACGAAACCCAGAGTCGGTCGACCGGCGACGAGTGGATGCGGGGCCGATTCAACTCGTCCTGGCCCCACTCTACGACTATGTCGATCGGTACGAGCCCAGGTAGGGGAGGCACTGCTCGCCGCCGAGGTTCTGGAGGTTCATCAGCACGGTCGAGGCGTGGGTGCCGAGCCGCTGGGGAAGACGCTGCCGAAGCTGGCGTACCTGAAGGCGCGCGACGAGGCGGAGGCGGAGAAAGCATGCGACGACAACAACGGATGACGTGGTACGTCCACGACGACTGGGGACGCCGTCGATCGCGCTGCGTGAGCGCGGATAGCCGCAGAACTGGCCGCGCGGCTGCGCAAGATGCAACCCCGCATCCAGGAACTGCTCGACCTGCTCGACCGGCGCGGGAGCGAGCAGCAATACGTAACC
>ERZ1370068.7363-contig-6284_pt1 | contig 44046 bp, 74 predicted proteins | sample MGYA00561227_ERZ1370068 | MGnify/ENA primary metagenome ERZ1370068 (study PRJEB38410, sample SAMEA6850437) | metagenome | study: Metagenomic assessment of the ecological functions of the soil: analysis of the soil microbiota associated with the...
GTTGTGCGCCGATTTCAGTTACGTATTAACTCTCGTCGCCGAGGCGCCGCTCGAGATCCGCGCCCGCGTCGGCTACATGCCGGAGAGCGACGCGCACATTCCCGGGCATGAACGCCGTGTCGTTCGTCGCCTATTGCGGCGAGCTGGCCGGGCTGCCGCGCGTCGACGCGATGCAGCGCGCGCACGAGGTGCTCTTCTACGTCGGCCTCGGCGAGGCGCGCTACCGCAACGTCGAGACCTATTCGACCGGCATGAAGCAGCGCATCAAGCTGGCGCAGGCGCTGGTGCACGATCCCGACCTGCTGTTCCTCGACGAGCCGACCAACGGCATGGACCCGAAGGGCCGCGACGAGATGCTCGAGCTCGTGCGCGACCTCGCGCACAACAAGGGCGTCAACCTGATTCTCTCGTCGCACCTGCTGCCCGACGTCGAGTACACCTGCGACCACGTCGTCGTGATGGACAAGGGCGCGATCGCGCGCGGCCGGCCCGATCGACGCGCTCAAGCAGCCGCGCGGCCGCGTCTACGAGCTGCGCGTGAAGACGCCGACCGGCGATCTCGAGCCGTTCCTCGAGCGGCTGCGCGCCGCCGGGCTCGACTGCCACGCGACCGACGAGGACGTCATGCGCGTGTTCGTGCCGGGCGAGGGCGGCGCGCGCGCAGCTGTTCGCGCTCGCCGCCGCCGAGCGGCGTGCAGGTGCGGCACCTGCGCCCGAGCGTGCCGACGCTCGAGGACGTGTTCGCGCACGCGGTCGGAGAGAATGACGTAGCGCCGATGCCTATCCACGATCAAGGCTATCGGCGCTACGGCGGCGGCAAGGCGCGCGCCGGCCGGGCTGGATGGTGATCGCCCGCGCCGGCATCCGCACGATGTCTCGCGAAGCGGGCGTTCCTCGGCCTGCTGCTGCTCGCCTGGTTGCCGTTCTTCGTCCGCGCGGTGCAGATTCTACGTCGCCGCCAACCTGCCGCAGGCGGCGATCCTCGCGCCGACGGCCGAGACGTTCCGGCAGTTCCTCGACCAGCAGGCAGATCTTCGTCTTCTTCGTCACGGTCTACGTCGGCGCCGGCCTGATCGCCAACGATCGCCGCGCCAACGCGCTGCAGATCTACCTGTCGAAGCCGCTGACGCGCGCCGAGTACGTCTTCGGCAAGCTCGCGATCCTGATGACGTTCCTGCTGCTCGTCACCTGGGTGCCGGCGATCGTGCTGCTGATCGTGCAGATCGTCGTTCGCCGGCAACTTCACGTTCTTCAAGAACAACCTGTTCCTGTTCCCGGCGATCACGCGTGTTCGCGTTCATCGAGGTCGTCGCTGGTCGCGACGACGATGCTGGCGCTGTCGTCGCTCGTCGAAGAGCAGCCGCTACGTCGGCATCCTCTATGCCGGCGTCATCTTCTTCAGCGCAGGCGATCTACGGCGTGCTCTACGCGGTGACGCGGCAGCACGACGCTCTCGTGGATCTCGTTCCGGCCAACCTCGAGCAGATCGGCGACGTGATCTTCCGCCAGCCGCTGCGCTACGACACGCCGTGGCCGGTGTCGCTGCTGATGATCGTCGGCGCTGATCGTCGTGTCGGGCGTCGATCCTCGAGCGCCGCGTGCGCGGCGTCGAGGTGGTCGCGTGAGCGCGCCGACGTCGCCGCGCCGGTCGCAGCTCGCCGGTCGTCACCGCCGAGCACCTGTCGAAGTGGTACGGCCAGGTCATCGGCCTGAACGACGTCATCGCTCACGGTGCCGCCGGGCATCACCGGCCTGCTCGGTCCGAACGGCGCCGGCAAGTCGACGTTCATGAAGCTCGATCACCGGTCAGCTCAAGCCGAGCAAGGGCAGCGATCACGGTGCTCGGCGAGCCGATCTGGCGGCAACCCGCAGCTCTATTTCCGCATCGGCTTCTGTCCCGAGCAGGACGCGTTCTACGAGCGGATGACCGGCCTCGAGTGGGTGACGCGCGCTCGTGCGGCTGAACGGCGTCAGCGAAGCGGAGGCGCGACGACGCCGCGCGCCGCGCGCTCGAGACGGTCGAGCCTGATCGACGCCGCCGACAAGAAGATCGGCGCCTACAGCAAGGGCATGCGCCAGCGCGTGAAGATGGCGCAGGCGCTCGCGCACGATCCCGAGCTGCTGATTCTCGACGAGCCGCTGTCCGGCATGGATCCGATCGCGCGCCGCAAGACGATCCGCATGATCAAGGACTGGGGCCGCGCCGGCAAGAGCATCATCGTCTCGAGCCACATCCTGCACGAGATCGAGTCGATGACCGTCGAACATCCTGCTGATCAACCAGGGCCGGATCCTCGCCGAAGGCAACGTCCACCAGATCCGCGATCTCATCGACGAGCATCCGCACACGGTCTACGTCAGCGCCGACCAGACCGCGCGCGCTCGCGCGCGAGTTCCTCGACGCGACGACGACGTGCTGCAGCCTGAAGTTCGAGGACGGGCGCGGTGGTCGTGCAGACCGGCAGGCCCGACGCGTTCTACGCGCGGCTGACCGAGCTGGCGGCCATCCGGCGAGCTCGGCGCGATCCACGAGGTGACGTCGCCGGACGACAACCTCCAGGCCGTCTTCCAGTATCTGGTGAAGTACGATGAGCGACGCCCGTCGATCCGTCGCCGCAGCCTCGTTCGGCCGTCCGCGCTGCGCGTGTTCGATCTGTCGCTCGGCGCAGATGCTGTGGTCGCGGCGCTCGGTCTTCCTCGGCGCTGCTCGCTCGGCGCGCCGGTGCGTGATCGCCGTCGTCGCTGCGGATCGCTCGACGCGCTCGGCGCGCCGGCTTCAGGTCAACGGCGTCGCGCATCGGCGGGCCGGCGATCTTCGGCCTGATGATCTGGCTGCTCTACATCCGCTTCATCGTCCCGGTGCTCGGCGTGTTCTACGGCACGTCGCTCATCGCCGACGAGGTCGACGACAAGACGATCACCTACCTGTTCACGCGGCCGATTCCGCGCGGCGCGGTCCTGCTCGGGAAGTTACTTCGCCTACCTGGTCTGCACGGTGTTGCTCGTCCTGCCGTCGGTCATGCTGGTGTTCTTCCTGATCGTTCCCGACCGGCGGCGGCAGCATCGCGACGGCGTTCCCGTCGCTCCTCAGGCGACTTCGGCATGCTCGTCGTCGGGCTCGCCGCCTACGGCGCGGTCTTCGCGCTGGTCGGGACGCGGCATCAAGCGGCCGCTCGTAGTCGGGCTTGTCGTTTGCGTTCGGCTGGGAGCCGGCCGTGCTGCTGTTTCCCGGCTACCTGAAACGGCTCACCGTTGCCTACTACATGCAGGCGCTGGTGACCCACGAAATGCCTCAGGATTCGGCCGTCAGCTTGCTAATGCAGGTGTTTCGTGAGGTGCCGTCGGTTCCGGTCAGCCTGCTGGCCCTGGCGGTCATTACCGTGGGGGCGGCTCTGGTTCGCCGGACGGACGGTCGAGCGAGCGCGAATACGTGCTCGAGCAATAAAATAGGAACTGCCCGCAAGTCCAATTCGTATAAGACTTTGAGGCGCGCCTCGATGACGACGCGGACCCGGTATTTCGTAGTCGTATCACTGCTGGTGCTGAGTGTGGGTCGGGACGGGCCTCGTGGCCTACTACGTCGGGTTCCCGGCCGGCGCGCTCGACGCGCGGCGACGGTCCCGATGAGCTCCGATTCATCCCGCGGGACGCGATCGTCGTGCGCCTACGCCGACGTCGCACGACGTCATGGCCTCCGAGGTCCGGCAGAAGCTCGCACAGAGCCATCCCGTTCCAAGAGAACGGCCAGCGCGAATTCAGGAACAGACCGGCATCAACATCGAAACCGACATCGACCATCTGGTGGCGTGCCTCAATCCGACGCCTCGGCCGAGCACATCCGGGCGCGGGCATGATCGTCGCCCGCGGCCGCTTCGACGAGGTCAAGATTGAAGCGTTGATGCGCGAGCACGGTGCTCACGTCGAGGACTACCGTGGCAAGCGGATGGTGGTGGCTGACGATCAGCGAGACACCGCGGACCGCGTTTTGCGGTCTCCGTTCATGGAGCCCGGGCTGGTCGCCGTCGGCAGCACGAACGCTGGTTCGGACGGCGATCGATCTGCATCAGCGGCGGCGACAATCCGCAGACGGGCCTGGCGAGCGTCACGCGGCAACGAAGAGTTGATGAACCTGGTGAAGACGTTGGAGGCCGGGAATGTCTGGGCAGTCGGCCGCTTCGACGCACTGACGCTCGCGCGCCAACCTGCCGCGCCGATCGTGCCGAGCGAATTCCGGCCATCACCTGGTTCTCGGTGAGCGGTCACATCAACGGCGGCATCCGCGGCGTCATCCGCGCCGAAGCGCGGGACGACGAAGCGGCCAACAACCTGCGCGACGTGATTCGCGGCTTCATGGCGCTCGGCAAACTGCAGGCAGGCTCGAATCCGCAGGTGCAGTTGATGTTGGAGTCGCTGGAGCTTGGGGCAGCCAGAACAAGACCGTCGCCTTGTCGTTCGTCGTGCCTGCCGAGGCGTTCGACGCGATCTCGACGAGGATCGCCGAAGGTCGAGAAAGACCAGCTCCGAAAAGGACCCGCGCGCCAGAGCGCGCTTTCCGTCGCAGGCGCGGTCGTTCAGGCCCGCGCCCCGCGAATCCTCGCGGCTTGACGTCTCACGGCCTCCCCTACACTCACGCGACATTTCATCCCTCAGGACACACTGATGACGATGAACGTTCGCGTGATTGCCATCTTTCTCCTTGCGACGCCCATGTTGTGCCGGGCCGCGTCAGCGCAGACGAGCGACCTCGATCCGCGAGTCGTGAAGCTCGTGGCGGCGATTTCCGAGGAACGCCTCGGAGACGATTCTGAAGAAGCTCGAGAGCTTCGAGACGCGAAGCACGCTCTCGTCGACGACATCGCCGACTCGCGGCATCGGCGCGGCGCGCGCAGTGGATCCTCGAGGAGATGAAGAGCTACAGCCCGAAGCTGCAGGTGAGCTTCGACACGCATCAGGTGCCGAAGCAGGGACGCATCACGCGCGACGTCGAGCTGCGCAACGTCATGGCGATTCTGCCCGGGCCGGAGCCCGCGGCGCGATCTACGTCAGCGGCCACTACGACACGCTGGCGCGTCCAGGCGGCCAGGGCGCGTCCAACGCCGCCGGACCCGCGCGCCGATCCGGACGCGGCGCTGCCGCCGCCGGCCGATCCCAACGCACCGCTCGACAACTTCGCGCCTGGCGTCAACGACGATGGCAGCGGCACGGCGCTGACGATCGAACTGGCGCGCGTGTTCAGCCAGAGCGGCATCGACTTCGACGCGACGCTCGTGCTTCATGTGCCACGCCGGCGAAGAGCAGGGACTCGTCGGCGCGCGTCTGCACGCGCAGAGCGCCGTCGCCGAACAGATTCCGATCGAGGCGGTCTTCAACAACGACATCGTCGGCAACGACCAGGGCGGCAACGGCATCGTCGACGGCGCGACGATCCGCGTCTACGCCGAAGGGCCGGAGGACTCGCCGTCGCGCGAGCTGGCGCGGTTCATTCAGCGCTGGGGCGGCCGCTACGTGCCGTCGCACCGCGTGCGGCCGATGGCGCGGCCCGATCGGTTCGGCCGCGGCGGCGATCACTCGGCGTACAACCAGCTCGGCTTCACCGCCGTCGGCTTCCGCGAGTCGCGGGAGAACTTCACGCGCCAGCACGACGTGCGCGACACCTTCGAAGGGCATCTCGCTGCCGTATCTCGCCCAGAACGCGCGCGTCAACGCCGCGTCCGCGGCGACGCTGGCGCTCGCGCCGCCGCCGCCCGGCGTGCTCGAGCGACCGCGGTCAGCCGATGATCACGCGCGCGCCGACCGGCTACGACGCGAACCTGCGCTGGACGCGCGTCGCCGGGCGCCGCCGCGCTATCGCATCTTCTGGCGCGAAGCGTGGGGACCGGACTGGCAGCACGAGCTGCTCGTCGGCAACGTGACGGACATCGGTGCTGCCGAACATGCAGATCGACGACTACGTGTTCGGCGTGGCGGCGATCGACGCGGCCGGCCACGAGAGCTTCGTGACGGCGTACGTCGCGCCGGCCGCGCGCCAGCACCGCCATCCGGACTGGACAGTAGGACTAGTGGACGTATCACTGAGCAGTACTAGTTACAACAGCCTTCGACCGCGATTTCAGCTGCGACCGAGCGGCCCGTAGTAAGTCCAGGGACACGCCGCTGAGCGCGCGTCTTCCGTTGAGGACGGCGTCGATGAAATCGGCGATCGACGGCGGCGACGCGGTCGGACGGCTCGATGAACTCGATGCCGGATCGATAGAGCACGCCTCGTGCTCGACGTCGCTGATGCTGCAGTGGACGACGCGCCCCTTGACGACGATCGAGCGGTCGCCGAGGGTGAGCCGGAAATCGTGCAGGGAATCGAGCTGCAGCGGAAAAGCCGGTTTCGATTTGCGCGCCGCCGCGGCTGATCTCCTTGATGGCCATCGGCTGGAAGACCATGACCTCGCCGTGCAGATCGCCGAGGATCTGAATCCGTTCGGTGTCCCGCTTCGTCTGCGCCGACCATCGGCGGCGACTATAACACTCAATTCATCCACATCGCGGGCTGCGGCGCGAACATCGCCGACTCCGCCGGCTCGGGCACTTCGACCTCGGATTCCTCGCCGTCGTACTCGGTCGTGTAGGTGAGCACCGGGATGTCGCGCGTCTCGTCGTCGAGCTTCAGCATCGACAGGCACCTGGAAGCCGTCCATGTCTTCGATGTCCACGCACAGGATGACGAGGTTCGGCTGCACGCGCTTGATCTGCGAGTACGCGTGCGCGCTCGATTCGACGAACACGACGTCGTAATGACCGGCGTCGAGCACCGTTTCGAGCAGCTCGAGCATCTCCGGGCTGCCGTTGACGATGACCACCTTCTGCGCGAGCGTCGCCGCGGCTTGAGTGCGGAGCGTGTCAGTGGTGGTCGTTACGTTGGTCATCATCGCTGGTCCGTCTCCACGGACACTCGGCATCAATTCAGGATCCGTGCCACGTCCAGCCGACGAATTTGGCGTCATTTCGCTCTCGACGCCGCCTCGTCCTATCACCCGTTTCTACTGCTGACCCCGATGGATTCCATCGCCGGTATACGCGTAAACCCGCTGTGATTTCGGCTCTTTGCTCCGCCGGGTTGCAGCCAGGCGTCCGCAGTGCGGCACTCTCAAGCTCATGGCGACTTCTGCCGCGCAGATGACGACCTATCACAACTTTATTGACGGCGCGTGGGTGCCCTCGGTTTCGGGCGACGTCTTCGAGAACCGCAATCCGGCCAACACCGACGATCTGATCGGCGTCTTCCAGAAATCGACCGCGCGCCGATGTCGAGCGCGCGATCGACGCCGCGCGCCGCGCGTACGAGCACTGGCGCCTCGTGCCGGCGCCGCGGCGCGCCGAGACTGCTGTTTCGCGCCGCGCAGCTGCATCGCCGAGCGCAAGGAGGCGCTCGCCCGCGACATGACGCGCGAGATGGGGAAGGTCCTCGACGAAACGCGCGGCGACGTCCAGGAAGCGATCGACATGACCTTCTTCATGGCCGGCGAAGGGCGCCGCCAGCACGGCCAGACCGTGCCGTCGGAGCTGCGCGACAAGTTCGCGATGTCGATCCGCCAGCCGCTCGGCGTCTGCGCCGATCATCACGCCGTGGAACTTCCCGATGGCGATCCCGTCGTGGAAGATCATTCCGGCGCTCGTCTGCGGCAACACCGTGGTCTTCAAGCCGGCGACGCTGACGCCGCTCTCGGCGCTCAACTTCGTCAAGATCCTCGAAGAAGCCGGCATTCCGCCCGGCGTCGTCAACCTGGTGACCGGCGGCGGCGGCGACGTCGGCAACGCGCTGCTGGTCGAGCGACGACGTGCGCGTCGTCTCGTTCACCGGATCCACCGACGTCGGCCGGACGGTCTCGCAGCAGGCGGCGCCGTCGTTCAAGAAAGTCCACCTCGAGATGGGCGGCAAGAACGTCATCATGATCATGGACGACGCCGAACCTCGAGCTGGCGGTCGAGGGCTGCCTGTGGGGCGGATTCGGCACGACGCGGCCAGCGCTGCACCGCCGCGAGCCGCGTCGTCGTGCACGAGAAGGTCTATCGGCCGTTTCTCGAGCGGTTCGTCGCGCGCGCCGCGGCGCTGCGCGTCGGCGACGGCCTCGATCCCGACGACGCAGATGGGACCGGTCGGTCAGCGACGGGCAGCTCGAGACGGTGATGAAGCTACGTCGAGATCGGCCAGCAGGAAGGCGCGACGCTCGCGTGCGGCGGCCACGCGCTGACCGACAGGCGCGCTACGCCAAGGGGTTCTTCCACGAGCCGACGATCTTCGCCGACGTCGACGCCGGCGATGCGCATCGCGCAGGAAGAGATCTTCGGTCCGGTGGTCTCGGTGATCCCGTGCCGGTCGTTCGACGAAGCGGTCGCGATCGGCAACGGCGTGCAGTACGGGCTGTCGGCGTCGATCTACACGCAGGACGTCAACCGCGCGTTCGCGGCGATGCGCGACATCGTACACCGGCATCTTCTACGTCAACGCGCCGACCATCGGCGCCGAGGTCCACCTGCCGTTCGGCGGCACCAAGGCGACCGGCAACGGCCATCGCGAAGCGGGCACCGCGGCGCTCGACGTGTTCTCCGAGTGGAAGTCGGTCTACGTGGACTTCAGCGGCAAGCTCCAGCGCGCGCAGATCGACACCGCGGAGTTATGAACGACGACACGAGACCGAGCCCGATCCTGACATGAACTGGGCGCTCGTCGGTCTCGTGTATGCCGGTGCGATGCGTCGCCGTCGTCTCCGCGCTCGGCGACCGCGCCGACGCGCGCCTGCTGATCGGCAACGTCGCGCTGCTGATTCCGCCGATCGCGCCCATCCTCGTGATCGTTCTGCGCGGCGCGGGCACTGGCGGGGACGTCAGGCCGTCTTCTGGGGCGCGATCGTCGCCTGGCCGATCCTCTGGCTGATCGGACAGGTCGGCTGGAGCATCGACGAAGCTGCTCCGCTCGGCCCCGCTCCCGTGGTTCAGATGGCACATCATCCCGCAGCTGTGCGGGTCGGCGTTGCCGCTCATCGCGCTCGTCGCCTGGCCGCACCGGCGGCACGCAGCGCGAGAGTGCGGTGACAGCGGCCGTCGACGTCGCCGTCCTGGTGTTTCTCGCCGGCTTCCTCTACTGGTCGTTGATCATTGCCCCGGCACGGATCCGTCGCATTCGGCGGGCGCGCTGCGGGCGCTGGCGATCATCGGGCCGACGGTCCGGTTCGCCGCGCTGACGGGTCTCCTCCTCGCGATGGTGAAGGCCGAAGGGACCGAGTGGGCGTCGGTCTATCAGCGGCTGGCGCTGGGGATGATCCTCGCGTTCGTCGTCCTCGTGGGCTTGTCCCTCGCGACGGTGAAGGGGGCCTACCAAACGGGCTCGGCGACCGATGTCGGCTGGATGCTGCCGTTCTGGTTCGCTGCCTGGGCGATTGCGACAGCGCCGGCCTCCGGAATCGATGCGGCGCGTCCGATCAGCATGTCGCCGATTGAACGTTCCTCACCGGTCCTCTTGTTTGCCGCGATCCTCGCGATTCCAGTCATCGGTTATGGCGCACGTTATCTCGTGCCGGCTGCCGAGCTTATCGAACGGATGCGCGAGATCGGCACCGCGGCCACGCTCGTCTGCGGCGTCGCGCTGCTGATGGTCCGCATCGTCGTCGAACGGCGGTCCGTCGAAGCGGCCTCGCAGCGGGTGCGCCTGCTGGCGACGGCGTGCGAGCAGGCGGGTGAGTTGATCGCAATTGTGCGGGAGAACCGGATTCAGCTACGCCAACGATGCGTTCTGTCATGCGACCGGCTATTCGCGTGACGAACTGCTGTCCCTGCCGACGATGAGGCTCGTCGCCCCCGAATCGACGGATCACATTCCGCCATTGCGCGAAGAGCTCCGCAAGCGTCACGTCGTCCGTGCGACGACGGTGATGGCGCGCAAGGACGGCAGCACGTTCCAGGTGGCGTGGTCGGCGGCGCCGATCGTCGACGCCGCCGGCCGTGTCACCGACATCGTCAGCGTGATTCGCGACGTGACGGAGGACGTGCGGCTGCGCGAACAGCTGGTGCGGAGCGAGCGGATGTCGGCGATTGGCGAACTGGTCTCCGGGGTCGCGCATGAAATCAACAACCCGCTGCAGTCGGTGATCGGGACCGTCGAGCTGCTGCTCGCCGAATCGCACGAAACACGTGTCCGCGACGATCTGCAGCGCGCCAAGTTCGAGGCCGGCCGCGCCGGGCGCATCATCCGTAATCTGCTCGCGATTCGTCCGCCGCTCGCCGGGCGAGCGGATGTTGACGGAGCTGAACGAAATCGTGCAGTCCGTTGTCACGGTCCGGGAGGAGGAGCTGGCGCAATCCCATATCGACGTGCGTCAGACCTACGGGACGAATCTGCCGCTGGTGCTCGCCAACCGCGAGGAAATTCAGCAGGTCATTTCGAATCTCGTGATGAACGCGCAGCACGCGATGGTGCACGCGCATGGCCGCGGCACACTGAGCATCCGGACGTTCGCGGTCGCGGATCAGGCGGTGCTCGAACTTCAGGATGACGGGCCGGGTGTGCCGCCGGAGGTCGCGCCGCGCATCTTCGAGCCGTTCGTGACGACGAATGCGGTCGGCGCCGGCACCGGTCTTGGCCTGTCGGTGGCATTCGGGATCGTCACGGCACACGCTGGCACGTTGGAGTTGATACCGACCCGTCGTGGCGCCTGTTTCCGTCTCACGCTGCCCGGCGCCGGATTCGCGGGTCCGGCTCACGCATTAGCCGTAGCGGCTCAGAAACGACACGTCCTAGAATGGAGTGTTGTGCCCGACCGCGACGTCGTCATCCTTGGGGCCGCGCGCACGCCGATTGGCAGCTACGGCGGATCGTTTCGCGATCTCCATCCGGCGGAGCTCGGCGCGGTTGCGGCGCGCGCGGCGATCGAGCGCGCCGGCTTGAAGCCGGCCGACATCGACGAAGTGTTGATCGGCCACGGCCGCCAGGCCGGCTCGGGTCCCAATCCCGGGCGTCAGGTCGGCCATCGTGCCGGCATTCCTGACCGCGCGCCGGCGCAGACGATCAACAAGGCCTGCGCGTCGGGGCTGCAAGCGATCGTCTCCGGTGCGCAGTCGATCCTGCTCGGCGAATCGGACGTCGTGCTCGCCGGCGGCATCGAGTCGATGAGCCGCATGCCGTATCTGATCGACGCCATCGACGCGCGCTGGGGGCATCGCGATGGGGAACTTCACGCTCGTCGATGCGATGTATCGCGACGGATTCCAGTGTCCGCTGTCGAACCTGATCATGGGCGAGACCGCGGAGATCCTCGGCGCGGCAGTACGGCATCACGCGCGAGGCGTCGGACTGCTTCGCGCTCGAGAGCCAGCGGAAGGCGAAGGCCGCCATCGACGCCGGTCACTTCTCGCGTGAGATCGCGCCGGTCAGCGTCGGTGGAACCGCGGCCTCAAGGGCGGCCCGACCGTCGATCGCGACGAGCACCCGCGCGAAACGACGATCGACAGCCTGCGCCGGCTGCCGCCGGTCTTTGGCGAGGTCGAGGGTCAGCCGGGAATCATCACGGCGGGCACGTCGTCGGGCATCACCGACGGCGGCGCCGCGGTCGTGATCGCGTCGCGCCGACGCCGCGCGGACGCGCGGGTTACCGGCGCGCGCTCGCATCGTCGGCTGGGCCAGCGCCGGCGTCGATCCGCGGATCATGGGCATCGGTCCGGTTCCCGCGATTCACAAGCTCACCGAGCGGACCGGTCTGACGATCGACGACTTCGATCTCGTGGAGCTGAACGAGGCGTTCGCCGCCCAGGTGCTGGCGGTGCTGCGAGGACGTGCCGATTTCGTCCGATCGGCTCAACGTCAACGGCGGCGCGATTGCGCTCGGCCACCCGATCGGCTGCACCGGCGCGCGCATCGTCGTGACGCTCTTGCACGAACTGGAGCGCCGCAACGCCCGGCGCGGACTGGCGACGCTGTGCGTCAGCGGCGGCATGGGCATGGCCGTCGCGATCGAACGGCTGTAACAAGTGAGGGACGTGATTTGAAAATCGCCGTGATTCCCGGTGACGGCATCGGCGTCGACGTGACCGCCGAAGCGGTCAAGGTTCTGCGCCGCACCGGCGACGTGTTCGGACGCGCGATCGAGCTCGAGACGCTGCCGTGGAGCGCCGATCATTACCTCAAGACCGGCGTCACGATGCCGCCGGACGGCTACGCGCTGCTGCGCGACAGTTCGACGCGATCTTGCATCGGCGCGCTCGGCGACCCGCGCGTGCCCGACAACCGTCACGCGCGCGACATCCTGCTCGGCACGCGCTTCGAGCTCGACCTCTACGTCAACTACCGGCCGGTGCAGGCTGCTCGACGATCGGCTCTGTCCGCTGAAGAACCGCAGGCCGACGGACGTCAACTTCGTCGTGTTCCGCGAGAACACCGAGGGGCTGTACGTCGGCATCGGCGGCCGGTTCAAGGCCGGCACCGACCGACGAGGTCGCGATGCAGGAAGAGATGAACACCTACAAGGGCGTGCACCGCATCATCAGGCACGCGTTCGAGTTCGCGCAGGCGCACGGCCGCACGAAGGTCTGCATGGCCGACAAGAGCAACGCGATGACAGCAGGGCCACGCGCTGTGGCAGCGCGTGTTCAAGCGAGGTCGCGGCGCAGTATCCCGACATCGAGGCGACGCACCTCTACATCGACGCGCTCGCGATGCTGATGGTGCAGGACCCGGCGCAGTTCGAGGTCATCGTCACCAACAACCTGTTCGGCGACATCATCACCGACCTCGGCGCGCGCGCTGCAGGGCGGGCTTGGCATGGCGCGCGTCGGGCAACCTGCATCCCGGCCGGACGTCGATGTTCGAGCCGGTCCACGGATCCGCGCCGCCGCTCGCCGGCAAGAACGTCGCGAACCCGATCGGCGCGATTCTGTCCGCCGCGCTGATGCTCGACTATCTCGGCTTCGAGCGCGAGGCGGCGGCGATCGAGCCGGCGGTGCACGACGCCGTTGTCACCCGCAACACGACGTCGGACATCGGCGGCACGCTCGGCACCAGCGAAACCGGCGACTACATCGCGAACGCGATTCGGCCATCGTTGCCCCACGAGTAGAGGACACATGCAAATCAAAACGGTCGGCGTGCTGGGATGCGGGTTGATGGGGGCGGGCATCGCGCAGGTGTCGGCGGCGGCCGGCTACAAGACGATCGTTCGCGAGGTCGACGACGCGTTTCTGCAGAAGGGCCTCGGCCGCATCAAGAAGTTCCTCGACGACGGCGTCGCCAAGGGCAAGGTGACAGCCGAGGCGCGCGATGCCACGCTCGGCCAATCTGTCCGGCACGACGACGTTCGACGCGCTGAAGGACGTGCGACCTCATCATCGAAGCGATCATCGAGAACGTCGACGACAAGAAGCAGACCTACGACGCGCTCGAAGCAGATCGTCGGGCCGCACACGATCTTCGTCGTCGAACACCTCGTCGCTGTGCATCACCGAACTGGCGGCGGCGACGAAGCGGCCGGATCGGTTCGGCGGCCTGCACTTCTTCAACCCGGTGCCGCTGATGAAGCTCGTCGAGGTGATTCGCGCGCTGACCACCAGCGACGAGACGTATCAGGCGCGTGTTCGCGTTCGCGAAGTCGCTCGGCAAGGAGCCGATCACCGCGCCCGATCGACCGCGGCTTCATCGTCAATCGGCTGCTGGTGCCGTATCTGCTCGACGCGATTCGCTGCCTACGAGAACGGGCTCGGCACGCTCGAGGACATCGACAACGGGCATGAAGCTCGGGTGCGGCTATCCGATGGGTCCGTTCACGCTGCTCGATTTCGTCGGCCTCGACACGACGTACTACATCGCGAACATCATGTTCGACGAGTTCCGCGAGCCGCGCATCGCGCCGCCGCCGCTCCTCAAGCGGATGGTCCTGGCGGGCCGCCTTGGCCGGAAGAGCGGCCACGGGTTTTATGAGTATTGAACACCGGTAGCCCAGCCCTTAGCGCGTTAGAATCCCGCATGCGCCAATCACTCCTCGTCGTTGCCGTCCTGGCCGTGACAGTTGCTGGCGCTGCGCCGCCTCAGCGGATCGTCTATACGCGAGTCTTTCCGAACGCCGGTCAGATCGGACTCTTCATCGCGGCGGCTGACGGCAGCGGCGAGCGGCCGCTCCTCAACGTCCGCGACGTCGACTACGACGCCGTCTGGGCGCCTGACGGCAAGTCGATCGTTTTCACCTCGGATCGCGACGGCTCCGCCGATCTGTACCGCGTCGACCCGGACGGTTCGGCGGCCTCGAGCGGCTCACCGACAATCCTGCCTACGACGACCAGGCGGCGTTCTCACCGGACGGCGCGCAACTCGTCTTCGTCAGCTCGCGCAACGGCGGCGTGCGCGCGACTCTGGACGATGGATCTGCAGACGCGGCGGGCGAAGCCGCTGACCGTGGGCAACACGGCGTCCAGCGGCGCCGCCGCGGCCGACTTCCGGCCGTCGTGGTCGCCGGACGGCAAATGGATCGCGTTCTCGTCGGACCGCGGCAGCTCGATGCCGTTCGCGCACGGCCGTTGGGAGCATCTGCAGGTCGTCGACTGTACGTCATCCAGCCGGACGGTTCGGGCTTGAAGCGCGTCACCGAGCACGGCAACTTCTGCGGCAGCCCGAAGTGGACCGCCGACAGCCGCCACGTGATCGCCTACTGCATGACGGCGGAGCAGACGCTGGCGAACCGCCGGCCCGCGCCCGAGCCCGGCAACGACACGCGGCTGGTGTCGATCGACGTCGACCAGCGGACGGCGTCGGATCTGCCGGCCGGTCCCGGCGTGAAGATCAATCCGTCGCCGCTGCCGGGCAACGACATCGGCTACGTGCGAAAGGACACGGCCGGCACTGGCGCCGGCATCTACTACACCAGCGGCAAGACGCGGACCGAAGGGCGACGTGCGCGCGGCCGCATGGTCACCCGACGGCAGCGCGCGTCGTCGTTTCACAAGCGGCTGACTGCGCCGCCGACGATCTGGCTGACAGACGTTCAGCCGCAACCCCGGCTACGAGCTGACGCTCACGGGCGTCCTGCCGTCGTTCAACCCGGCGGGCGACCGCTTCGTGACGATCGGCCGGCCGCCAGGAACGACGGGGTCCTCGGCACCGGCGTCGCCGTTGCCGTCGCCGGCGCCGACGAAATCCGACGTCATCTATCAGGACAAGGCGCGCAACGTTCTCGGCGCCGCAGTGGTCGCCGAGCGGCGACACGATCATCTTCGGCATCGGCGTCTTCAACGCGTTCTTCAACGGGTTCCACGGTCAGTTCCTGAAGCCGGGCGATCGCGCCGAAGGCGGCGCGCAGATCGCCGATCATCAACGCCGACGGCAGCGGCTTCCGCGAGGTGACGAGCGGTCCGAACAACAACGGGTTCCCGTCGATGGCGCCCGACGGCAAGCGGTTCGTCTATCGATCGTTCGGTCCCGAAGGCGACGGCCTGCGCATCATGAACCTCGAGACGCAGGCGGTCACGACGCTGACGAAGGGCTACGACAACTTCCCGCTCTGGTCGCCGCGCGGCGATCTGATCATGTTCTCGCGGCAGGCCGACGGCGACTACGAGATCTACACGATCAAGCCGGACGGCACCGGCGTGAAGCGCCTGACGTTCGCGCGCGGCAACGACGCGCACCAGGCGTGGTCGCCCGACGGCGAGCACATCGTGTTCGCGATCAGCCGCGCATGGGATTCAAGGACGAAGTGACCTACACCGACGCGCCGCAGCCGTACGGCGAGCTGTTCGTGATGCGCGCCGACGGCAGCGACGTGCAGCAGCTCACCGACAATCAATGGGAAGACGGCACGCCGGCGTGGCAGCCAGGCGCGCGACTGTCCTCTCAGCGCCGGGATTAGGGATTCGGGATTCTGGAGAGTCTCGACTTCAGACTTCAGACTTCGAACTTCAGACTTACTTGATCGTCGCCAGCAGCTTCTTCGCTTTTTCCTTGAAGTCCTGATCTTCCGGCGCCCACTCCTTGCTGAGCGGCGCGTTGATCACCTTCTGCAGTTCCGCGCGCGCGTCGGCCTTGCGGTCGTCGTCCAGTACAGCTCGGCGAGGAAGTAGTGCGAGATGGTGGCGTCGGGGTTGTAGGTCAGCGACGCCTTCAGGTGCTCCTCGGCGAGTTTCTTGTTGCCGCCGAACAGACGCGGCACCTTGAAGTACCAGCGTCCGAGCGCGCGATCGGCGGAGCCGTGCATGAACGCCGGATCGATGCTGCAGCACTGTTTCGAGCTCTTCGCGAATCGGCTTGCGGTACTTGACGCCCTGGCGGACGCCGAACGATTCGGCGAGCGCGCCCATGTTGGCGCCGATCCAGAAGTGACCCTCCGGACTGGTTCGGCTCGAGCGCGACCGCCTTGCGTGCCGGCCTCGATGCCGTCGCTCGAGAAACGTCCGCGCGCTCCGCCTCCGGCGCGTGCCCGCCGAGCCAGTAGTCGGCGCGCGCGAGCTTCCACGCCGCCTCGAATGACTTGCGGATCCGTCGGCACAGCATCGCCGACCATACGCCTGGCGGCGCGTCGCGCGCTTGCCAGATTCGCGCGGTCGGCGTAGAGCGCGTCGCGCCGACTGGGCGGACAGCGTGGCCGCAGTCGAGATATAGAATAGAGCGATGCAGGAGCTGATCAGGAAGCTGCTGGCGGAGCTCGGCGAGGATCCGACCCGCGAAGGGCTTGCGCGACACGCCGAAGCGCGTCGAGAAGGCGTACAAGTTTCTGACCAGCGGATACGACGCGGACATCGATCAGGTGCTGAACAACGCGCTGTTCACCGTCGATTATAGCGAGATGGTGATCGTCAAGGACATCGACTTCTACAGCCTGTGCGAGCATCACCTGCTGCCGTTCTTCGGCAAGTGCCACGTCGCCTACATTCCCGAGCGACAAGGTGATCGGCCTGAGCAAGATCCCGCGGCTCGTCGACGTGTTCGCGCGGCGGCTGCAGGTGCAGGAGCGGCTGACGAATCAGATCGCCGACACGATCCGCGACAAGATCGCGCCGCTCGGCGTCGCCGTGGTGATGGAAGCGACGCACCTGTGCATGTCGATGCGCGGCGTCGAGAAGCAGAACTCGTTCGCGGTCACCAGCGCGATGCTCGGCGCCTTCCGCGACAACGCGCGGACGCGAATGGAATTTCTCGAGCTGATCAAGCTGCGGAGCGCGGTTGCCCGGCGTTCGCGAAGCGTGCGCCGACCGGCCTGGCCTGCGTGGGGGAAGACTGAACGAACGAGGCTAGGAATGGAGTTCAGGTAAGTCTGGAAGGTCGTGGCACGAGTTGATTCTTCCAACTCTAACCGCAGGACATCTGTCCTGCCCGTCCCGCCTGTCCTGCCGATCCCGCCCTTTTAGAACCTGAACGCCGCGCGGAACACCACCGTCCGCGGCACGCAGAATCTGCGTCGGCGACAGGAACTGCTGCAGCGTCGCACGCGTGCCGGTCGTCGGATCGGTGAACGTCGTCGCCGGCGTCAGCGATGCGGACGCCTCCACACCGTGTCGGCGTTCATCAGGTTGTCGAAGTCGAGCGACGCCTCGAGGCTCCGGTTGTTGCTGAACCGGAACAGCTTGCCGACCCGGAGGTCGATGCGTTGTCAGGGTGCCGATGCGCGTGTTGCCGAGCGGCTCGAGGTTGATGGTCTGGGCTGCGCCAATCGCCAGCGCTCGGCTGATCTGACGCGTGACCGGTCGGCCCTGCTGCGAACGGAAGTTGCCGCTGAGGATGACATCACGCCACGGCAGGATGTACATCCCGGTCAGCTTGAACTGGTTCGGCCGATCGGTGCTCGCCGCGCCGCGCAGCGGCTGCGCTGCCATCGGCCGTCGGCCGTGATGTTGCCGTTCGCGTTGATCAGGAAGTTCGGCGAGACGTCGACGCTGACGAATTCTCGATCCGGTTCTTCGAGAACGTGTAGCCGGCCAGCATCTGCCAGCGGTTCGACAGCCGCTTGGTCAGCGTGATCTCCAGCCCCTTGTAGCTCTGGAGCACGTTCGGATCGTTGGTGATCAGCGTGCGGTTCGCCGCCGAGATCCGCTGGAAGAAACCGTAGGTGCCGTCGTCGCCCGTGCCCAGAACGCCGTCGATCCCCGGATCGACCGCCGTGGTCGGCGCGTCGTCGCGTACGGATTGTCCGGGTTGGCCGACGCCTGGAGGTTCTTCTCGCGGCGATAGGTGTAGACCGCGCTCAACTTGAAGTTGGCCATCAGCTCGCGGTCGACGCCGAAGCTGTACTCGTCGGTGTAAGGCCGGCTGAAGTTCGGATCGATGGACGTCGTGCGTGCCCGACGTCGCAGCACGCCGGCGTGCCGGTCTGCTCGCCGGGCTGGAACTTGAGGTCGCCGTTGACGTCGTTCCAACCATAGGTCGTGAAGTAGTTGGCGTTCGGATTGACGTTGTTGACGCCGCCGCCGCCGGTGGACAGGACGTAGTAGTAGCGGCCGTACGACGCCTTCGCGGCCGTCTTTCCGTCGCCGGTCACGTCGTACGATCGCGCTGGCGCGCGGGCCGGCCGTGTGCCACAGCACGATGTCGCGCGGTCTCCGGCGAAGCTGCGCGGAATGGTCGGGTAGAACACGCTCGGCGGGCTGCTCTGCTCCGGCAGGTAGCCTTCGAGCCGCTCGCACCGCAGTCCGCCGGTCAGCGTCAGGCGCTGCACGCTGTAGCTGTCCTGCGCGAAGATGCGCCAGCACGTTGAGCGCCGAGCAGGTCGATCAGCGGCGTCGCGTAGACCTCGACGTTCTGCGACCGCGGCGTCAGCGTGCTGTTGTAGAACGTGCGCACGTCGTCGACGCGCGTGTTTTCGTTCTTGGTGACGGCGTGCGAGTTGTCGAAGCCGAACCGCAGCTCGTGCCGGCCGCCGAGCGCCTGATCGATGTAGTACTGGCCGGTGGCGTTGGCCTGATAGCGGTCGCGGTTGCGGATCGTGTTGGTCGGGAAAGTTGCCGTACACGATGCCGGTCGCGTTGTCGGTCAGCGACTGCTGGTTTCCGCCGTTCTGATAGGTCGGGAACAGAATACTTGTTCAGCCCCAGCCGCGCGTCGAGGAAGAAGTTCTTGCCGAGCACCGAGTTCCACTGGCCCTGCAGCGAGGTCGAACATGTCTTCTTCGTCGCTCGTCGAATCGGTGACGGTGATCGACGCGTTGTTCAGCAGCCGGTTCGGCTTGCTGTAGCGCTGCCGCGAGTAGAAGCCGGTGATCCGGTTGTTCTGATTCACCTGCCAGGTGACGTTGCCCAGGCCCGACGTGATGTTGGTCTGATCGAGCACCGATCTGCGAGTTCTGCACCGGCACGTTCTGGTGCACGCGCCAGTCGCGGAACGCACCGAAGAAGCGCACCTTGTTCTGGACCAGCGGCCCGCCGGCCGTCGACGTTGATGTCCGAGACGAAGTCGGACGTGTTGCCGTCCGGGCGGAAGCCGTAGCTTCTGCAGATCCGGATCGTGATCGTTGCGGCCCTGCAGCGAGTCGCCGGTCCACGTGAACGTGGTGGCGCCGTGCCACTTGTCGCCGCCGGTCTTCGTGATCATGTTGAGGAACACGCCCGAGGTCGGCACGGTGATGTCGTGCGCGCCGGTCGAGACCTGGATGTCGTCGAACGCGTCGAAGTCGTAGTAGAAGCCGGCGGCGCCGATCGCCGCCGGATCGCCGACGTTGATGCCGTTCAGGAACGACGTGTTCTGCGCGCTCGTCGTGCCGCGCGCGCTGAAGACGCCCTGCAGTCCGCCGGAGGTGCCGCCGACGTCCGGCCGGCTCATGACCAGGCTCGGCACCTTCGCTTCGACGAGCGCCCAGATGTCGCGGCCGCCGGGCGTGCCCTGGATCAGCTGCTCGCTCAGGTTGACGGCTGACGTTCGCGCTCGTCGTGTCGACCGTCGGCGACGCGCCGGTGACGGTGATGTTCTCCGCGAGGCTCGCCACCTTCATCGCGAACTCGACCGGCGTCGTCTGACCGACGAGCACGACGATGTTCTCGCGGGTGATCGGTCTGGAACCCGGACAGCTCGAGCTTGACGGTGTAGGTGCCCGGCACGAGCGACGGAAAGCGGTTGACGCCGCCGGCGTCGGTGACGCCGGTCATCGTGCCGGCGACGAGCACCGGGCTGCTGATCGTGACGGTGACGCCGGGCATCGACGCGCGCCCTGCTCGTCGACGGCCTTGACCAGAATGCTGCCGGTCTGCACCTGCGCGCGCGCGGTGCGGCGAAGCCGATGCCGATCGCGATCGCGAGCAAGTCCTACAATCCGTTTCATGCTGCTGTCCTCCTCGAGCGACTGTTGGGCTTGACCGTGGCGTCATCGGGCCGGTCCCTCAGCCACTCGATACGGTGTGAAAGTGATCGCGTTGAACTGCAGCAACATTCCAGCGAGTCTCGCACGAGTTCGCGATCGTCTTCGAAAACGTTGGATTCGTAGCTGATCGTTCGATGAGACTCATGGATTACCGCGGCGTCCGGTATACTGCTCGTCGTTATGAGAAACGCTTCATCATCGGCTGCCGCTCGGCGCGCTCGTCTGCGCCTCGGCATTGCCGCGTCGCGCGCCGCGCCGTCAGGCGCCGGCGGCGAAGTCACCGCTGACCATCGAGCAGCTGATCGACATCCGCCATCCGTCGAACCCCGATGTGGTCGCCCGACGGGCGCCACGTCGCCTTCCGTCTGGATCGCGCTGGCGTGTCGAAGCGTGTATGCGTCGCGATCTCGTCGACCGCGGCGCCGCCGCGGTTGAGCGACGCGGGTCGCTCGGCGGCGCGTTCTGGAGCGCCGACGGCACGCGCGCTGATGGTGCGCGCAAGACGGCGACCTGTGGCGCGTGCCGATCGACGGCAGCGCCGCGGCCGCGGTGTGGACGACGCCGCAGCAGGAGCTGGCATCGCGCCGTCACCTGACGGCGCGCGCGTCGCGTTCGTGCGTCCGATGAGCCCCAATGCGGCGCGGTCCGCCGCTGGAACCGGCGGGCGGCCGCGGCGCCGCGACGCGGCGGCAGCGAACTGTGGATCGCGATCGCTCGCCGACGGCACGCGAGTCGCTGGTCGTCCGCGGCGACGAGCCAGTGATGTCGAGCGTCGGCTGGTCGCCCGACGGTCAGGCGCTCGTGTTCACCGACGGCGGCAGCACCGATCCGGCACGAGCAGACGCCGCAGTACTCGGGCACGAAGATCATCTACACGATCAGCGAGAACGTGCCGGGCGAGACGATCGGTCGTCGTCACCGCGGCGGCAGCCGGCCGAAGACGCTCGGCTCGGGCGGCGGCGTTCGGCGGACGCCGCTGGCTCGACGCGCGTCACTTCGTCGTCGATCGCACCTCGCCGGACTTCAAGCGCCGCACGACGCTCGCTGGTCGACATCGCCGGCGGCGAGCCGAAGATGCTGCACGAGGACGTCGAGGAGAAGTTCTGGAGCATGACCGGCGACGCCAGCGGCGGCGCGCAGCCGTCGCCCGACGGCAAGTGGATCGCGTTCCTCAGCGATCGCGACGGCTGGGATCACCTCTACGTGATGCCGGCGCGCTGGCGGCGCCGCCGTGCAGATCACGAAAGGCAAGTTCGAGGCGCTGGCGTCCGCAGTGGTCGCCCGACAGCACGCGGATCGCGTTCGACGCGAACGAGCCGGATCGCTACGGCGATCGCCACCTCTACGTCGCGACGATCGACGGCGATCCGTCGCACGCGACGATCGCCGACGATCACCAGCGGCCGCGGCACCGAACATCGCGCCGCAGTGGTCGCCCGACGGCACGCGGCTCGTCTATCCAGCACACCGACCCGCAGAACTCCGCCGATCTCTGGACGTCGTCGACGCGACGACAGCCGGCCGCGACGCCAGCCGCGGCTGACCGACTCGATGCCGGCCGCGATCGACCGCTCGCAGTTCGTCGAGCCGGAGATCGTGCACTACGCCGGACCCGACGGCCAGCAGGTGCCGGCGTGGCTGTTCGTGCCGAAGAACCTCGATCGCATCGAAGAAGCATCCGGCGATCGTCTGGATTCACGGCGACGGCGTGAACCAGAACTACGACGGCTGGCACGTGCAGCGGAACTACGCGGTCTACTACAGCTTCCATCAGTACCTGCTGCAGCAGGGCTACGTCGTCATCGCGCCCGACTACCGCGGCAGCATCGGCTACGGCCGCGCGTGGCGCGAAGGCGTCTACATGGACGTCGGCGGCAAGGACGCGAAGGACGCGTGGATGGCGGCGAACTACCTGAAGACGCTGCCGCTACGTGGACATGGATCGCGTCGGCGTCTGGGGCCTGAGCTACGGCGGCTTCTTCACGCTGATCGCCGTCACCGATCAGCCGACGCTGTTCCGCGCGGCGGTCGACGTCGCCGGCGTCGCCGACTACGCGATGTACTACGAGGATCCGTATCACGGCGGCTGGACGGCCAGCCGCATCGGCACGCCGGAGCAGAACCCGACGGTCTACGCGAAGGCGTCGCCGATCTCGCACGTCGATCGGCTCGAGCGTCCGCTGCTCGTGCTGCACGGCACGTCGGACGTCAACGTGCCGTACCTGCACTCGGTCCGGCTCATCGACGAGCTGCTGAAGAAGGGCAAGGGCGACCTCGTCGTCGTTCATGACCTATCCCGGGCGAGTTCCACTACTTCACGCGCGAGCACGTGCTGCGCGACGCGTGGCACCGCGTCGACGACTTCTTCGACGCGAACCTGAAGCACGCAGCGGTCGCGAGCCGCTGAGCGCTATCGCCGTCACGCACTCGATACTGGTCCTATGCGACGCGTGATCGCCATCGCGATGGTCGCTCGTCGCTCGCGGTGCCCGCTGTCGGCGCAGACGCGCAAGCCGCCGGTGCGCCGCAAGCCGCCGCCGCCGCCGGCTGCGCTGAAGAAGGCGCGCCGGAGATGACCTGTCCGGCGCCGCTCGGCGTCGGCGTCCGACACCAAGATCGCGTTCTGCGAGGTCATGGCCGGCCGCGATCCGGCCGGCGGCGTGCTCATCCAGCTACCGCCGCACAAGGGGTCCGGCGACGCTCACCTTCGATCTCCACAACCTGCCACCTATTCGGAGGAGCAGGTGAAGTCGCAGCGCGCCTACGCGCGCTACACCGGCGACGATCGGCGTGCTTGACGATGGACAACACGCTGATCAGCCGGGCGGTGGTGCAGAACGAGTTCCGGACCGCCGGCGGATCTGGTCGATCGCGTCGGCGGCGGCGCCGGCCGGCAGCGTGAAGGCGGTCGCGCCGACCGGGTCGGAATCGATCACGATCGACGATTCCGGAGGCGAAGACGCAGGTCAGCCTGCTCGGCGAGAAGCTGCTCGGTCGAACGGCATCGACGGCACCGCGACCTACTCGCAGCCCGGCCGCCCGATCGCCGTCGTCAGCAACGTGATGCTCGAGTACCGTCCCGGACCGCCGCCCAGGGAAAGCCCACAAGAAGTAAGAAGCCAGGTGACTATGCGATGCGTGTTTGTCGCTGGTGTTCGTTCTGCTGCCGGTGCTCGCATTCGCGCAGGCGAGGCCAATCAAGCGCACCAACCCGCCCGACTTGTCCACAGCCGACCGGCTACACGCACGTCGTCGAAGTCACCGGTCCGGCGAAGACCGTCTACATCTCCGGCCAGATTGCCTTCGACAAGGACGGCAAGCGTCGTCGGCGCCGGCGACATGAAGGCGCAGGCGGAGCAGGTGTTCAAGAACCTGCAGGCCGCGCTCGACCGCGGCCGGGCGCGAAATTCTCCGACGTCGTGAAGATGAACACCTACATCACCGACATGGAGCAGGCGCCGGCCGTGCGCGAAGTCGCGCGCGCTACTTCGGCGACGACTACGCCGGCGAGCACGCTGGTGCAGGTGGTGAAGCTCGCGCGTCCCGAGCTGATGATCGAAGATCGAGGTCATCGCGGTCGCTGCCGCGCCCGCGGTGACTCCAGCGCGATAGCTCTCCACCACGGACATGTTTTCCACCACGGAGGACACAGAGGACATGGAGGGAAAACCTTGTCCTCCGTGCCTCCGCGTCCTCCGCGGTGGAGAGTTCTCGTCGCTCCTAGAACAAGAACTTCGCCGCGAACTGAATCTGCCGCGCCGACCCGGAGTCGCCGGTCGGGAAGCGCGTGTTCGTGATCACGCCGAACGACGTGCTGCCGACGGTCGCCGTCGCGCCCCGGCTGACCGAAGTTCGCCTGGTTGAACAGGTTGAAGATCTCCACGCGGAACTGCGCGCGCGAGCTGCCGACCAGCGCGACGTTCTTGATGAACGACAGGTCCGTGTTGCCGAAACCCGGTCCGATGATCGCGTTCCGCGGCAAGGTTGCCGAAGTGCGCGACGCCGCTCGCCGTAGTACGGCAGCGCGAAGACCGACGACGACGTGCAGGCGCCGGCGGCGCCGCGGCAATGCGCGGATCGCAGACGGTCGTCTGGCCGTCGAACCACTGATAGCTGACCGGGAACCCGTTCTTGATCGATGTTCGGCGTCGGCACGATCGCCGGCAGCGTGCCGATGAGATCCGGCCGCACGTGACGGACGCCCGTGATCGTCGTGATGTTCGTGATGACGTTCAACGGGTTGCCGGTCTGCAGCCTGCTCGACGACGACGACCTGCCAGCCGTCCTTCGAGCCGGTTGCCGTGGAACGGCAGCTCGTACGTACGCGTTCACGCGAAGCGATGGCGGACGTCGAAGTCCGACGGCCGCTTCGCTGCCGGCGAGGTTCGTGCTGTCCTGCAGCGAGCCGTTGTTCTGCGCGCCGGTGCCGTCGTACGAGTTGGTGTCGGTCGACTTCGACAGCGTGTACGACGCCTGCAGCTGCAGCCCGTGCGACAGGCGGCGGTTCGCCGTGACCCAGAGCCCTTGTAGTCGGACCAGCCGAGGCTGGTCTGCTTCGGTGATGTTGCCGAGCGCGGCGCCGGGAAGAATCGGGCTCGGTCGCCGACAGCTGGGATACGGACGCGACCGTGCCGCCCGGGCGTCGTGAACTGATTGAGGTTGATCGGAATGCGCTGCCGATCGCCGTGCGATCCGAAGTAGCCGACCATCACGCCCGTGCGCGCCGATCTCGCGCTCGACGTTCGACGTTCCAGGACTGCATCCGCCCGGCAGGAAGTTCGGATCGGTGAACGTCGGCGCGACGCCGACGCGCCGCGCTGCCGCCGATCGCGTTGTCGAGCTTGATGTTGCTGGCCGCCGTTCCGCTGCCTGGCCCGACAGCGGCGTGACGACCGGCGGATTGCCGGTCTCGCCGGTGAAGTAGCCGGTGTTGCTCTGGTTCACCATGACGGCGTACGCGCCGCGGACGACCGATCTTGCCGTCGCCGTTCGGGTTCCAGATGACGCCGACACGCGGCTGGAAGTCGCTGCCGTTCTTCGTGCACCTGGTCGAAGCCGCCCGTGCCGATGATCTGCAAGAGCGACGACGTCGCCGGATCGAAGCGCGACGAGCTTGTCGTCGGCTCTCGGTCGGCGACGGCGAGGTAGTCGTAGCGCAGCCCGACGATCCAGCTTGACGTTCGGTCCGAGCGAGATCTGAATCCTGGACGAACGCGCCGACGGCGTTGACGTAGCGCGTTGAACGCCTGCGCGTCGCCGAGTGTGATGTTGAACGCGCTGCCGAATCCCTGCTGGAAACGCCGCCACGCTGGGATAGGTGAACGTGCCCGGGTCGTGGTTGAAGCTGTAGTGCTTGACGCTGCCGGACTTCGCCGCCGAACTTGACGATGTGGTTGCCGCGCAGGTAGGTCGCCGTGTCGCCGACCGCGAACGTCGTCACCGTCGCGGCCGCTCGGGAAGCCGCCGGTCCGCCGAAGTTCAGCCCGGGCCGGAGATCGTGATCTGCGGGCAGCGCGATCGGCATGTGCTGCGTCTGGCCGACGTTGATGCCGAGCGCGTTCGTGTCGACGAGCGTTTGCGGGATGAAGCGTGATGTTGATCCGGTTGTAGCCGGCGCGCACTTCGTTGACCAGCGCCGGGCTGAAGATGTGGGTCTCGTTGACCGTCATGATCTGGCGGTGGCCGCCGCGCGCTGTCGCGGAAGCCGGCGACCGTTTGTCCCTGCGCGTTCGACTCGAGGCGGGAGTCCTTCTGGATACGCGTAGTAGACATGCAGGTCGTCGCTCTGCCGCAGGTTGTTGCGCGAGTCGATCGTGTACTGATCGATGTGTGACCGGCGCCAGCGGCGAGCCGATCGCCGCGCGTGCCGGTCAGGTCGTTCGCCGTCGGGATGTACTGGCAGCAGATTCTTCGCCGACCGGATCGGTGACGCCGGCGCGCTGCGCGTCGCGTCAGCGTGCCGGAATTCAGGTCGACGCCCTGCTCGTGACGCGAGCCCTTCGTAGCTGCAGAAGTAGAACGACCGGTTCTTGACGATCGGCCCGCCGAGGTTGACGCCGAACTGCTTGCGGTTGAACGGCGACTGCGGCGTGCGTTCCCGCCGTGTCGATGCTCGCGGGTTGAAGTAGTTGCGCGAGTCGAACTGGTCGTCGCGGTAGAAGTCGAACGCCTCGCCGTGCATCTGGTTCGCGCCCGACCGCGTCGCGACGTTCACGATCGCGCCGGAGTTGCGGCCGTACTCGGCGCTGAACGTCGAGTTGTCGACCTTGAATTCCGACACCGTGTTGATCGACGGCTGGAACGTCACCTGGCTGTTCGACAGGTCGTTCAGGTTGATGCCGTTGACCATCAGGTTGACCGACGTCTCGCGGTTGCCGGCCGACATGAACGAGAACGATCCCTGGCCGCGCAGCGGCGCGCTCGAGCCGGCGTTCTGCGGCGACGTCGACGCCGCCGGGCATCAGCGGCCCGAGGTCGACGAAGTGGCGGCCGTTCAGCGGAATCTCCTGAACGGTGCGCTCCGCCATCACCTGGCCGACCGAGACCGTCGCGGTCTCGATGAGCGGGCGACGCGCCGCTCACCGTGACGTTTTCGGCGAGCGACGCCGAGGCCGAGCCTGAAGTTGAGAGCGGACGGTCTGCGCGGCGCCGAGCTCGACCTCGCGCGTTCTGATCCTGAAAGCCTTCGAGGTGCGCAACGACCTGCGTAGCTGGCCGGGTGCGCAGCGAGGCGGCGACATACTGGCCCTCGGCGTCGGTCACGGCCGCGCGCTCGAGGCCGGTGGCGACGTTGCGGAGCGTCACCGTGACGCCGGGCATCACCGCGTTTTGCGCATCAGTGATGGTTCCCTGCAAGGTGGCCGTCGACTGCGCCCACGCGGGCGTCAAGCTGCCGAACAGGACCGCAATCAGGATCGCGAGCCGCATCATTCATCCTCCTTCGTCGGAAAGGCGAATGACAGTACCCGGATCGGTCGAGAAGCTCGTAAAGGATCAGAAAAAAATGAAAAAGGCCGGCGATTTCTCGCCGGCCCTTCGGTCATTCTGGATTGCGCGCAGGCCGCCTGTTACACGATCGGTTTGTGCAGGACGACGGCGCGGCTCCGGATGGACTTCTTCTTGCCGCCCAGTCCCTGAATCTGCAGCGTCGGCTGCTCCTTGAGCACGTGCTGCGCGTAGAGCTTGGCCATCTCGGCGTTGTGCGCGGCTTCCTTGGCGACTCTCCTCCGGGTCCGTCTTGTGCTTGCGCGCCGGCGCAGCTTCTCCTCGCGCGCGTTCTTCGCGATGCCCAGGTCGTCGAGGTCGGTCTGCGCGCCGGCGCGGACCGCTTCTTCGTTCAGCTTCAGCGAGTGCGTCGGTCGAGTTCGAGCGGCACGGCCTTGCCGCCGGCGAAGATCTCGTGGCGGCCGTGCTCCTCGTACCACTTGGTGAGCGTCGCCGTCATGTGCATCTTCTCGATGATGTTGCGCCAGCCGATGCCGGTGTTGTAGGCGCAGAAGGAGATCTCGCCCTGCTGCGTGGCATACGGGATGATGCACATCTCGGTGCGGCGGAAGTCGTAGTTGAACAGATCCTGGAACCACATGCCGGCGATGAACAGGAAGTTCCAGCGGTCCGCGCGCCGCTTCGCGATGTCGTCCATCGTCCGGTCGCCCTCGACCCTGCCGTATTTGCCCTTCTCGGCCGACTTGGTCGCGCCGAAGGTCTTGTCGAACTTCTTCAGCAGGTCGGTCAGCTTGAAGTGCGTCGGCGAGTTGAACGAGTCGTAGTTGCGGACCAGCGCGAGCGCCATGCCGAAGATTCGACCAGAAGCGGCCGCGGCCGGCGTCGGTGACCTGCTGCGACGTCCTTGGCGAGCTGCTCGGCCTTGAGGAACTTCGTGACCGGCACGGCTTCCTTGGTTTCCTTGTCGATCATGATCGCCATGCCGACGCCGCAGTTCGGGTGGCAGCCGCAGGTCAGCTGGCCGAATTCCTTCTCGGCGCCGTGCGTGACGTCGGCCCAGTCGGTGAAGCTGCCCATGAACGAGATCGGGAACCAGTCGCGGACCGGCTCGCCGATGCCGGTCTGGTTCTTCACGTCGTGCGCGAGGTGCGACAGCGTGTAGCGCTGCGCCGCGCGGCGCTCGGGCGTCACTTCTTCGTCGCGGCCGGTGAAGCGACACCGGCTGGAACGAGAGGAAGTTGATCTTCTTCGGGTTGTCGAGCGCGAACTCGATGATCCGGCCGACCTGCTCGTTGTTGACGCCGTTGACGATCGTCACGACCGGCACGATGTCGACGCCGGCGCTGTAGAGGTTCTCGATCGCGCGCAGCTTGACGTCGAACAGGTTGCCGACGCGGCGGTGCGCGTTGGCCGCGTTGCCGATGCCGTCGAACTGCAGGTAGGCGTAGCGCAGGCCCGGCCTCGGCCGCCGCCTTCGCGAACTCCGGATCCTTGGCGAACTCGATGCCGTTGGTCGCCGCCTGGACGCTGTTGTAGCCGACCTTGCGCGCGTAGCGCGACCGCGTCGAGGAAGCTACGGCGAAATCGTCGGCTCGCCGCCCGAGAACTGCACCGACATCTGCCGGCGCGGCTTGATGCGTGATCGCGTTGTCGAGCACCGTCTTGATGTCGTCCCACGTCAGCTCGTGGACGAACCCGACCTGGTTCGCGTCCATGAAGCACGGGTCGCACATCATGTTGCAGCGGTTGGTCAGGTCGACGGTCGAGCACCGAGCCGCGGCCGTGCTGGATCGTGCTGCTGCCGTGGTTGTGCAGCTTGTCGTCGTTGTGCGCGCGGATGTCGCGGCCGGGGAACACTTCTTCGAGGTGCTTGAAGAAGTCGGTGTCGATCGCCATCACGTCCTCGAAGTGGCCGTGGATGGGGCAGTCCTTCACCATCAGGATCTTGCCGTCGCGCTCGAGGATCGTCGCCTTGATCTCGCCGACCTTCTCGTTCAGCAGGACGCTGACGTCCTTCTTGCCGTCGAGAATCGCCTGCCGCGCCTCGCGCGTGCAGGTCGGGCACAGCGAGTCGGTCTCGCGCGGCCAGCCGAGCGGCGGCTTCGTCTTCTCGTACGACTTGAGCAGCGGCTTGTCCGACCATTTCGGCGTGAACGACGGCCGCTGGTTGATCTTGTTCAGGCTGTTGAAGATCACCCAGGCGCCGTTGGCGGCGATGGAGAGTCCCTTCTCCAGCGTATTTGACAGGCTTATGCATGGCTAAATCTTAGAGGTCAGAACGGCTTGCGGCACTTACACTTTCAGCGAACGGGCAACTGGTCCCAGCGAACGGGCAGATACGGGACTGGATGGTCATCCACGGCCTGGCTGGCGGCCGGCCTGTACGGGTCACGGACCTATACTTCGGGCCCATGATGAAACGCTTTCAACTATCGATCGCCGTCCTTTTCTGGCCGGTCGTTCTTGCTGTCGGCGCAGACGAGTCGTCCGCCGGCGAGCGTCGCGGAGCCCCTCGCACTCGTCAACGCGAACGTCGTCAACGTCCGCGACGGCAGGATCACGTCGAACGCGACCATCGTGCTGCGCGGCGGGCGCATCGAGACGCATTGGCGCGGCTGCGGCGCCGTCGGGCGTCAAGACACTCGATCTCGAAAGGCAAGTACGTCCTGCCGGGTCTCATCGACGCGCACACCCACGCCGACGACTTCGCCGCCTTCCGCCGCGCGCTCGAGTCGGGCGTGACGACGGTGCGAAGCGCCGGCGTGTCGAACTACGTGGACGTCGGCTTCCACGCAGCTCGTGAAGAACGGGACGTTCCCCGGCCCGGACGTCGTGACGGCGGGCTATCACGTGCGGCCGCAGATGGCGCCGGAGGCGTTTCTCGGCGATCCGGCGTACGCCGACCTGCTGACCGGCGTCACGACGATCGAGCAGACTGCGGCGCGCCGTGCAGCTGAACCTGTCGCACGGCGTCGACTGGATCAAAGATTCTCGCGACCGACCGCGCCGGTACCGCCGATACCGATCCGCGCAAGCAGGTCTACAGCGAGGAAGAGATGCGCGCGATCGTGCAGGAAGCCGGCGACCAGGAACGTGCCGGTCGAGGCGCACGCGCACGGCGACGAAGGGGCGATGGCCGCGGTGAAGGCCGGCGTCCGCAGCATCGAGCACGGCACCTATCTCTCGGATGCGACCCTGCAGGAAATGAAGCGCGCGCGGCACCTATCTCGATCCGACTTACACCACGGTCATCGATCTCACCGACGCCGGCGGCGATTACGATGTCCCGGCTCTCCGCATCCGCGGCGAGCACATGCTGCCGCGCCTCCGCGACACTGATCGTCCGCGCGCACAAGCTCGGCGTGCTGATCGTCACTGGCAGCGACACCGGCTACGGCCCGACCAGCCTGACGCGCATCGGTCAGGAAGCGACGCATTTCGTCGAGATGGGCTTCACGCCGCTCGACGCGATTCAGTCGGCGACGATTCGCAACGCTGAGATGCTGCGGCTGGAGAAGTCGATCGGTGTGGTCGAGGTCGGCTTCGAAGCTGACCTGATCGCGGTCGAGAAGAACCCGCTCGAGACGATCACCACGATTCAGGATCCGCTGCTGGTGATCAGCAACGGCCGCGTCGGCCTCGATCGGCTGAATTTCGCGCGGTAGGTCGAGGCGCGCCTGAAAGGCCCGCCCCACGAACGCCCGGTCGTCGGGCGGCGAGTCGCGGTGGCTGTAGGGCGGCCCTTCAGGGCCGCCACAATCAGATCCCCAAACGCTGTTTGAGCTCGCGCACGCGGTCGCGCGCCACGCTCAGCTCGGTCTTCGGCTCGTCCTTCAGCCGCACCAGCACGCCGCCGTCGACCGCCGGAAACAACTCCTGCACGAACGACGGCGTTGACGACCGTGCGCGCGGTGGATGCGGACGAAGCGCCGCGCGTCGAGCCGCTGCTCGAGGTCGGTGAGCGTGTAGTCGATCACGTGCTCGCGGCCGTTGACGATCGCAAACGTCAGCTTGTCCCTGGCCACGAAGTGGCTGATGCGCGCCGTCGTCGAGCACCGTCGTCCGCTCGCCGACCCGCGACGCGATCCGCTCGAGCCGCTTCGCCGGCGCCAGCTCCGCGGCAAGTTGCCTCGCGCAGCGCGCGGAGATCGGGCAGGGCAGGAGTGCCCTCGCCAGACGCCACAGCCGGCGCGATGCCGCGCAGACGTTCGAGCTTGTCGAGCGCGTGCTCGAGGCGCTCCGGCTCGATCGGCTTCAGCAGATAGTCGATCGAGTTCACCGCGAACGCGTTGACGCGCATACCGGTCGTAGGCGGTCGTGAAGATCACGAGCGGATGCGCGTCGAGCCGCTCGAGCAGCTCGAACCCGGTCAGCCCCGGCATCTGGATGTCGAGGAACAGCACGTCGACCGCGTGCGCGTTCAGGAATTCGAGCGCCGCTTCGGGATCGGTCGCGCTGCCCGCGATCTCCACGCGCCCGCTCGCCTCCAGCAGCCGCGTCAGCCGCTGCACTGCCAGCCGCTCGTCGTCGACGACGTAGGCGCGAAGCATCGGTTCACCGTGGCAGCGGCACGTCGAGCGCGACCACGGTGCGGCCCGGCCGCGCGTCGATGAGCAGCGATCCCGGCTCGCCGGGCATCCGCGCCAGTCGCTCGCGGACCAGCGCGAGACCGTGACCGTCGGGCGCCGCCGCCGCGTCGAATCCCGGCCCGTCGTCTTCGACCTCGACCCGCACGTGGCCGTTGTTGGACGACGCGCGCACGGCGATCGACGCGCCTTCCGCGGCGCGGCGACACGGCGTACTTGACGCTGTTCTCGACCAGCGTCTGCACCGCCAGCCGCGGCACACGCGCGCCTCCGGCGCCCGGTCGCGACGCGATCGTCGTAGCGCAGCCGATCGCCGAACCGCACGCGCTCGATCTCGAGGTAGTCGCGGACGGTCCGCAGCTCTTCGTCGAGCGGCACGAGCGGCGTCGTGCTGATCGAGCGACGAGCGCAGCAGCGCGGCGAGCTGGCCGGTCATCCGCTCGGCGCCGGCCGGATCGTCGTGGATGAGCGCCGGCGATCGAGTTCAGCGTGTTGAAGAGGAAATGCGGCTGCACCCGCGACTCGAGCGACGCAAGCTGCGCCTCGGCCGCCATCCGCCGCGCCTCCGCCTCGTCGCCGCTCCTTCGTGCGCAGCGCCAGCGTCGTCTGCGTCGAGCCGACGTGCGGAGTGATCTCGATGATCGTTCCGAAGATCCCGAAGAGCAGCGTGGCAATGATCGTAGATCTTCAGCGACCCGGCGAACCATCTGAACGAACAGTCGGCGTCGCGGATGTAATCGGATGCCAACGCAGGACGGTCAGCGCGATCAGGCTCCCGACCGACGCAAACGCGATCAGCGTGATCACGACGACGACCCAGTCGAGCGGAAACTGTCGCCCATCGCCGCGCCAGCGGCACGACGATAGGGCAGACCGAGCGATGCACAGTGTCGAGCAGCATGCGTCGAGAACAGACAGCTGACCGCCGACGCTGTCGAGGACCGCGCCGAGCGGCGTTTGCCAGCGTGACGCCTCCGAAGCGCGAGGTTGGCGAGCACCGCCGCCGCCGACGTTGACGGCGACGATGCCCGCCCAGAATCGCGCAGGAGCTGATCATGATCGGCGTCGACTTATGGCTGATTCGTCGGCGGCGCCGGCATCGGCACGTCCATCGAGTCCCGGCACCTTCATCGCCGCCGGTCCGAACCGGCCGCCTGCCGCGATGCCGCCCGGCAGCGGCCGATAGAGCTCGATCGCGATCTGCGAGACCGCGAACGGCATGCCGCCGGCCGTTGCCGGCGCGGTGCGACGGCGTCAACGATGCGATCGCCAGCACCGGGTTGTCCATCGTCAGGCACGTCGGCCATCGGCGTCCGCCTCGGATCCGGGCGCGAACATGCTTCTTCACCGCCATGATGCGTGTCGCTGTAGTACCAGGTGAGCGCGGCCTTCTTGTTTTCGAACCAGGCGAAGATCACCTGCTTGCCGCTCGATCGTCCGCGCGGTCTCGACGCCGAGGCATCCCGGCATCGCCTTCAGCGCATCGATCAGATCGGAAAATCCGGCCGGCAGGTTTCGTCTGGCTCGTCGTCTGAGTCGTGGTCTGACCCGCGGTTTGGCCTGATTGTGTGGCTGGCCGGCCGCCAGCAGCGCCGGTCCGAAAATCATCGCCGCCAGCAACGAACACGCCGCCGACATCACGCAAAGTCGTTTCATACGGACCTCCTGCGAAGACGATACGGCGGACGGAGACGACGGCTCGTGACGATCCGACGAAGGGTGGCTCTGGATGGATGACGGGCGGGAGGGGCAGGACGGGCAGGACGGGCTGGAGGGCGCGCCCATCCCGCCCATCCTGCCCATCCCGCCTTACTGGGTTGCGTACGCGCGCCGTTCTTCTTCCCCATCAGCCACTGATCCATCCAGCCGACGATGTGCTGCAGGCGCTCGACGCGGTGCCAGGGCTCGCCGGAGCGCGACAGCTCGTGCGTTTCGCGCGGGAAGCGGACCATCACGGTCGGAATCTTCCGGTACTTCAGCGCGCGGAACATCATCTCGCCGCCGTCGGCCGGCGGCGTCCGGTAGTCGGCGTCGCCGTCGACGAGCATCAGCGGCGTCGTGACGTTCGCGACGTGCGTGATCGGCGAGCGCGCGGCGAAGTCCTGCGGATCCTCCCACGGCGCCTTGCGGAACCACGTCGGCTGGAACAGCGTGAAGTCGGCGGTGAACCAGAAGCCGTACCAGTCGGCGATGTCGCGCTGCGCGACCGCCGCCTTGAAGCGCTGCGTCTGCGTGATCGTCCAGTTCGTCAGCAGCCCGCCGCCGCTGCCGCCGGTGACGCCGAGCCGGTTCGCGTCGACGTAGCCTCGCTTCAGCACCTCGTCGACGCCGGCCATCAGGTCCTTGTAGTCGTCGCCGGGGTAGTGGTACTGGATGATGTTGCCGAAGTCCTGTCCGTAGCGACGTGCTGCCGCGCGGGTTCGTGAACAGCACGACGTAGCCCTTCGCCGCCATCCACTGGAACTCGTGCGTGTAGACGTTGCCGTAGGCGCGAGTGCGGTCCGCCGTGGATCTCGAGGATCAGCGGATACTTCTTGCGACGCGTCGAAGTCCGGCGGCTTGAGAATCCAGCCCTGGACCTGTTCCTGCCGTCGAAGCTCGTGTACCAGATCTCTTCCGGCTCGCTCTGCTGGATGTCCTTGAACAGATCGTCGTTGACGTGCGTGATCTGGCGTGGCGCTCGCGGCGCGGCCCTGTCAGGCCGCCGTCCAGCATGAACGATGATCGCCGATGTTCGTCTGCGTCGAGATCGTCGCCGCGAACTTCGAGGCGTCCGGCGTCGCGCTGTACGCGCTGACCGCCTGCTGGCCGTCGGTGATCGGATCGACTTTGCCGGTCGCGATGCGTGACGCGCTCGAGATTCGCGCTGCCGTGCTCGGCGACGACGACGACCAGCGACGCGCCGTCGGACGACCAGACGATCGGCTTGCGTGTTCCGTCCGCGCGGCGCCGACTGATCGCCGCCGATGCCGCCGCTGATGTCGAAGTCGTAGCTCGCGGTCAGGTTCTTCGGCGTGCTGCCCGGCACGAGATCGGTGACCGAACAGGTCGGACTGGCTGCATGAGCGCACCGGATTGCCGCGCAGCGTGCCGACGAACGCCATCCGCTTGCCGTCGGGCGAGAGCTCAGCCCGCCGATCTGCCCGTCGATGCTGGCGACCTTGGTGATCGATCCGCCGGTCGCCGGCACCGCTGAAGAGATCCGAGTCGCTCGGCCTCGTAGTACGGCTCCGGCACGCGGTCGAGACGTGAAGTAGATCGTCGAGCCGTCGCGCGCCCAGGCGATGTCGCCCTCGTCGAACTCGCCGTCGGTGATCTGCTGCGGCTTCGCGTCGGCGTCTGACGGTGTCGGACGTGTCGACGCCGCGATCGTGAAGATGTGCGCGTGGTGGTCGATGTCGACGTAGCCGGGTTGCCGTTGGCGCGATAGATCGCGCGCGTGACGACCTCGACGTCGCCTTCTTGGCGGCATCGTCCGCGTCCGGCCCATCCTGCCGCTCCTGCTCCGCGCTCGACCGCGCGCGCTGAACGCGATCGTCTTGCCGTCGGGCGACCAGACAGGCGCGCCGGCGCCGTTGGCGACGTCGGTCAGCGGACGCGCCTCGCCGCCGTCCATCGCCAGCAGCGTAGATCTGCGCGCGGCTGCGGCCTTGCCGTCCTTCTCGACCGCGCGCGATGAACGCGATCGCGCTTGCCGTCGGGCGCCCAGCGCGGCGCGGTGTCGCGGATGCTCGAGGTCAGGCGGCGGGAGCGACGTCATGCACCGCTCGATTGACTCGCGGCACCGCTCGATTGACTCCGGCCGTCGGCACCGCGAACAGCGACGACTCGTAGCGGTTCTCTTCTCGTTCACCGTCACGCGGACGAACGCCACCGTCGATCCGTCCGGCGAGATCTGCGGATCGGCGATCCAGGTGAACTTGAGCAGATCGGATTCGGTGATGAACCGCCTGCCCTGCGCGCGCGGCGCGATCGATCAACGCGACCGCGCAGATGACTATCGCCAGTGAAGCTCGGCGCATGAGTGACTCCTGACGGTCCGGAAGGGGCCGCCGACGAAAGAGAAGAAGCTCCAGTATTATCAGCTGATATGTCCGTCCGGGACGTGATCATCGTCGGCGGCGGGCCGTCGGGTCTGGCCGCCGCCATCGCCGCCAAGAAGCGCGGCATCGACTACCTGGTGCTCGAGCAGGGCGTGCTCGTCAACTCGATCTACCGCTTCCCGCCGCAGATGGTCTTCTTCACCACGCCCGAGCTGCTCGAAATCGGCGGGCTGCCGTTCATGTCGCCCTACGAGAAGCCGACGCGCGCCGAGGCGCTGAACTACTACCGCAAGGTCGTCGACACCTACGATCTGCAGATCGCGTTCGAGGAGAAGGTGCTGTCGATTCAGCGCGAGCGTCCGAGGAAAGCGGCGACGAGCGTCCGATCTTCGAAATCGAAACGCGGTCCGAGCGCGGCGTGCGCCGCGTGCGTCATGCGCGCGCATCGTGATCCTCGCCGATCGGCTACTACGATCACCCCAACTACCTCGGCATCCCCGGCGAAGACCTGCCGCACGTCCATCACTACTACAAGCGAGCCTCACATCCACTATCGCCAGCGCGTCGTCATCGTCGGCGGCGGCAACTCGGCGGCCGAGTCGGCGCTCGAGATGTATCGCGCCGGCGTCCACGTGACGCTGGTCCACCGCGCGCCGCAGCTGAAGTCGACGATCAGCATGCTGGGTGCGGCCCGACATCGAGAACCGGATCAAGGAAGGATCGGTCGACCGCGCAGTTCGAGCGCTGCGTGAAAGAGATCCGCCCGACCTCGGTCGTGCTCGTCGGCGCTGCCGGCAGCGCCGGAGGATGCCGCGCGGGGGCGGGGTCCTGCGAGTGATGCCGAGCGGGGCGGGGCCCCGCGAGTAGTGAAGAAGAAGAAATCGCGGCCGACGCCGTCTACCTCCTGACCGGCTATCGCGCCGACACCGATCTCATGTGCCGCGCCGGCGTCATGCTGACCGATCGCGCAGGCGCCCCACGCACAACCCTGAGACCTTCGAGACCAACGTGCCGGACCTGTTCGTCGCCGGCGGCGCCATCGCCGGCATGGACACCGGCACGATCTTCATCGAGAACGGCCGTTTCCACGGCGAGAAGATCATCGAGGTGATCGGCGGCCGGATCTAACCGGACAGCCCGGATACAATACGCCCCACATTCGGTCCATCGCGAGGAGGACGGCGATGCGCGGCAGACGACTGGCGGTTGGGCGTGTTGATTCCGTTGGCTGCGCTCGCGTGTGCGCTCACGCTGCGCGCGACGCAGTCCGCGAAGCCCGCGCTCATCGACGTCACGGTCCACGAGGGCACGTCGATGTCGGTCGCCGTGTCGCCCGACGGCCGCACCCTCGCCGTCGATCATGCAGGGCAGCATCTGGACGCTGCCGTCGGCCGGCGGCGACCGCGACGCGCATCACCGATCGTCTTCAACGACGCGCGCCAGCCGACCTGGTCGCCCGACGGCAAGTGGATCACGTTCTTCGCGTACCGCGACGGCGGCTACGACATCTGGGCGGTCGCGCCCGACGGATCGAATCAGCACAAGCTGACCTGGGGCGCCGTTCGACGATCGCGAGCCGATCTGGTCGCATGACGGCACGCGCATCGCGTTCTCGTCGGACCGCGGCAATCCGCTCGGCGGCGACTACAACATCTGGACGCTCGACCATCGCCAGCGGCGAGCTGCGTCAGCTGACGAAGCACCGACGCCGACGACTACATGCCGTCGTGGTCGCCGGACGACAAGGAGATCGCGTTCGCGTCGACGCGCGAGGACGGCCAGTCGGCGTGGGCGGTCAGCGTCGCGACCGGCGCCGAGCGGAAGCTCGCGAGCGCCGCGCGGCCGCGTCGACGCGCCGTCGTGGGGCCCGACGGGCGACGTCGTGTATCACGTGACGACCGGCGGCGGCCGCGGCGCGGCGGCCACCGGCGGACCGGAGAGCTCGCGCTACGAGATCGACGGCAAGACGATCACCGGCACCGAAAACGTGTTCGCGTTCCGCGCGTCAGCTGGACGCCGTCCGACTTCTACTACGTGTCCGACGGCAAGATCCGCAAGCGCAGCGTCGGGTCTGCCGCCGCCATGCCGCAGACGGTCGACTTCACCGCGACGATGCAGGTGACGCGAGCGGCGGGACTGCGTACGCGCCGCAAGCGCGACTTCACGTCGACGGCGCCGCGGCAGGTGCTCGGCATCGTGCGGCCGGTGATCTCGCCGGACGGCAAGCAGATCGCCTTCGCGGCGGTCGGCGACATCTACGTGATGCCGGTGGGCGGCAAGCCGGTCAACATCACGAAGGACGCGGCGCTCGACACCGATCCGGCGTGGTCGCCTGACGGCTCGCAGCTCGTCTACTCGTCGGACAAGGACAGCGAGCACCTGCAGCTCTGGATCCGCGACATGAAGACGGGGCAGAGCCGCGCAGGTCACGCACCTGACGACGCAGCCGCAGGGCGCGACGCTGGTCGCCGGACGGCAAGCGCATCGCGTTCTTCAACGTCGACGGCATGTGGCGCGTCGCGCAGATGTCGGTGCTCGACGTCGCGAGCGGCACGGTCACCAAGATTCACGATCAGCTGCCGCAGCCGGGGACGCCGACGTGGTCGCCCGACGGCAAGGCGGCTCGCGCTCGCCGGCATCGCGCCGATGACGAGGCGCTTCCGCGAGGGCACGAACCAGATACTGACGATCGTCCGGCCGGAACCCGGCGGCCTCGACAGGGCGCCCCGCGACCGGATGGCGACGACGTCTGGTTCGCGCCCGAACCGCTCCTGTCGATCGACTCGCGCGGCGGCTGCGGACCGGCGTGGTCGCCCGACGGCACCAAGATGGCGGCGATCTACGAGGGCGTGCTGTCGGTGTGGCCGGTCGCGGCGACCGGCGAGCCGCTCGGTCCGCCGCGCCGCGTGACGCAGCGAGAGCGCGCACGCGCCGAGCTGGCAGGGCGACTCGCGTCACATCCTGTATCAGTCGCTCGACAAGCTGCGCATCGTCGACATCGAGACCGGCGAGACGCACGACCGGTGCCGCTCGATCTGAAATGCACGCCCGCCGTGCCGACGACGCGCGCTGGTCGTCCACGCCGGCAAGCTCGTCGACATGAAGACGCCGACGGCGCGACCGAACGTCGACGTCGTGATCGACGGCAACCGGATCACGAGCGTCGTGCCGCACGCGGACGCCAATCACGCGCCGGCGAACGCCAGGTGATCGACGCGTCGAACCTGACGCGTGATGCCGGGCCTGGTCGGAGTTCCACTCGCATCTGCAGCCGGACTTCGGCGAGTCGCAGGGCCGCGCGTTGCTCGCCTTCGGCATCACGACGGTGCGGAGTCCTGGCAACACGCCGTACGAAGCGGTCGAAGAGCGCGAGGCGAACGAGGCCGGCGTGCGTCCGGGCCCGCGCGTCTACGGCACCGGCTATCTGATGGAATGGCAGCGCGTCTACTACAAGATGGGCATCGCGATCTCGAGCGTCGCGCAGTTCGAGATGGAGCTGCAGCGCGCGAAGGTGCTGCAGCACGATCTGATCAAGAGCTACGTCCGTCTGCCCGACCTGCAGCAGAAGCGGATGGTCGAGTTCGCGCACAGCATCGGCGTCCCGGTCGCGACGCACGAGATTTATCCGGCGGCGCTTTGTCGGCGTCGACAACACCGAGCACACGTCGGCGACCAGCCGGCGCGGCTACTCGCCGAAGATCGCGACGCTGCAGCGCGCCTACGAGGATGTGGTGCAGCTGTTCGGCAAGAGCCAGCGCATCCTCTGTCCGATGATCTCCGGCGCCGGCGCGCGGCAAGCTGTTCGAGACCGAGCCGGAGCTCAAGAACGATCCGCGCTTCGCGCTGTATCCCGACTGGATCCAGCGCGCAGGTCGCGGCGCAGCCGGCAGTCGGCACGCCGTCGCCGCGGTCGCCGATCGCCGCCGGCGGCAGCGGCAGGATGGTGATGGACATCATGCGCGCCGGCGGCGCTGATCGTCGCCGGCACCGACACGCCGAACGCGATCAACCTGCACGGCGAGCTGATGGCGTACACGCTCGCCGGGATGACGCACGTTCGATGCGCTCAAGGCGGCGACGGTGAATCCGGCGAAGGCGCTCGGCGCTCGACGCCGGCACGATCGAGCCCGGCAAGCTCGCCGACCTCGTCGATGGTCGACGGCGATCCGCTGGTCAACATCGCGAACGCGCACAAGGTGCGCCGCGTGATCGCGAACGGCCGCGTCTACGAGCTGAACGGATCTGATCGGCCGGACGCCAGCGCGCACCAGCAGCGCGGCGGGACGGTAGGGATCAAGGTCGGCGGCGATGAACAAAGGGGAAGCTGATGAATGCGCTGAGATGGCGGTTCGTTCTCCTGGCCGCATCGATCACGATGGCTGCCGCTGACCCCATGGACACGGCTGCGCAGTCGGCGGCCGACATTCGTCAGGCGGTGGCGCCGAGCGGCAAGCTTCGCGTCGGCGTCTACCCTGGCAGCCCGACGTCGATGATCGGAGATCCGAAATCCGGTGACGCCAAGGGTGTGACCTTCGATCTCGGAAAGGGAATTCGCGCGCCGGCTCGACGTGCCGTTCGAGCCGGTCGAGTTCCGCCAGATCGCGGACGTGCTCGAGGCATTGAAACAGGGGCAGGTGGATTTCACGGTCACGAACGCGTCGCCGTCACGCGCGAAGGATGTGGACTTCACTGCGCCGATCCTCGGCGTCGAGCTCGGATATCTCGTGCCGCCCAATTCGGCGATCGCGACGATGGCCGACGTCGATCGTGCGGGCATCCGCGTCGGTGTCACCGAAGGCGGATCCTCGCACAACACCTTGCTGCGCGAGCTCAAGCACGCGACGGTGGTGCCGTCGCCGTCGCTCAAGGTCTCGGTGGAAATGCTGGCCGGCGGCAAGATCGAAGCGTACGCCACCAACAAAGCCATCCTCTTCGAGATGTCGGATCAGACGCCGGGCTCGAGGGTCCTCGACGGGCGATGGGGCATCGAGGTGTTCGCCATCGGCATCCCGAAGGGTCGCGAGCGCGCGTTGCCGGCGGTTGGCGCGTTCGCCGAAGCGGCGCGATCCGAAGGCCTCGTCAAGCGGGCCGCCGATCGCGCTGGGCTGCGCGGCACGGCCGGCGTCGAGTAGCAAGTGAAAGGTATGGGCGCAGAACGGAAGCCTGACTTCTCCGGCGAGCATGCGCTGAATCCGCAGGCGAGCGTGCTCGCGGGTGGCGCCGCGACGGTGAGAAGCCGCGCGTGCGCATCGAGCATCGCGAGCCGCTGGTGCGCTGTCAGGGTGAGTTCACCTTCGAGGGGCACCAACTTCAATTACACGCTCGAGCGCGTCTCCGATGGCCGCGACGTATGTCTGGTCTTCGAGCGCCGCTGATCGCCCGCATCGACTTCGCGCCTATCGTCCTGCACCGATCATCCAATGAGCTGATATGGACGAACGATTGATCTCGGACCGGTTTCCGCGTGCGTCGGAATACCACCCCGAGTGGGTCCTTGCCGGCGTCAGCGGTGCGGCCAATCCGCTGTGGATCGCCGAGTGGCTCGCCGAGGCACTCGATTTGCGGTCCGGCATGCGGGTGCTGGATCTCGGTGCGGGCGAGCGATGTCATCAGTCTTCCTGTGCCGCGAGTTCGGTGTGCAGGTGTGGGCCACCGACTTGTGGTTCAGCGCATCGGAGAACCTGCAGCGCATCCGGGATGCCGGAGTCGGGGACAGGGTTTTCCCGATTCACGCGGACGCGAGGTCGCTGCCGTTTGCCGCCGGGTTCTTCGACGCCGTCATCTCAATCGACTCGTTCCCGTATTACGGCACAGACGACCTCTACCTCAGCGACGTCGCCCGATTCGTCAAGCCCGGAGGTCCGATTGCGATCGCTGGGGCAGGGCTGATGCGCGAGATGGACGGTCTCATTCCAGATCACCTGCGGGACTGGTGGACCGCTGACCTGTGGTGCCTGCATTCCGCCGCGTGGTGGCGGGAGACACTGGGACCGAACCGGCATCCTGGATATCGAAGTCGCCGACACGCTGCCCGACGGCTGGCGGCTGTGGCTCGACTGGCTGACACTGATTGCTCCCGACAACGCCACGGAGATTCGGGCGTTGGAAGCCGACCGCGGCAGCCATCTCGGTTACGTCCGAGTCGTGGGTCGCCGCCGGGCCGACGCGCCGGTCACAGATCCAGTCGTGTCGGTGCCGGCGCAATACAAGAACACGCCGTTACTCCGTCGCGAGGGCGCGGGTGATCCCTGACACTCGGCAGGCGTAACAATGCACGACGTTCATCACATCAGCGTCTCCATCGATCGGCGGCCAGCCGACGTCTACGAGTTCGCGTCCGACCCGAGAAACATGCCGCGCTGGGCCGCCGGCCTGGCGCGCTCCGAGATGAGGAACGAGGGGCGATGAGTGGGTCGCGGATGCGCCATTCGGGACGGTCAGGGTGAGGTTCGCGCCACGGAACGTTTTCGGCGTCATCGATCGCTGACGTCAAGCTCGAGTCCAGGCGCCACGATCCACAACCCGATGCGGGTCATGCCCAGCGGAGAGGGCAGCGAGTTCGTGTTCACGCTGATCCGTCGGCCCGGGATGTCAGACGTGCAGTTCGCCCAGGACAAGGCAGCGGTCGAGAATGACCTGGAGACACTGAAGGCCCTGCTGGAGCGGCGAAGACCGCCTCTTGGGACGCTATTCGTATCTCAGCGCCTGCATCGGGTTCACGCGCGACGCGCGGCGGGCCGGGATGTAGGCGGCGAGCGACGTCACCGCGAGCACGACCGGGATGACGATCAGCAGCGACACGATATCGCCCTGATCCTCGCCGCTCGGAAATGCCGCGCGGCCAGCGCAGAAGCCGGCACCGACGCTGGCGATGAGGCCGAGCACGAGCCCGACGATTGACAGCACCATGCCCTGGCGCAGCACCATCTTCGGCACGCACGTCCATGCGATCCGCGCCGATCGCCATGCGAATGCCGATTTCGCGCGTCCGCCGCGTCGCCGCATACGCGACCAGGCCGTAGAGACCGACGATCGCAAGCGCGAGTCCCATCAGGCTCATCGCGCCGACGGTGGTGACGAGCACGCGGATGACGCTAATCGCTGCGCATCTGATAGAAGCCGTTCCATCGTCCGCACGTCGTAAATCGGCATGTTCGCGTCGAGGCCGCGAACGACCTCGCTGCAGCGGCATGCGGTCAGCAGCGCCGGATCGCCCGGCCGACTCGCACGATCATCACCGTCCGCTGCGGCTTCTGCTGCCGGTGACGGCGAGGTAGATGAAATCGGTCGGCGGCTCCGCGATGAAGATGTGCATTTGCTGTTCTTCGCGACGCCGACCACCTGCACCCAGGCGCCGTCGTCGTCCATCAGCCGGACGCGCTTGCCGATCGGATTCTGGTTCGGAAAATAGTGTTCCGCGAAGCGCTGCGTTCGACGATCGCGACCTCTGGGTGCCGCTGGCGTCGGTCGCTGACGGTGAAGCGGCGGCCGTCGCGCAGCGCGATACCCATCGTGTCGAAGTAGTATTCGTCGACGTTCGACGCGAGCACCGTCGCGTTCTCCTTGCCGGTGGGAAACTGATAGCCCTCCGGCACGACGGTCTCGGGTTGATCGACGCCGTTCGACATCGGGATCGACGTGACATCGTGACGGACGTCACGCCGGCCACCGCCCGCGCCCGCTCGGACACCTGCTTGAAGAACTGCCGCATCTGCGCGGATCCGTGTAGCGCACGATGCCCGGCGCGAAGCTCATCATCAGCAGATGATCGGTGCGGTAGCCGGGGCCGCCGGCGAGCCGCTGCGCGAAGCCCCGATACACGAACGAGGCGCGACTGACCAGCCAGCACGACCGACACCGCGACCTGTCCGCCGACGAGCAGCGCGCGTCCCCACGCGCCGCCGCCGTCCCGGCGCGCCGCTGTCGCTGGCCTTCATCACGGCAGTCAGATCCGTGCGGGTTGCCTGGATCGCCGGCACGAGACCGAAGAGCACCTGCGCTCGCCACGGCGACGATGACGCTGAAGGCGAGGGCGCGGCGATCCAGCTGGAAGGTGAGCGAGATCGGCATGTCCGTCGGCAGCTCGATCTGCCGGAACATCGTCATGCCGGCGTAGCCGATGCCGAGTCCGACGACGCCGCCCGCGATAGCAATACGTAACTG
>ERZ1370068.10817-contig-9482_pt1 | contig 44044 bp, 64 predicted proteins | sample MGYA00561227_ERZ1370068 | MGnify/ENA primary metagenome ERZ1370068 (study PRJEB38410, sample SAMEA6850437) | metagenome | study: Metagenomic assessment of the ecological functions of the soil: analysis of the soil microbiota associated with the...
GGTAATACTTCGTTCAGTTACGTATTGCTGGATTCGTAATGCTCCACCGTGGAAACGGGTCGTAGAAATGATGGAGCAAACGTCGCCATTCGTCGATATTCCCGCTGACTTGCGAGAAGCCTTCTGTGTGGTCCTCGGGCCGGCGCCACCGAACGAGCAGCACGTACTTGTTCTCGACCTCAGGCAGCGCTGAAGCTCGTGAGACATAGCCGGCCATCGAGGAGATGATGCGTTGCGCCTGGTGAAAGGCCTGCTCGAACTCGGCGGCCCGCCCAGGCCGTGAACGCTCAGGATGGCCACTTCGAGAATCATGCTCCGCCGCGCTGCCCTTCCTTCGTGACGCCTGTCGAGCCCGGCAGCCCGCATGTGCCCGCGAAAATCGGTGGCGATTGATGGCAAAGGTCCGGTAGGCCCAGTCGAAAACACGACTCAGCAATGGCGCGGCGGACAGGAGGTAGAGCGGATACGCCCACCAGATCCGGCGCATGACATAGCGGCGCGTCCGCTCCGCGCACCTGGCGCCCGTCAGGGAGGAGCAGCCTCAGGTCATCGAGGAGCTCGTCATCGGGCGCATTCAGGCTCTCCTGAACCCATCGCGCTCTGGAGCGGCGCGATGCTGAAGCCCCGCTTGCTGAGCGTCTCTCGCCAGAACGGAACCCACTGCCGACAGAACCCGCAGGCATCGTCGTAGAGCACCCACCCGGCAGGCTGCATGTCACCCATTATCCTTCGCTCGGCGACGGGACGCCGCACTCCCTTGAAGACCCTGACTTCCGACCCATCGGCCAGGAATGCCGAGGCCGGCGGTTCTTTCCGGGTATCGGGCGAATCGTTCTCCGTAGAGCCGCGCGTGGTGTCGCACTCGACGCGGGCCTCGAGTGCCGTCCACGCGCGCCAGCGCGGGTGCTCGACCTGATGACTCCAGGGTGCTCCCACGCCGCTGATGCGCGTATCCCCAGTAGTGCTCCGTGATGAATTCCGACTCGCTGCCGTCTGCGATCTCAGCTGCTTCGCCTCGCGCGGTGACGCGGATCTCGTTCGGTCGCCCCTCGAACCACCATCGGTAGGAGACCTGGCGGACCGCCCCGGCGCCCTCGCCCGTCACCGCGACGTGATGATTCATCGGTAGGGCGACGTAGTTCTCGCCGTAGAAGACCCTCGCCGCCATCGCGATTGCGGTGCGTGGCACCAGCTCCTTGACGAAAACAACCGCGCGCCGCCAGCCCTCGGTCGTCCTCCGCCGGACGTAGAATCGTAAGTTGACCTCCTCGAAGTCGCGGTGCAGTGGAATGCCGATTCCGAGGATCCGGGTGTTGAGAAACAGAAACCCGACCAGGCTCACGAATGTCCGACCGCGCCAATCGTCCAGCTCCGTCCCGGCGGGGACCAATGGACGCACGACCGCTGGATCGACTTCGAAGCTCAGCATCGCGAGATGACGCCATTCGGCAGTCAGAAACACCGACCGGGAGCCATCCTGTCCTAGGCCCGCCATATGGTCCACACCCCGACGAGAATGAAGCCGATTCCAGCGGCATAGCTGAGTACTTCCGCTGGACATGACTCGAAATGGCCGCGCCGGCGAGCACACCGATGGCGGTCGCGCCGACCAGAGCCAGCGAGGCCGCGACGAAGACCGTGATCCAGGCTCGATCCTTCGCGCGAGGCGAAGAGCAAGGTCGCCGAGCTGGGTCTTGTCGCCGAGCTCTGCCAGGAACACGGTGCCGAACACGGTGGCGAGCAGTCTCAGGTTCACGTTGTTCGTTCCCCTCTGGCCTCCAGCTCAGCCAGCCGCTGGCGAAGCGCCCGTCTTCATTCCACCGGCTTGTCTCTGTCGGACGATGGCCGCGATGACCCGGGCTTGCGTGTCGGGTGCCCGCAGCAGCGCGACCGTGACACTGGCGTGAGCGATGCGTCCGTCCTTGTGGACGGCCGGAACGCGCAGCTTTCGACGCCGTATTTCGTGTGGCCCAGTTCGCGCTGACTTCCGGTAGCCGTCCAGTGGCGCCAGGCGAAGCGCTCAGGGAATGATGAGGTCGAGCGATCGGCCCGAGCGCCTCTGCGCTTCGTGTAGCCGAACGCGCTCGGCCGCCGGGTTCCGACGATTGCCGTCGGCGCCCGCGGCTGGCACGATCGTCGCCGCCATCAGAACGAACTGCTCGGGAGGTCTGAACTGTTGGCTCAGAAGCTCTTCACCCTCGATGATCTGTCTGTTTCTGACGAGCTGCGCTCCTCGAGCGTGGCCGCCTCGGACGGGCATCATCCGGCGTACGCGAGCGCCGGGCGCCCAGCGGCGTCACTTTTCACAGCGTACGACGAGGTGGCGATGATAGCCGCGCCCGCCGTGCTCGTAGCTGACGAACCACGAGCAGGCGCGAGGCCCCGCCAGAACGAACGCCGCATGGGATAGCGCCAGGTCGACCACGTCCGTGCGGTTGAAGCGCTCTCCTACTGGTTCGCCAGGCGCGGGTCATGCTTCGCCGCGAGCGGACAAGTCAGCCATGACACCCGGAGATCTGCTCGACCGTGGTCGCGGGGCGACTACTCCGGTGAGAGGGAAGCTGCCGTGAGCGCTCCGAGCAGCCGACTCGGACGCGCAGCACCAGGTAGAGGCCGCATACCACGCGACAGGATCACGAGAAGCACACCACCGCCCGAAATCCCGCCAGGACGAGCGTGCGATCCACATTTGTCGCTCGTCGACCGCGACGGATCCTCCGTGGACGCCAACCGCACGCACCGGCGGCAGCCACTGTCAGACCGCCTGATCTTGATAACCCCAAAAACGCACCAGAAATAAACTGACCACGCCAGGGCAGGCAGGCGGCCACCCAGGTAACAAGCAACAGGCGGTCGCTCCATCTTCAATGCCAGATGCGGATCTGTTCTTGCGGCGAGCGCCGGATCGGGTGCCGTCAGGCGCTCGAGGAGAATCAGCAGCGCGAGGACGCCGACGAATGCGACCAGCAGGCCTCGTCGCATTGTCAAGCGCCTGCGAATTCCGCTGCCAACGTCGCCCCCGATGGTTCCGACCGCTCGACCGTGCGCAAGCTTGACGGCTGAACACCCGCAGGCGCGCGACGTCGGGCGCGACCATCTCCAGGCTTCTGTCCGACACGACATAGTACGAGATGCCGTACCGCTCACGACGTTTCTGCATCGTCGACAATCTGGTCCACCGACCCCGATGAAGATCGACGGCATCTCCAGCACTCGCTCCACCGGCAGGCCTTCCCGCCGCGGCGCTCGCGCGCGGGGCGCCTCAGCCGCCTCCCGGCGGTGCTCTCGGCGACAACGAAGCGGAGGAGGGCGATGCTCAGCTCGATTATCGTCCGAATCGCGCGCCGGCCTGCGCACTGGCGGATCCATCCGATCTTCTCCCGCAATGGTTTTCCGCCAGAACCCTTCGACGGGTCCGGCGCGTTTCTTCCGTGCTGGCCCTGGACGCGGTCTGGATCCCGATGATGCCCCAGCCTCGCGCGCGGCAATCGCGAGCATCCGTCGGCCTTGCTCCCGCGCCGACCAGGATCGGCAGATTCGCGGTCGCTGCACCGACGCCGGGGGAAACGCGTCCAGCTTTTGTCACGCTGTAGAAGCGGCCGGCGAACGTGAACGGCGCATCGCCGAACGCAGCCCCTTGAAGGCCTGAGCGACCTCCCGCCGAGACGGTCGACACGCACGCCAGCGGGCGGATCATAGGGCAGCCCGGCGGCCTCGTACTCTGGTCGGCGTGAGAAGACCGGCGCGCCGAGACACAGCTCGAGACCGGCCGCCGGAAGCAGCGTCGAGCGTGGCGACTTCATCGCTTTGGCGAGGGAGAACTGGATGGCGTGGTAGTCGTTGCGAGAGCACCGGGCTCCCCCACCCGAAGCCTCACCGCGTGGCCGCGGCGACTGTCGCGAGAGCGAGGCCAGCGAGGGCAAAGCTGGTGACCGAATGGCTCCTCGATGAAATGATCGCCCGGGCAGAAACGCCGCGAAGCCCGCCGCCTCGGCGCGACAGCGAGCCGTCTCCATCAGCTCCGTGGCCGAAGCCAGGACGTTTCTCACCCAGGAGTCCAAACCGAAGTCGGTGCAGGCGCGCGTCGCATGCATCATCCCTCTGTGCGGCGGAGCAGGATCAGGCCGTTGGCGATGACTGCAGCGCGCTGACATAGAAGGCGGTAGCCGGGAGAATGCCGCGAAGAAACGGGACGCTGAACGCGGTAGCGCTTGGCCGAGAACCGCAAAGCCAGACAAGAAACAGCAAGCCCAGCCCGGTAGAAACCGCGACGCTGGAACAAGACTGTCGCGTGCACACAGAGCCAGGTAGCCCATAGACGGCCCCAGAACAGGAGCGCACCGTAGCGTGGCTCGCGTTAGAGCCCGATCAGGCCTTCCACATCGTGGTCTGTCGCGTGATCACCGGCGAGACTTGATCGAGCGCCTCTCGCCCGAAAACTCGGCGTCCCTGGGGATGCACGACGTTGTCCCGTTGAAGGTTATACGGAAAGGTGCGGGGCTCCGAGGCAGGAAGATGACCGCTGCGCTCGCGACCAGCGAGCATCGACGCAAGGCCAATCATCACTACCACCAGCTTAGGCTAGTCGAGCGCAAAGCGCGAGTCTCTACCACTCATCCGCTGTGAATCTCTCGCCGTTGGATCGCGTTGCTGGACCGGACGCGCGGCCAACCCAACCGGTTCGCCATGCGCCGTCCTCCCAATGGGTCATGAACGCGGCGAACTCCAGCGTCGGCCTGCTTCGGGCCAACGCCCTCACGCCGGTAGAGCAGGCGAGCGACTCGATGCTTCTCGCGTCGCACCGCACGAATGTGAACTGGGAGATGTCACTTCGCAGACTCGCGACCTGCTTCAACATCAGAGCCGAGCTCACTTTCCGCCTTCCCCAGTTTCTGAGTTGTTCCAGCGTGGTCTCATAGGCCCACCGCGTGCGGACTTCCTGTACGCAGCGGTGTCGCCCTGGTTCTCCGCCGCCAGGTACTTCGTGTAGCGTCCTTCCACATGCTCTACGAACGGATGATGGCGGTCCGCGGTGCTCGCTACGGCCGCCGGAGCCTGCGCGTAGGTCGGCTGCTGAAGCCAGAATGAGCCCAAGCCAAAGCGAGAAGAGTCGCCTCAACACGCCGCCCTCGAGGAGGGCTAACGAAGACGAGCTCAGCCGCCGGAGCGTTTGCGCCCCGTCAAACCTCGCGGCGCCGAATCCGCTCGGCCTGGCCTCCTTCCAGAAGGCCCTTGAGGTCGAGAAGGCCGGTGGGTCGGGACCAGGCCGCGAACGAAGGGTGTTCCTGGCGGGATCCCCTTCTTTTTTGGCGATTATCGACGTCGGCCATGGCAGGTTGCCGGGATCGAGCGTCTCGAACTCAGGCGGCGCGTCTCACCGGCCATCGCGCGAAACTGCTCCAGCAGGGTGACGGCGCGTTGATCGGTGCGGTTCGCGCTTGGCCAGGAGAGCTCGATGTATCTTGTCCGGCCAAGTCGGGGCCTGCGGATGGTCGGCGCAGCGCAGAGCGCAGCGGTTACGGCGTTGGCGACGCGGGCGGCGTGCTGGGGTAATCAAACAGCCATCTTGTCCACGCATCGAGCGCCGCTTTGCCGCGAAGGGTCTTGCTCATTTTCTTGCGCTCCTTGTCGGACGCTCGCGCATGCACTCGATGAGTGACCCCACGGCCTGCGCGGGCGACGTCGGGGTCATCAAGAGCAACGAGCAGCAAGCTCGATCGTGCCTTCGTCGACCCTACAGGTGAACCGCCTGACCGATCTCACTCACCAGCATTTCCCGCCATTGCGGGGACGGCGGGTCCCCTCCAGCGCGCCGCCAGTCCGCGTGACGCGCCGCTTTCGGCCACCAATCGTGCGATGTGAGGCTGGAACGCACGCTGTTCCGTCTCCAGGGGTGAGCGGGGAGATGAGATGCGCGCACGCCGGAGGCCGGTCAGATGCCGCAGCTCCGCCACCGCCTTGACCGCCTGCCGGTCAAATCTCCACCGCGCTGCCGCTTCGTTATGTCGCGCCGCAACAGGTCCCGATGCTTCCATTAATGCCTAACGCCGGTATCGGCCGCGGCCGAAGGCCGTCGGCTGGATGCCGTGGTTCGGCCGGTCGGGTTGCACTACTTATATCGTCTTCACGGCGTTCGGTGAGGGTCTTGGCCTGACCGCGCATGGGCGCGCACCGGTGCGGCGCGGCCGCCGCAGCTGCCTGGAGGCCGATGTCGTCAGGCCGAGCGCGGGAAGCCTTTCGAGATCCGCGAGCCGTGCCAATGCGTCCCCTGACACTGAAAGGAACTGACAGCTTGAGATCTCGTGTCGCCTGTTCGATACGTGACGTGGTGTTCATCACGTCGCCGTGATAGACAATCGCCACGCCGACTGCCGCCGACTTCGCCAGTGATGACCGGGCCGGCGTGCAGCGCGGCCCGAAGGCGCGGCACCGCGCCGAAGCTCGCGGTCGAAGTGGGGCGCCGCGTGTTCCGAGCGCTCGCTCGATCGCGAAGAAGCAGGCCAGCGGCCGAGACGCGGTCTCGCCCTTCGGCGACGAGTCCATCGTGATCACGACCTCGTCGCCGACATACTGATAGATGTCGCCCGTCATGCTCGCGTCGATCGGATCCGGGGCGAGGCGGAAGACTTCGCCGAGAAAGCGATGGACTGCCTCGGGGCCGATCCCGCTCGGCGAGGGGGCGTCGATCCGGCAATGGCTCGACAGAGAGAGAAAGAACCGTTCCTCGACGCGTGACCGGTGATAGCGCCCGAAGGCGATATCGCCGAAGGGTGCAGTCCCCAACCAGGCGGGCCACCACTGCCACGGCATCAATAGCCATGCCGACGCCCACGATCAAAGAGCACGTGATCGCCATCTGCTGAGCCACAGGGGCGGGGTGGGAACGTAGTTCGCCACTGCAGGGTCGGGGGCCAGGGCCCGGGGCGGCAGGGGGCGGTCGCGAGACGCCGGCCGAGGCGGCCTCCAAATGCGCATTGAAGACGAGTACGGGAGACTCTATCGTCATCGGGTGTAACCCATGTCACCCGGACTCTTTTTTACCTATCTCCCCGACCGTTCCACGGCCTCCTCGCGCAGATTCAGAATGGTGGCAGGCGTGGACTCAAGACAACGCCGAAGAGCGGCACATACAGGGCCTGCCGCTTGATTCCGCTCTCCCATCCTTCCCCAGCAAGCGAGGCTATCACTCCGCCCTCGGCGAAGAAACCAGAACACGCGCCACTGGTCTGGCGCTTTCCCCCAGTGCTTGCGCAGGCGACATAGAGGGAGTGGTTCGGATGCAACTGGAACACACCAGCCGGGAGTCCTCCGCGATGACGTCCCCCCGCAGAGGAAGCTCGAAGCTGGACCGAAGCTGCTCGGCCAGCCACTGCGCCAAAGCTCCCTACTGCCATAGATCCGCGGGTTAGTCTCCTCGTCTCGCCGGGGGCCACGGCGGGAGACCGAGGAGGACTCAAATTCAAGGACTGGGGACTGAGTCGCGCGACGCCTAACTATTAGTATCTTGAACCGCGTAGCACTGGCCGACCAAGCAATCCCTCGCAAAAGCTAACTTGCGTGCGGCGGACGGAATCCTCGCCAGAGCCACGCAAACCCTTTACGCAAGATAGACGGGTGGAGTTCACGCAGAGCACCGCGCGCACCCCGGGATACGCAGCCCAGGAATATCCACCGGACATTGCGAGGGCCCCGGTGAGGCAGCCCGCCACCGCTTACGGCTCGCGGAAGCGGTTGACGATCGGCGGGCGCCAGTCGCGTCCGAAGGCGCGAGGGGTGATCTTGACGCCGATCGGCGCCTGGCGTCGCTTGTACTCGTTCGTATCGACCATCGCGACCACGCGACGCACGGTGTCGGCCGGGAAGCCGCGGGCGATGAGGTCGTTCACGCCCTGGTCCTGCTCGACGTAGCCTTCGAGAATCTGGTCGAGCTCGGGGTAGGGCGGCAGGGTGTCCTGGTCGGTCTGATTGGGGCGCAGCTCGGCCGACGGCGCGCGCGTGAAGACGGTCTCAGGGATGATCGCCCGGCCGCGCGCGCGTTCACGTGGCGAGCGACTTCGTACACGAGCATCTTGGGAACATCCTTGATCACCGCGAACCCGCCGGCCATGTCACCGTACAGGGTCGTGTAGCCGACGCTGTATTCGCTCTTGTTGCCCGTCGTGAGCACGAGCCAGCCGAACTTGTTCGAGAGCGCCATCAGGAGGTTGCCGCGGATGCGCGCCTGGATGTTCTCCTCGGTTACGTCTTCCTTCAGCCCCTTGAACGCCTTCGCCAGCGTCCGCTTGTAGGCGTTGAGGAGCGGCGTGATGGGGAGCGTGAGGAACTCGATGCCCAGGTGCTTGGCCACCCGCTGGGCGTCGCGCCGCGTCCCGCCCGACGAGAACGCCGACGGCATGCCGACGCCGGCCACGTTGTCCCGGCCGAGCGCCTCGACGGCGATCGCGGCGACCAGCGACGAGTCGATCCCGCCCGAGAGCCCGATGACCACGCGCTTGAATCCATTCTTCCGCACGTAGTCGCGCGTTCCGAGCACCAGGGCTCGAACACTTCCTCGACGGGCGCCGGCGGCGTGATCTCGCGCGGCGGAAGAGCCGGCGCCTCGAGGGCCGGCAGCGCCGGCAGCGAGACACGAGGCGCCTCGTCGCGAGCCCGGAGCTTCTCCTTGCGCCGCCGCGAGTCGTGCAGCCGGGCGCGGAAGACGGCCTCGAGGTCGAGGTCGGCGACGACGAAGTCTTCCTCGAACGCGAGCCCGCGCGCGATGCACTCGCCGCGCTCGTTCACGATGAGGCTCGCGCCGTCGAATACCAGCTCGTCCTGACCGCCCACCATGTTGACGTAGGCGACGCACACCTGATCGTCCAGGGCGCGCGTCGCGATCATCTGCTCGCGGAAGCGGGCCTTGCCGGCGTGGTAGGGCGAGCCGTTGATGTTGACGACCAATTCCGCGCCGGCCAACGCCTGACGGCGGTGGGCCCCGCCGGATACCAGATGTCCTCGCACACGTTCACCGCGAACGTCGTGTCGCCCGCCACGAACACCGGCGTCTCGGTGCCCGCCTGAAATAGCGGTTCTCGTCGAAGACGCCGTAGTTCGGCAGGTATTGCTTGTGGTAAACGCCGGCGCGGCGGCCGTCGTGCAGCACGGCGGCGGCGTTGAAGATGTCGTCCCGCTTGTCGACGAATCCGACGATGACCGACAGTCCGCGCGAGGCTTGCGTCACCGCGTCGAGCGCGCGCAGGTTGGCCTCGATGAACGCCGGCTTGAACAGGAGGTCTTCCGGCGGATAGCCGGTGATCGCGAGCTCCGGGAACGCGACGAGGGAACAGCCGAGGGCGCGGGCCCGCTCGATGCCGTGCACGATCAGGCGGACGTTCTGATCGAGGTCGCCGACCGTGGCGTTGATCTGGCCCAGGGCGACCCGGAATCGCCTCATGGCCCCCTATTGTACCTGCGCGCCGCGGGGCCGCCTGCTATCATCGGGTCCGATGCCCGCGAAGACTCCGTGGCTGCCGTCGACGCTCCCGCCCGGCGCCAAGCCCGAAAAGTGCCCGGCGTGTGGCCGCCTCGCCCTGATCCCCTGGACCCTACGCCGCGACGATCGGACGAAAATCGTCATGCGGACCTGGGTCTGCACCGAGTGCCAGGTCACCGAGGAGCGACCCGAGCCCGAGTAGCGGCTGCGCCTCGCCGCCCCGTCCGGCGCGGTCGAGCGCGATCACGTAGCAATCCACTTCGTCGAAGTGCGCGTACCGACCCGTGTAACGGCGCATTCCACTCGCGATCGGATCGATGCCGAGACGCCTGCGCCGCCGCCTCGGTGAAGAGCACGTACGTTCTCGGCTCGACGTCGTTCTTCAGGAAGCGGTGCGTGAGAATGATGTCCGGGCCGGCCACGCGCGACCGGCCGCGCACGACCTGCCGCATGAAACTCCCGTGATGGACGATCAGCTTCAGGCTCAGCCCCAGCACCCCCGGCAGGCCCGGCACGCGCAGCTCGTATCCGACGCGATCTCGCGCCGCCGCTCCCCGAACGCGGCAAAGGCGCGATCGAACACCTCCAGGAGACGCCGCTCCCCGGCGGAGGCGGCGTCCGGACCGAGGGCGAAGACCGCGTCGCCCTCCAGCTCCTGGATCTCGAGGGCGGCGAGAGTGCCTCCATGACATCGCCCAGCAGTACGCCGGTGACCTGGGCGCCGTGCTCGAGCTCCGTGGCCGTCACGAACGCGGTGAACCCCGAAATGTCCGCCAGAACGAGGAATCCGGATTCGGTCCGGTCTGCGATAGGGCATAGCATCTTCCCTCCGCCTGCTATGACACCGGAGCCCGGCCGTCGTGAAACCGCCGGCCGTCGAAGTGAAGCCGGCCTAGAGCTGATTGACGAAGTCGATGAGCTGGCGGAGCCGCCCGAAGGAGCGGTGGTCGAACCGCAGCAGGAGCCGGGGCAGGTCGGGGAACTCGTTGAATTCCTGTGGCGCCGGGCCCGGCTGACAGCGTGGGGGCGCCTTCAGGATGTCGGCGAACTTGTCGTGGAGCTCGACGAGGTGCGCCGCCTCGAGCGGGCGCGTGAGCCGGAAGACCAAATCGTCGCCGACGATGCGCGACGAATGATAGACGCGATAGAAGCCCGTGATCTCGGCCACCGCCTCGTCGAGCGAGTCGACGATGCGGAAGAGCGACGTGTCCTCGTTGTCGATGAGGCCGCGCTCGACCAGCGTACCCGCGATCCACCGGTGCCAGATTCGCCAGTAGGGCTTGGGCCCGGCCTCGATCAGCACGACGGGAACGAGCGCCGTCTTGCCCGTCTGCATGAGCGTGAGGAGCTCGAACGTCTCGTCCATCGTCCCGTAGCCGCCGGAAACAGCGCGACGGCGCTCGCCTCCTTCACCAGGAAGAGCTTCCGCGTGAAGAAGTACTTGAAGCTGACGAGCTTGGGATCAGAAGCGATCCAGGGATTCGCCTCCTGCTCGAACGGTAGGCGGATGTTCAGCCCGAAGCTCTTCTCGCCGCCCGCGCCCTCCTGTGCCGCGCCCATGATGCCGGCGCCCGCTCCGGTGACGACCATCCAGCCTTCGTCGGTCATCCGCTTGCCGAAGAGCCGCGCGTTCTCGGTTGCCGCTTCGCTCGACGTCGAGCGCGCCGAGCCGAAGACCGTGACCTTCCGGGTTCCGCTGTACGGCCCGAACACCTTGTACGCGTAGCGCAGCTCCTTGAGCGCCGTGGTGGTGATCTTCAGGTCACCGGCTCCCGCGCCATCCTCGTGGAGCTTGAGCACCGTGGTCAGGAGCTGCTGGACGTAGCCGCGGCGGTCGGCGGGCACCTCCGCGGTGTCGATCAGCTCGGCGATCAGACGGTTTGCGCGCTCGTTCTGGAGCTGGTACCGGCGGGACTCGGCCACGTCTTCGAGTATACCGTCAACGGGGCGCGCGACCGAAAGCTACGGCGAGGCCGGCAACAATGGCCGTGCCGCCGACCATCGTGAAGCTGGTCAGGGGCTCATCGAGAAGCAGCGCGCCCAGCAGCGCCCCGGCAATCGGCTGGACGTTGAGAAAGAGGGCGGCCCGGGGAGCGCGCTACGCGCGAGCGCCCAGTTCCACCGACGTACCCGAGCGCGCTGATGACGACGGCCAGATAGAGCGTTCCGGCGATCGCCGGAGCGGTCCGGACGGGCCGCGCCCCCGAGGCCCACTCAGCCACGACGATCGGCAGGATCCCGACGGCGCCCCAGGCGAGCGAGCGGGTGGTGACGCTGCCCCAGTGGCTGAAGGCGTACGCGGCCGCAAAGCCGAGCAGGCCCATCCATGCGATCGTGCGGCGGTCGCCGGGCGAGACCGACGGCTCCGCGACGCGCGGGGCGCGCGAACGGCGCCAGCGCCGCCCAGGCAATGACGAGCCGCGCGAAGGCGAGCGTCGCCGGCGGGATGCTGCCGAGCATCACGCGCGTCGCGACGTACGAGGTCGCGTAGACGACGTTCGCGCCGAGGAGCAGCAGCTCGGCGAGCTGCACCCCGGCGGCCGGCGGCCCGGTCAGGAGGACGACGTGCGGGCGCGGGCGAGCACCGCGACGACGCCGCCGCCGGGCGGGCCCTGGTGCTCCGCGCCGGCCGAAACGTAGCACATGGTATCGCCGGTCACCGACGCCACCACGGCGTTCGCGGCGCCGCGGATGTGGCGTGTGTAGTTGATGTCCGAATCCTCGAACATGACGTGCCGCCGTCCGCGGGTCGCGCCGGACATGTCCGGCTCGCACTTGACGAACACGTTGATGAGCCGGTCGCGATCGGCGACGGCCAGCTCGCTGTCGACGCTCAGCCCGGCCCGGCGCAGCGCCTCGCGCACTCCGGCGGCGTCGATCGCGTCCTTCATGACCGCGTGCGCCATGACCAGATCGCTCGTGGAGCGGGGGAGTTGCCCAGCACGATGACCTCGCAGTTCATCAGCTCCACTCCCGACGACGTCGAGGCGATCTCCGAGAACACCGAGAACTCGTGCCCGATGACGGCGCCGCCGAGCTTCGCGCCGTCCACCTCGCCGGAGGCGACGCCGATGCCCAGCGCGGCCGCCGCGCGGCCGTACGCCATCGACTTGTACGTATCGGCGGTGACGACCTCCTTGCCGCGGCGCCGCGCCTCGTTGACCCGCTCGGTGGTCAGGGCGCCGGTCTTGATCTGGACGAAATGCAGATCGGCCGCCGAGTCGATGCCGGCGTCCTGGATGGCGGCACGCACCCCGTCGGTGGCGACCCGTGCGTGGACGGGCGTCCCGAATTCCTCGGGGAGCAGGTCGCGCGTGTACGCGGTCCCGATCGCGAGCCGCTTGCCCCGCGCCGGGCGCGCCGCGGTCGGGCTCTCGCGTGAAGATCGTGGCGTGCGGGCTCATCAACCCCTCGGTACCGCCGGACCAGATGATGGGCACGCGCCTGGCGATCGCGGCGACCTTCTGGCCGGTGCGCTCGGCGAGCAGCAGCTGGAACGAGAGCGTCGCCAGCGCCCGCGTGTAGTCGTTGACGCCGCCGTTACCCTCGGTCTTGCCGAGAATCGCCACGACGTGCTCAGCCCGGAACGCGCCCTGATCCAGAAGCCGCGCCCCTCGCTCACATCGTCGGGAGCCCGCATGCCGACCTTGAACGCCTGCGCATACATGCCCGTTCTCCTCCTGGCGGATCAGCCGCCCGCGCTTCGAATCAGTCGCAGCAATCGGTCGGGATCGAGCGGCATCTCGCGCACGCGGACCCCGAGGGGCGCCAGCGCATCGTCGATGGCCTCGGCCACGAGCGCCGGCACCGGAATGGCGCCCGCCTCCCCGACCCCTTTGATCCCGAGCGCGTTCAGCGGCGACGGCGTCTCGCTGTGGCCGATCTCGATGGCCGGAATCTCCAGGGCGGTTGGAATCAGGAAATCCATGAAGGTCGTCGCGAGCGGCTGGCCGCTCGCGTCGTACACGATGCGCTCGTAGAACGAGCCTCCCGACGCCCTGCGCGACGCCCCCGCAGATCTGGCCCTCGACGATCGTCGGGTTCACCAGCGTGCCGCAGTCGTGCTGGACGACGTAGCGAAGAATCGTGAGGTTGCCCGTGTCGACGTCCACCTCGACGATGGCGGCGTGGCAGCCGCTGGCGAAGGTGGCGTGCGGCGGCGCGTAGTAGCCGTGCGCCTCGAGCCCGGGCGCTTCGCCCTCGAGGAGCACGGCGCCCTCCCGCGGCTTCACGAGCCGCAGCGCCGCCTCGGCCGACTCTTGCCGTACGCGTAGCGGATCGGGTTGGCCACCGTCGCCAGCGCGCCGAGCGTCAGCTCCCGGCCCGGCGCCCTGACCTGCGCCCGGCCGTCGGCCAGCTCGAGGTCGTGCGGCGAGACCTCGAGCAGGCTCGCCGCCAGGCGGAGCGCCTTGTCGCGCACGGCCGTCGCGGCCCGATGAATGGCGTTGCCGCTCGTCACCAGGGCGCGGCTCGCGTAGGTGCCGGCGCCCCAGTTGAACTTCGTCGTGTCGCCGGTGACCACCGAGACGTCGGCCGGATCGCAGCCGAGCGCCTCGGCGGCGATCTGCGCGAACGTCGTGGCGTGGCCCTGCCCCGTGCGTCGTCAGGCCGGTCGCCACCAGGACCTTGCCGCTCGGCTCCACGCGCACGTGCGCGCCCTCGTACGGCCCGATCCCCGTGCCCTCGACGTAGCAGCCGAGGCCGAGCCCGAGGTAGCGTCCCGCGCGCCGCGCCTCGGCCTGGCGCGCGCGAAAGCCGCCGGCGTCGATCATCTCGAGCGCCATCGCGAGGCCGCCCGGATAGTTCCCGCTGTCGTAGCGTGTCGGTCCTCCGTCCTGGAACGTGAGGCCCACGTCCCAGGGGAACTCGTCGGGCTGGATGAAGTTGCGCCGCCGCACCTCCGCCGGCTCGAGCCCGAGCTCGCGCGCGATCAGCCCGATCACGCGCTCCATGACGAAGACGCCGTGCGGCCGGCCGGCGCCGCGGTACGGAGTGACGACGGCCTTGTTGGTGTAGGCCACCTCGAACTCGACGGTGTAGTTCTTCAGGCGATAGGGTCCGGGCAGCTGCGTCGACGTGATGATGGGGACGACGATCCCGTACGGCGTGTACGCGCCCGCGTCGTGGACGAACCGATCCCGCACCGCCAGGATCCGCCCGGCGTCGTCGAAGCCGACCTCGACCTCGTGGATCTGGCCTCGCTCCTGGTTGGCGGCGATGAGGTGCTCGCGCCGGTCCTCGGTCCACTTGACCGGTCGCCTGAGCCGGATGGCCGCATACGGCACGAGCACCTCCTCCGGATAGAACAGCATGATCTTCGTCCCGAAGCCGCCGCCCACGTCGGGCGCCACGACTTCCACGCTGAACTCGGGCAGGCCGAAGAGGCTGGCGAGCCCGTTCCTGATGGGCAGCGGCGCCTGCGTCGAATCCCAGACCTTGAGGATCTGGCGGCGGGCATCCCACTCGGCGACGACCCCGCGCGTTTCGATCGGGCTCCCGCAGCTCCGCTCGATCGTCAGCCGCTCGCGCAGCACCCGCGGCGCGCCCGCCAGCGCCGACTCGGCGTCGCCCACCGCCTGGCGGAATCGCGCGGCGCGATTGTCCGGCACGTCGGCGTGCACGCGCGGCGTTCCGGGCGAGAGCGCCGTCGCCAGGTCGGTCACCACCGGCAGCGGCTCGTACGCGACGTCGATCAGCCCGAGCGCGTCCTCGGCGACATAGCGGTCGTCGGCCACGATCAGCGCGACGATCTCTCCGACGTACCGCACCTCGTCGACGGCGAGCGGATGCTGCGTGCGCGGATGGCTGAGCGTCGGGTGTGGAATCAGAAGGGGCGACGGCTGGTTGAGCCCGCCGAGGTCCGCCGCGGTGAGCACCAGATGAACCCCCGGCGCGCGGCGAGCCGCCGAGGCATCGATCCGCGCGATCCGTGCGTGGGCGTGCGGGCTCCGGAGCGCGGCGGCCCGAAGTATCCCCGGCGGGTTCACGTCGTCGACGAAGCAGCCGAGCCCTCGGAGCAGACGCGGATCCTCGTTACGCGGGATCCGCGCCCCGATGCTGCGCGTCGTCATCGGCTCAGCGCGGACCCGACCCGGCCGCGGCGCCGGCCCGGGCACGCACCAGCGCCTCGAGCGCTCGGTCGAAGCAAACGCGCGGTGGCTTGACGAGGCCCGCGCCGACCTGCCCGATGCCCGGCTCCCGGTGGGCCATGCCCGTGTCGATCTGCGGAAGGATACCGGTCTGCACGACGAGGCGCACGTCGATCCCCGTGGGCGTGCCGCGAAAGTCGAGCGTCGGCAGCCGGTACGCCGTGCTCTCGGCGAGCGTGATCTCGTACATCAGCCGCGTGTACGCCAGTGCGTCGGCCGGCGTGCCGCCGACGAACTGGACGACGGCGGGGCGCCGCCCATCGCGAAGCCGCCGAGACCGGCCGTCTCGGTGATGGCGCTGTCGCCGATGTCCGGGTTGGCGTCGCCGGGGCCGAATCCGGGAAAGTAGAGCCCCTGCGGCGTTCCGGCGGGCCCGGTGAACCACCGGTCGCCCAGGCCGCTGACGCGGATCCCGAACTCGGTGCCGTTGCGGGCCATCGCCGTGACGAGCGTCGAGTGAGGCACGCCGTGGGCCGGGTCCATGGCGGCCTTGCACGCGGCCATCCCGACGTTCAGGAATAGGTGCTCGTTGGACGCCGCGAAGGCGAGGATGCGGGTGCGCTCGGCGGCCGCCAGATCGAGCCCGGCGATCTCGGGAGCGAGCGCCTTGATGAGCAGCGCGGATGCCGCGCGATTCCGGTTGTGGCACTCGTCGCCCATCTGCACCGCCTGCGCGATCAGCGCGCGGAGGTCGACGCCACCGGCGCGGCGCACCGCTTCGCCGAGCGCCGGCCCGACGACGTCCCTGAACCAGCGCAGGCGGTCGATCACGTCCGGGGAGTAGGCGCCGTACCGAAGCACCTTGCCGAGCCCTTCGTTCAGGGTCGAGTAGGCGCGGTTGCCGGCGTGGTGGTTCTCCACGACGAGCACCGGCATCGAGGCGGTCGTGGCGCCGGCCATCGGCCCGACGGTGGCGTGATGATGACAGGAGTCGAAGCGGATCGCTCCACGCGTGACGAGGCGCTCGGCGTCTTCCCACGCCGTCGCGAGCGCCTCGTAGATCAGCGCGCCGACGATCCCGCCGCGCATGGGTCCGCTCATGCGGTCCCAGCTGATGGGAGGCCCGGCGTGGAGCACGGTATCGCGCGCGTCATGCCCGGCACCACATCGATCGCGGGACGAACGTCGACGAGGATCTGGTGGGCGGCAAGAACTCGATCGAGCGCGACGCGATTCGCCGCGTCGACCTCGTCGCACCAGAGCGACGCGAGCCCTTCGGCCCCTCCGGAGGCCGCCAGTCGATCCGCTGCACCGGAACGCCCTGGGCGACCAGCGCCGAGGCGAAGAGCTCCGGGCCGACCACGACGGCCGCCGGCGGCTCGTGGAGCAGATCGCGCTCAGCCGGCATGGCCCGTCTCGGCGAGCGTCCGGGCCGTCTTCGGCAGCGATCCGGTTGCTCACGCACACGATCGCGCCCAGATCGCGCAGCCCCTGCTCCTGCTTCTCGAGGCCCTGCGGATCCTGATCGGTCCCGACGACGTGAGCGACCAGGGCCAGGCCCCGGCCGCTGCGCCGCGCCCGCGCCTCGTTGAACGCCGGGCGGAGCGCGCCGGCCGGGTCGGGATGCGCGCAGTCGCCGAGGACGAGATCGAGCAGAATCACGGAAACGCTCGGATCGCCGCCCGCCTCGACGAGCGCGGTATGGCGTCGTCCGGGATCGATGATCGGATGCGGCCGTCCCCGCGTGTACTCCTCGGCGCCGAAATCGGTGAAGTGGTGCCGCGCCCCCGTGACGATGCGCCGCGCCTCGTCGCACAGGGTGCCGCCCGCGTAGAGGCCGCGAACCGCGCCGCGCGCGCCGCCCGTCGTTGCCGGTGGTCGGGCGATCGCGGCGACTTCGCGACCGGCGAGACCGACCGCGACGACAGCCGCCTCTTCCAGCGTGGTGGCCGTCCGCACGCCGTCCGGCGTCTTCCCCGCGTAGCCGAGCAGACAGGCCACCACCGGCTTGCGCGTGGCCACCGCGGCGTTCAGCACCACGCGGCCGCCACCTCGGGGACGCGGGCTTGGAGACGAGCACGACGATCTCGCGTGGCGGCGTCCGCGGCGAGCGCGTCGAGCGCCTGAAGCGTGGTGAGGCCGCCGATCGCGGCGTGGAGGTCACGGCCGCCGGTGCCGATGGCGTGAGAAATGCCGCCGCCGAGTCGATGCACGAGGGTCGTCACTTCCTGGATGCCGGTTCCCGAGGCGCCGACCACGCCGATGGGCCCCGACGGACGCGGTTCGCGAAGCCGAAGCCGACACCGTTGATGATCGACGTTCCGCACTCCGGCCCCATGACGAGCAGGCCGCGCCCGCGCGCCCGGCGCTTGAGCGCCGCCTCGTCGTCCAGCGAGACGCCATCGCTGAAGAGAAACACGTGCAGGCCGGCCGAGAGCGCCTGATGAGCCTCGAGCGCGGCGTGAGAGCCGGGCACCGCCACGACCGCGATGCTGGCCGGGGCCGCGCGGCGCGCGGCGGCGCTGATCGTGCGCGGCATCATGTCGTCGCGCGCGGGCTCGCCGTCACGCCGCGCGCTCAGGAGCTCTTCGACTCGCCAGCGCGTGGTGGGCGACCGTGTCGCTCTCCGCGCGAACGGCGACCAGGAGATCGGACGGCCCGGCCTCCGGCGCCTCCGATGACCACATGCCGGCCTCTTCCAGCATCGAGCGACCGGACAGCGTCCCCATCACGACCGCGACGTCGAGCACGCCCGCGAGCTGTCGAGCCTGCTCGGCAATCTGCATGAGATCGATCGAGTCGAAGTAGGCGTTTCGTCGAACCGTCCACGCCAGTCGCACGCTCATCCTCTTTGCTCGATGCCTATTCCATGCGAATCATGACGAAGCCGCGCCGCTGCAGCTCGTCGTAGATGCCCTCGTGCTCGCGCCGCTCCGGATCGGTCACGCCGCCCGGCGGCGCGAGCCGCCGGTCCAGCAGCACCTTGACGTTCAGCATGCCCGCGAAGACCGTGTCGAAGTAGCTGAACAGGTCGGGACGGTCCCGAGCGACCACGACGATCACCCGCGCCATCCGCCCTCCCCGTCGGAAAGCTTTCCACCCGGCGCACACAGCCTCCAGGAAAGCGGCGCAAGTTTCAAGATTTTCTGAAGTGGCACTGCAAATGCTGGCTCAGTGGATAATGGGAGACGCGCATGGCTCGACACCTCTTTCTGGTCGCCCACCACGAACCCGGCCTCCACGAGTATCTGCTGGAGGCGCTTCAGGGGGACTCGAACGTCGAGGTGATCCTCGATCGCCGGCGCGACCAGCGCCGCCGCCGCCCGAGCGCGCCGAGCCGGAGCGCCGCCGCGTGGACCGGCGCAGACGTCGCGAAATCGACCTCGAGCTCCTGGTTCGCTCCCACGTGATCCTGACGCTCGGCAACAAAGATTCGCCACGCTGGATCGTAGCCCCGCGTACGCGGCGATTTTCCTGATCAGGCTCTCGTGGTCTGATCAGGTTCCGGCAATTTCCGTAATCCCGCAATCCCTGCGGGTGCGCAAATTGTGCAATCGAACCGCTAGGTTGGGTCGACGGCCGTCAGTGGTACTGGCCTTGCTCTCACACCAGGGTCGTGAGCAGGCACTCGGTCTACCAAGAGATCATCGGCAGGTCTCGGCAGATGGCTGACATCTTCGCGCGCATCGGCAAGGCGGCGGCCGGCGACGTGAACGTCTGCATCCACGGGGAGAGCGGCACCGGCAAGGAGCTGATCGCACGCGCGATCCACTACGCGAGCCCTCGCCGCGATCGTCCCCTGATCACGCTCGACTGCACGACAATTCCGGAAGGCCTGATGGAGAGCCATCTCTTCGGGCACGTTAAGGGCGCCTTCACCGGGGCGACGGAGCACCGGGACGGCGTCTTCGCGCTGGCCCACACCGGGTCGCTCTTCATCGACGAGCTGGGCGAGCTCGGCCCGCCCCTGCAGGCCAAGCTTCTCCGCGTCATCCAGGCGCGTGAGTTCTCGAAGGTGGGCGGGACGAAGGCGATCCGGACGGACATCAGGCTCATCACCGCGACCAACAAGGACCTCAAGGCCGCTGTCGAGCAGGGCACGTTCCGAGAGGATCTCTACTACCGCGTCGCGGTATTCATGATCAAGGTGCCTCCGCTCCGCGAGCGGCCGGAGGATATTCCGCACCTGGCCGACCACTTCCTGCGGCGATTCGCGGATCTCTACGGCAAAGCCTGTGCCGACGATCGCGCCCGCGACCCTCGAGCGGATGACCACGTTCCCCTGGCCGGGCAACATTCGCCAGCTCGAGAACTCGATCGAGCAGGCCGTCGTGCTGGCCGAGGGCAGCCTGCTGACCGACAGTGACCTCTTCGCCGGCGATTTCGCGAGCGCCGGCGGCACCTCCGCCGGTCCGGACCTCTCCGGGATGTTCGAGGCGGGGCTGCCGCTCAGCGAGGTGGAGCGCCGTCACATCATCAGGACCCTTCACCTGACCCGAAGTAACCGGACGGAGGCGGCCAGGCTTCTTCAGATCAGCATTCGCTGCCTCGCAGTACAAGCTGAAGGCGTACGGGCTGCAGAATCTGCGGAGCGAGCGCGCAGCTTTTAGCCCGGGGCCCCGGATCGCCACTCTCTCGTGATGCAAAGCCTCGCCGTCTCGCGCAGTTACGACGTTGGCCCCGTTCGTGCTCTGTGATCACGCCGCATTGAAACCAGCTCTCCGGTCTTCCCGAGGCTCGATCATGACGCTTCGCGACCTCCTCGCCCACGATCCGGTGTGCCGCGACATCGTGGAGTACCTGATGCAGAACAACGACGCCGCCGACACGGCGCGCGGGATCGCCCAGTGGTGGATCCGGCGTGACATCGCGGCCACACAGGAAGCGCTGATGAAGCTCCAGGAATGGGGCGTGGTGCAGACGCACGTCGTGCAGAACCACACGTTCGTGTACGCCTACACGAAGCGATCGGTCCTGCGTCAGTCGCTGGCGCGCTACCTCGGCGGCGCACCCGTTCCCGGTTCGGCGAACTAGAGCCGTGTCACGGTCGCCGCTCGCCGAGTCCTCCGACACCGCGTTCTGCACGAGCCGCTTCTCCACGCCCGCGCCGTCCGATCTGCGCGTGGTCGCCCTCGGTGGCGGAACGGGATTGCCCACGGTGCTGCGCGTGGGCTCCGGGCGTCTCTCTTCGACCGGCGCCCGTGGGACGCCGACCGGGACCAGACGCGCCTGACCGCGATCGCCACGGTCGCCGACGACGGCGGGAGCTCCGGTCTGCTCCGTGCCGCCTACGAGGTTCCCTCCCCGGCGACATCCGGAACTGCCTGGTCGCGCTCGCCGGGAGCGATCCGGCGATGTCGGACCTGTTCGACTTCCGCTTCGCCCGGAAGGGTGAGGTCGCCGGTCACAGTCTCGGCAATCTGATCCTGACCGCCCCTCACCGAGCTCGAGCGGGACTTCTCCAGAGCCGTGAAGCACGCGCGGCGGGCATGCTCGCGATCCGCGGCCGGGTCCTTCCGCTCCACCACGCGGAACGTGGTTCTCCAGCGCCGAGCTGTCAGACGGGACCGTGATCGAGGGCGAATCCCGCATCGCGGGCCGCGCACAGCCCGGTGCGTCGCCTGCGGCTCGAGCCGAGCGACGCCGCCGCGCTACCGGAGGCCGTGGACGCGCTCGAGCGGGCGGACCTGATCGTGATCGGCCCGGGCAGCCTCTATTCGAGCCTGGTGGCGGTGCTCCTCGTCCGCGGGCTGCCGGAGGCGATCGCCCGATCCCGGGCGCGCGTGGTCCTCGTCATGAACCTCATGACCGAGCCTGGCGAGACCGACGGTCACACCGGCGCCGACCACGTCATGGCCATTCGGCGCCACGCCCCGGCGCTTCCGATCCACGATGTCCTGATCAACACGACGCCACTCGAGCCCGCGCAGATTGCCCACTACGACCGGCCTCAACGCGACGCCGGTCCGGGCGGACGTGCAGCTCCTACGAGCGCTCGGTCACGCGGTCGTCGAGAGCCATCTGCTCGCCGCGGGCGACGACGTGCGACACGATCCCAGAAGCTCGGGCGCGCGCTGATCGAGCGGGTGAGCTGACCACGATGGGCTTGACGGCGCGGCATCTCGACCGACGGCTCGCCCGACGACGCAGCGTGCGGAGGACGCGGCGAGCGGCCTCGGGGACCTTCTCGGGCGCGCGCCGGCCATGCGCGAGATCTTCGGGGTGGTGCGGCGGGTCGCCCGGGCCGACGTCACGGTGCTGATCCAGGGCGAGAGCGGAACGGGAAAGGAGCTGCTGGCGCGGGCCATCCACACGAACAGCTCATGGTCCGACCGCCCGTTCGTCGCGCTCAACTGCGGCGCGATCCCGGATTCGCTTGCTGGAGGCCGAGCTGTTCGGCCACGAGAAGGGCGCCTACACCGGCGCGCACATCCAGCGAAAGGGCAAGCTCGAGAGCTGGCCGAGAGCGGCACGCTCTTCCTCGACGAGGTCGGTGAGATGAGCGCGCTCCTCCAGGTGAAGCTCTTGCGCTTTCTCCAGGAGCGTGTGATCGAGCGGGTCGGCGGTCGCGAGACCGCTCGGGTGGACGCCCGCGTGGTCGCCGCCACCAACAAGGATCTGAAGGCGGAGATGCAGGCCGGCCGGTTCCGCGAAGACCTTTACTATCGCCTCTCGGTCGTGAGCCTGACGCTTCCGCCCCTTCGCGAGCGAGGCGAGGACGTCGTCCTCATCGCTGGCGCGTTCCTCCGGCGGAGCGCGCGAGAGCACCGGGCGCAAGGTCCGCTTCGGCCGCTCGGCCCTGGAAGCCATCACCCACTATCCCTGGCCCGGCAACGTTCGCGAGCTGGAGAATGCGGTCGAGCGCGCCGTTCTCATGGCCCCGACGAAATTCATCGAGGCCTCGGACCTCGGCATCAGGGTCACGGACGTTCCCGAGCCGGCGTCGCTCAGACAGGCGCGGGAGAAGGCGGAGCGGCACGCGCTGATCGACGGTCTCGTCGGGGCGCGGGGCAACATCACGCAGGCCGCGAAGCTTCTGGCGGTGAGCCGGCCGACCCTGCACGGGCTCATCGCCGAAGTACGGCGTCAACGCGCGCGAGTTTCGCTGATCGCCTAGACGCCGGCGAGGCGCAAAAGCCCCAGACGACGGCGGCCACGAGCGCGGACGCCGGGATCGTCAGAATCCACGCCCAGAGGATCCGCCCCGCTACCCCCAGCGAACCGCCGAGAAGCGCTGGATGGCGCCGACGCCCATGATGGAGCCGCTGATCGTCTGCGTCGTGCTGACCGGAATGCCGGCGATGGCGGTACCGAGCAGCGTGATGGCCCCGGCCGTCTCGGCGCAGAAGCCGCCTACCGGGCGCAGCTTCGTGATCCGCATCCCCATGGTCTTCACGATCCGCCAGCCGCCGGCCATCGTGCCCAGGCCGAGCGCCGCGTGCGCCGAGGAGCACGACCCAGAAGGGCACGTAGAACTCCGGACCGAGGTACCCCGTGGTGAAGAGCAGCACGGCGATGATCCCCATGGTCTTCTGCGCGTCGTTGGTGCCGTGCCCCAGGCTGTACGCGGCCGCCGACAGGAGCTGCAGCCGCGCCGGAACACCTTGTCGACGCGGCCTGGTGTCTGGCGCTTGAACACGTTGAGCACCAGCACCATCATCGTGAATCCGACGATTAGGCCGATCAGCGGCGCCAGGATCATGAACGCCCCGATCTTGATCAAGCCCGAGGCGATCAGCGAGCCGAACCCGGCCTTGACCACGGCGGCGCCGGCGAAGCCGCCGATCAGCGCGTGCGAGGAGCTCGTCGGCAGCCCCCACACCACGTGATCAGGTCCCAGACGATCGCGCCGATGAGCCCGGCCAGGATCACCCACTGATCCACCACCGCCGCGTCGACGACGCCCTTGCCGACCGTCTTGCGCCACGCTCACCCCGAAGCCGAAGGCGGCGACGAAGTTGAAGAACGCCGCCCACACGACCGCCTGCAGCGGCGTCAGCACGCGGGTCGACACCACGGTGGCGATGGAGTTGGCGGCGTCGTGGAAGCCGTTGATGAAGTCGAAGACGAGCGCGACGAAGACGATGAAGACGATGAGGGAGAGCACCGCTCAGGCCGGGCCGGTCACGCCATCTTGAGGATGATCCCTCGATCACGTTGGCCACGTCCTCGCATCGGTCGGTCACGATCTCCATCGTCTCGTAGATCTCTTTCCACTTGATGACTTCGATGGGATCGCTCGACTCCTCGAACATGCGCGGCGAGGCTGTCGCGCAGGCAGCACGTCGGCGGTGTTCTCGAGCCGGTTCACCTCGACCGTGTGCTCGTGAAAGCCCGGGTCCATGTTGCGCAGGCACTTGATGGTGCGGTCCATCGCGTGCGTGGTCTGCACGATGACGTCGGCCATCGCCCGGCACGCGGAGGTCGGCTCCTTGATGCGGTACACCACCAGACGCTCGGCGGCCGCCTCGATGTAGTCCAGCACGTCGTCGAGGCGCGAGGCCAGGTCGTGGATGTCCTCGCGGTCGATCGGGGTGATGAACGTGGTGTTCAGCTTCTTGATGATCTCGTGGGTGGTGTGATCGCCCTGGTGCTCGACCTCCTTGATCGCGTGCGCCTTGGCCCGGGCGTCGGCGAAGTGGTGGACCATCTCGTGGAGCAGGGCGCCGGCGCGGATGATGTGCTGAGACTGCTGCTCGAAGTAGTCGAAGAACCGGACTTCCTTCGGGATCAGGTTAAACATTGACCCGGGCCAGAGTGTAACGGAATCGTCACCAATTACGCCACCGATACTCGCTAGGCCTTCCGGAGCGCGAGCGGCGGCATTCCGAGGAGGGCCCGGCGGCCGAGGCCCCAGCAGGTCTCGATGGTGTCGAGGAGCACCGGGCGCGCTCGGCGCGAGGCAGCGTATCAAGAGCCCGTCCCGGGCGAGCGTGGCCACGGCGACCCGCCCGGCCTCGACGCCGGGGCATTGCCGCCGGACATCGGCCGTGAACCGCTCGCGATCGAAGGATCCGATGATCGCGATCGAGGCGAAGTACGGATGCGACTCCGTGTAGCCGAGTCCGTCCCACGCCATGTCCTTCCCGGTCATCGGCCCCCGCAGCGCGAGCCGGTCGCGCAGCAGCCAGCCGTGCTGATCCGCACCGACACGGCGCTATCCAGGACGGCGAACTGCCACGCCTCGCCGCGGCCGATGCGGCCGGCCGAGAAGGCGTCGACGAGGATCAGCCGGGCGGTCGCGTCCATGTCGACGTCGAGCGTCTGACGGAGGGCCGAGCCCGCGAACGGAATGGTGTGATCGGGCACCCACTCGACGGCGGCTTGCGGCCCGACCGAGATCTTTACCGACTGGACGGCGGCCTCGGCGTCGGTGCGGTACACGCGAGTGGCCGACGGCGTGGTCAGGACCGCGTGGGCGCCGGCGGTCATCTCGACGTCGATCGAGAGCCGATCGCCGCCGACGAGAGCCGCCCGTCGGGTTCAGGATCGAAACGACCGCGGCGGGGTCGTCGAGCGCGACGGGCGCCAGCGCCTGGAGCGGCAGCGTGTACCGGCAGCCGGCGACGACGGTGCCCGGCCCGCGGCGCTCGAAGCGGAGCCGCAGCGCCCCGTCGCGTCCGATCCGGGCTGGGGCGAGCGACGCGGTGGCGCTCACGCCGTCGCGGCGTCGAGCGACAGCTCGTGCCGGATCCACGCGAGGATCGTGTCCACCCCTCGCCCGTGCGGAGGTTCGTGAACACGAAGGGCCGGGTGCCCCGCATCCGGCGCGCGTCGCGCTCCATCACCGGAGGTCAGCGCCCACGTGGGGCGCCAGATCGATCTTGTTGATCACCAGGAGGTTGGAGCGCGTGATGCCCGGGCCGCCCTTGCGCGGGATCTTCTCGCCCTCGGCGACGTCGATGACGTAGACCGCCGCGTCGACCAGCTCGGGGCTGAATGTGGCCGCCAGGTTGTCGCCGCCGCTCTCGATCAGCAGCAGCTCGAGCGCGGGAAATTTCTTCTGGAGCTCGCGCACCGCCTCGAGGTTGGCCGACGCGTCCTCGCGGATCGCGGTGTGCGGGCATCCGCCCGTCTCGACACCGACGACCCGGTTCGCCGGCAGCGCGCCCGCCGCACGAGGAACTCGGCGTCCTCCTTCGTGTAGATGTCGTTGGTGATGACCGCCATGTCGAGCTCGGCGCGCGAGCCGGCAGGCAGAGCGCCTCGGCCAGCGCGGTCTTGCCGGAGCCGACGGGGCCGCCGATGCCGATCTTGAGCGGGCGCGGCGTCCGCGCTCACGAGCGGAACAGCCTCGCGTCGAGCGTCGCGTGCCGGATGCCCGCGATCTCGAGCGCCGGATTGAAGCTCCACAGGTCGTCCACGGTCGCCGCCGCGGCCGCGGCGGCCAGGCGCTCGATGCGCCCGCGCATCGCGGCCAGCACGCGCTGGCCCGTCGAGCTGGCCGAGCGCGATCAGCCGCAGGCCCGCGCCGACGAGCAGCTCGGCGGTCGAATAGAGGTAGGCCGCCGCGGCGGCGGCTCGGGGCGACGCCCCCGCGCCCGACGACGGCGCCGAACACGCTCGCGTGATGCCCACGCGCACGCTCGTCGTCGACCGCGCCGGCCAGCCGGGCCGAGGAACGGGTCGTCGCCGAGACCCGCGGCGATCCGGAGCGTCTGGCGACCCATCTGACGGCTCGCGGCTCTGAACTCCGGAACGGACTTCATCGCGTCGAGCCGCAGATCGAGGTCGATCCAGTCGTCCGACGTCCGCCCGCGCCGACCGGCGCACCGCGATCGCGGCGGCCGCGGCGTCGGCGGGACCGGCCGAGCCTTCGAGGTGCGCCGCGACGAACGCCTCCAGGCCCTGGCGGTCACGGACCCGCCCATCCTGGACGTAGGTCTCGAGCCCGAACGAATGCGCGAACCCCCGGCCGGGAAGAGCCCGTCGGCGAACTGCAGGAGGGTCAGCAGCGCACGCTCATCGGTCATGACGATGACCCATCCCGATCGGCGCGAACACCGTGCGCACCCGCTCGAACCGGACGTCGAGCCGGGTGAGCAGGTGCCCCATCGCGGGATCGTCCGGCACGAGCACCCGCTCGCCGTCGAGCGCCAGCGTGAAGTGGCGGTTACCCACCTCGAAGGCGACGCGCAGCGCCTCTTCGGGCGAAGCGGGCGTGAACGCCAGCACCGGCTCGAGCGCGCCCTCCACGACCACGTACCAGTCCGCGGCGACGTGGAGGACCGATCCGAGCCTGAGCACGCTGCCGGTCGGCAGGGCGAGCACGAGCGCGCGCCCCTGCCGTCGTCGTGACGCGCCGGCGTCCCCAGCGGCGCTCCTCGGCCGTGAGCATCAGCGCGTCGCGCTCCAGACCAGCCAGATCCGCCTCCCGCACCTCGACGCGCGCGCTCGTGATCAGGGACTCCGGCGCCCCGGGCGCCGGATTCTGATCTCGAGCCGTAGCGGGCTGTCCGACCGCCAGTAGCGGGTTGTCTCGCAGGAACGATCGAGCCCCGGGCTCGATCGGCCCGCGAGTGGGGGTATGGGGGGCCATTTCGGGGCCCCCATCAGAACAAAAAATAGCGCTGCGCCATCGGCAGCACGCGCGCCGGCTCGCACGTCAGCAGCACACCGTCCGCGCGCACCTGGTACGTCTCGGGATCGACCTCGATCCGGGGCAGCGCGTCGTTGTGGATCATGTCGCGCTTGCCGAGGCCGCGACACCGCGAGACCGCGACGGCGCGCCGGCCGAGACCGAGCCGCTGCGGCACGCCGTCGGCGAGGGCGGCCGCCGACACGAACGTCACGGTCGTGCTGCCGACTGCCCGCCCGAACGCCCCGAACATCGGGCGGTACAGCACGGGCTGCGGCGTCGGGATCGACGCGTTCGGATCGCCCATCGCCGCCCAGGCGATGATGCCGCCCTTCACCACCAGCTCGGGCTTGACGCCGAAGAACGCGGGCTTCCACAGCACGAGGTCGGCGAGCTTGCCCTTCTCGATCGACCCCACCTCGCCGGCCAGACCGTGCGCGATGGCCGGAGTTGATCGTGTACTTCGCGACGTACCGCTTCACCCGCGTGTTGTCGTCGCCCGACGTCTCCCGGGAGCGGACCGCGCTGACGCTTCATCTTGTCGGCGGTCTGCCACGTCCGGATGATCACCTCACCGATCCGGCCCATCGCCTGCGAGTCCGAGGACATCATGCTGATCGCGCCGAGATCGTGCAGCACGTCCTCGGCGGCGATCGTCTCGGCGCGGATGCGCGATTCGGCGAACGCGAGGTCCTCGGGGATCCGCGCGTTGAGGTGGTGGCAGACCATCAGCATGTCGAGATGCTCGTCCATGGTGTTCACGGTGAACGGCATCGTCGGGTTGGTCGACGAGGGCAGGCAGTTCGGCTCGCCGCACACGCGGATGATGTCGGGCGCGTGACCGCCGCCGGCGCCCTCGGTGTGGTACGTGTGAATGGTCCGCCCCTTGAACGCGCGGATCGAGTCCTCGACGAACCCGCTCTCGTTGAGCGTGTCGGTGTGGATCGCGACCTGCACGTCGAGCTCGTCGGCGACGCCGAGCGCGCAGTCGATCGCCGCCGGCGTCGTCCCCCAGTCTTCGTGGAGCTTGAGCCCGATGGCGCCCGCCACGATCTGCTCGCGCAGCGGATCGGGCGCCGACGCGTTGCCCTTGCCGAGGAAGCCCAGGTTGATCGGGAACGCCTCGGCCGCCTCGAGCATGCGGTGGATGTTCCACGCGCCGGGCGTGCACGTCGTGGCGTTCGTTCCGGTCGCGGGGCCGGTGCCGCCGCCGAGCAGCGTCGTGAGCCCGGCGCTGATCGCCTCACCGACCAGCTGGGGACAGATGAAGTGGATGTGCGTGTCGAGCCCGCCCGCCGTGACGATCTTCCCTCGCCGGCGATGACCTCGGTGGACGCGCCGACGACCATCCCGTCCGTCACGCCCGCCATCAGGTCGGGATTCCCGGCCTTGCCGACGGCGGCGATCCGGCCGTCACGGATTCCAATGTCGGCCTTCACGATGCCCCAGTGATCGACGATCACGGCGTTGGTGATGACGACGTCGAGCACCCCGGCCGCGCGGGTGGCGCGGACGGCCTGGCCCATGCCGTCGCGGATGACCTTGCCCCCACCGAACTTCGCCTCTTCGCCCGGCGTCGTGAGGTCGCGCTCGATGCGGATGAACAGGTCCGTGTCGGCCAGGCGCACCCGGTCTCCCGTGGTGGGCCCATACAGATCGGCGTACTGCCGGCGCGTCAGCCGGAGCGTCACGACGGGCGCTCCCACGCGGCGAGCTTCGCCAGCGCTTGATCGCGCCCGCCGCCCTCCGTCAGCGCGTTCAGGCCGAAGACCCGGCGCGCGCCGGCCAGCTCGACCAGCGTCACGCGCTTCTCGTCGCCGGGCTCGAAGCGCACCGCGGTGCCGGCCGGCACGTTGAGTCGCATGCCGAACGCTTGCTCGCGGTCGAACCGAAGCGCCCGGTTGACCTCGAAGAAATGGAAGTGCGAGCCGACCTGGATGGGTCGATCGGCCGTGTTGGTCACCGTCATCTCCACGGTCCGCCGCCCCTGGTTCGCGACGATGTCCCCCTCGCCGAGCACATACTCACCCGGAATCACGCCGACCTCCTTCGCTCACCCGCTAGCGAATTGGATGATGAATCGTGACGAGCTTGGTGCCGTCGGGGAACGTGCCTTCGACCTGAACTTCTTCGATCATCTCCGGCACGCCCTCCATCACGTCGTCGCGACCGAGGACGCTGAGCCCCGCCTCCATCAGCTCCGACACGCTCCGCCCGTCGCGGATGCCCTCGAGGATCTCCGCGGTGATGAGCGCGAGCGCCTCGGGGTGGTTGAGCTTGAGACCGCGCCCGCGGCGCCGCCGTGCGAGCTCGGCCGCGGTGAAGATGAGCAGCTTTTCCTGCTCACGCGGAGTGAGGTGCATCGCTGAGCCTCCCTGATGCTCGCGCCGCGGGCCGTCGCGGGGCCGGGGTCAGACCGCCAGGTGCTGCCGGACCATCTCGACTCTCAGGTCGCCGGTGGAGCCCGCCGCGACCACCGCGCCCTTGGCCATGATCACGTACTTGTCGGCGAGACGCTCGGCGAAGTCAAGGTACTGCTCGACCAGCAGCACGGCGAGACCGAGGTCCTGCTTGATCCGGCGCAGCGCGCCCTCGATCTCGAGGATGATCGACGGCTGGATGCCCTCGGTCGGCTCGTCGAGCATGAGCAGCTTCGGCTTCGTGAGCAGGGCGCGCCCGATGGCGAGCATCTGCTGCTCGCCGCCCGAGAGAACGCCGCCCTTGCGCGCCAGCAGCGGCCGCAGGGCCGGAAACAGCTCGAGCGGCTCGTCCAGCGAGGCAGCCCGCCCGCAGCCGAGCAGCGCCATGCGGAGGTTCTCCTCCACGGTGAGGTGCGGGAAGATCTCGCGGCCCTGCGGGACGTAGCCGACGCCGGCGCGCGCCCGCCGGTCGGACGACCACGCGGTGATGTCGGTGCCATCGAAGGTCACCGTTCCGCGCCGCGCCGGCAGGAGCCCGATGGCGGTCTTGAGGACGTGGTCTTGCCCACGCCGTTGCGCCCCATCAGGCACACGAGCTCGCCGGCGCGGACCTCGAGGTCCACGCCCCAGAGCACCTGCGACTCGCCGTAGGCGACGTCGAGGCCGCTAATGGACAGCATCGGCCGCCTCGCGCCGCCGCCCGAGGTAGACCTCGAGGACGCGCGGATCGTTCTGGATCTGCTCCACCGGCCCCTCGCAGAGGACCGTGCCCAGATGGAGCACCGTCACCTTGCGCGCGATCTGCCGGACGAATTCCATGTCGTGCTCGATGACGAGCACCGACCGGTCGGCAGCGATCGATTCGAGCAGCGCGCCGGTCCGCGCGGTCTCCTCGTCGGTCATGCCGGCGACCGGCTCGTCGACCAGGAGCAGCTCGGGATCCTGCGCGATCACCATGCCGATCTCCAGCCACTGCTTCTCACCGTGCGCCAGGGCGCCGGCCAGCGCGTCCGCCTTGGCGGTGAGCTGGACCGTCTCGAGCGTCTGCGCGATGCGATCGCGTTCCTCCGCCGGGTCGTGGCGGCGGAGCGCGGCGAGCACACCCTTCGACGCCCGGCGCAGGGACAGCTCCACGTTGTCCCACACGGTCAGGTTCACGAACACGGACGGCGTCTGGAACTTCCGGCCGACGCCGAGGCGCGCGATGTCGTTCTCGCGCAGCGGCAACAGGTCGGTCTCGTGGCCGAAGATGACGCGCCCGCTCTCGGGCTTGACTCGCCCGGACACGACGTCGAGCAGCGTGGTCTTGCCGGCGCCGTTGGGGCCGATCACCACGCGCAGCTCGCGGCGGTCCATGAAGAAGTTCAACCGGCTGAGCGCCTTGAACCCGTCGTAGTTCACCGTCACGTCTTCGAGATAGATGATGCTGCCGGTGGTCATTGATCGGAGCTCGGCGGCCGGCTCACACCGCGGGTGGCCTGAGAGCGCGGGGTCTGTCGGCAGCGGCTCCCCGGGGTGGCGGGAGGCGCGGGTCAGGGAGCTCGGCGGCCGGCTCACACCGCGAGTGGCCTGAGGAGGCGCGGGCGTCGAGGTGATCAGGCTCGGCGGCCGGCTCTCTCCGTGGGTGGCCTGAGAAAGATGCTGCGCGTCCAGGATCGCCCGATCCGGCGCGCCCACCACCATGCGGCGGGCCCGCATCAGCGGTCGTCCGATGGCGCCGACGACCCCGTCGGGAAAGAACAGGACGGCGCCCATGAAGAGCCCGCCCAGGAAGAGAAGCCACAGATCCGGATAGCTGGTCGTCAGCCAGCTCTGGATCCAGTTGACGCCGACGGCGCCGATGACGGATCCGTAGAGCGTGCCGCGGCCCCCGGCGGCGACCCACACCACCATTTCGATCGACGGCAGCACGCCGATCTTGGCCGGGGTGACGATGCCGACTTGCGGCGCGTAGAGGGCGCCGGCGACGCCGGCCAGAATCGCCGACACGACGAACACGAAGAGCTTGTACGCCGCCGGGCGAGTAGCCGGAGAAGAGCACGCGGGTCTCGCTGTCGCGAATGGCGACCAGCACCTTGCCGGCACGCGTGAGCGTGATCCAGCGACAGACCAGATAGGCCACGACGAGCGTCACGGCCGTGACGACGTAGAGGCCGCGCTGGGTGGCGGGCAGGTTCAGCGGGAAGCCGAAGATCGTCTTGAAGTCGGCGAGCCCGTTGGTGCCGCCCAGGTTCATCTCGTTGCGGTTGAACACGAGCCACACGCTGAGCGCCAGCGCCTGCGTGATGATCGAGAAGTACACGCCGCGGATCCGGCTGCGAAACGCGAGATACCCGAACGCCAGGCCGAAGAGCCCGGGGACGAGCACGATGGCGGCGAGCGTGAACGCGCCGCTCTGAAACGGCCTGCCAGAAGAGCGGCAGCGCCTTGACCTGGTTCCACACCATGAAGTCGGGCAGGGCGCTCTGGTACACGCTCTTGGCGCCGATCTCGAGCATGAGGTGCATGCCCATCGCGTACGCGCCGAGGCCGAAGAACACCCCGTGGCCGAGCGAGAGAACGCCGGCGTAGCCCCACAGGAGATCGAGGCCCAGCGCGAGGATCGCGTAGGCGAGGAACTTGCCGAAGAGGTTCAGCGTGAAGTTCGAGACGGAGAACGGGCCCGTCGGCCGGCAGCGCGTTGCAGAGCGGCAGCACGACCACGAGGACGAACGCCGCCAGCCCGACCGCGAGCGCCTCACGCCTCGGCATTCCGGCCCCGCGTCGCGAACAGCCCCGCCGGCCGCCGCTGGAGGAACAGGATGACGCCCACGAGAATCGCGACCTTGCCGAAGACCGCGCCGAGCGCCGGCTCGATCCCCTTGGTGAGCCCGCCCAGTCCCGCCGCGGCGAGAATCGTCCCGGCCAGCTTGCCGACGCCGCCGGTCACGACCACCATGAACGAGTCCGACGATGTAGTTCTGGCCGAGCGACGGGCCGACGTTACCGATCTGGGTGAGCGCGCAGCCCGCGAGCCCGGCCAGCCGGCGCCGAAGGCGAACGTGGTGGCGTCCACCACTCCGGCGCGCACGCCGAGGCAGGAGCTCATCGCCCGGTTCTGCGTCACGGCGCGGATCCGGAGCCCCGCGCTCGGTGCGGAACAGGAGCCAGTACATCGCCGCGACGCGACACGCTTGCGAGGCCGATGATGAACATCCGGTTGTACGGGAGCGTCACGCCGACCATGACCGGGAAGCCGCCCGAGAGCCACGACGGCGAGCTCACGTCCACGTTCGCGGCGCCGAACCAGAGGCGCAGTCCCTGCTGGATGATGAGCGACGCGCCCCACGTGAGCAGCAGCGTCTCGAGCGGGCGTCCGTAGAGGAAGCGGATGACCCCGCGCTCGAGGACCAGCGCCCACCGCCGCGGCGACCAGGAACGAGATCGGCAGCGCGGCGACGAAGTAGAAGTCGATAGCGGTCGGGCCACGCGGCGCGGAACCAGTTCTGCACCACGAACGTGGCATAGGCGCCAGCGCCATCAGCTCGCCGTGAGCCATGTTGATGACGCCCATGAGGCCGAACACGATCGCCAGTCCGAGCGCCATCAGGAGCAGGATCGAGGCGAGCGAGGCGCCCTGGAAGAGCGTCTCGACGGTCGTCGTCAGGAGGCTCCATCGCTGCGAGCCGGCGGATCGCGTGCGTGGCGGCCTCGCGCTCAGCCGGCGACGCGGTCGGGTCGGCGGCGAGCTCGGGTCAGCGCGCTCGCGCGCGCCGGCCGAGTGGATCTCGCCGAGCGTGCGCGCCGCGTCGGTGCGCTCGTCGCCTCTGCCGTGCGCCAGCCGGATCAGCCCGAGCGCCTCGGTGAGCGCGTGGCGGACCCAGCGGTCCGTCTCCTTCGTGAGCGCTTCTTCGATGGTCGGTACGGCGGCCAGGTCGGCCTGGTTTCCGAGCTTCACGGCGGCGCCCTGCCGCACGGCCGGATCGGAGTCGGCGAGCTGCGCCCTGGTCTCGTCGGCGTCGAGGAACGGCTTGATGGCGAGCCGGAGGCGCGCGATCGGCCGGCACTTCCTTCAGCTCGGTCAGCGCGACGGTGCCGAGCGGCTCCTGCTCGTAGGCGCCCGCGATGTCGATGACGTCCTGGTCGCCGCGGGTCGCCTTCGTCCCGCCGATGACCAGCTCGGTCGCGCCCGCCTTCGTCCGCGCGTAGACGCTGCCGTCGCGGAGCGCGCCGAGGAACCGGATCCACTTCGGATCGCGCGTCTGGCCGAGGACGGAGACGGCCGCCTCGCGCCGATCGGCGTCGTCACCCGTGAGGTCCGCCAGGCGCGCGGGCGATTTCCGGCGATTGCGCAGGCGGAGCCGCGTGGCCCGCCGCGGGAGCGGCGAGCCACGCGATCAGCGAAGGAGAGCAGCGAGACGGTATCTCACGCCTTCTTCTGATAGGTGCCCTGGTGCTTGACCCAGTCACAGCCCTTGTCCGGGCTCGTGTACTTGCTCCACGGCTCCGGCTCGACGAGGCCCTTGGTGCGGGTAGACGATCTTGAACTGGCCGTCCTTCATGATCTCGCCGATGAGGACCGGTCGATAGGTGTGGTGGTTGTACTCGTGCATCTTGATCGTGCTGCCCGGCGCCGCGAAGGTCTGACCGTACACGGCCTTGCGCACGGCGTCGACGTCGAAGCTCTTGGCCTTCTCGACCGCCTGCTTCCAGACGTAAACCCCGAAGTAGGCCGCCTCCATCGGGTCGTCGGTGACGCGCTTGTCGCCGCCGGGCAGGTTGGCTCTTCTTCGCGTACGCCTTGAACGCCTGGACGAACTTCTTGTTGTTGGCGTTCTCCACCGACTGGAAGTAGTTCCAGGCGGCCAGGTGTCCGACCAGCGCCGAGGTGTCCATGCCGCGCAGCTCGTCCTCGGCCACGCTGTAGGCCATGATGGGCGCGTTCTCGGAGCGCAGGCCCTGGTTGCGCGAACTCCTTGTAGAAGGGCACGTTCTGAATCGCCGTTGATCGTCGAGACACGCACGCGCTCGCCGCCCGACGAGAACCGCTTGATCTTGCCGACGATCGTCTGGTAGTCCTGATGGTTGAACGGCGTGTACTCTTCCTCGATGTTGGCGGCCGGCACGCCCTTGGCGAGCAGGAAGGCGCGCAGGATCTTGTTGGCCGTGCGCGGGAACACGTAGTCGGTGCCGAGCAGGTAGAACTTCTTGTAGGACGCCGCCTTCCTTCGACATCAGGTACTCCGGCGCCGGGAATCAGCTGCTGGTTCGGCGTCGCGCCCGTGTAGAAGACGTTCTTCGAGCACTCCTCGCCCTCGTACTGCACCGGGTAGAAGAGCAGGCCGTTGTTGTTCTCGAACACCGGCAGGACCGACTTCCGGCTGACCGACGTCCAGCACCCGAACACGACCGCCACCTTGTCCTGCAGCAGGAGCTGCTTGGCCTTCTCGGCGAAGAGATCCCAGTTCGACGCCGGATCGACGACGACGGGCTCGATCTTGCGGCCCATGACGCCGCCCTTGGCGTTGACCTCCTCGATGGCCATCAGCACGACGTCCCGCAGCGACACCTCGCTGATGGCCATCGTGCCCGAGAGCGAGTGCAGGACGCCGATCTTGACCGTGTCCTGCGCTCTCAGAATGTTGGGGAACCCGAGACCGGCGCCGAGCACCGTCCCTGCCGCGAGCGAGGCCTTGAGGAAGCCGCGACGTGAGATCTGCTGCCATACCGTCTCCTTTCGACTGAGCTGTTGTTGGTCGCGATCGCGGCGTCATTGGCGCGTCGTCCGCGGGCAGCGCTGGCCGCGGCTGGTGCCCGGGAGAGCAAGGGCCGTACCGGAGGGTCTTCCTGCGTGTTTACGGGATGTTACGAGGATATCGAGTGCCGGTAATGCTCAATCCGTAGGCACATCCGAGGTAACTGACTCCGACACGAGCAGTGCGCGGGCGATGTCCACGATGGGGCGCCGGCTATCCATCGCCGCACGGCGGAGTCGATGAAACGCCTCGTCCTCGGAGATGATAGCGCGCCATCAATCGCCCCTTCGCCCGCTCGATGAGCTTTGCGATCCTCGAGCGAGCGGCCGAAGCTCGCGCGTCTCGCGGAAGCGGGCGACGGCAGGTCGAGAGACCGGGGCCAGCTACCGGCCGAGCGGAGAGGCTTGAGGAGGTAGCTCATCACGCCAGCGGCGCGCGCCCGATCGACCGGGTCCTGCCGGGTGTGGCTCGTGAAGAGAACCACCGGGCAGCCCGCGCTCGATCACGCTCCAGCGCCACGTCGACCGCCGTCGCCGTCGGGAAGACCGACGGCGAAGACGGCGACGTCGGGACTGGTCCCGGCGCACGAGGGCGAGCGCGTCGACGCAGCGCACGGCCTCACCGACCACGGCGCCTCCGGCCGCCCAGATCGCGGCGCGGAGCGACGCTCGCGAAGCGCTCGTGATCGTCGAGGATCGCGACCCGCCATCGCGGGTCGGACTTCGGCTCCTCACCCGCCATGGCCAATCGCTTCGGCAAGCGCGGTGCCAGAGCGGGGTCCAAGACATTCACGCCAGTCGCCGCGCCTCGACTCCGATCTGCCCGGCGAACCGGCAACCTCCAATGATTCTGCCGCTTTCTCGGGCAACCGGGGCCCAGGATGGACGATACGAGGTGCTGCCGCAATCCGGACCTCGCGCTCCAGCTTCCTGAGGCGTGGCGCGGCACGGGCCGCGCTCGGGGCGGCGCCTCTCGGTAAACGCCCGCTCCAGGCCCCTCGCGGGGTGACTGTCGCCGCCTCTTGCTGTGCGCGACGCCGTGCGGTGTCACGGCCTACCCCATCGGACCCGTGCGGCGGACGTCAGCCGCACCTATCACTTCGGAGACCTGTCGCGCGACACTCCTCCGAGGCTCGCTTCACGAGCGCGCCGCCAGCCATCGAATTTCTGGAAAACACCGAAGTGCGCTCGCCCGCCCGATGGAGCGTTCGACACCCATAAGTCCACGCTACAGGAAGATTACCGCCTCGGTAATATAGTTCCTAATCAGCCGTCCGGAATTCCGCAGTTCGCGCCAGTGCCCTCGTTCTCACGCCGCCGGCGGCGCTTCGCTCGCAATCGCCGTCTTTCATCGTGTTGGCTGCCGGTACTTCGCAAAGAGACACGGCGGTCAGCTACTTCAAGCGCGTTGCCAAAGGCGTCGCGGTTCCAGTCTCTGACGCGCCGCATGACTGAGCTGTCGCGGGAATATGGGGCACGACGTTTGCTGATTGGTTCCACGCGTCAGGTTTGACGGACAGACGACCGACTGTTCACTGGTCGCGCAGTTTTGGGATTGCCAAAACTGAAATTAAATTTCTGGGGAACCAAGCGGATGTGCCGTATGAGCCGGCCGCTACAATTCCAATCGCAATTCTTGCGGTTCTGGTGGCGCTGTTGCTGCCGCTCACCCCGCTGGCGGCGAGCGCGCAGAGGCGCGAGCGTCGTCGCTGGCTCGTCGAGCTCGCTTCGTCGGTCCCCTGACCAGCAGGCCCTGGTCATCGCGCAACGAGCGGCGTCGAGCTCTCTCCATCCCGGCCCTCCCTGTCCTGTCATCGAGGTCACCGCCGATGCTACCCTCAAGTCCTGGCCAGCTACCAGGCGGATCCCCAGGTCGTCAGCGCCGCGAAGAGACAAGAGGCGCTGGCAGTCTCAGGTCTTCCCGCAGATCCGCTCTATCAGAATCAGTGGTCACTGCCGAAAATCGGCTGGGACTCTGGCTTTCGGTGAGCGTGACGCCGACCGGCTCGGCGAGTCGTGGCGGTGCTCGATACCGGCGTCGACGCGCAGCATCCCGATCTGGCCGCGAACGTGATGCCGGAAGATCGATTCTCGACGGCTCCTACGGGAACCACCGACCCGAGCGGCCACGGCACCGTGGCTCGCCGGAATCGTCGCGGCACAGACTGACAACGCGCTCGAGGGCATCGCGGGCGTCGCCTACGCGGGCGTACGGATCATGCCGGTGACGGTGCTCGACGCGAACGGGCTCGGGCAAGACAGCGACGTCATCGCCGGGCGTCATCTGGGCGGCGGATCACGGCGCCGACGTCATCGTGATGGCCTTCAGCAGTCCCGGCTTCAGTCCGAACCTCCAGGACGCGATCGACTACGCGTGGTCGAAGAAGCGTCGTGCTGGTGGCCGCCACCGGCAACGACGCTCTCAACACGCCGACCTTCCCCGCCGGCGACCGCGGCGTCATGGGTGTGGCTCAGGGACCGATGCGAACGACGCCCTGGTGCCTACTTCAGCAACCGATGGCCAGAGCGTCTTCATCGCCGCGCCCGGCCACGCGACATCCAGACGACGGACATCGGCGACGCCTCCACCGTCATCAACGCGGCACCTCGGCGTCCGCGGCGATCGTCGCGGCGCCGCCGCGCGTTCATGAAGGCGGTGGACCCGACGCTCACGACACGGCATCATCGTCAGCGGCCGCCTGGCGCATGGCCGATCCCGCCGGCACCAGGACCAGAACCGGCAACGGCCGCATCAACATGGCGCGCGCGCTGGCGGACACGGGTACGGACCATCCAGCCGCGCGGGCGCCGCGCCGGTGGGCGACGGCGACCGATCCATGTGGGTTATCTGCCGAGCGGCAGCGGGTCGCACCCTAAACCACGACCTCGGCCCGTTCGGGACGGTGGTCTGTGGCCTTCTGGCGGTAATCCGTTTGACAAGAACGTATCAACATCGGGATCTACTGGGATGGCACCCTCAACCACAACGAGGTGGGACGCTGCTGACCACCTGCTCGACGGGCGGCGGTAGCGGCAACATTCAAGGGACCTGCAGCTTCACCGTCCCTCGGCACGCCCGGAGTGCACACAGTGGTGGCCACCCAGAATGGCACAGTGCAACAGTAGCGTTTCGGCAAGCTTCTCGGTCATTGGACCCGCAGCGAAACTCGCTTTCACCACCAGCCCCAGCAACAACACCGCCGGCGTCGGCTTTAGTGCAGTTGTGACGCTGCAGGACGCCATCGGCAATACCGTGACCGGGACCGCGCAGACGTAGCCGGTGGCGATTCTGGAAGGCGCAATCCCGGTGGCGGCTTTGGCTAAGCGGCGGCGACGGTGGCGGTGATCACGCCAGTGCTGCAGCCAGGCGACTTTCAGCGGCCTGTCGATCGACAAAGCCAGAACGGGTACACATTGACCGCGGTTCGACCGTGTCGACGCGAGGTGGTTGTGGGCGGCTGCATTCAACATCACCGCGGGACCAGTGAACACGGTGACGTTCGTGCAGCAGCCGACGGGCACGGCGCGGGGGGTATCACACCGGCTGTGACGGTGCGGGTGCGGATTGCATTGGGCAACAACGTGTTCGGCTTCTGTGGTGATGACGTTGGCGAGCGGAACGGGGCCGTTGGACGGGGCAACGACTCGATCGATGACGTCGCGGTACATCGCCACGTTCGGCGATCTGAGCATTAACGTGGTCGGGTCGAAAACGCTGAGGGCGACCAGCAACGCGAAGACGGCAGATGGCGTCAGCGTTCCAGCATCGCACTCCGGCGGCGGGAGTAAAGGTGGTTTTCGTGCAGCAGCCGACGACCGCTGACAGCCGGGCAGGTCGACCACGGCTGTCACGGTTCAGTTGCGGGATTCGTTCAACAACGGCGTGTCGATTGCTGGCGTATCGATCGGCGCTAAGCCTGGCAGGCACCGGGACGCTCAACAGGACCCGGCACGCAATTGACGGACGCCAACGGTCTCGCCACCTTCAGCGACCTGAGCATTAACCTCTTGGAGTTCGAAGAACCTGACCGCGTCGAGCGCTGGACTGACCGCAGCCGTGAGCGCCGTGTTCACGATCAACGCGTCAGCAGCGAGTACCCTGTCATTCAACACTCAGCCGCCGGCGAGTGTCACGGCCGGTGCACTCTTCACGCAGCGGTCAAGGCGCTGGGATGGTTCAAACAGCAGCTGTGCCAGCCTGTCGATCGCGACGACTGGGTCAGGGACGCTGGGCGGGCCACTGCCGCCGTCGGCGAAACCTCGGCGGCATCGCTACGTTGGCAACCTCCTGGCATCAACCTGACGGGCCCGAAGCTGACGGCGTCCGGCAGGCCTCGGTTGACAACAATACCTTCACCATCGCAGCGGTAAACGTGCCAGCGTTCCTGCGTAGCTTACGACGGATATATCGCCGGGCAGACTATTACGCCCCGGTGAGCGTGCAGGCGAAGGACTCGTTTGGAAACAACGTGCCCAACGCCTCGGTGGTCGCTGTCGAGTCCGCCACCCGGAACGCGGGCCAGACGTTGACGCAGTCGACTGACGCAGGCGGCATCGCGACGTTCGGGAACCTGAGCATCGACTAGTCGGTTCCAAGACTCAGGGCCACCAGCAATGGGAAGACCTCGGACAGCACTGCGTTCAACATCGAGTGGGGACCGCGACCAGTAGCTCGGATTCGGACGGCAGCCGACCGATGGTTGGGCAGACGATCGGCTGGCGGTGACGGTTCAGATGCAGGACAGCTTGGGCGTCTGGGCGCCAGCGACAGCGGTCGGGCATCCTGGCATCGCGAGAATCCCGGCGGTGGCACGCTCGGCGGGACGACGTCGCTAGGAACGGCGAATGGTGTCGCGACGTTCAGCGATCTCTCCTCCATCGACAAGTGGGGACGAATTACGCTGGCGGCGGCGTCGGCCGTGACCGGTCACGGCAACACATTCAACATCAACAACCCGACGCCACCATCTCAAGCATTAGCGGATCGTAGAACGCACCAGACGCTTTCAATGTCATCGTGACGAGACCACGGCTTCCATCAGCGGTGTGACGACGGTCGTCGGCTTGCATGTCCCCAGAACATCAGCATCGTGACGGTGGTCAACAGCCCGACGCAACTCACCGCGACGTTTACCATCGGCTCGAATGCGATGCTGGCTCGCGCCGCAACTTCTGTGGCGGAAACGAACGCGGGTGGCAGTACGGTTAATCATCAACTGCGGGTTCACGGTGGGACGGCAGGCTGTCCGCCCTCCACCTTCACCATCAGCGCGGCTGCCGGGTCAGGCGGCATCGCCGTCTGGCTGCGGCGACGGTGAATTCCGGCGCGAACCAAACGTTCACCATCACGCCGGACACCGGCTACCACGTGGCGGACGATGCTGGTCGATGGCAGCTCAGTAGGTGCGGTGACGCGACCTGCACGTTCGCCAGCGACGACCAACCACAGCATCACCGCCAGCCTGCATCAACACCTGATTACCGCTGTCTGCCGGGGCCAACGGGAGCATCAGCCCGTCCGGTAACGTGCCGGTAGCCTTACGGGGCGACTCCAGACCTTCGCTATCACGCCGGACACCGGTTGCACCGTGGTCGGTGTCTGGTCGATGGCAGCTCCAGTGGGTGCGGTGACGACCTGCACGTTCTCAACGTGGCGGCAAACCACACCATCGCGCCGCGAGCTTCGCCATCAACACCGCACACGTCACATCGCGCAGCGGGTAGCGTCAGCCCGTCCGGCAACGCGGTGGTGGGCTTCCAGCGCCGACCAAATCTTCACCATCACGCCGGACACCGGTTACCACGTGGGCCGATATCCTGGTCGATGGCAGCTCAGTGGGTGCCGTGATGACTTACACCTTCACCAACGTAACGACCAACCACACGATCAGCGGCGAGCTTTGTGGATGCTATGCCGCCGACGCGATGGTCGATAGCGGACCGACAGGCAACGAACGCCACCAGCGCCGTTTACGTTCGCCGAGCGCAAACAACGTCACCGGCGCACGAATCTGACCTTCGATACAAGCTCGATAGTAGCAGCTTTGGCGCCTGCACTGGTCCGTGACGTACAACGGCTCGCCGCTGGGCGGCACGTTCTACGTACGGGCCAGGGACCCCGCCGCCGGCAATGTCGATCCCACGCCGGCCTGGTTCAGCTGGTCGGTTGATACGGCACCGCCGGACACGCTCGACAGCATGCCGTTCGATGACCAATCACGCACGGTGGCGAACTTCACCTTCTGTTTGGGCCAGCCGGTAGCACCTTCAGTGCCAGCCTCAATGGTGGTGCTTTCGCACCAACCGGCCCGCCGAATACACGTTCGTGGATGGCAGCCATACCTTCCAGGTGCCATCGACCGGGCGTAACGCTGATCAACACCGGCCAGCTTCACCTGGACGGCGGTGGACGCAGGCGCGCCGGACACGATGATCAGCGCGCCGGCACCCGACCAGCCACGTGACAATGCCGCGACGTTCGTTCCATGGCGACCTCGCCGGCGGCGGTAGCCCCAGTGCCAGCTCGACGGTCAGACGCCGACCGCTTTTTAACAGCGGCACGATTGCCTACTCGGGTCTCATGCTGGCGAGCACCTCTTCACGTGTAGCGACGGATGCGGCCAGCAGCGCTGACCAGAAACGCCGCCACCTCGTTCGCGTGGACGATCGACGTTACGCCGCCAGACACAACGATTACCGGCGGGCCTTCCATTGGCTCGACCGGAACTTCGACTTTGACTTCGAGGTACGGACAACCTCACAGCCAGCTCGCTTACTTTCGAGTGCAGCCTGGATGACGGCGCCTTCGCGTATGCACTGGCCCAATCTTCTGCCAGGCTCGCCGTACCAGCCACGTTCAGGCTCGCGCCAAGGATGAAGCTGGGTCGATCCGACGCCAGCCACAACCGTGGACAATTACGAAGATCAATCCGGCGATCATTGGGATGGCCCGCGGACATCATCTATCCCACGCTGCTGGGCGACCCAGCTCAACGCCACCGCTGACGTCCCGGCGCGTTTTCGTCCCCACCCGGCAGTGGGCAGGCTGAACGCCGGCTCCAGCCAGGCGCTGGTCGAACTTCCGCCAACAGAATCTGACGCTGGCTACAACTACCGCGAGTAAGACTGTCTACATCAACGTCCTCAAAGAGGGCATCCGTCATCACCTGGGCCACCCCGCGGATCACCTATCTGCTGGGCGCGGGCCCCAGCTCAACGCCACCGCTTGATGTGGCGGGCAGCGATGTACTCGCCCCGGCCCGTACGAAACTTGAACGCCGGCTCCAGCCGGGCGCGCTGAAGATTGGACTTCACGCCGACGGACACCAGCTGGCGCCTGGCGAGCAAGACCGTCTCAACGTCTCCAGGCAATCCGTCAACATCTCGCACCTGGGCCACCCCACGGACCATCACCTGCTCCACTTTGCTGGGCACGACCGCTCAAGCCACCGCTGATGTGGCGGGCAGCTTCGTGTACTCGCCCGGCAATGCCAAGCTGGAGCGCCGGCTCCAGCCAGCGCTGAAAGATGTCACGCCGCGTGAGGACGCAGCTACAACACGGCGAGCAAGACCGTCTACATCAACGTCTCAAGGGCAATCCCGTCATACCTGGGCCACCCCACGGACGTAATGCCTATCCCACGCTGCTGAGCACGACCCAGCTCAACGCCACCGCTGATGTGGCGGGCCAACGCTTCGATATCACTCGCCGCCGGCACCGAAACTGAACGCTGGCTGCCAGCCAGGCTGAAAGATGAGACTTCCGCCAGAGCGGTTTGCAACTACCGCTTTGGCGAGCAAGACCGTCATCAACGTCACCGGGGCGTCCACCGTCTCGTCGCCTGGGCCCACCCCGCTGGACATCACCTATCCCCTGAGCGCGACCTCAACGCCGCATGATGTGGCGGGCGGCCGTGTACTTTCGCCCCCGGCTAGCCATGCAGCTGAACGCCGGCTCCGGCCAGGCGCTTTGGTGGACTTCGACGGACGCAACTACAAAACGGCGAGCAAGACCGTCTACATCCCAGCAACGTCCTCAAGGGCAATCCGTCGTCGCTGGGCCACCCCCGCGGACATCATGTACGGAACCGCCTTAGGCGGGGGCGCATTGAATGCAGCAGCCAACGGCATTCACGTACACTCCAGGGCCGGGACTGCGCTCAACCCTGGAGCCAGGCCCTTAGGGGTCGACTTCCACGCCGACGGACACCGCCAACTACAACACGGCGACCAAGACCGTGTACATCAGGTCCTCCTATACCTTCATCGGGTTCCTGGTGCCCGTCGACAATCCGCCGACGCTCAATGTTGGCACCCAGGGCAATATCCCGTCAGTGGCAGCTCAAGGACGGCAACGGAAACCCATCAGCGATCTGGGCTCGTTCGCGTCGTTTGCGGCCACCCAGCGTTAGCTGCGGTGGCTTCCGTCTGCTCTGAGCGACCCGCTCGATACGATGACTACCGGCATGGCTTTTTGTTCTCCGTTACGTGCCATCGCCAACCAGTTCATCTATAACTGGCAGACCCCGAACGCGTCGAATGGTGCTGCGCGTCGACGCTGACGTTGAGGGGATGGCACCAGGCACGTCGCGGACTTCCAGATGAAGAAGTAGCAGGAAAGAAGCGAAGTCGCATGGACGGCGATGGGGAGGTCGCTGCTTCTCGTTAAAAGAAGCGACCGTTCAGTTTGCAGTTGTTGTAGCAGTGGGCTTTATCGCGGCGACGCCTTGCTGGGTCAGCAATACGTAACGG
>ERZ1370068.5080-contig-412_pt1 | contig 44044 bp, 71 predicted proteins | sample MGYA00561227_ERZ1370068 | MGnify/ENA primary metagenome ERZ1370068 (study PRJEB38410, sample SAMEA6850437) | metagenome | study: Metagenomic assessment of the ecological functions of the soil: analysis of the soil microbiota associated with the...
TAGAACCTGAAAGGCTACCCGGAAGGAGTCCCACCGCATCGTCGCGCTCGGCCTCGCAGAAGAAGCGCAAGGAGCTGGGATTGGGCGAGGGCTGAGAGCCCCTCGCGCCCGCTACGCGCGAACAGGATGAGCGCGACAGCGATCGCGGCGACGACGACCCAGCCGCTGGCTGATGACATGGCCGCGATGGCGGCTCTCGCTCAAGACGTCGCGGTAAGATTCAAAAGTAGACATGTCCCGTCCCTCCAAACTCGTGGATTGGCAGATGGGGTGCACCTGCGACGGCTTCAATCCGCTGACCGATACTGAGGCATCGAAAACGGGGCGCGATGTGAAGCCGCTCACACGGCCTTAACACTGTGATGGCCGTCACTTGGGAAGTAATACGGAGAAAGCGCCGGTTCAGATGCCGGGCACGAACGGCGCCATGTCCAGCCGGCCGCGCTTTTTCGATCACCAGCATCTGGCCCGCCGGCACTTCGCGCCAGGCCTCGCAATCCTCGTCTTCGTCGAACGGCTCGGACATCACCATGACGTGATCGCCGCGCTGCCGGTGAAACATGGTCGGCGCCACATCGTCGGTGGAATGGCGCACTGCATAGATGGCATTGCCGTCGCTGAGCACCGAGGTGAACTTGAACGGCTCGTTGACCGCCGCGCCGCGCGCCAGCCGCTCGATCTTGCCGATGGTGCGCATCAGCGCGCCGACCGGATCGGTCTCCAGCCCCTCGCTGAACAGCATGATAGAAGATGAGCTCGCTTGTCGGTGGTGCCGACGCGATGCGCAATAATAGTCGTCGTCGATCATCCCTCCGAGCCTGCGGCGCACGCGCTCATAGCCGCCGATCTGGCCGTTATGCATGAACAGCCACTTGCCGTGCGCGAAGGGATGGCAGTTGGCGCGCGAGGTCGCCGGTGCCGGTGGAGGCGCGCACATGCGCCAGGAACAGGCCGGAGCGGATCTGGTGCGCCAGGCTCTTCAGGTTCTGGTCGTTCCAGGCCGGCAGGATGTCGCGATAGACGCCGGGCGTCGGCCGCTCGCCATACCAGCCGATGCCGAAGCCGTCGCCGTTGGTGGTCACGTGGCTGTGGCGGGCGCGCAGGCTCTGGCTGATCAGGGAATTGCGCGGCTCTGAACAGGACCTTGTCGAGATAGATCGGGTCGCCGCAATAGGTAAGCCACCGGCACATATGCAGCTCATTCCTTCGAAACACCGCCCACGCGGGGCCGGTGTTAACCAATCTCCATTTGACCTTACAAGGATTAACGATCGGGAAATGTGAATTGGGTCACTTTCAGTTCTGGCATATCACTTGCTTCATAACCCTGTGATGAAGAGAAACCCTGCATTTCTTGCCGCCCCCTGCTCGCCATCCTGGCGGCGACGGGCGCCTGCACCCCACCTCGAAGGTGGCGGAGCCGGATATCGTCATGAAGTCGCCGGTGGCGCCGAACGTTCTGAGCCCAGTGCCTGGCCATCAAGCTGGGGGAGCGTTTCCGCGACCAGCGGCCGATCGTGGACACCTATGCCGGGATCCACGAGATCACGATCAGATCGCCCCGCGGGGAAAAGCTTTGCCTTCGTGGAGGTGCAATCCGACTACGCCGGCGGCTCAACGGTGCGGTTCTGGAACGGCGATCTCTACTGGACCGACCACCGGGTCAGCGGCATGTGGCCCGGACGTGATGCGCGACAACTGGCACCGGTTCGAATGGGCCGAGCGGGACTGCCAGCCCACCACAGCGCCGCCGCACGGCCGCCTGCGAAGCGCCCAGGCGGCCCCGCCGCCGCCAGCTGTTCGGTCCCACCCGTGGTCAAGGCCGCTCCGCTCAAGCCGGCTGGCTGGCACGGCCCCGGGCGCCCGGCGCTGACCCCACCCTAATACTGGGAAACCTCTGAGGCTACTCTCGCCGCCGAGGATTTGATCGGGAAGGAATGGTGGGCCTTGCGGAAGTGTCGCCAGGGTCCGCGCATCGCAAACCGCCTCGGACCGGCCGGTGCGCGTGCTTCAGCGGCGCAGCTCGGCAAGGTGGATTTTCAGTCTTGGTGCGGCCGTGGCCGTTGTCGAGCCGATCGCTCGCGACGTCGTTGGCCTCTCGAGCACCTTACCAGGTTCGGGCGCGACTGGATCCTCCAGCGGTTCCGCTGGTGCCGTCATCAGTTGTTGGCGTCGCGCCGTGCGCCGATGTATCCGCCATCAGAGATCGAGATCCGCCCATAACCGAAGCCACGGCGCACGCGCGCTCGGGCAAGCCGGCGATCGTCACCCATGCAACCGCCTCGGCGACTGCAGCGCCCAATACATGGTTTGCGCGTGCGTGGATCGAGGACAGCGCCTCCGGCACCGTCGTCCGCCTCGCTGTGCCGAACGGCTTGCATGGCCGACTGGCTCCGCAATCGGTATGAGCGCCGCAATCGTCGATGCACTCCCGCGCCGAGTGCGCGTCGGTGATCGTCGCCGCGCTGATAAGCGGATCTGATGGCGACCGGCCGAAAAATCTCGCGAGCTGGAGGGCGTGACCGAAGTGGTGTCATCCGCACAGAATTTCCCCCGGCAGATCGGGCGTTTGATTGATCCGGTTGAAAATCAGAGAAATTCAAACAACCAACTTCATGATACGGTCGGCAGTTTGGTCGATGGGCCCCACGGCTGATCTAGGCGACAAAAGAGCCTAATTCAGGGCGCCAATCCGAAAGAGAGGCACGCTGGCTTTTCATCACTCACCATTTTCGTGGCGTTCTGACTCCCATTTTCCTTTTTGGAGCTGCTCTCACGGCGATCTAAAGAAGGAGCATAGCCGCGGCCGTCCGCCGGAGGACGTGGTAGGGGCTGGACTCGGCTGGTAAAGGTGGGTTCCTGGGGATCCTTACCCAACGTCAAAATGATCATCGGGAGCTGGTGATTAGCAGCCTGCTAGGCGACCAAGTCAGGATGGAGCAGGTTTGCCACTCGTGTCGGTGGAGCAAGAACGGGGTGAGAACCTCTGAGGGCGAAAAGAGGCATCTACGGCGACGAGGCCCCCCAGAATCCATCGCACTCCGTCGATGGCGTGAACGTGACTTCACCGGCATGGAGCACGTTCTAAGCCGAGCAGTGGCGCTTCGCAGCCCAGAGGAAATCGATCTCGAAGCTGCGTATCAGCAGCTGAAAATGGGCGAAAGATGGTGCCGTTGAGCTGGGCATCACGTCGCTCGACCAGTTGCAGCGCAAAATGTCGATAGAAGTTGCCTGGAGAAATGGCCGAACTACGAAGCAGCTGCTTTCGGTTATGGAGCTCTTGCAGGCTACTCAAGGTCGCTTCATAAGCAAATTGTCACGACGTGGAGGCAACGTGGACAGTTGCAGCTCAGTGCAGATACGCGCCTCATGCGGCGCCGCGTTGGCGGTCGAGATCTTCTTCCACCCTCGGAATTGGGACCGAGCTAATCCTCAAGAGGCAAGCAAGCAGCAGGCAGTCGATATTGCTTATCTTTACCACCTGCCCTTTTGCGCCGGTCATTCCACATCATCCGATCACGCGACCGCGATTTCCCCGGTTCGCAAAGGAACGGGTTTTCACGTCGAAGCGGATCCAAACCGAGGTGCCGACCTTGGACAGCTGGCTGACTGCTACGATCTGCTGCCGACCGATGTGAGGAACACGGGTTCCATGTCCTGGCGCTCGGGGGTGGCCGCCATATGATCGAGGGTCAGAGTCGGCCGCGTGTTGGATGATCGTATCTGGCCTGGTTGGCGAGCTGCCGCGGCAGCGCCCTCGCACCCAGCTGCGCCGGAGTGACGATGCCGGAGTCGATGAAAGTGCCGGAAACCGTTCATGCGGATGCGATGGAGGACGACTCGAAGCGGCGTGGGGGCGCAGAGTGGTGAGTAGAAAAAATAGCCGAAGCGAATGTCATTGCCCCCGTCGGATCTGCCGTAGCCTCGCGCAACCGGTGTTTGGGGATCCAGCGTCCAAGATGAGATTGCACCAGGTAAGGAGTGGGGAGACTCGACATGCAGAATCGTGCCAACCGAAGTCGTAGCATTCCTGGATCGCGCATTCGGCGTTGATCCCGAAAGTGGCCTGATGGCCTGGCGCCGATCGACTACACCAAAACCAGGGTAGATTGCGCACGGTCTCGATGTTGGTCGCCGCGTTGCCGCCAGAGCTCTTGACGGTGACATCCCGCGGACGCGGATTCGAAGCCTTGGTCAGCGATCCATCACGTCCGCTTCATAGACGAAGAGCAACGGCGTGCATCACGATCTTCAGCTGCACACCGCATTCTGGCTCGGCGGACATCCGCTGGTGATAACTCGCAAGATACTCTGCGCAGTCGGCAGGACCAAGTTATCGCAGCTTAGATGCAACGGGGCTTGCGTTCATACCCGACAAGGGAATTCCGGACAACGCTGCTGCTCGATATGACCAGTGCGCACCGCTCACTGGTCAACGGTGAATGGAAGGCAGCCGCTGTTCTGGCCGGCTCGGTCGCTGAAGCCTCTCTTGCTGGGCGATCGGGGGCCCGCCGGCAACCAGAACTGGTCGGGGCAACGATTTCGGCCGACCTGAAGCATCAGCAGCAGCGCACGGCGGCGGAGGGCCAATCACGATCGATACGAGATCGCTTTCAAAACTCAGGTGGAGGAGTGGAATTTCGTCGCGAGCTCATAGGTGTTGCGGAAGCAGCTGAGGTGATCACGCCCGACACGGGCGGCAGCTGCAAACTTGGCCCCGGCCACCGCAACCTGATCCGCCCAGGTTTGTCACTTCGAAGCGGTGCAAACCTGTGACATAGGCACCGCGCATGCTGCTGTTGGTGCAATGGAGTAGTAGCGCGCGATCTGACGCTGCCGCAAGCCGAAAGCGGCGTTCCTGCGGTCGAGAAGCAGACCGAGGCGAACGCCGCCACCTGCCTTGCGCGGTCCTAGGCGACGCAGCAGCAAGCCCCAATAGGCTCGCGCGACTCTGGATCGTCGGCTGCCGTGCCGACGGCTCTGCGCCACCGACCGGGTGAGGAAACGCTAGCCGATACTCTCGATCGTCGGAGGATCGATGTCTGGGATTGCTCCTTGAGGCCATCGTCCAGCCGCTCGTGACGCTGAGGCTGCTGGGCAGCGGACCGCGTTCATGTCCGAGAGGATCGTCGAGACCGCGGCCATGCCATGCGTCGGCGCAACTGCGGTAACCGCGGGGAAAGAGTGGGATCAAAACCGATTGGAAAGAAGCGGGAGAGCTTGGCGAAGTCGGCATCTTAGGAGACCTCTCATTTGGACGCGCGACCTCCCCTCCGCACACAAGACATGGTGCCGTTTCTCTGTTTAATCAAGAGGCGATGGCTATGCCTCCTATGGCGCGTCAGCGCGTTCCCGATCAAAACGGAACATCGAGTGGCAAACCGGAGTGACAGCGGCCGCCAAAAGCTGGAGGTAGCGCCATTGAAAAGTAACGGAACGCAGGATGGTGGGCCCGGCGGGACTCGAACCCGCGACCTCTCGATTAAAAGTCGCTTGCTCTACCAACTGAGCTACGGGCCCAACCCTGGCCGCCGGTGGGTTCACCGGCGCCGGCAAGGGCTTCCCAAATACCAGCCCAAAAGCAAGCGTAAAACCCGTCGGCGGCGCCCCAGGGGACTGCGATCATCCGCCTCGCGGGGCGTCGCGGGCGCAACGCGAGGAAATCCGGGCTATTCCGGACTGCGGAACGCCCCGACCAGAATAGTGCGCTGAGGGAGCCTTTGGCATCTCCGCCAAGCGAGCAACGCTCGCCTGCGTCACTTGTTGAATCTCCACCAGCCAGCAGCGAGAGAGCACATGGTCACGCCGGTGTTGCATCGGAGTGGGCGAGAGAATATTTGGCGCGCGCGGAGAGAACGCCGCAGCCGAGGCGAAAGCGTCACTATCTGCGCTTGGCCGTCAGCAACACGGTGTGCGCGCATCGTCTCGAAGGCGAGCGACACGCCGCCGTGCAGGACGAACGAAAATAAGGAAGGAGGTCAGCCAGGAACTGGCTGACCCCGAAGCTGACTAGTCGATCTCGCCGGCTTCTTCGCCGATCTCCTCGCCGGCTTCTTCGCCGGCTTCGCTGACCGCATTTCCCACGCTCTCGACGTCTTCACCTGCGCCTTCGACGGTGTGGCAGGCGGCAAAGCGGCGTGCCGATCACGATGAGACCAGCCAACAGAAGGCTGCGGTTAATCAGAGGGTCGTGCATGACATGTGCTCCAAGATTAGTGAGACCTGCCATCGGAACACCGAAGCAGCCTCAAACGTTCCCATCTTGGACGTGCGACCGCACCGCCTGCCGAATGCTGGCGACCCTGGAGATAAAGCCATGACCGATCGCATCATGATCACCGGCATCAGCAGCGTTCGATCGCACCGCCACCACGACGTCGTGCACCTCGATTGCTCGGCGGAGCAGCGCTCGACTGCATCTCGCGCTCCATCGCGGCGTGCTCGGGACCCTGATCGTCTCGCTGTTGCAGGCCGCGCGCGCATTTCCCGGCGAGTCCGATGAGTTCCTGAGCCAGCCGCTGCAACTCACTGGGGTCGGCGTGGTGTCGTTCGAGGACGGCACCTTCGGGCTCGAGTTGCCTGCTCGACGACGGGCTGCGCCTGTTCGTTTGCGGTTCCATCCGAGAGCATCGCGGCATTGCGCGATTGCGTGAACGTCATCGATGCCTTGGACGATGCGATGACCGATCAATCGGCTGGCATGACGCAGCATTGATTGCGATAATCCGGCCTGCCCGTCCATCGGATCGCCCCGCCGACCCTGAAGATCGCCACCTTCAACATCAACAACGTCCAGCGGCGCCTGCCGATCCTGCTCGCTTGGCTGAAGCGGGCCAAGCCCGACATCGTGTGCCTGCAGGAGTTGAAGGCGGCGCACGAATCCTTCCGGGACTGCGATCGAAGGTGCCGGCTACCATTTCGTCCACCGCGGCGAGAAGACCTGGAACGGGTCGCCATCCTGGCGCGCGGCGCCCGGCCGGTCCTGACGCGCACTGGAACTGCCCGGCGATCCGAGCGACCGGCAGAGCCGCTACATCGAGGCGGCGGTCAAAGGCATCCTGGTCGCGTCGATCTATCTGCCCAACGGCAATCCGCAGCCCGGCCCGAAATTCACCTACAAGCTGGCGTGGTTCGATCGCCTCATCAAGCACGCGGCCTCGCTCAAGCGCAGCAAGCGAGCCGGTGATCCTGGCCGGCGACTACAATGTCGTGCCGACCGACCTCGACATCTATCCGACCAAGTCCTGGGACGACGATGCGCTGCTGCAGCCGAGAGCCGCGCGGCGTTCCAGCGCCTGCTGAAGCCAGGGCTGGACCGATTCGCTGCGGGCGCATGCACCCCGGCGAGAAGATCTACACCTTCTGGGACTATAAGCGGAACCGCTGGCCGCGCGATGCCGGGCTGCGTCTCGATCACATCCTGCTCAGCCCAGCATCGCGCCGCGCTTGCGCGACGCCGGCGTCGACCGGGACGGTCGCGAGGCTGGGAAAGCGCCAGCGATCCATGCGCCCGCCTGGGCGATCCTGGACTAAGTGCTGGTCGTCCAAGCAGCGGCGAGATCGGCCGCAGGCTGCGCAACGGCGACGTGGTCCGTCGCCGCGCGCCGTCACGACTTCGGATCACGCGTGCTGGCGATGCGCCTCGCTCTGGCGCGCATGTCGACGACCATGGCAGCCAGACCGACCGTCGCGCCGGCGACAATGAGGCAGCCCAGCAGCACTTCGCGCGGAATGCGCAGGATGACGAAGGCGCTGAGCACGATGCCCCAGCAGATCACCGCGGCGCGAAGTTTGCCGTCGCCATCGCGCAGCAGCCAGGTCGCGGCGTGCGGGATCGAAGAGTATCGAGGCTTGGCAACATCGCGCCATCATCGGCTGGTTCAGGGCCTAGGAAAACAAAGATGCGCCCGATCTGTTCCGAGTCCGGTCCGTGCAAGGTTTGCCTTTCGAGGTGCCAACTCTAAACTCCGCGCCCTGCGCTTACCGGGCACTGGCGCAAACTAGTACGAGTTGGGGAATGCAAACCATGGTCCGTTCGGACTGCACGCCGCGAGTGTCGGCGTGACTTTCGCTGACGTCGCTTTCATCCGCCGCCACGATCTTCATCGATCCTGCCCTGCTCGGAGCCATGCTCATGGGCGTGACGATGGGCATGGTGTTCGGCGCGGCGCCGGGCTTGAGCGGCAAGATGGGGATCCTGCTTCTGCTGCCGCTGCTGTTCGGGATGGACCCCGACGTCGGCATCGTCCTGCTGCTTTCCATGCATGCCGTGGTCCACTACGGGCGGATCGGTCCCTAGCATCCTGGTCGGCGTTCCCGGCGGCGCGCCCGAAGCTGCGACCGTGCTGGACGGCTTCGCAATGGCGAAGAAGGGCGAAGCCGCGGAAGCGCTGGGCGCCAGCATGGCAGCCTCGGGCGTCGGCGGCGCGCTGGGAGCGGTCGCATATTTCCTGCTGCTGCCGGCGTTCGCGCGTGATCGGACGGATATCTCGGCGCGCCGGAATTCTTCATGTTGGCGCTGCTCGGCCTGTCGCGCTGTCGCGACACTGAGCGAAGGTTCCATCATGAAGGGCTTTGCGATGGGCGCCCTCGGCCTGCTGGCCGGCACGGTCGGGCTCGGATCACGGCCACCGCGACGCCCCGCTACACCTTCGGCCAGCTGGAGCTGTGGGATGGCATCGACACGGTGTTGCTCGTGACGGGCCTGTTCGCGTCCCGGAACTCATCGACCTCGCGCGACAGAAGCGGCTGCTGCCGGATGGCGAGATCGGCCGCGGCGAAGCTGCACGTATCGCGCCTTGTTCCGCGGGCATGGCCGCCACCTGGACGCATCGCTGGCTGACCTTGCGCGACGACCGTGCATCGGCATCGTCATCGGCATGATGCCCGGCCTCGGTGCGGAGGTCGCAAGCTGGCTCGCCTACGGCCACGCGGTGCAGTCTGCAAAGGACCCGTCGCGCTTCGGACAAGGCGCCATCGAAGGCGTGATCGCGCCGGAAACCGCGAACAACTCGAAGGAAGGCGGTTCGCTCCTGCCGACCATCACCTTCGGCATTCCGGGTTCATCGACGATGGCATTGATGATCGCCGGGTTCGCCATCCTCGGCGTTCCGGTCGGACCCTCCATGCTGGACAATCACGGCGAACGTCGCAGCCCTGATCGGCTGGTCGGTCTTCTGGTCCAACCCTGTTGGCGGTTGCATCGTTCCTCCTGATCTCTACCGATAGTCGGGAAGATCGTCTATTTGCGCATCGACTATCTGGCGCCGGTCGTGCTGACGATCGCGGTGGCAGGCGCGCTTATCGAGCAGATTGGCTGGGTGCCGCTCGCCACCTTGTTCGTCATATCCGCGATCGGATGCTTCTTCGTCAACGCCGAATGGCCGCGCGCGCCGTTCCTGCCTGGCGTTCATCATGGGGCGGATGGCAGAGATCAACCTCATCAAGACGTCGTCGCTCTACTGGATGGGAAATGTTCAGCGCGCTGGCAGACTCTGCTGCTGTTGGCGGCCCTCCTCTATCTGATTGCCCGAGGGCTGCGGGCGCGCAAGGCGCAGATCGTCCGCGCGCTCAGCCAAAAACCGACATCGTGGCAACCGGCGCAATGACCATCGTCTTCTTGGCCGCCGGCGGAGCCGCTTTGTCGTTTGCCGAAGAGGCGCGGCTCCTGCCGCTGCTGGCATGCGGCATCGGTGTCGCGGCGACCGGCACGATGATAGTTGCTCACCTGCGCGCCCGCGGTGCTGGCACTCTCGACGAGCCGCACATGCCCTGGCGGCTCATCGGCGGATTTGCGCTCTTCCTGGTGGCGATCCTGCTGTTTGGGATCCTGCCGGCAAGTGCGCTCTATGTCTGTGGTCATGCACTCTCCGCCTTGAGGCTTCGTTTGTGGCGCGCGTTGGCGCTGGCTGGCGCGGTTGCATCGACCGTCTGGCTCTTGTTCGGTTACTGGCTCCGCTTGCCCCTGTCCTCAGGCGTGCTCTGGTAGCCGGGATAGACTGGTTGACATTGATGGTTTCACCTCTGCACTCTGGATGACGAAGTGAGCGCGCGTGCTCTCAGCAGGAAGCGCCGCTGGGGAAGGCATGAATGTGAAGTTGGCGAGACTGGCTGGCCGCTATGGCCAGTTCAGCTTCCATAGGCGACGGATTCCTCGCATCGCTGACAGCCGCCTGTGCGGCAGGCGCCGTTCCGGCCCCTCGCCTTGCCCGTGCGGCCGAGCGACTATTCACCGCTGCAAGGCAAGACGGTCACCATTCTGGCTGGTTCGGAGGTCGGCGGGAACTCCGATCTGTTCGCGCGATCGATCGGTCGGCACTTCGAGCGGGTCATCCCGAAGCTCAGGGTCGAAATCAAGAACATCCCGCAGGCCGGTGGCGCGCTCGCCGCCAAGACGCTGCAGGGAGCGCCGAACGATGGAACCATGCTCCTCACGAGCTCCACGGGCCTGCTCGGCGCGCAGGTCCAAGGGGATGAGGGGGTTGCCTACGATCTCGGCAGCTGGAGCTGGCTGGGCCGGCTCGCGACCGAGACCCGCACCCTTGTCATCGGGCCGGGGGCGGACTTCTCGACACTCGACGAGCTGCGCGCGAAGACGACGCCGAGCTCGATGTCGGTGCGTTCCAAGTCCTCGTTCGCCTACCACGAAGCCATGTGGCTGAATGCGATGCTCGGGCTGCGGATCAAGCCGATCCCCGGATACAAGACCGTCGAAAAGGAGACTGCCCTCATTCAGGGCGAGGTGATGCTGACGGTGGTCGGCTATCCGACGGATCGCGACTTGCTCGATCAGCCGGGCGTCGACGTGGTATTGCGCCTGACCGATGGACCCGCTCTGCCGGCGCGGTTTGCGGGCCGTCCGCTGCTCGCCGATCTCATTGCCGGCCAGCCTACGTTCGCGGCCGCGGCTGCTTTCATGCGCGCAAGCACGTCCATGCAGAACTGGATGGCGGCAGCGCCCGGCACGCCGACCGAGATCCTCGCCGAATGGCGGCGCGCGTTTGAATCGGCGGCGGATCTGCCTGCCTATCTGGATGAAGCGGGCAAACTCGGCTTCGCCGTATCTTTGGTCAAGGGCGCTGAACTGCAGCAGCAGATCGGCGATCTCGTGGCCAACATCGGATCGCTGCGGGCGCAGCTCGACGCGGCTGCCCGCTGCGGCAAGGCATTGTCCGAAGGACAAAGCGCCGGTTGCGTTGTCTTGTAATCGTGGAAAGGCCAGCTCCCATATGAAGCCATCGCAATCGAGCGTCCACAGCATTGCGCGTCGTTGGACGGGATCGTCTCGCCGCCATTTCCTCGCCGCGGCGGGGGTGGCATCGGCAAGCATCGCTTTTCCCGCATTGCGGCCGCCACCTCGTCGTTCCCGACACTGGCCGGCCGCACCGTGACCATGGTCATCGGCTCCGACATTGGTGGCGGCTATGATCTGTTCGGCCGCGCCATCGCGCGGCACCTGCAGAAGCTGGTGCCGGACCTGCAAGTCAATATCCAGAACATCGGCAAAGCCGGCGGCAAGCTCGCGGCCAAGACGATACAGGACGGGCCGCCGGACGGCAGCCCTCATTGCGATGCTGCCGGTCAGCCTGATGAGCGCGCAGATTCTGCAGGAAGAAGGCGTCGCCTATGACGTGGCCAGCTGGAGCTGGATCGGCAAGCTTGCCTCGGAAGCGCGCCTGTATCTGGCCGGACCCGGCGCGGACTTTGCGACGATCGCGGAACTGCGCGCGTGGCTCGATCGCGCCCATGGCAGTGCGGTCGACCTCCTCCTTCGCCTACTATGAGGCGATGTGCATCAACGCCATTCTGGGCATCAAGGTGAAGCCGGTTCCTGGCTACAAGTCCGGCGAGAAGGAACAGGCGATGATGTCCGGCGAAGTCATGCTGGTCAGCGCGAATTATCCTGACGATCGCAACGTGATCGACGCGCCTGGGGTCCGCGTTGTCCTGCGGGTCAATGCGGCGGAGATTCCCGGATCCCTACAGGCCAGGCGCCCACGCTGCGTGGCCTGCTCGGCCAGAGCGAGCAGCATGGCACGGTCCTGAAGTTCCTCGAAGCAAACTACGGAGCTCGCGCGCTGGCTGGTGGCGCCGCCGAATACCGACACGGCGGTGCTCGAGGATTGGCGCGCCGCGTTCGATGCCACGGTCGGCTCCAGAGGGCTTCCTCAAGGAAGCGAAGACGCTGGACATGCCGATCGCGCCGATGTCCGGCGCGGAACTCGCCAAACCGCATCGGCGAGATCTCTATCGGATGAGGAACGGCTGCGCGCCGATCTGAGCTCGGCCTTCACCTGCGGCAAGTCCCTGGTGGAAGGGGTGGCCGGCGCCTGTCATCAGAGCTGAAAGCGTTGCCCTTCGCGGCATGGCTCGCTACCGGTCCGGCTGACCGCGCTATGGCCGATTGAGCAACGCGCTCGCCCGCCATCGGATGAGCGCGGCAAGATCGCCGGCCCTGCGCCAGACCGAACGGTTGCGCAGGCGGTGCAGTTTCGGCTTCGGCGTGCGGAACCGGGTCAGCGCCGGTGCGCGTCGCGCCGCCATCCATCGCCTTGAATCCCGCCAGTGTGCGTTCCACCACATGTAGCCGCCGGCGCAACCGCCCGTCAGGGATCGAGGCGCATGCGCGGAAAGTTTGGATTGGTATTGATCTCGAACGTCTGAACCCGACCGTCGATGATCGTGTAATCGATCCTGCCAAAGTCGGTCTCCGCCAGGGCGAAGATCGCGCGGATCTGATCGGCGTGCGGATTGCCGAAGATTTACTGCTCCTCCTCCGCGATCATCTCCGGCGACAGCTCCAGCGTCGAACGCTTCACCATCCAGTCGTGCGACAGGAACAGATGCTGGGGCACGACGTCGCCCCGGAAATACAGTGCACCATACTTCCGGTAGGTGCCGGTCGCGTCGGCGCCCTGGCAGAACTGCACCGCGACGCGGCCGGCCGATGCCCAGCCGCGCTCATGCAGCTGTGCGACCGCGGCGCGGTATTCGCCTTCGTCGTGCAACAGCGGGGTTTCCGGCCCAAGCGCGTCCTGCTCGCGCCGAATGAAAACCGGATAGGCGGTCGGCATGCGTTGCTCGTCCAGGCGCCAGACGTTGTAGCTGTTGAGGCCCGCTTCATGGAGGCGCCGCAGCAGCGCGTAGCGGCCCAGCACGCGGTGCGGCCAGTTGCTCACCATCACCCGCTCGTCGGCGTTGCGGACGGCATGCGCGATCTTCGTCGCCGCTTCGAGCTCGTAGGAGCGTCAACCGATCGAGATCGGTGAAAACGTAGCTACCGATCGGCGCCCGTTTCACCGCGAGCAGCCCTTCATAGGTGGCAACGCGCAGATGGTCCGGCGGTTGCCTGCCCGCCGCGACGATCGTCTTCAGCAACCGGTCGATGGTGTAGCGGTGCTGCTCTCTGGCGACATAGTAGAGCATGGTCTAGGCAGCAGCGCGCCTGGAACCACCATCCGCGGTCCGCGCGAAATCGGAAACGGGCCCGGACTGGCGTCTCTCGCTCCCGCTGCCAACTCCGCTGCCGGAGCGGCGACCTCAAGGAAGAGGCCAGCACCTGCAAGCCCACGATCTGATGTCGGACAGCGGCAGGGGCAAATGCTCCTCCCGGCGACGGCCATAGCGCTTGAGGAGATCAGCAAATTCCAGCGGGTCGCACGGCAGCGGTATGGATCGATCAGCAAGCGCCTTGATCGTATCGCTCGCAACCTGCTCGACGCGCTCGTTCATCTCCGTCGGCATCGTAGCGATACCGGTCCTGCCAGACGCGGGTGGAGAAGCAAAGACGCCCCTCATCCGACAGGCTGCCACGCCAAACCTTGAACAGCGCCGGCCGATCCTCGACCGGGCACCCAGCTGACGAAAAGAGTGTGCACACACGAGGTCGTAGGCTTGGTTTCCTGAATGCGAGCACGTCCGACTGCGTGAGTTCAACCGCAAGGCCCATGCGATCGCCTGCCACCGGTTGAGTTCGAGCGTGCTGGCGCAGCGGTCGACGATGTGGAACGTCGGCTGCGCCGCCGCCGCGGCGTGCGCCGAATGCCAGGTGCGCGAGCATGGAGTAGTCGGCCGTGGCGGTCACCAGCACGCGCCTCAGCGTCCCCGTCCTCGCAAGCCGTTCCGCCGCCGCGACGTAGATGCTGCCGTCGACCCTCAGGGACCGTGTCCGCTCAGCCAGGCGAAGATACTGCCAGACCGCGTGATACGCCCGGCACGATCCCGGCGCATCCATCGGAGGACAGCGCTTGATAGCAGTCTGGAATGCGATCGGGGCACTGTCCATCAGCGGCTCGGCGATCGCGGGCCGCGACGGCGTCAGGATCGATGGCACGATCGAGGTGTTGCGTTGCTTCCGCGGCCATCATGTCGACACCTGCATATCCTTCTCGCTCGACCCCCAGTATCCCGAGCAGGACAATAGCGTGCCGCGCGCGCTGCTTTAAGCACGCAATTGTTGCCGAAACAAGAGACTTAGCTCTGCAGGGTTATCGCTCAGCGGGAATAAAGGCCGCAGGTCTGACCCGGGCTACACCCAGCGGAACACGACGAAGGCGTAGACCAGCGCGATGCCGAGCGGCGCCCACAGCGGCAAGCCGAAGAAGCCGAGCCAGGCCAGGAAGATGAAGGCGCTGCCCAGCAGCGAGATGAACAGCCGGTCGCCGCGCGTGGTGTCGAGGCCGAGGATGCCGTGGCGCGGCGCGCCGCCGGGCGAGTAGATACTCCCAGACCGACATGCCGACGAGGCAGAGCAGGATGAAGACGAAGAACGCGGCCGTCGGCCAGGTCCAGGCCATCCAGGCGAATAGCGAGGTGCCTTCCATCCTGTCGGCCTCCGCTCAGACGCGCCCGAGGGCAAAGCCCTTGGCGATGTAGTTGCGCACGAAATAGATCACGACCGCGCCGGGGATCAGCGTCAGCGAGCCGGCGGCGGCGAGCAGGCCGAGCTGGTAGCCCGAGCGTGCTCGCCGTCTTGGTCATCAGCGCGCGCGATCGGCTTGGCGGCGACCGAGGTCAGCGTCTTGGCCAGCAGCAGCTCGACCCAGGAGAACATGAAGCAGAAGAAGCAGGCGACGCCGATGCCGGCGGCGATGGTCGGCATGAAGATCCTGAAGAAGAATCGCCAGAACGAATAGCCGTCGACATAGGCGGTCTCGTCCAGCTCCTTCGGCACGCCCGACATGAAGCCTTCGAGGATCCACACCGCGAGCGGGATGTTGAACAGCGTGTGCGCGAGCGCCACCGGCCCAGGGCGTGTCGAACAGGCCGACCGCCGAATAGAGCTGGTAGAACGGCAGCGCGAACACCGCCGGCGGCGCCATGCGGTTGGTCAGCAGCCAGAAGAACAGGTGCTTGTCGCCGAGGAAGCGGTAGCGCGAGAAGGCGTAGGCCGCCGGCAACGCCACCGCCACCGACAGGATCGTGTTGATGACGACATATTCGAGCGAGGCGATGTAGCCGTTGTACCAGGTCGGGTCGGTGAAGATGATCCGGTAGTTGTCGAGCGTGAAGTCTGTGCGGCCACAGCGTGAAGCCGCCGAGGATCTCGTTGGTCGTCTTGAACGACATGTTGAGCGAGCCAATAGATCGGCAGCAGCAGGAACAGGATGTAGATGGTCGTGATGAGGCGCGCGGCACGCAGGCGAACACGCGCGCGTGATGGCGGTTCGCACGGCATGGAGACGAGATGTCCATCACTCGCCTCGTTCCGCGTCATCAGCGTGTAGAACAGCCAGCTGAGCAGCAGGATGATCAGGAAGTAGATGAGCGACATCGCCGCCGCCGGTCCGAGATCGAACTGGCCGAGCGCCGTCTTGACGCAGGTCGATCGACGAGGAAGGTGGTCGAGCTGCCCGGGCCGCCGCCGGTCAGCACCACCACCTCGGTGTAGATCATGAACGAATCCATGAAGCGCAGCAGGATGGCGATGGTCAGCACGTATTCGCAGCTTCGGCAGCTGGATGTAGCGGAACACCGCCCAGGCGCTGCGCGCCGTCGATCTTGGCGGCCTGGTAATAGGCGTCGGGGATCGAGACCAGGCCGGCATAGCACAGAAGCACGACCAGCGACGTCCAGTGCCAGACATCCATCGAGGACGATGGTGAACCAGGCGCGCGAGCGGCTGGCGCGGTATAGTTGTAGGTGATGCCGAGCGCGTTGAGCCCGCGGCCGAGCAGGCCGATGTCCGGGCAGCGCCAGGATGTTCCACATGGCGCCGACCACGTTCCAGGGAATCAGCAGCGGCAGCGCCATCGGTACGAGGCAGACCGAGACCCACGGGCCCTTGCGCGGCATCGACAGCGCGATGATCGAGGCCGAGCGGGACCTCGATCGACGAGCACGATGGCCGGTGAACAGGATCTGGCGCAGCAGCGCGTCGTGGAAGCGGCTCGAGCGTCAGCACCTGCTCGAACCACTGCACGCCCGCCCAGAAGAACATCGTTCTCGCCGAAGGACTCTGGACGGAGTAGTTCACCACCGTCATCAGCGGGATGATGGCGTTGAACGCCACCAGCGCCACCACCGGCAGGACGAAGAGCCAGGCTTTCTGGTTGACGGTCTTGCTCATCGCCCGGTCCTCACGTTCACCAGCCAGCCGTCTTCGATAGATGCGGGTATGCTCGGGATCGAACCGGACATGGCGCTGCCCTGACGGCATCGGCTGCGCCCTCCGGCACCAGCAGCTTGATGCGTGTGCTCGCGATGGCGCGATCTCGACGATGCTGGTAGCGTCCGGCGTCGAGCAGCCTTGACGATGTCGACCGGGATGCCGTCTGGCTGCGAAGCCGACGAATTCAGGCCGCACGCCGAGTTCCAGCTCTGCCGTTCGCCGCGATGGTCGGCACGCGCACTGGCGCGTCTCGATCGGCTGGCCGGCGACGAATGCCGCGCGCCGTCCATCGACGCTCGCAGGGCAGCACGTTCATGCCGGGCGAGCCGATGAAATGGCCGACGAAGGTGTGGCTGCGGCCGCTCGAACAGCTCGACCGGCGTGCCGATCTGCACGATCTCGCCGTCCTTCATGACCACCACCTGGTCGGCGAAGGTCAGCGCCTCGGTCTGGTCGTGCGTGACATAGATCATGGTGCGGCTGATGCGGTGGTGCAGCTCGCTGCAGCTTCGAGCGCAGCACCCATTTGAGATGCGGATCGATGACGGTCAGCGGCTCGTCGAACATGATGACGTTGACGTCGGAGCGCACCAGGCCGCGGCCGAGCGAGATCTTCTGCTTGCCGTCGGCGGTCAGGCCCGAGGCGCGCTTGTTCAGCAGGTCGATCGAGTCTCGAGCATGCGCGGCGATCTCGCGCACGCGCTTGTCGACCTCGGCTCGCCGGCACGCCGCCGGTTGCGCAGCGGGAAGGCGAGATTGTCGTAGACGGTCATGGTGTCGTAGATGACCGGGAACTGGAACACCTGCGCAATGTTGCGCTGCTCCGGCGATCGCGTCGGTCACGTCGCGGCTCGTCGAACAGGATGCGCGCCCTCGGTCGGACGGAGCAGGCCCGGAGATGAGGTTGAGCAGCGTGGTCTTGCCGCAGCCCGACGGGCCCGAGCAGGGCATAGGCGCCGCCGTCATCCCAACTCTGAGCGTCAACTGCTTCAGCGCCCAGTCCTCCGTCGCTCTGCGGATCGGCGCACAGTAGCTGTGCCGCAGGTTGCGAGGCGTGATCTTGGCCATCAGGCGCGCTCCTCGCGATCCAGCCGTGTCGTCGGCATCGAAGAACGAAGCGTGTGGTCCGACATCGACATAGAGCCTCGGCGCGTCGAGCCCATCGGCGTGGATGAATGCCGTGCGACTGCGACACCCAGGTCTCGCCCGCCTCAGGTCGAAGTGCAGCGACGCTCTCCGAGCCGCTGAGCTCCGCGACCAGCACGCGGCCCTCGACGCGGCGGCGCGCCGCCATTCTGCGCGGTGGGCGTGATGTGGTGCGCCCGATGCCGATGCGTGTAGGCGCCGTCCGGAACGCGCTCGCCGACCTAGCCGGCGCGGCCAGCTTGATGCCGTCGCCGATGATGATCGTCGGCCGCCGCGCTTGCTGACGTGCGCGGTGTTGATCGGCGGGTCGGAGAAGACCTGGGCGCTCACGAGATCGGTCGGGCCGGCGATAGATCGTCGGCAGTCGGTCCGAACTGCGTCACGCGCCCTCATGCAGGGTCGCGGTGTTGCCGCTGAAGAGCAGCGCCTCCGCCGGCTCGGTGGTGGCATAGACGACGATGCATCGCCGGTCGGCGAACAGCTTCGGCAGCTCGTCGCGGAGCTCCTCGCGCAGCTTGTAGTCGAGGTTGGCGAGCGGCTCGTCGAGCAGGATGATGTCGCGAATCCTTGACGCAGCGCGCGCGCGATCGCCGTGCGCTGCTGCTGGCCGCCGGACAGCTCGTTCGGCTGGCGCTGCAGCATCGGGCGTCAGCCGCAGCAGCTCGCGCGACCTTGCCGACGCGCGCGCTCGATCTCGGCTCGCCGACGCCGACGACGCGCAGCGGCGAGGCGATGTTCTCGTAAGACGGTGAAATTCGGGTAGTTGATGAACTGCTGATAGACCATCGAGACGTTGCGCTTCTGCACGGGAACGCCGGTGACGTTCTTGCCGCGGAACCAGATCTCGCCCGCCGTCTGGCTGTCGAGCCCGGCCATCGAGCTGCATCAAGCGTGGTCTTGCCGGCAAGAGTCGTGCCGAGCAGCGATGTTGAAGCTGCCGCTTGCTCCAGCGCCAGGTTGGTCTCGTGGATGTGCAGTTTCGGCGCCGACGCGCTTCGTCACCTTCCGTCAGTTCAAGTGACATCCAGCATGCGCATTGTTCCTGACTGGTTCTCAGCCAGCACAGTCCCTGGGCGTGTTAACTCCCGGGATGCCGGTTCGGACACCCTAGCACACTCTGACGAGGTGCGCGTTACTGTGCTCCGTCCAGCGCTTGATCAGCTCGTCGTAGGCGATGGTCTCGCCCTGCGGCTTTCCTCGTTGTCGAGCTTGCGCACGGGCCATTCGGCTTGCCGAGCCACTCTCGACGGATCCTCTCCGTCGTTGAGCCGCGGGCCGCAACCGCCGTAGGTCTGTCTGGCTTCGTCTCGTCCACCGCCTGCATGCGGGCCATGACCTGGTCCATCTCGCGCGGCCAAGACGATCCATCGCTTCGCTGCGGCGTGAAGGCGCCGGAGTTCACGTCACCGATCTGCTGCCACCAGAGCTGGGCCAGCTTCGGATAGTCGGGAACGTTGATGCCGGTCGGCGTCCAGGCGACGCGGTCGGGCGAGCGATAGAACTCGACCAGGCCGCCGAGCTTGGGGCGCGCTCGGTGAACGACTTGTGCCGGATCGTGCTGTCGCGGATGACGGTCAGGCCGACATGGCTCTTCTTCACGTCGACCGTCTTGACGACGACGAACTGGGCATAGAGCCAGGCCGCCTTGCGGCGGTCGACCGGGGTGGACTTGAACAGCGTCCATGAGCCGGCGTCCTGGTAGCCGAGCTTCATGCCTTCCTTCCAGTACGGGCCGTGCGGCGACGGCGCCATCCGCCAGAGCGGGCTTGCCCTCGTCGTCGACGGTGTTGTTGCCCTCGCTCTTCGGCGCCACCATCGTCGGCGGTGAAGGCCGTGTACCAGAAGATCTGCTGGGCCACGTTGCCCTGGCTGAAGCGCCGGCAGCGACTGATAGAAGTCGAGGTCGGCGGCGCCCGGAGGCGCGTATTTGCGCAGCCACTCGTCCCACTTGGCGATGGCGTAGACCGAGGCCGGAGCCGTTGGTGCCGCCGCCGCGCGACACCGACGCGCCGGCCGGATTGCAGGAGCCCTTCTTCCATGCGGATGCCCCACTCGTCGATCGGGTCGGCCGTTGGGCAGGCCCGGCGACGTCGAGCCGGCCATCGACAGCCAGGCGTCGGTCATGCGCCAGCCGAGGTCAGGCGCGCGCTTGCCGTAGTCCATGTGGCCGTAGACGCTGGACGCCGTCGATCTCCTTCACGTCGTTGGTGAAGAAGTCGGCGATGTCCTCATAGGCCGACCAGTTGACCGGAACGCCGAGCTCATAGCCGTACTTGGCCTTGAACTTCTCCTTCAGATCCCGGCGGTCGAACCAGTCCTTGCGGAACCAGTAGAGGTTGGCGAACTGCTGGTCGGGCAGCTGCCACAGCTTGCCGTCCGGACCGGTGGTGAACGACTTGCCGATGAAGTCGTCGACGTCGAGCATCGGCAGTCGGTGACGTCCTTGCCCTCGCCCGCCATCCAGTCGGTCAGGTTGACGGCGCTCTGCAGGCGCGAATGCGTGCCGATCAGATCGGAGTCGTTGATGTAGGCGTCGTACAGATTGCGGTTCGTCTGCATCTGCGTCTGAACCGCCTGCACCACTTCGCCTTCGCCGAGGATCTGGTGGTTGACCTTGATGCCGGTGATCTCCTCGAACGCCTTGGTCAGCGACTTCGACTCGTAGTCGTGCGTCGGGATGGTCTTCCGACAGCACGTTGATTTCCATGCCCTGGAAGGGCTTGGCCGCCTTGATGAACCACTGCATCTCCTTCAGCTGGTCCTCCTTCGACAGCGTCGAAGGCTGGAACTCGTGATCGACCCATTTCTCCGCCGCCGCCATGTCCGCGACTGCTGGCGTGATCCGTAACGCCAGCATCAGGACTGCCAACGGACACGGCTTGCTGCGCATCGGCCAATTATCGGCCTCCTCCTGGACGTGCCGCTTGCTCGTATTCGCTACGGACCATGCGCACAAGCCCGGCCGATTTGTCGTTAGCGCTCCCACGTCCGGTCCGCGTCGCACCAGCGCGGACCGATTTGCCGTTCGCTGGCGAATCGCGGTGCGATGCCAGATCGTAAATTCACTGGCCTCGCTCCTGCGACACCGGCTGCGGCCGCGCGCTGACGCCGACGCGCGTTCGTAGCGGCCAACCATGATCAACGCGGCGGCGTGCTCGCGCCAGCATGCAGGCCCAGCTTTCCGAGCGGCGCCACAGCACGTCGTCGCGCGCTCATCGCCCACTCCTGGTCGCATCGAGATAGTCGACCTCGCGCCTCGTAGTCAGGTCGTCGCCGAAGTGCCGCCCGAGGTTGGCCGAGCCGCTGCACTGGCGCCCAGCAGATCCTTGGCGCGCGTGCCATAGGCACGGGCCAGCTGCCGCGCGCGCGGTCGCGCGGGCAGCCAGGCTAGCGGCCGCGGGCCGGCTCGACCGGACGCGACTCGTAATCCGCGTCAGGCATATCGCCGCCCGGCAGCGGCGCGCGTCCGGTCCAGGCCGTGGCCGCCATCGGCGGCACAGAATAGGGGCAGCTTCTCCAGCGCATGCTCCGCCAGCCTGCGGTAGGTGGTGATCTTGCCGCCGAAGACCGACAGCAGCGGCGGCGCCGTGCCGGCATCGACCTCGAGCACATAGTCGCGGGTCACCGCCGAGGCGTTCTCGCGCCGCATCGTCATAGAGCGGCCGCACGCCGGAATAGGTCCAGACCACGTCGGCCGGCGCGATCTGCCGCACGAAATAGCGGTTGATGACGCTGCACGAGATAGGTCGGTCTCCTCGGCGGCGATGCGCACCTTCGCCGGGATCGCCTTCATAGGTCAGGTCGGTGGTGCCGATCAGCGTGAAGTTCTGCTCGTAGGGAATGGCGAAGACGATGCGGCCGGTCGGTCGTTCTGCAGGATGTAGGCCTGCGGTCGCTGTCGAACAGCTTCGGCACGACGATGTGGCTGCCCTTGACCAGCCGCAGCGCGTGCCTGCGTCTTCATGGCCGACGCGCATCGATGAGAAGCTGGCGACCCACGGGCCGGCGGCATTGACCAGCGCCGCGGGCGCTGACCTTCGCGCGTCTCGCCGCTGTCGACGATCCTGCAGTCGTCGCGATCCAGCAGCTGGTCGCCCGCCGCATCGCGCGCGACGGCAGCGGGTGCGCGTGCAGGACGGTGGCGCTGCGCTCGCGCGGCGTCGAGCGCGTTCAGCGCCACCAGCCGCGCATCGTCGACCCAGCAGTCGCGAGTAGCTGAACGCCGCTGGCGCAGCTGTCGCGGCTTCAGCGGCTGCCGACGCGGATCGCGGCGCAGATCGAGGCCGCGCGACGCCGGCAGCTTGTCGCGCCCGCCGAGATGGTCGTAGAGGAAGAGGCCGAGGCGGCATCATCCAGGCCGGGCGCAGCGCCTCGTGATGCGGCAGCACGAAGCGCAGCGGCCAGATGATGTGCGGCGCGGCGCGCCAGCAGCACCTCGCGCTCGCTGCAGCGCCTCGCGCACCAGGCGGAACTCGTAATATTCAGAGATAGCGCAGGCCGCCGTGGATCAGCTTGGTGGAGGCCGAGGAGGTCCCGCTCGCGAGGTCGGCCTGCATCGCACTAGATAGACCGGAGAGGTCCCCGCCCCGCCGCGTCCCGTGGCAATCCCGCATCCGTTGATCCTGCCGCCGATGATCGCGACGTCGAAGCGTGCCAGCCAACTCGCCCCTGACCGATGCTTTTGTTTTTATTTCGCATCGTTTCGGAAGCGAACCCTAGATGAACGCTTTTGACGTTCTGCAATAGAGTTCATTCGAAAGAACCGGAAGGCTAAGCCGCCGAGTTTTCGCGCTTTCGAATACCGCGCAGCCCGCTCTGTTTCACACTGACCGGTCGTATCAGTGCAGTTGCGCACAGGTCGCGGAGCTCCGCGGACGTCAGAGAATCGGTTATAAACGTATGAATTTGCGGGACAAATGTGCAGATCTTGACCGGGGCGGCGCGCTCCAGCTTCAGCCGGTCTGCCACCAGGATCACCTTTGCGCGTTTTCGATTATGGCCTGGCTCACTTCTCACTTCGCGATAATCGAAATCGAGCGGCGCTGCCATCCTCGTCGATCGCCGAAGCGCCGGATCACGGCTGTATCCGCGCCCCGAACTGGCGAATCAGGGTCGACCGCGCTCGACCACCACCGCGCCGCACCGTCGTGTCGCACCACGCCGCCCGCCACGATCACCTCGGATGGTCGGATGGCGATAAGGCGCAGCCATGGACGATGCCGAGGGTGTTGGTGATCACCAGCGGCTCCTCGTGGCCCATCAAATTGGCCGCTACGCCTTCCGTAGTGGTGCCGATGTTGATGAAGAGCGAGCTCCGGCTTGGAGATGAGGGCCGCGGCCGCCTTGCCGATCGCCCGCTTCTCCTCCGCCGCGATGAAGCGCCGCGCGCCCGTAGGCCAGGTTCGCGCCGATCCGCGACGCGACCATGCGCCGCCGGACGCGGTTCAGCAGCCGGCGGTCGCACAGGTCGCAGTGAGGTCTTTGCGGATGGTCTGCGGCGTGACGTCGAAGCGCGCCGCCAGATCGTCGACGTTGACCCGCCCGGCTCGACCGCGCCAGCGCGAGAATCTCGTTCTGCCGATGGCTGAAACTACTGCATGCCACTCCCCTTGACGGCGGAGGCCAGCGCACAAGCTGGCGGGCAAGCAAGGACAGGGATGCTACCCTCATCAGCACCCATTCCGCTGTCACCGCTCGGACTGATCCGGGGTCCATTCCTCTGCACGGGCAGTGTGGTGCGACGATGGATCCCGGGTCAAGCCCGGGATGTGACGGTAGGAGAAACGAGGCGATCGAGCGGCGTCCGCTACTTTCCGCCTTCAAGCGCCTCGATCACGCGCGGGGACGAACTGGCCGACGTCGCCGCCGAGCTTGTGGGATCTCCTTCGCGAAGCGCGAGGAGATGAACTGGCTGCGTTCCGAGGCCATCAGGAACACGGTTTCGATGTCCGGGTTGAGGCGGGCGTTCATGCCGGTCATCTGGAACTCGTAGTCGAAGTCGGACACGGCGCGCAGGCCGCGGATGATGACTCTTGGCCTTCATCTGCTCGCGGCGAAATGGCATCAGCAGGCTATCGAACGTCACCACCTCGATCTCGGCGGAAAATCCGGTTCCTGGCATCCGCGATCTCGCCTTTCAGCAGCGACGCGCGCCTCCTCGACCGTGAGGCCGCGGCCTTCGCCGGCGTTCACGGATACCGCCACCACCAGCTTGTCCACCAGGTGCGTCGCGCGCCGGATGATATCGACATGCCTGCGTCGGTCACGGGGTCGAACGTGCCCGGATAGACCTGCCGATACGCTTGTCCGCCATGTCCGCCTCCCAGTGGCGCCATTACCAGTCGATAGAGTGCCCACTTGCCGCCGTCGCCCCGCCGGTGCGTCGCCCTCGGCGCCGCTTCGCTCGCCGTTGCCGCCCTTCATCCTCGCCCAGATCGCTGAGGTGCGCCACCGCCACTACTTCCTCGTCCTCCCCGACACGGAACACGGTGACGCCCTGGGTCTGGCGGCCGGCGATGCGGATGTCGTCGGACCGGGCAGGCGGATCAGCTGGCCGCGGTCGGTCACCAGCATGATCTGGTCGTCCTCGCCGACCGGGAAGGAGCGCGACCACCGGCCGTTGCGCGGCGTCACCTCGATGTTGGCGACGCCCTGCGCCGCCGCGCCCGATGACGCGATACTCGTAGGCCGAGGTGCGCTTGCCGAAGCCCTTGGACGTGACGGTGAGGATGAACTCCTCCAGCACTCCAGCTGCGACCAGGCGCTCCTGCGTGCAGGATCGATCGCCGGGACCTCGGCCGCTTCCGCCGCGCTGTCGCTCCTCGGTCTCCTCGGCCGGCGGCCTTCGCCCAGCGCCGCGCCGCTTGGCGGCAGCATAGCGCAGGTAGGCGATCGCGCTCTCCGGCTCGATCGTCGACGTGGCGCAGCATCGACATGGAGACGACGCGATCGCCCTCCTCCAGCTTGATGCCGCGCACGCCGGTCGAGGTCGCGGCCCGCGAACACGCGCACGTCGCCGACCGCGAAGCGGATCGCCTCGCCGCTGCGCGGCGGCCAGCAGGACGTCGTGGTCCTCGCGCGCAGACTCTCGACGCCGATCAGGCGGTCGCCGCTCGCTCGAGCTTCATGCGCGATCTTGCCGTTCGCCTTGACGTCGACGAAGTCGCTGAGCTCGTTGCGCCGGACGTCGCCGCGCGACGTCGCGAACATCGATCGTGGCTCGTCGCCCAGCTCGCCTCGTCCTCCGGCAGCGGCATGACGGTGGAGATCGTCTCGCCCTCGCTCCAGCGGCAGCAGGTTGACCAGCGGCCTTGCCGCGCGCCTGCGGCGTTGCCGAGCGGCAGGCGGTAGACCTTGAGCTTGTAGACCATGCCGCGGGTCGAGAAGAACAGCACCGGCGTGATGGGTGTCCGGCGACGAACGACCTGGCTGACGAAATCCTCGTCGCGCGTCGCCATGCCGGCGCGCCCGCTGCCGCCGCGGCGCTGCGCGCGATAGGTCGAGAGCGGCACGCGCTTGATGTAGCCGCCATGGGTGACGGTGACGACCATGTCCTCGCGCTGGATCAGCGTCCTCGATGTCCTGACTCGAACTCGAGGTCCTACGATCTCGGTGCGGCGCGGCGTGCCGAACTTCTCCTTCATCTCGAGCAGCTCGGTGCGCAGCATGGTCGAGCGCGCTTCGGTCGGCTAGTCCAGGATCTCCAGATAGTCCAGGTGATCTTCACCGCCATCTCGCTGCAGCTCGCTCGGCGATCTTGTCGCGCTCGAGGCCGGTCAGGCGCTGCAGGCGCAGCTCGAGGATCGCCTTGGCCTGCTCCTCCGACAGCCGATAGTGACCGCGCCGACGCTCTTCGCAGATTGCCGGACTCGTCGATCAGCTTGATCAGGTCGATGACCGACGTCCTGCCGGCCAGGCGCCGCGCCAGCAGCCGCTCGCGCGCGACCTGCGGGTCGGGCGCGCGGCGGATCAGCGTCGATCACCGCGTCGATGATTCGCGACCGCGACCGCCAGGCCCATCAACGCTATGGGCGCTGCTCGCGGCTTGCGCGCAGCTCGTAGCGCGGCGCGCCGGGTGATGACCTCTTCGCGGAACGTCGATGAAGGCGCGCGATGATCTCGCTTCAGGTGCATCAGTTCCGGCCGGCCGCGGTTGAGCGCGCAGCGCGTTGACGCCGAAGCTGGTCTGCAGCGGCGTGAAGCGGTAACAGCTGGTTGAGCACGACGTCGGACATGGCGTCGCGCTTCAGCTCGATGACGACGCGCACGCCGTCGCGGTCTGCTCTCGTCGCGCATGGCCGAGATGCCCTCGATCAGCTTTTCCTTCACCACCTCGGCGATGCGCTCGATCAGGCGCGACTTGTTCAGCCTGATACGGGATCTCTGGTGACGATGATGGCCTCGCGGTCCGCGCAGTCTCCTCGATCATGCGTGCGCCGCGCACGACGATCGAGCCGCGGCCGGTATGATAGGCCTCGCGGATGCCGTTGCGCCCCAGGATGATGCCGCCGGTCGGGAAGTCCGGCCCCGGCACATGCTCGATCAGCTGGTCGATGGTGATCTCGGGATTCGTCGAGATAGGCGACAGCAGGCATCGATCACCTCCGCCAGGTTGTGCGGTCGGGATGTTGGTCGCCATGCCGACCGCGATGCCGCCGGCGCCGTTGACCAGCAGGTTCGGACAGCGCGCCGGCAGGACCGTCGGCTCGCTGTCGCTTGTCGTCGTAGTTCGGCTGGAAATCGACCGTCTCCTTGTCGATGTCGTCGAGCAGCGCTTCCGCCGCCTTGGCGCAGCCGCGCCTCGGTGTAGCGCATCGCCGCCGGCGGATCGCCGTCCATCGAGCCGAAATTGCCCTGCCCGTCGATCAGCGGCGAGGCGCATGGAGAAATCCTGCGCCATGCGCACCAGCGCGTCGTAGATCGACTGGTCGCCGTGCGGGTGATAGTTACCCATGACGTCGCCGACCGACGCGGGCGCGATTTGCTTGGTGCTGCCGGCTGGAGTCGTAGCCGCCCTCGTTCATGCGCGTAGAGGATGCGGCGATGCACCGGCTTCAGGCCGTCGCGCACGTCGGGCAGCGCGCGGCTGACGATCACGCTCATGGCGTAATCGAGATAGGAGCGGCGCATCTCCTCTTCGATCGGAACCGGCGCGATGTCAGATCTGGGCGTGTTTGGTGTGGTCGTTCACTGAATCTGGAGCTCGATTTTTGAGGCTGGCGAAGGGCGGAATCGCCCTTAAGTCCGGCTCTTCGGTTGATAGCAGATTCGATCTGCTGAAACAACTTTTCGCACTCGCAAAAAGGCCCTGTTATTCCAATGCGTTACGGCCAGAAAAATTGACTCGTCGCGGACCGGTCCGGGACCGCCGTTTTCAGACTCCGGAACGGGACTGGACCGGCTGCATGACGGCCGGATTACGCGCGCAGATCTGCGCCGACTGAGCCATGTGACCGGCATCACGTTCCTAGCGCTTTGGCTGACAGCGCCGTGATCGGCAGCAAACCCCTGGCCGCGCGGATCGACTGAGTTTGCGAAACGCAGGCGCCGCCCCATGTGCGCCTGCATGGCCATACCACGGAGATACGGCCAGTGACCCAGCGCACCCTGCTGCTGAGCGCCGCCGCCGGCCTCTTGATCAGCGCCGCGAGCGCATCGGCCGGATATCTCATACGCCGTCGTCCGATTCGATGACGCGATCCCGAGATCACGTCCGCCGAAGAACGAGCAGGGCTGCCGCTCTCGGCCGTCAGGACACCATCATCGTGGTGCCCGACGAGGAGGACTATGCCCACGCCAGGCCGACCAGCTGCAGCTGCCGTTCCACATCGGAGCGGAAGTCAGCAAGCAGCAAATGGCGGATCAAGGATTCCCATCATCATCATCGGCGTCGCGCCCCTGCATTCCGGCGGGTCAGGTCGACACCTGCTGCGGAACGCTGGCATGAGTTCAGCCAATACAACTACGCGGCCCGGATCGAGCGCTGGCGCCACCAAGCATGTCGACCGCGACGCTCTGGTGGACGGTCGAGGTCAATGACAACAGCATCGCCACGCGCGCCCGAAACGCCTGTCGCCTCAAGCGCAAGGAACTCGAGGACCAGGGCCTGAGCCGCAAAGCAGAATCTTCGCGCAGGATCGCGCGACGACCCATGCCGACCGACTTCCGCTAGTCGCGCGCGTCGGGCACCTGCAGCCATGACCTCCAGGAGGCCAGCTCCTCGGTTCAGTGGAAGCAGTCACAAGCCGATCTGGGCCAACATCAACGTGATCTGCCAGAAGGGCGGCCCGAGCAGGATCGCGGCCGACCCGACGCCAACTGCCGCCTCCGAGCGCGAGCAACGACCTCACCGTCGGTTTCCAGGTCAGTGCAGGCGGCCCTCGCGATCACGCCGAAATCCTACGAAGGCAAGTGCCCGATGCAGCTGCACCTCCAATCCGACCATCCCGAGACCAACGGCAAGGGCACGGTGCGCTATCGCTTCCGCGATCACCTCGGCAGCAACACGACGCAGGAATTCCAGGTCAAGTTCGACAAGGCGGACGTGAAGTTCCTCGACCACGTGTTCGAGATTGACGCCAAGAGGGCAAGCCGAAGGGCGCTTGGCCTAGCAACACAGCAATCGACCGGCGGCCAACTCGGCCTTGCCGCGCCCAACAACCCGGACCTGATCAGGGCTATTTCCAGCTCGAGATCGTGAGCGCCGCACAAGAAGCTATCGAACGTCTCGGACTATTCGGTGAAGTGCAAGTCCCTCACCGCTGGAGACGAGTCTGGTGGCCGTGCCCTGCATCGGAGAGCCGACCGGTGGTTGTTGGCGAGCTGACCGCGAAGCTCCGCTATGCCGACCTGGTGATCGAGCAGATCCAGCCCAGCCCGCAGTGCCCGACCAAGCTGTTCGTGAAGGTCACCAACAAGGCAACGCCGGCCTCCACGCCGACCAATCTCAAGGCGCTGCGCTGGGTCGGCAACGCGACGGCTGCACCGCGCGCGCACGCTTGGTGCCGGCGGTGCTGCCCGGCCAGTCCCAGGTCGTGCTGGCCGAGCTCGGCGGCACCATCGACGGCGCCACCCAGCTCTATGTCCGCGTCGACGATCCGAACCGCGTGCCCGAAAGCGACGACGGCAACATTCGTTCACAGATGAAATAGAATGACCTTGGAAACCCCGCTTGGATTCACCTGGCGGGGCTTCCTCGCGTTGCGGCGGCGAGAACACGCATCCGCGGGGGCGCCCCTGCCGACAGGCGCTGCACTGCCGCAGCCGGTTCCGTTCGCGGGGCTGTGGCCGTTGGCGGGAGCGTGTGGCCGTTGGCGGGGTGTGGCAGACGTTGGCGGGCTGTGGCCGTTGGCGGGGCTGTGGCCGTTGGCGGGGCTGTGGCCGTTGGCGGTCCATTTGCCGACCAGCCGTTTTGCCTTCCCACAGCTCGGCTGGATCTAGTATTGCGATGTCGCCAACAGCTCGTCGACCTTCAACGTCGCCGCGCTATCGTCCGCGCATTCGACCGGTTCGTAGGATCGGATGCGATCGTCTGAATCCGGTGAAATAGCAGCGGTAGTTCTTGTTGCTCCATTGTCGTTCTCCGAACCATCGCCACCGGCAGTTCCACGACGTCATGCGCATGCGGCTCCCTGGAATTTGCAGCACGCAGGACGGTCCAAGCGCGTCGTGCGCAAATCGGACCCGTGCGCTCAGCTGCGTGGCCAGGGACCGCACCCGGCTGCCGCAGTCCCAACAGAATCGGCTCTCATCGGATCCAACCCCTCCGGCAGTCCGACCCCGTCGTCCGACACCTCAGGGTAACGGTCCCATCCGCTGCCTGGGTGCAGGCGACCTGATCTCGCCCGGCACGCCCGTAGGTGAGCGTATTTCACCGCGTTCGTGACCAGCTCAACCACGATAAAACCGACCGACAATGCGCGTTCCGGCGGCAGGGACACAGTGCCCAGCACAGAGTGAAGTGCAGCCGATCGCTGATCGCGACTGCTGGGAGAGCGCGGCAACCGACGGCCCCCGAGATATCCCGCAGATACTCTCCGAGGTCGATGGCCTCCTCCGGGTTTGCAGCGGCCCGTGCAGGCGCGCCACCGCGTCCATCCTGGCCGCCACGGCTCGGGCCAGGGGAGGGTTGCTTGTCACCTCCGCTGTTGTCGACTCAACTTGCTGTACTGATGATCCGATCTTTGCAGTGTCCGGCCTTGAAAAGGCCAATCGTCGGTCGGCGCTGTCATGGCTCACTCCCATTTGAATTGGCGGGAGAACAAGGCAATAGCATCGCAGTATTCAGAGAAAGCAACGAATACTTAAGGCGATCTATTGCAGACTTCCGCTCCTCAATCCCAACGGAATACTATTCATATACTTTGTCTTATTTGACATCTGAAGCGATGTAAACACAGGGCCTTGAGATCGGAACAAAAATGAGTAGAAAGCGTTAGTAAGCTCACTGACATCTTTTATGGACCAGATACATTTTGGGGAAGAAATACATAAGGTGCCAAAAAGCGGTAGAGGGTGACATGGGAGAGCTCAACGCGGCGAACGCTTGGTAGATTATGCTCACGGACGACGAGCAGAGGGCGGTCGACGACTGGCGGTTCAAGGTCAGGATGCTGACCTGCGCCGCGCAGGCGAGCTATTGAAGCGCGGCCTGGCAGCAGCGGCTTGACACATGCAAGTCGAGGACCAAGTCCAAGGGATTTCGGAGTGGTCGCGCGCAAAGCCGAGCGGCCGCAGCCGCGCCGGCAAATAGGCTTATTGGCGCGCCGAGGGCCGGCACGCGCGTAGGAAATTCTCCACCACGAAATCGACGTGCCGCTCGATCTCCTTGGGAGTCGGGCGGCGCGTCGGATCCAGCATCACCTCCATATGGACGTGGCCGCGCAGCGCGTCGATGAAGAAGTGTGCCATGCGCGTCCGGCGTCGGAAATGGCGATCTGGCCGCCGCGGCAGCCGATCGCGGCATGTCCGCGACCTTCCGGAAGATCACCTGGGGACCGGTGCGAAAGAAGATCTCGCCGACTTCCGGCACCCGGCCGCACTCGCCCAGCACCAGGCGGAACAGGCGCGAGGCGCTCCGGCCGGATCAGGATCTCCAGATAATGGACGCCGAAGTCGCGCAGGTCGTCCTCGATCCTGCCGTCCAGCGGATAGCTCTGCACCAGGACTGACAGCTCCTCGGCTGGCCTCCGCCACCAGAGCGGCGAATAGACCCCTCCTTGCTCTCGAACAGCGCATAGACGGTCGCCTTGGAACCGCCGGCCCGCTCCACCACCGCGTCGATGGTGGCATTGGCATAGCCGCGCTCCAGGAACACCTCGCGGGCGGCGTCCAGCAGCGCCTGGCGCCGTTCGGGCAGCGGGCAGCGGCCCTTGCGGCGAGTCTTTTGATTTGTCGAGCACCTCGGTAGCCATGCTCGTCTCCTCTCCAATGACGTACCCATGAATGTACTCGTCCGGGACGGTAGCTTCAAGCCCATGTGCCGGCGGGCTTACTCCCTCGCCCCTGGTAGCCGAGGCCGTGACAATTCCAGCAACGTGCTGCAAATATGTGGCATTCCATGCGATTCGGGAGAGGGAGGCCTGCATATCGTTGCATGGCAACCCGGCTTGATATGCGGCGCTCCGAAACTCAGAGTACTGACCGTTACATTTTGAGACGGAGCAGGTCATGTCGAGGAACCTCAAGCGCATTCTGATGGCAAGCGTCGGCCGCGGTCGTCCTGGCTCGGTGCGGGTGCCTACGGCTGGTGCTGGTTCGAGACCGGCCGGTTCCTGGAATCCACCAACGACGCCTATGTCCAGGCCGACTACACCACCATCGCGCCCAAGGTCTCCGGCTTTATCTCCGCGGCCGCGGTCGAGGACAACGAGCCGGTGAAGGCCGGCCAGGTCCTGGCGCGGATCGATGACCGCGACTACCAGCACCGCCCTCGCCCAGGCCAAGGCCGACGTCGCCAGCGCCAAGGCCGATATCCGCAACATCGAGGCGCAGCTCGCCGAGCAGCAGTCGGTGATCGCCCAGGCCGAGGCCGCCATCGTCGTCCGACCAGGCCGCCGTGAAGTTCGCGCAGGACGACTACGACCGCTATCACAAGCTGACCGCCGGCAAGATCACTCTCGGTCCAGGACGAGCAGCGTGCGCAGACCGTGCTTGCAACAGGCAGACCGCACGGCTGCAGAGCGACCGCGCCGCCCTTGACCGCCGCGCGCCAGCGGTCGAAGTGCTCAACACCGCGAGCGCCAAGGTGGAGACCCAGGTCGACGCGCCTGCAGTCCGTCGTCGACCAGGCGCAGCTCAACCTCTCCTACACCACCATCACCGCGCTGATCGACGGCACGGTCGGCGCCCGCTCCCTGCGCGTCGGCCAGTATGTGCAGGCCGGCACCCAGCTGATGGCGGTGGTGCCGCTGCACGCCGTCTATGTCGTCGCCAACTTCAAGGAGACGCAGCTGACCAACGTCGCGGCCGGCCAGCCGGTCGAGATCGAGGTCGACGCTTCCCGGCCACCGTCGTGAAGGGGCATGTCGACAGCCTGTCGCCGGCCAGCGGCCTCGAGTTCGCGCTGCTGCCGCCGGACAACGCCACCGGCAACTTCACCAAGATCGTCCAGCGCATCCCGGTGAAGATCGCGATCGAGCCCGAGCGGATGCGCTCGCCGGCCGTCTGCGCGCCGGCATGTCGGTGGAGCCGGTGATCGACACCCGCACCTTTCGCCGAAGGCGGCGGTCGCCACCACCTGCAGAGAACGTCGCAACCCGCTGAGCCCACGAGGCGCGCCATGTCTGTCGCCGAACTCTTTGACGACCATTCCCTCCGCCCGCGGCAGCTGACCCCGCCGCCGTGATCGCCGCGCCCGGCCAACCAGAATGCCGACGCGGTCTCGTTCACACCTGGCTCGCCGTGACCGGCGCCACGCTCGGCGCGTTCTCGCCGTCATCAACATCCAGATCGTCAACTCCTCGCTGGCCGACATCCAGGGCGCGATCGGCGCCGGCATCGACGACGGCAGCTGGATCTCCACCGCCTACCTGATCCCGGAGATCATCGTCATCCCGCTGACCGGCTGGCTGTCGCGCGTGTTCTCGATGCGCAAGTACCTGCTGGTCAACACCGCCCTGTTCCTCGCTTTCTCGGTCGCCTGCGCCTTCGCGCACAATCTCGGCAGAGATGATCGTGCTGCGCGCGTTCAGGGCTTCACCGGCGGCGTGCTGATCCCAGCCGCCTTCACCCTCATCATGACCATGCTGCCGCGCAGCGAAGCAGCCGATCGGCCTTGCGATGTTCGCCCTGTCCGCGACCTTCGCGCCGGCCATCGGCCCGACCGTCGGCGGCTATCTCAACGAGAACTACGGCTGGGAATACATCTTCTACGTCAACCTGGTGCCCGGCCTGAACTACCTGGCGAGAAGCAGAGTTAATAGATTCACCAGCAGAGTCAGGCCAGAGGTCACGGAGCTTGAGCTCTCTGTGTCTTCAGGTGGTAACTGACCCTGAGATCTTTCTTTACCGTTCCAGGAAATGTGGGTTACTTCTGCCCCTTGTAGGATCCCGGCGCAAATAGAGTCGAGTGTGCGGTCCATCTTCGGGGATCCAGTCCCGATCCGCCATCATCTTGCGGAGTCTGCCCGCTTCAGGATAGGCGTTTGCAGACTGTGCACCGACACGCACGAGGCCATCGGCATAGTCCACGCGCTCCATGTATGCCCCGCCATCTGAGAATCCGCATTAGTGGTATCCCGTCGCTGCCCTTGTCGCGCAGATTGAGGTCGGCGCCGCGGTCAACCGGAAGCTGGATGGCGTCAACGCGTCCTTTCATGGGCAGCTCCCATCAGAGCCGTTCGGGCGCTTCCTTGTCCTGGTCATTGGGGTTTAGACTTCAAGATCGAGCAGCATCCGGATCGCCTCGACATTCTCTTCCTTGGACCATTCATAAGTGACGCCTTCCACCCAGCCAATTCCTCCTGCGGCGTGAAGTGCGTTATCACCATTCTTCGTAACCAACTTTGATCTGCGCCGCGCGCAGGAGGAGTTTCATCGTCGGTATCCCCGGACTGCGCTGCCCGAATGAAGGGGTAGCTCCCGCTTCGTAGAACCACTGCATCGTGAAGATCGTGCGTGTTTCGGTGTTGCCATTGACGCGCAGGTTGGGATCTGCACCGTGGTCCAGCAATGCCTTGATGAACTCGAGAGATGGTCCATATCCGGCTTGGGCACTGGATAATCACCTCACCCTCGATGTTCCGATTGTCCGCAGCCAGATACAGCGGGTAAAGTCGGTGACATTGGCTTTGTTGGACGTCCGCGCCCTTTACGACAAGAAACTTTCCAAGAACGTAGTTCCGGTTGTTAGTGGCCATCAGCGAAGAGGTGTCCAACCCGAGTTGGAGGCTTCATTGATATTGGCGCCCGCCGCCACCAACAGCTTCGCCGATTCGAGATCTCCTTCACGCGCCGCGAAAGAGCAGAGGGGTCAATCCCCCGCCGCCGGTTCCCGACGAGACCCGCGACAGGGCCATCGTCTTCTCCGGTATTTTCGTCCGTGTGGCCGGTTTCAGCAGCCGGAACGGGTGCAGCACCTCGAGCCTGTTGTCCCGCTCCGCCGCGATTGCCACTTCCATCGGTTGCCAATGCTCCATTCGCCTGCGCCTCCGCCCTTCAACCGCCGGGACGCCATCGTCTGTAGCCCCGGCAGCCGCATTTCGGACCACCACCGGCCGCGCCGAGCTCCGCCTCTGCTGCCAGTGGGAGCCCCGCGCCTGTCGCGTTGCGCCCGTATTCCCGGCAAGGACCATCCGCCGTCATTGGCCAGTGTCGTGGTTCCCAGGCGGATTTGTTCTTCAATGGAAGGTCCACCATTAGCAGCAATGCAGAGTCGCATCTTGGCGGTTTGCTCTCCGGCGCTGCTGCCGGCTCCGGAAGAAGCCAGTAGCCTCGGGGATTCCCGCATTGCCTGAGCGCGCATTGAAATCAGCTCCACCTTCCAGCAATGCTTTCACCGGCAGGATGCTTCGTTCGACAGCCCACATCAGCGCTGTCGTTCCACGCAAATTCTCCTTCGCGTTGACATCGACGCCGGCCGCAAGAAGTACCTTGACGGTATCGGATTCCCATTGCGTGCGGCGAGCATCAGCATGGTTTCTCCGCTCGGCCCTTCTTCGCGTCGGCGCTGGCCCTCAGCAGCTGATTGATGATCATTGGGGCTGTCCAAAGAGAAGCCGTGCGGCAGTGGGCTGAATCGCGTCTCCCCGATTGGTCACTTTCACTTTTGCGCCGGCGCGCAGCGGTGCATCGGCTCATTTCGAGATTGCCTGCGATAGACGGCCCAATGGAGAGCTGCAGCGCCATCCGGTTGCGCCAGGTTGACGTCGGCTTCTTCGCGATCCAGATCGCGCGGATCTCGCAGCGGGTGTATCTCCTGCGTCCACAGGCCAGGCACTGGCTGACTGCCAGCTGCTCAGCTCCGAAAATCGATCTGCCGCAATGCCTGACAGGACTACCGCGATGCAAATGACCATCCAGCCGTCTCGGTCATTTCATTTCTCTCCCCGATCGCCATCAAAAGTTTCGTGCACGTGCAGCGTCCCCGAGCGCTGTCTCGACTGACGTCACGACGTTATATCAATTCCATACATCTGAAGAATGCTGAGCAGCAAATTTCCCGTCGTTACCGTCCTCGTGGGATACGTCGAGGAAATCGTCCTCCCCTGAGCTTCTCCGTTTGCAACCGCTCTACGAGGGTGCGCGGGCCGACGTCGCCAGTAGTGATGTTGATTCGAATTTCTCACATATTCGACCCGCATACGGGAATCAAGGAATGGTTCGAGCAACGTGCCATTCTCCATCCGGCGTAGCCCTTCAGCTTCTGCGCAAAATCAGTTCAACGTGGGAAACGTGGTAATCGGTTCATTAACTTTCGCGATAGAATCACGCAGAGATTCAGCTGGAATCCTCCTGATGATGGGTAGAACCGTGGAAACTTCCGTTCGCCCTCCAGTCAGGAACCAACCGCTCGTTCCTCTCGGTGGGGCTGACAGCGAAACGCGCCCGCGTGAGGTCCCGGGCGCCGAGAAGAGTTGCAAACATCGGCGCGATGATGTCCGCTTTGAACCGCCAGAAAAAATGGCCGTCGGATCGGAAATGCAGTTTCTGATGGTGCCGAACTCGAAATCGTCCGGGATTCCCTGCGGTTCTTTCTCGCATCCGGAAGTGTTGACGAAGCGGATGCCGCGAAAGCGAGTGAACGCGCCGCTCGATCTGCATGAACCTCCCGAGCGCGCCGTCGTCGGCCGTGCGTCTGCTCGGAGGCACCCAGATTCTTCTTGATGGAATTCAGTTCCGAGTTCACCGGGAATCGAGGTATGCTCTGCTTCCGGCCCCGTTGCTTGGTGCGCTCTTCCGGTCGCTCCGCTCCCGGAACAGCCGTTCGAAAACCACTTGTGGATCGAGTTCCGTCGGCAGTGCGCTTCGTTCGCAGGACTTTCTCTTCCGGAGGAGTGGCTGCTGCACCGACCCGCGAAATGGAATTCGACGCAAGTTAACCGTAGCCCTCACACGCGATTGGAAGAACTGGAATTGGGGGTCTTTCCGGCAGCAAGCTTCGTACCCGTACGAAGGGAAGCAGCGATTCTTTTGCCGATTTTCCGCAGGCGATCCTGTTGATCGATGGTCACGCCACTGCCGACGGTCGTCAGCCCCAGCCGCAGTCTTGCGGGGTTTGATAGCGGTCATGAACGCCGCCGCCACCCAGTGATCTGAGCCGGTGGTTCCTTCGGGTGGTTCTGCCGTGGACGCGACTATGAGGTCCTCCCGTGAACGACGTGGTGCGGTCTCTTACCGGCAGTCAACCGCGGCTCCATGAGATGTAGGACAGCTTCTCAGGCAAACGGTCCCTCCTGGGCATTTCCCAGTGGGAATAGGCCAATCCATGAGGAAAGAAGACTCCCATGAAACGCGGAGGCGGAAACCGCAAGGCCGTTTGCAGCAGAGCGCAGTCGCCGCAGGAACTCAGACGTGGCTTCCAGCAGAGGCAGCGCCAGAGTGACGCGCCGGCGCCCTTTGAGAAGCGTTCGGGTCGGGGCGGTGGCGTCGCTTTGAAATAACATGCATTAGTTCTGCCTCCCTTCGCCGCATTCCTGGAACGCCAGCGTCTGCCTGGGCAACGCGCGTTCTTTTGAGAGGCGTCACTTTCGACGTGCGCCATGACCAACTGTGACGAGACCGGCTGTCGTTCTGCGCTGCAAAGGTTTTTGCAATCTTTCGCTCTTCGAGACGGCATACGTCTTCAGGGAATTCGAGCCTCCTGCCCAGCGAGTACGTCAGCAGCTTTTCCTGCTGTGCGACGAGCATGAACGCTGATCCAGTATCCCGAAAGCCATTTGCGCAACCCGCGGCAGAGGCGGGGCCGTCGATCGTCGTTCCCGTTCATAAACTACTGCCTTGCCGGAGGATAGGATCTCCGGCGTCAGTGGTGCGCCGAGCTGATCGCGATCGAGAAAGTTTTCGAGCGTGAATCCAATGGGATCCATCAGGCGACGACATTCACGCGGACGATCCGGCTTCTTCGGTGCCCGGCAGCATTTTTCGCCCCCATTGAAGGATCGACGAAGCGCTTCCGCGAGCATCGTTGGCAGCGGGCCGGCAACGGCGGAACGACGCCCGCCGGAGGATCCGAGGGGAACGCCAGAGAATATTCGTCATGACCCACTTCCACGCTGAACGTAGCGGGGAGTTGCGCTCTAGGCTTTGAAGTGGTGGCAAGAATCGCGCCTTCCACGGCAGTCCTTTTCGGACATCGTACCCGGCCTGAGCGTCACGCGTCGGATCCGACTGCCGCAAAATGTTCGGAATGTTCCGTAATGCTTCTGCCAGCCGCCCGTTCCCACAAACGTGCCGGTCGTCTGCATCGAGCAAGCCCACCACACTGCGGTCCCTCACGAACGATGCTGTCGAAAAAAGTGGAGTTCACACTCTCGCGGCGCATGGCCTGACGCAAGGGATCGTCGAAATCGGGGTAGATCAACGGCAGAGGACTGGTCAGACACCTGAAGTCCGCGGAGGTTCTGCCACTGGCCCGCGAAGTTGACGAGGAGAGTGCTTCTGCGCCAGTGGATCCTTGGGCATCCTGGCGAACCCTGGGCAGTCAGAACGCTCTGCTATGCCGAAGCACAGCCCCTGGTTCAAGCCAGATTGATCAAGTTCTGGGTGCATCCGGACCGGAGCTCCACAGGAAAAATTCAGGAAAGCCGTGAAGCTAGCCCAGGTCCGTAATCGGATAAGGCACTCCCGGCTTTGCCGTTGGGGGGGCCCGGCCTCAGCTCTCGTAAACAAACTTGAGATCCCGCCAGAAGTCGTGAAAGAGCGCAGACTCGACGCCATGGTCAAAGTCCTTCCTTCCTTGCGCCTCTTCCGATAGAAGGGCATCAACCGGATGTCGGCGTCGGTCGCCGGACGTCGATAAGCCTGTGTCGTAAGAGAACGTAAAATTTTTTCGCACACGCCGTCGTCCGCTGCACTCGTGGGCCGGCTGAAGACTTTGCCGACTGGAAATGGTCGCCTTCACGTTGAAGCGCCCGACACGCGCACAGTTCCAATGTGTGAGGGAAGACCGTGGTATCCCGGCGTCGGCCCGGTCTGCACCGTATCGCGCATGGAAGTGTCTACCGAGTCAGGCGGAGCAAAGTTTGTGGCGAGATAAGTCACGCCAAGTTCATGCGGGCCGGCCGTAGTCTTGCGAACCTTCATCCCGGCAGCGCCGCGATTACCGCCGCCCGTCTCACCACCGGCGCCCGCGCCTGCACCACCGCGACTGCCGCCACCGGCCGCACTTGTCCCGGCAGCTCCTGCGGCGCCGGCACCCCAGCGCTGCCGCCACCGTTCGCTGCGCCGGCACCGGCACCCCGCGGTTGCCGCCACGGTTACCGCCGACAGCACCGCGTCCAGCGGCCCCGCACCTTTACCACCACCGCCGCCGCGACCTGCCTTGCCAATCGATCAAACTGCACACGTTCCCCGTCGAGCAAAACTTCAACTTTTTTCGCAATCGACAGAGCCAAATCCCGTGGGCGCACATGTTGTGTTCTGTGCGGTTCGAGTAATCGTGACCGTGTACTCGCCCTCGGACGGAAGATGTGAGGGCAAGAGCACGCCACCACGGGTTCCAAAAGGCAATCGCTTCGACGGTGGTAATCCTGAGAACGCTGGCTTCCGGGTGCGCGAGATACACATAGAGGCTGGGTGTCACGGGTTCGCCCATCGCCAGCCGGCTGATTGCTGCGCAGCGCCAATATAGGCCTCAACAAGAGTGGAGGAGACAGGCAGGGTTCCCCGCCATGTTGTCGAAGCCAGCTGCTGCGAATCGTCGGAAGGAAGGTGTTTGGCGACGTCGATGTCGAGGAGCCAGCAAGCCGAATTAGGTGCGGCGTGTATTCGGTCTGATCAGCCGATGCAGTCCCGGCGCCGGGTGTGGCCGGTTCAGCGCTACGGGTCGAGCTCACCTCGAGCTGCGTCACAAATCCCAGGTACCCGCTTTCTCCGGGACGCTTCCCGTCCTGGCGGCGGCATCCATCCCCGCGCGCAGCTTCATAATCTTTTTTCCCATTTCCTGTGGTCCCCAACGCGCCTGACATCCAGTTCTTCGAGGGATTTGCAGTCCAGACCTGTTGTTATGGTATTCGACACAGTAGTCGGTTATCACGCACGCTGAGCTCGTATGAAGGCGCCGCGGTCCCCGCAACAGATGCCGCGCTGACCACCCTGCCCCAACGCCGCAGCAGCGAGCGAAGGTTCAGAGCTGTATATCGATTATCGCAAAAGGTGACAAGTGACACTCTTTTCTTCATGGGCCTCACCTCGTTAGATAAAATCGCCTTGTAGAGGCAGGATACGTCAATTGCCATGACCAGGGAAGATTTCAGGTTGGCGGGCATGGGTATGCCGTGGTCGTTAGCACATCAAATGTCCGGTACGAATTAGCACGTGAAATGTCTGTGGTTTTCACGCGTCAGGAGGCCTGAACTCTGTTTGTGGAGGATTTCAGGTCGAAGAGAAAGAAGTACCGGCCGCGAAATGAGCGCTGGATTTTGAAAATAGCATAGAAGATTGCAAAGGTGATGCGCTGGAAGCTGACCCTGGTGGAAGTGGCCGAGATCGTCGTCGTTCGTCAGATCATCGAGGGACCACCCACGTTCCGGCGATGCGGTCCTGCAGGCCGCGGTCTGCGGCTGCGATCGTCCACACAACTCCTGCGATCATCGCGCCAAACGCAAGACTAATAGCCAGCACAGGCACCGGAGATGCCGGCCCGAAGCCCATAACTATCGGGTTAGGCAACAAGACTCAGCCACGCGAGGATCGGCGCCCAGGCGATCAGCGTTCTCGCAAGCGAGCGCAAGCGGCCGATCTCGTTGCCGTCGCGCGTTACCACGGCGAGCCCGATCAAGCGGGTGGCCACGCCTCCGGGAACAGCGATGGAGGACACGATGCTGCAGGAACAGGGCCAGCAAGCTTGCCATCGCCGCCATTAAGTTCAGCAACGATCACGCCGGCGCTAGCGACGCCAAGACTCTGCGGCGGGCGCACGCGGTCCAGTGTGGTTGGATGGTCTCCCTGCTTCGAGCCAGTTCTTCCGCTGTCACCGAGGGATACCTTGTCGCAATGTCGGAAGCCAGGCGGCGCAGTTCGGGCCGGTCTCCGGTCCTGCCACTGCCTGGCTGCTCCAAAAGAGGTGTTGCGCAAGAGCGCGCCGTGTTGACCGGCGAGGTACGTTTCAAGCGCGCGACGGTATTCCGGTGACTGCACTGGTCTGTCCAGGGGCACGTCGGTTCGCAGCACCGTGAGCAGGCCAATCACCTCTCGATGCTCGGGGTCAGGACGAGAACTCGCATTCCGGCAACACGGCGAGCGCAGATAATCCGATGAATAGAAACGGCGCTGCCGCCATCGCAATCGGAACGGCGCGGCGCCAGCGGGACACGCGTTCGCGCGCTGCAGCACTCTCAATTGAGCCTGCGCTTCTTCCAGCGAACGAGGCGCTTCGCGCGACCAGCGCCGAAGTAGAACGCATGCGGAAAGCGGCAGCCTTGGTGCCGAGTCCTTCGCAACTGCCCCCGGCATCGTGACGCGGCCGGCGACGGCAGCGAGTAGTTCCATCCGGAGTGGCTGCTGCGGAAGAATGACGACGCCACTCACGCCTGGGAGCCTCGAAATCCAGCAGGACAGTCCTGCCGTCCGCTCGCATCCAGAGGCGGTCGAGTCCGAGTGGAGGAAGCGACCTTCCGTTCAACGCGTCAGCGAATTCGTGGAGCAAGTCGGCGAGCACGACTCTGGCCGCAGGCCAATCAGAGACGCTTCATTTCGCTTTAACAGGGGCCCGCCAGAGGGAGCTTCGAAAGCGTCCCAGTTGTCCGCTGTCCGTGGCGGACCGGCGGCCCGTCAACCAGTGCAGGCGCGTCACGCGCGAAATATCGCGCCGGGCCGGCGCGATGGGCGGTGTTCCCGGCGGCACCGTTCGAATCCACACGCGGCGGCGCAACACCGGGATCGAACCCGGCGAAGGAGCCTTCCGGCCCCCGCGTTTCCGATCGCGGCAACGACCGTGAAAGGTCCGATGTGCTCGTCCGAATGATCTTCAGCGGTTTCCGTTGAAGACGGCGCAGCAGCCGTTCCCACGCGCCGCGCTCGCTCCGCCGGACGAACCCGAACACGCGTCCCGCTGATCATGTCGTACAGCGACGCGTAACCGTTCTCACGTCGTGCGGTGAGAAACATCGCCGCCGTGATTCCCAAAATGACCATCGACGAGAGTACGGCGTAGACAGGTGCCATGGGCCTGCAACCAACCCCCGCATCCCGCGGCCTGCGGAATCAGCCAAAACAGGATCTGCAGGGCGCCCACCCGCAGTGCCAATCCCGGTGCGTATCAGAATGCGCCACCATGGCGCACGAGTGCCATCCTCAGACCGCACTCGCAAGCCGGAAGAGCATCTCGCCCAACGTGGCACCCCACAGACTCTCGAATACGAATCCGTAAAAAAGCCAATCGCGAGAGACGACCAATACCGCCGGAATTCTGCGGCGACGCCTCCGTTGTGAGAGCAGACACCGCCAACACGGGAACAGTCAGAATGACGCCGTCTGCAAAACCTGCCAGGAAGCGCAGTCCCAGCTTTGCCGGCAGTTCCGCATGGCCGGCAAGAACGGACGAAGAGCGGCGGCGAGATCCGCGTAGGACCTCGGACGCTCGCCGGGAACCTTGGCCAGACATTGCAGTACGACCGCGGCGAGGCCCGCCGGAATTCCGCGACGCAAGTCGCGCGGAGACTGCGGCGGCTCGCTGGTCACGCGCGACACAAGTTCGCGAAGATCTCGTCGCATCGAACGGTGGCTGTCCCGTCAGCAGGTAGTAGAGCGTCGCGCCCACCGCGTAGATGTCCGCGCGAATGTCGAGCGGCTCGCCGCGAAGCTGCTCGGGAGCGCGAATTGCGGTGTGCCCTGAAATGCGCCCGCTTCCAGATCCTGGTGAACGTCGCGCGCCAGTGTCGAGATGGACAGGCCGAAGTCGCCCACTTTCACGGCGCCATCGCCGTCGATGAAGCAGTTCGACGGCTTGATGTCACGATGCAGCACGCCCGCCGCCTGTGCGGCATCCAGCCCGCCAATGATGTCCATTACCGCGGCAACGGCCTCTTCCGGCGGCATCGGACCGCTGGCGGCCACCCGCTCCTTCAGCGTCCCTCCCGGAAGCAATTCCATCGAGATCACGGGCATGCCCTCGATTTCTTCGCTTCCGAAGATGTACACCGTATGTGGATGACTGATGGACGCGGCAAGCTGCCCTTCGCGGAGAAAGCGCGCGCGGTCGTCGGCCTTTTTCCAGACGGCTTCGCAGCAGTTTCAGCGCGAGGCGGCGTCCGGTCTCAAGGCTCTCGGCTTCGTAAACTTCGCCCATGCCTCCGCGTCCCAGCAGACGGCCGATGCGGTATGGCCCCCAGGTCTGACCGGCAGTCAGCCGGGTTCGCCTGGGCGGACGCCCCTGAAGGCGGACGCCACGGAAGCCATGGTGGTCGCATCGAACCGGCGGAGCCGGAGACGGTTGCCATGCTGGCACCAACCAGGCAAGAGGCACAAAGGCCCTCCGGCGAGTCCGGCCGGTACCGGCTTTTCCGCAGCGTCGGGCATTGTCGGGATTGTTGCGAGTTCTTAGTCGCCATACCAGGAATAGAAAGAACGGTCTGTGAACGTTACGCGACATTACGCGTCTAGGGCGCGCAAGAGGTATCGGATTTCGTCGTCTACCTCGGACGGGTCCGCAACCGTCTCGGCGATCTCCTCCCGCAGCCGCTTCTGGAACTTGCGGCGCAGCCGGTGAACGGCCACGCGGACCGCGCCCTCGGTGCTGGAGATGTCCTTCGCCACGGCTGCGTATCCTCCGGCGGGCGTGCCGCCGAGCGAGGCAGGATTTGAGGCGCTTCGAATTCGGCTGCCTTCGACGCTGCTTCCCATTCCTTGCGCACCTCTGCCAGCGCCCTCTCGATCACGGTGAGCGCCACCGCCGTTCGAACAGTGTCTGCGGAGTTTCCGTTATCTCGCGGGTTCAAACCGATACCGTCCTTCCGCACCGTCAAACTCAAGGGAGAGTGGAAGCATTCCGCCACCCCGCTTCAGTGTCGTCCGGCGTGCGAAGTCGTTCGCAAGGTAGTGCTGCAGAGACGCCAGAAGAAAAGCCCGGAAGCGGCCGCGTTCTTTTCGAAGCGAATCGAAGTCGCGCCGCTCGATCAAGAAGCGAAGAAGCCCTGGGTGAGATCCCGCGCATCGTCCGGAGTCGCGCCGCCGACGCCGGACATACGCATACAGGGATACCAGTAGGTCTCGCACAGCTTCTCCAGTGCAGATCAGCGCGGCAGAATCGCTGCCTCCTGCCGCATTCACGATGCTCCAACGTGTGGTCTGGAATTTCAAATTGAACGTCTTCTCGCTTTCGCTCGTTCAGAATAGAAAATCCACGTGACGGGCGCAACGTCGGGAAGTCGGCGCAGTGATGATGGTCAGTTCCAGCGTTTGCCGTATTGCCTTGTCCAACGTGAATCAACTTGCCCCGATTCTCGTCCTTCGCGATGAACGCAGCGTTTTGATAGGCGAAAAGGACGCACGCTTTCCCAGCGCGAACAAGCTTGTAGTCGCCGGGAGGACGCCGCGCATAACGAATCGCCCGGAGGCATCAGGCTGCCATAGATGAGGGCGGTTCTCCCGGCGCGCGGCTTCGAGCAATACGTAACTGAACGTGAAGTACAA